>JABUBP010000603.1_pt1 | contig 10356 bp, 8 predicted proteins | sample 7240331 | NCBI WGS metagenome assembly JABUBP01 (sample SAMN07256347, study PRJNA390944) | subsurface metagenome | isolation source: Methane hydrate marine sediment | place: Pacific Ocean: Eastern North Pacific, ODP site 1244 | collected 2002 | reverse complement strand
CAGATGCCGAAGCAGACCTCATGCGAGGCATCCCCTTAAATATGACCTATCTGTGCAAGGTTTTAGTGGATGCGGAATCTAGCTGTTCCAGAGGGGTCAAACCATTTCAGTCTTTGCCTAGCTGCTTTAGACAGCTCTACCCCAAGACCCGCTAGGCTCCTGGCAATGGGGATCACGCTATCATAAATGCTCATAGTGCAGCCATCATACAACCCTCTCCCCGATATAATCGGGGTGTCACCCATCTATCTGAACGAGGTAGGTGTTTCGTTGATCTTTTAGCTAGAAAAGATTCCTGCGACTGGATGTACACGCGTCGCGTTTGACGCAGGCGAGAGGTGAGAAACGTGTGCTGAAGCCAGCTGCGGAGCTTGTTTTTTCCTTTCTTTCAGTATACTATTAAGTAGCAGAAATACGTTATCTGGGAGTGAAATATGGGAAACAATTCAACCAACTATGGAAAACGGGAACTCTGGGCACTGTTAAGTCAAGCTGCTAACGCATTGAGCAGAGCCGCGGACAATGAATTGAGACCAGTTGGCATTACAATGATGCAGGCTGCGGTCCTGTTCTTCGTGAAAAACGCCAAAGCGCCAGCAACCCCTGCTGAGATATCGCGCTGGCTGTTTCGAGAGCCACATACAGTGTCCCAGCTACTGATCCGCATGGAGCAGCAAGGCCTGATAAGAAAAGCAAAGGACCTGGAAAAGAAAAACCTGGTAAGAGTCACATTGACAGAAAAGGGTGAGGAAGCTTTCCAACACCAGACTGAGATGAGGGTCATTGGCAAGATCCTGTCTTCCCTCTCCCCGGAAGAGTGTGACAAACTTGGGGCGTGTCTAAAAAAACTAAGAGATGAGGCGATTAAAGAACTTGACGCTAGACCACGCCGATTGCCCTTCCCCTAAGCCTATATTGCCTCTTCTCTATCGACTTAACATATCATTAAGGCGTTACCCCTCGCCCGGCCCCTCGATAGAAACATAGGGCTGATCGGTTCTACTTGCACAGGCAAATCTTTACAACTTCTAACACCTAGGTCTCCACACCCAGTGACCGGTGCTAGTATATCTAGGCATTAGACAAACTTTACTTTTCTAGACCAAACTGCTCAACTACGGCTTAGAAAATCCAAGACTTCTTTATTAAATCTGCCCCTCATTTCCATAAAAAATGCATGCGACCCACCCTCAACCTTGACCAACTCGGCATCAGGTATCCTATTTGCCAGCACTTCTGAGGAGTGAACCGGCATGATTTTATCTCCCGTTCCCACGATCACCAGTGTTGGGGCTTTGATCTGTTGTAGCCTGTCCAGTGTGCTGTAAGCCGCAGCAGCCTCCAATTGTCCGCTAATAGCCTTTACCTCCCCAAATCTAAGGTAAATTTTAGCCAGGGGCAAGAGAAGCACTTTGAATAGCTTCCGGTTATAATATAACGAAATTACCGCACTCATCACTTTTAACATATCTGCACCTCTGAGATCTGTAATTTCTGCTTCGGAGGAACCGTCACCAAGACCCATGGCTTTTATGACACTCTCATCAGTAGCCCCGGTCTCAGCAGCAGTGCACGCCAGGATGAGCTTCCTCACCCTCTCCGGATAATTAATAGCTATCTCTTGGGCAATCATTCCCCCCAAAGAGATCCCCAGTACGTGAGCTTTATCAACTCCAAGATAGCCCAGCAAAGCGATTGTATCATCCGCCATCGTCCTGACGGTGTAGGATCCGCTGGGTTTATCACTTCTCCCCACACCCCTGTTGTCGAAGGTAATCACCCGGTAGTACTTACCAAAAGCACGGGTTTGGAAAATCCAACCTGAACGAGGTCCACCAAGTCCCTGTATTAAAACCAGGGGCTCTCCCTGCCCGTGGACTGCATAATCGATATTGACCTCATTCACCTTCGCTTTGGGCATTTTTGATCACCTCCACGGTCAAATTGGGCGACTTAACCGCCTTCCATCCAGGGTTCCCCACATACTAAATGCAGCCTGTTAAGCCACGCTGTCCTGTCCCTGGAGTAAATTAGCACTTTCTATATTCTGAAAGGGGTGTTTTAGATTCAACGCCCTGTGCATACTTTTATCACCTGCTAGTAGCTTTGTCAATACAGGCGGCTCAACCTTAACCTGGAAGGGGATACTAGTAATCGGGCGGCAGCTCACTATCATGGGAATCCAAGTGTGCCTTTTTAAATGAATGAATGATAGCAACTAGCCGCTGGGTGTAAGAGCACGGAATAACAGGATAGCGTATTGTGCAGATAGTAGTGCCGCGACCCCCCGTGTCGCAAGGCGTACTTTTTGGTCTGACAGGCGTTCCAGAGAAGCTAAACCAATTGCGCCCCTTAAATCGTATTTAAAAAGGCAAAGAGGCGTGAAAAAAGAGGTCTTAAAGCGCTAGTGTCCGCTGAGCTGGGCAAGGCACTGATTCTCTTGCCTGCTGACATAGACCTCGATTGGCAAGCCCTCTTGCCTCTGCCGTGGAGACTCGCCTTGACAGGCACCCCCAAAATATAGTAACCTACGCATGTTAGGATGCTTAGATCCGGTTTATAATTTAACCCACTAGCATAGATGCATAACCTCCGCACCTATGATTTCCTCCCTCTAGCCCTCCGAAGTACCTGCAGCTTTCCTCTGCCAATCCGCCCCATAATATTCCCACATTGCTGGCTACAGTCTGCTAGCCACAGTCCAATAGTGGCTTTGTAGCGACTGCTCACGGGAAGATAGCTCGTGAGCCCAATGAGAATGGCGTCCTCGCGGGTGTTGTGGAACGTTGGCGGATGCGGTGCTTGAGGAAAAAGCCTCTTGTTAGCCTATGGCGATCGAATTTAACCGATAGCTGGAATTGCAGGAATAAGGGCAAGCGGGACCGATCATGACGGTAGCGAGGTGAAGTTTCATGGTTAAAGCAACAACGAAGAGCTTCGAGATAGAGATAGATAAGGGTAATGTGTACCGCAGTCTGGGTTACGGGAATGGTCGCGGCCCCTCCTCATCCATCTCGTCGCTGATAGATGAGGAGATCGAGGAGGCCTACGGTTTCATCAGGCCATCTTGCTCCTACCAGCTCATGGATATAAAGCGGATCCGACGACCTCGGGTTACCCTGGAGAACGGCATAACGACAACCATTACTAGCGAAGTATTGAGCTGGGTGCTCTATCCCTGTCAGCAGGCCGTTATATTTGTGTCTAGCATTGGCCATGGCCTGGAGGAGAGGGTATCACAGCTAATGAAGGAAGGGGAGATACTGAAGCCCACCGTTCTCGATGCCATAGGCTCGGAGGCAGCGGAGAAGACGGCCTGCCATCTTCAGGAAATAGTTCGAGATCTTGCCACCTCGAATGGCGCTGAGATAACGCTGCGCTATAGCCCAGGCTATTGTGACTGGGATATCACCCAGCAGAGGGTTCTTTTTGAGGTCATGGATTCGGCTCCAATGGGGGTGAGTCTCAACAAGGAATGCTTGATGACGCCACGCAAATCGCTCTCTGGCATCATTGGCCTGGGATGGGGCGAGAAGCGCCGCCTCCGGCTTTCTCCCTGCCAGTTCTGCACCAAGCAGGATTGTAAAAACAGGAGGTGATTTGGCCAGGAAGGGACTGGAGGGCGGCAGCTATAAACCGCTATCTGAGGATGATATAGCCCAGATCCATGACACCTCAATGAGGGTGTTTGAGGATGTGGGCTTTCAGGTTAATTCGGACAAGGCGCTTACCTTCTTCCAAGATGCCGGGGCAGCAGTCGATGGCCGCATCGTGAGACTGCCTAGAGAGGCAGTCATGGAGCTTGTCGCCCGGGCGCCCTTGGAGGTTACCCTTCACGGTCGCCACCCGGAGCACCACATAACCCTGGGTGGGACCCGGGTATACGCGGGCACCGGGGGTACTGCTCTTAATGTCATCGACACGGCATCTGGAGAAAGACGGCAGGCTACCCTCCACGACCTGAAGCGTATCACCAAGCTCGTCGATGGCTTGGAAAACATCCACTTCTTCCTTCTGCCCACCTATCCCAACGACGTCCCGGCGGCGAATGTGGATGTCAACCGCTTCTTTGCCGGCCTGGACAACACCGCCAAGCATGTAATGGGAGGGGTTTACACCCCGCAGGGCATAAATCAGGTAATCCGAATGGCGGAGATCATCGCTGGCTCGGCGGACAGGCTGTGCCAGGAGCCCCTGATCTCCATGATTGTATGCGCCATCAGCCCGCTGAAAATAGATCGGATCTATGGGGATATGATTGTGACCATTGCCCAGGCCAGCATCCCCATAGCGCTCCCCGCGGAGCCCTTATGTGGTGCTACCTCCCCGGTGACACTGGCCGGCAATCTCGTGATCCAGAACGTAGATTCTCTCACCGAGGTTTGCCTCACCCAGCTGGTGAATCCCGGCACCCCGGTGATCTACGGCTCAGTGGCCTCCAGCGCCGATCTACGCGACCTGAAATACATCGCCGGTGCCATCGAGATGGGCTTATTGAACGCCGCCGGCGCTCAGCTGGCTCAGTTCTATCGTCTCCCCTTCTACGCCACCGCTGGCATGTCCGATGCCAAGACCATTGATGCCCAGTGCGGCTATGAGTCAGCGCTCTCCAGCCTGCTCTGTGCCCTAGGCGGGGCTAACTTCATCCACGATGCCGCCGGCCTACTCGACTTCGCCCTTAGCGTGAGCTACGAGAAGTATGTAGTGGACAACGAGATCATCGGGATGGTGATGAGAGCAGTGGAGGGTATAAAGGTGGACGAGGATACGCTAGCCTTTGACCTCATTAAGGAAGTAGGGCCAGGGGGGAACTTCGTTTCCGCCAAGCATACCAGAAAATATATGCGCACCGAGCATTACCAGCCCACCCTTAGCGACAGGGATCATCTGGAGGAATGGCAGGCCAAAGGCAAACGGGACACGTACGCCCGTGCCAGAAACAGGGTTGAGGAGATCCTCGCCGCTCCCGGTTACCGGCTTCCCGATGAAGTAAGGCAACGGATAATCAACGAGATACCAGGGATCATAGAATGAGGCATTATGATTATAATCGGTGAGAATATAAACGCCACCACTAAGCGGGTAGCAGAGGCAATCGTTAACAAGGACGCTACCTTCATCCGGGAGCTGGCCCGCCAGCAGGCAGATGCCGGGTCCGACTATTTGGATGTGAACGCCGGAACGGGTCGCGGCGTGGAGCAGGAGATCGTAGACATCAAGTGGGCTATAGACACGATTCAGGAAGCGACCGATGTACCCTTGTGTTTAGACAGCTCCGACCCCCAGGTGCTACTGGCCGCAATGGCACATTATAATGGCACCGAAGCCATGATCAACTCAGTTAATGCAGATCCTGATAAGCTGGAACCCCTCGGGCGTCTGGCAGCAGAGCGCCAGGCATCGCTGGTAGCTCTAGTCATGAGAGAAGGAGGTATACCCAACACTGTCGAGGAGCGGCTGGCTGCCAGTGAACTGATAATGACGCACCTGGCCCGGCTGGGTGTGAGGGAGGATCAGGTCTTTTTTGATCCCCTGCTGCTTCCCATTTCGGTGGACACCGACCAGGGACTGGTTACGCTAAAGACTATCGAGCAGATTAAATCCCGTCATCCATCTGCCAAGACGGTACTGGGGCTCAGTAACGTTTCCTTTGGGCTGCCTAACAGGGGTATAGTGAACCGGGCCTTCCTGCTAATGGCAGCCTCTACGGGACTCGATGCCGCGATCCTGGACCCCCTTGACGCAAAGATGATGAGCTTCGTCAGGGTTGCCGACATGCTTACCGGAAAAGATGCCTCATGCAGACAGTATATCCGGGCTTACAGGAAAGGGAAGCTAATAGAATAGCGCACGATATAATTTGAAAAATGAGTTCCACTAATAGAAAAGGTTTAAAAAAATCTCCACATAAGGAAATCGATGCCGGGGCGCGTGCAAGGCCTCCAGATATTCATCCCGCCCTGGTAGTCATAGATATGCAGAATGGCTTTTGTACACAAGGAGGTTCTTACCAGAGATTCGGCGGCGAAGTAGATAAATACAGGGGCATTATCCCAAATGTGAAAAGGGTCATAGATGCCTGTCATGAACTCCACATACCCGTATTTTACACCCAGCAGGTTAGAGAGGCATCCGGGATTGACCTCCTCACCAGGAGACACCGCATCATCCCTAAAGAGAGGCTAGATTTTATCGAAGGCCCCCCTCCCACCTGTGTGAGGGGAACATGGGACGCAGCGATAATCGATGAGCTAGTGCCAACACAAGAGGACCACATAGTCATAAAAAGGAGGGACTCTGCCTTCCAGGATACCGAGTTCGAGCTATGGCTGAAGAGCATAGGTGCTGATACAATCATATTCACCGGCATAGACACCTGCATCTGCGTAGAAAATTCCTTCAGGGAAGGATTCAACAAGGGCTATGATGTTATACTGGTAGAAGATGCAGTAGCATCCGTTTGGGAGGATCTGCATAAAGCTACGCTACAGAAAGCGAGAGGCTCTTTCGGATTAGTCTTGGCTACAGAGCACCTCATAGATATGCTGCACACCGCCAGGCGTAGAGCGTCAGCCTTCAGACTTTCTTTGGAGTATCTAGAATAACCATAGATAATAATAATCTAACGAGGAGGGCGAAGTGCCCAGAGAAGGGATCTTAATCGATACTCCTTTTGAAAGGATGACAAAGGAACAGGTAGAGAAAATCCACCAGGCTTCCATGGAGATTTTGAGCGATCCTGGCTTGATATGTTTTAATCCAAGGGCCGCAGAGATGTTCAATAGCAACGGTGCGCAGGTTACACCGGTTTCTCCCAGTGACCATCCGTGCTGGCTGGTGAAAATACCGGAGAAACTCGTTCTCGATGCCCTCGATAACGCACCCAAGACAGTCAAGCTGGGCGCCAGGAACCCACACAATAGCCTGATAATGAAGGGTGAAGAGCCAAGGGTATTCTTCATCACCGGCTCCGAAACCAACATATGGCTGGATGTTGAGTTTCCAATCTATATTAAGAAATCTGACCCCGATACTGAGATCATGGTGCCTGAATTTAAGCCGCGGCGCGGAACCGTTGCCGACCTTTGCCAGTCGGCACATGTGTGTGAACACCTGGAAACCCTAGATGGCTATATCCGCACTGTAAATATCCAGGATAAAGACATTACAGAGGATAATAAGGATGTTAATAAATTCTTCGCCTCCTTAAATAACACCACCAAGCACGTCATGTCGGGACTAACCAGCCTGAGTCAATTGGACAATGTGGTGAACATGGCAAAGCTGATAGTGGGAGGGGAAGAAGAACTTAAGGCGAACCCCATCATTTCCTTTATCACCTGCTTAGTCAAGAGCCCACTGCAATTCGTTGATGATACAACAGAGACTTTTATCGAGATTTGCCGCAGGGCCTTACCCATAGTAGTCTCCTCATCGCCTCAGGCCGGAAGCACTGCTCCCATTAAGGAAGCTGGAATTATGGCTCAAATAAACGCCGAGGTCCTGGCAGGGATAACACTAAGCCAGCTAGTAAATAATGGAACACCGGTTATTTACGGAAGTGTGCCCGTTAGGGCGCGAATGGATACCCTTGGCGATTCCTATGGTGCTGTCGAAACCAGCCAGTACAACATCGACTGTGTTCAAATGGCACGATTCTACAAGTTGCCTAATTATTCTACCTCGGGCGTCTGCGACACGAAGACGCCAGGGATACAAACATCCGTGGAAAGACTGTTCTCCGATATATTAGTCACTTTGAGCGGGCCTCAGTATTTGCATTGCGCTTACGGTCTCCTCGATGGAAACTCTGTTTTCTGCCTTCTCCAGGCTGTTTTGGACGATGCCCACTTTCAGATGATCAAGTTCTTCCTCAAACCGCCGCGGATTAACGAAACAGAGGTCGCTGAGGTCTTGAAACAAATCAGAGCAGTGGCGGCAACACCACAAAAGCTTTACATTAGCTATATTCGCCGCGTGATGCGCAGCGGAGAGATTTCAATGCCCTATCCCTTTGAAGGGGATGGGGAGGCCGATAATGTGTTCGCTCTAGCTTACCAGAAAATGCAGCAACTACTCTCAAAACCTGTGGAGCATATAGATCAAGCTACCACTTCTAAGATATTCCGAGAAATACCTGGCATACTGCCCCGGCTAAACGTATATGAAGAAGGGAGCTAGCAATGAGTGAAGATATCGTCACCTTACTTAAGGAAAATGTCATACAGGGAAGAAAGACCCAGGATGACGAAGGAATTAATGACGACCTATCAGGAACACCCGGGGTGGTGGAACTAACGCAATCGGCACTGGATAATGATATCTCTCTGACCGTAATAATCACGCAAGGTCTGACTGCAGGAATGCAGGTTGTGGGAGAGAAATTCTCCACGAAGGAATACTTTATACCGGACATGCTAGCCTCCGCCGAGGCAGTAGGCGCAGCTATGGATATCCTGAAGCCTCTTCTCGAAGCTTCAAATGTGGAAACAAAGGGGAAATTCGCCATAGTCACGGTAAAGGGAGACATCCACGATATAGGAAAGAATATCGTTGCCATCCTGCTCAAAGGGGCTGGCTACGAGGTAAATGACCTGGGCACAGATGTGCCTACAGAAAAGATCGTGGAGATTGTAAGGGAATATAAGCCCGATTACCTGGGGCTCTCCGCTCTGCTGACCACTACGATGGTGGCCATGGGAGAGGTAATTGAGGCGCTGAAAGAGAATGGCCTCAGAGATAAGGTCAAGGTTTTGATCGGTGGGGCAGCAGTATCCAATGAATACGCCAGGGAAATAGGAGCGGATGCTTACTGCGTGGACGGGTTCGAAGCTATCAAGGTACTCGATTCGTTCCAACAATCGAGAATGTGATACAGCGATATCGAAGAGAGGAGAGTAATCGTGGCAGGAATTGCCGGAATTCAAGGCGCTGACAATGGTGAGTTAGATCTAATGCTTGAGAGGATCAAGTTTAGAGGCCCGCATGAGACCTGGATTAGTCGAGACAGTCAGGTAAATATAGGCTGCAATGAACTGAACATAGGGGCGGACTGTAAGGATGGCTCACATCATACATCTGATGGCAAGAGGACAGTCGTCCTTGATGGACGTATATATAACCCAGAGAAATTGAAAATGACTGATGCAGAGGCTTTGCTGGCCCTCTATGATAAATTCAGTTCCAAGTTTGCCAAGAAGCTGGATGGAGACTTCGCCTGTGCTATATCTGACAACGGAAAGATGGTACTGGCCCGTGACTGGGCAGGAATAAAACCCCTCTACTATGGGCACAACAGCAAAGGAGCATTATGCTTTGCCTCAGAGGCAAAGTGCCTGGTAGGTATAGCTGATGACGTTAGGGAATTCCCGCCCGGTTATATTTATTCACGGGAAATGGGGTTCCAACGATATACATGCGAAGCTGTGGAAACCCCCGAATTCGAAAATTACGAACAGGCCAAAAGGGTGACACGCCAACTGCTAGAAGAGGCAGTAGAGAAACGTATGAAAGATAATGCTGTGGGCGGAATTCTCCTGAGCGGCGGTCTGGATAGTAGCCTTATTACCTATATGGTCTATCAGATAAAGCCGGATATCGAATGCTTTACCGTGAGTATGGAGGAGGGACAGGATCTACCCCTGGCTAAAGATGTAACCGAATACCTGGGGATCAAGCATCACATTTTGATGTTCGGGGAAAAGGAGATAAACGAGATATTACCTCAGGCTATCTATCACCAGGAGATGTATGAGGAGAGCTGTGTGCACGGAGCAATTGCCAATTTCTTGGCTGGACGGTTTGTCAGCCCGTATACCAATTGCGTTTTCACCGGAGAGGGAGCAGACGAGTTTCTTGCTGGGTATGATGGCCAGTTCAAACAAGGAAGGAACCAGGAGGAGGTTGCCGGTATAGTCGATCTGCTTATCAACGTAGCTCATAACACCGCCTTGCAAAGGTTAGACAGGCTGGCGGCTGCAAACTCCATAGAAACCCGTATGCCCTTTCTTGACGCCAAGGTGATGGATTTCAGCATGAAGATTCCCCTGGGGCACAAAATTCACGGCCCGGAGCAAGTCGGGAAGTGGGTTCTGCGCCAGGCCTTCGAGGGTTATTTGCCCGACCACATCATTTATCAGCCAAAGCGGTTCTTCGCTCAGGGTTCAGGTGTAGCGTATATTATGCGCTCACAGGCTGAGAAGCAAATATCTGAAAGCGAACTCGCAGAACACAACAAGGGAGAGGACAATCCATACCTGTCTTCTGTCGAGGAGCTGTATTACTATCGGATATTCAAAAAGACATTGCCCCACCCTGCGTTCGATAGGTTGGTAGGTAGGTGGGATCCCCTCAACC
>JABUBP010000602.1_pt1 | contig 10358 bp, 9 predicted proteins | sample 7240331 | NCBI WGS metagenome assembly JABUBP01 (sample SAMN07256347, study PRJNA390944) | subsurface metagenome | isolation source: Methane hydrate marine sediment | place: Pacific Ocean: Eastern North Pacific, ODP site 1244 | collected 2002 | reverse complement strand
AACCGTCCGGTGGTGTCAAGCTGTTGAGCTTCTCCGATGAACGCCTGCTTCCCAGGTTGGGCAAGGTACCATTGCCACCCTATATTCATGCCCCTTTAGCTGAGCCTGAACGGTACCAGACGGTCTATGCTGATGAGGCGGGCAGTGTTGCCGCCCCGACCGCTGGCTTACACTTTACCCCGGAGCTACTTTCCGCGATACAGCGTAAAGGGGTTGATTGTCTCTTTGTTACTCTTCATATCGGGCTTGACACCTTCCGGCCGGTTAAGGAAGAAGAGCCGAGTAAGCACCCTATTTACCAGGAATATGGCGTAATTAATGAAGAGGCGGCCACTAAATTGTCTCGGGCCAAAGAAGAAGGACGTAGAATTATCTGTATTGGCACAACAACGGTGAGACTTATAGAATACGTGGCTCAACTGGGTAAAAAACTAGAGCCGTTTGAGGGCTGGGTAGGTTTATTTATTTTACCCGGGTACCAGTTCCGTATGGTAGATGCCCTTATCACCAATTTTCACCTACCCAGGTCAACCCCATTGATGTTAGTTACTGCCTTTGCCGGTGGCAAGCTTATTAAGCGGGCCTATGCTGAGGCGATAGCCACTGGCTACCGTTTTTATAGCTTTGGTGATGCCATGTTTATCTTATAACACGGGATAGCCCCCTTTAGGCCAACCAAATTCACTGTTAGGTTACTCTTATGTATTTTAAGGGAGTCGCTTGGGTTATACAGAAGGTACGGGAACGGCCGTTACTTTTTTTTGCCCTTCTCCATGCCATACTTTTCCTGGCTTATTTCGCTATCCTGGACTACCGCGTCGGCAACGCCGGGGTACCACGACAATTTGCCGTTAAGATACTCGATGGCCAGTTACCTTACAGCGATTTCGTCTGTGAATATCCACCCCTGGCTCTCCTCAGTTTCCTGCTGCCGGCTTTATTTTCTACCACCCAGCCTGCCTATGGCTTTTTATTTGCCTTAGAGATGTTACTTCTGGACCTAGTGGTGCTGTTCATTATGGCAAAATTTGCCGCCCGATTTAAGATGCGGGTATGGCGTTTCCTGAGCATCTATACTCTATGCCTACTGGCCATAGGCCCTATAGTAACAGGGCGCTACGACCTGTTACCGGCTACACTGGTGCTGGTAGCCTTGTATGCATTCATCAGCGGTAGACATAAGACCGCCTGGGCGGTTCTAGCGCTGGGGGCAACGGCTAAGATATATCCGGTTATTATAGCGCCACTCTTTGCCCTATACCTTTTACACCACCGCCAATACCGACAGCTGGTACAGGGTATCGCTATCTTTGGGGCTATCCTGCTGGCTATCAACCTTCCCTGGATAATTATCAACGCAGATGGTTTCTGGCAGTTTATAAGCTATCACCTAGAGCGGGGGCTTCACTCTGAGAGCAGCTATGGTTCGGTGCTTCTAGTAGGACAAATCATGGGGCTGACCCATGTGGAGGGGGCAATGACCTATGGCTCTTGGAACCTCAGCTCCCCGATGGCTGACACTTTATCCCAGGTGTCATCCTATATTACCGCCAGCCTTCTTATGTTCCTTTATGCCTTATACGCCCATCAGCTATTGAGAAAGTCGGACTCCGTAGCAAAAGCAGCAATGCTTAATACAGGGGCGGTAGAATTAATGCTCCGATATTCCTTACTGGCAGTATTTATAATGTTACTTACCAGTAAGCTCTTCTCGCCGCAGTTCCTTATATGGCTTTGTCCTTTGATACCCCTGGTTAGGGCAAGGTGGCGTTATGTTCCGTGGGTACTCTTCCTGGTAATCGGCGGGCTAACCCAGTATATCTACCCTTACCACTACCTCGAGTTTGAGTCTGGCACCTCATATCTCATAGTGATGCTGGCTATACGTAATTTCTTGCTGGTGGTTATGGCTATACTATACCTCCTGCCAACCCGCTCTTTATCGGCAAATGGGGAAGGATAACATGGTATGGCTGGAAGCCACATTCTCAGCTGATATCATGAGATAGGACTGGTTTCGGGAGTTATTTACTCCCAGCGGAATAATCTGATGGTCAGTAGCATGCAAACGATTAGCCAGCCACCAAGAACAGCTACATCCATGATTAGAGGGTGCAATGGTGTGGCATCTACCATGACCTGCCGCAGGGCGTCTCCCAGATAGGTGAGGGGGATAGCTTCTAGTATTGGTCGCATAAAGTCGGGCATAATCTCAACCGGGAAGAATATGCCTGACAGGAAAAGCATTGGGAATTGTATTAGCTGAATGATGGGCATAGCGCCCTCCACAGTTCCAGCCCGGGATACAGCAAAATAACCGATACTGACCATGGTGAGAGTGCCCAGTATCACCAGGCCAAATAGTATAAGCCAGCTGCCTACCACCTGAACATTAAAAACAAAGTAGGCAATGGCTATAATAATGGTCGCTTGCATAACAGCTAACACCAGCCGGTAAGTAACCTGACTGAATATCATTGTAGAGCGGCGTAGCGGTGTCGCTCCAAAGCGTTTTAAAATCTTTTTCTCTCGTCGCTCTACCAGGGTTAATGAACCAAACAAGCCCAGGAACATTGTAGCCATAGCCAAGATACCGGGCACCAGGTAGTCTATGTAGCGCCAGTCTTGAGACTGAACTGATTCCTCCGATAGCTCAAGCAGGACGGGTTGTTGCGTTAACTCCTGGTTTATTTCATTTACTACCTGCCTTAGTACCGAAAGAATTATCTGGGATGAGGTAGTTTGGGAGGGGTCATAATAAACCTTTAAATCGACTGGTTTGCCACTGTCAATGCTGGCTTCTATATCGGCCGGAATGACAACAACAGCCCTGAGGTCGCCGTCTTCAAGTTCTGCTAGCTTGTCACTTAGCTCACCCTCACTCATTTCAAAAATTGGGATTTCCTTAAGGGCTTGAGAGATTCCCTCTCCTACGGCTGAGTCGTCATAATTTACCAGACCGATGTCATATTTGATGTCGTTCTCACCACTGAAAACCATCCCGAAGATGAGCATGAATAGAATAGGGAAGGCAAAGGTGAAGAATACAGCCGTTCTATCTCTGAAAAACTGTTTGAAATCGGCAATTAGAAGTTTACTAAATGCCCTCATTCTCGTATCTTTCTCCCGGTAAGTTTAAGAAACACATCCTCCAGGGTAGCTTCTCGCACATACAGGTTTTTTAGCTGCCCGGTCAGGTCTACCTTCTCAGCATACTTCATTATGGCTGACATAGTTGCCGGTATGTTCTCCGAGTAGACAATAACCTCATTATTGCTGACCATTACCTGGGTAGCTCCCGGGAAAGATTGTAAGATTATCTCAGGTGGAGCTGGCTCTAATTCAAACTGAATGGCGCTTTCCTTAAAGTAGTTATTAATCAGCTCCCGAGGAGAACCCATAGCGATGATTTGGCCGTGGTCAATTATTGCCACCCGGTCACAGAGACGTTCCGCCTCCTCCATGTAGTGGGTGGTGAGGAAAATGGTTTTGCCTCTGCTGCGCATGTCCTCGATGACTGACCATAAACCCCTTCGTGCCTGGGGGTCTAATCCGGTTGTCGGCTCATCAAGAAAGGCGATATCCGGGTCATTAATCAGTGCCATGGCTACCGATAGTCGCTGTTGCTGGCCACCGGACAGGTTTTTAACCAGCACCTTGCGGCTGTCTTTTAGAGCCAGTAGTTCCAGAACATCGTCTACGGGCAAAGAGTGCTCATAAAACCCGGCAAATAGGTCCAGTATTTCCTGGACTGTGACCAGTGGTAATAGAGATGGTGCCTGGAGTTGAATGCCGATTCTCTGTTTTATTCTGGCGGGTACTTTAGCAATATCCAGCCCAAGAACAGAGACCCGGCCGGAATCTGCTGAGCGCAGACCTTCTATTATCTCAACGGTGGTAGTCTTGCCGGCGCCGTTTGGCCCCAGCATGCCAAAGGTTTCGCCCGGCTTAACCTGGAAGCTTATATCATTGACCGCTTTGATAGGACCATAATGCTTGACTAGATGTTCTACCTCAATGACCATAGTGGAGCTTTTAAGCAGATTTAGGTTGTGTTGGAATCGTGCTGCTTGCTATGTTTCTTAATCTTCTTCTCGGCTGACATCTGTTTTAAAGTGTCCATTGATGGAATTTCTTCGGGGGGAAGGGCGTCATACTCTGCCCACTGCTTATAAAGCTTTCTCATCTTTCTTTCTCGGCCGAATTTATTTCTTATTGCCTTAGCTATCGGTTTTGCTTTCTTCTCAATGAAGTCCTTGGCTATTGGTTTTGCTTTTTTCTCAATGAAGTCCTTACCCATCTGTTGAATATCGTGAATATCAAGCCTTGTTTCAGCTAATATCAGCTTTTTACCGCAATGAGGACAGAAATTGGTCTGGGCAACTAGTTTCTGGCCACAATAGGGGCAGAACTGCAGCCTTTCGCCTATACTTGCTGAACCCAGCTCCTGCCCGCAATAGGGGCAATAGGTTAAATCTTCAGGGAAGAGGGATTTATCTATTTCCCGGCTACAGTTTAGACACTTCATCCTTTGCGCCTCTTTAACCTGCAAAAGTCAGCTGGTGCTTATCAGGAGCATAATTATAGCACGCAATTTTTCTAATTAAAACCCATTTAACTAATTAGTGGACGAGATTAAACTTTAATACTATAATCTCTGGTGGCTATGGATTCTCATACTAAGCCTAAAGTACTTATCAGCCGTCAGGAGATAGTAGCCACAACTATTCGACTGGCGGCTGAGATAAGCAAAGACTATCGTGATAAGCAGCCTATCTTGATAGGTATTCTCAAGGGCTCATTTATCTTTCTGGCTGACCTTGTTCGTCGGCTTGATTTCCCGCTAGAGGTGGAGTTTGTTACCCTATCCAGTTATGGTAAGGGGAAGGAAAGCTCTGGTAGGGTTAAAGTAATCCAGGGTCTTAGCTCTAAGATTAAAGATAGGCACCTGCTGGTTGTTGAAGACATTGTGGATACCGGGCTGACCACCGATTTCCTTCTGAATTATCTTTGTAAGAAAAAGCCAGCCTCAATAAGGGTCTGTGCTTTTACCAGCAAACCTTCACGGCGACAGTTTCCGGTTAATATTGACTACCTTGGTTTTACCGTTCCGGATAAGTTTTTGGTCGGTTATGGCCTGGACTGTGATGAGAGGTTTCGCAATCTTCCCGATATTTGTTTTATTAAAGAGGAGGAGTAGTGTCATCCAAACTAGCTGGCTTAGTCTCAGTGGCTAGAGGGGACAGCCCGGCAGACCTGGTTTTGGCTAACGCCAGAGTGGTGAACGTTTTCACTGGCGAGGTAGAGACGGGCGATGTGGCTATTTATGGCGATAGAATTGCCGGCGTTGGTCGCTACCGCCAGGCCAAGCAGGTAATAGACTTACATGGGCAGTATCTGGCTCCCGGTCTTATCAATGGTCATACTCATATAGAGAGCTCTTTGCTTGATATCGGTCAATACGCCCGGGCGGTAGTACCACGGGGCACCCTGGCAGTTGTTACCGACCTGCATGAACTGGCCAATGTCTGTGGCCTTGATGGTATCAGGTATATTCTCAGTTCTGCCCGTCGTTTGCCCTTTGAGCTATTCCTGATGGCTCCATCCTGTGTACCGGCTACCAAGCTTGAGACTTCAGGCGCCTGCCTTGATCCTGAGAGCCTTCGTCAGCTTCTCAGATGGAGGGGGGCTATTGGGTTGGGCGAGGTAATGAACTTCCCCGGGGTTATTGGCGGCGAAAACAGTGTTCTGGATAAGATTAGCCTGGCTGGAGACAGGGTTATTGATGGCCATGCCCCCGGGGTTAGCGGTAAAGACCTCACTGCCTACATTGCCGCTGGCATCTATTCTGACCATGAGTCGGTCTCTATTGAGGAGGCTCGGGAAAAACTAAGGCAGGGTATGTATATTATGATCAGGGAAGGCTCGTCGGAGAAAAACCTAGAAGCCCTGCTACCCCTGATTAACGATAAGACCTACAAAAGGTGTCTGTTTGTTGTTGATGACCGCAGTTGTGCCGACCTGCTGCGGGATGGTGATATGGATGCTGTGGTGCGAAAGGCGATTTATCTTGGACTAGAGCCGGTGCGCGCTATTCAACTGGCTACCCTAAATGCTGCTGAATATTTTGGGATGAAAAGGCTGGGGGCAGTAGCCCCTGGCTACATAGCTAATCTAATTGTCATTGGCGATTTATCCAGCTTCAAGATAGAAATGGCTTTTCATCGTGGCCGCCTGGTGGCTAAGCAGGGAGAGCCTTTATTTAAGCTTGCTAAGCCCAGTGGGAAAAGGCCAAAAAAGACAATTAATATTAAGCCGTTCAATATAGAGGCGTTACGGCTTATGGCTTTGGGGGAAACCAAACTGGTTATTGAGGTTGTCCCCGGGCAGATAATTACTAAGAAGCAAATAGAGAAGGTTAAGGTTTGTGATGGGATAATTGTGCCTGATATTAGCCGGGATATTCTAAAGCTGGTGGTGGTGGAAAGGCACCGGGCTACCGGCAATATCGGCCTGGGTCTGGTTAAAGGGTTTGGCTTGAAAAGGGGGGCTTTGGTCTCCTCTATTGCCCATGACTGCCATAATGTCATTGCTGTTGGCACCAATGACGAGGACATATTCACCGGTGTCAAAGAGATTGAAAGGCTTAAGGGCGGTCTGGCAGTGGTTGCTGATGGCAGAGTTATAGATAGCCTGGCGCTACCCATTGCCGGGCTGCTATCTTGCGAGCCACTGGAGGTAGTGACGAGCAAACTGGAGCGCTTGAAGAGCCTAGCTGTGGAATTAGGCACAAAAATGCCATCACCATTTGCTACCCTTTCCTTTCTGGCTTTGCCGGTGATTCCTGAGCTCAGATTAACCGACCTGGGTCTGGTAGATGTTAATGCCTCTAAGTTGATTAAGTAATGAAAAAATTAAGGTAATTATCCCTTGACACCCCCTACTTTGGTAGTATAATCCACACTGTAATGATGTATGTTAAAACATTTTTTATTTTTGTACCCTATGCTGTGTTATTTAACCTAACGGCGACATTTTACTTCTGGGGAGTTTTAGTACCCAAATGGAATCCTAATCTATCAGTATTGGCTTTTCTTGCACTACCGTGGCGGTGGTTTGAGAAATTTGAAGATATGATAGTAAATTGGGTAATAGGACCAAACCAGGAACGAGTTTTATGAGTGTGCTGGTCAGTGTTATAAATACGTTACCTCAGGGGATACTTACCTTAAATTAGGAGGTAATTACATGTCGCCACGAAAATCATCTAAGCTAGAGCCCAAAATCTTGGAGATGCCTCTACAAAAGATGGCTGTAGTCCGTGGCAAGGGCTCCCCGGACAAGGTTTTCCCTGAACTAATGCCTGCCCTCTACGGCTCAGTTTTCACTCTGAAGTTTGACCTCAAGAAGAAGGGATTGCCCACCTTTAAGGTCAGCGGCCTTCGCGCCCGCTATCCTGATGCCCACCTGGTACCCATAGAAGAATGGACTCATATTATGGCCTTACCCATCCCTGAGGACACTGCTTCTTTACCACAGAAGGTGCCTGGCATTGAGGTCAAAATTGAGACCTGGCCTTACGGCACTATAGCCCAGATTTTACACCTGGGGTTGTATAGTGAAGAGGGCCCTAACATTGAACGTCTGCTTAAATTTATTGCAGATAGCGGCTATAAAATAGCCAGTGACCATGAAGAAGAGTACCTGACCCGCCCTGATGCCAAAGTAGTTAAGACTATTATTAGATATGTGGTGAAGAAGAAGGAGGTGGACACAGGTGATTACCATTCGCTACGAGAGCAAGGGTAGCGGTCACTTACCCTTTGGTGGCTTTATGCTGGCCTGGTAGTGCCGCATCTGCCATTCTTTAAAAACCTTTAGCCCTTCTTCGTCACTTAAGACATGCCAGTAGCGGTAAAAATCGGAGACATAGAACTTGGGGGCGAAGGTGGTAACCACGGTTATCACTCTATCAGCAATTTTATCCACCTGCTTTACTGCAGTGGCTGACGCTGTCGGTATGGCGACGATTATCTGCTTTGGCTGGCGGCGGCGCACTGATTCCACAGCGGCCATCATAGTATAGCCCGAAGCCAGGCCATCATCTATAATCATGGCTGTCTTGCCGCTTACTACGGAGAGAGGCCTTTCCCCCCGGTAGAGCAGGCTCCGCTTTTGTATTTCACTTCTTACTCTACTCACCTGATAGTTTATCTGCTGCTCGCTAAGTGAAATCTTCTTTAGCACTTCCTGGTTAAGGATTGTGGTGCCATCATCGGCAACGGCGCCAAAGCCTCCTTCAGGCCTGAGTGGTATCGGGATTTTCCGGGAAATGACCAGGTCAAGGTCGGCGCCAAGGGCTAGGGCTACCTGAAGCGCCACCGGCAAGCCACCGTTAGGTATAGCCAGTATGATGACCGGCTGGTCCTTGTATTCACCAAGTTTGGTGGCTAATTGCCTGCCGGCATCATATCGGCTTTCAAAGATGGGCTGTTGTCTAGGGTAGTGCACCTTTTTCTCGGTTTTCCTTAATAAGCTCCTCGCCATACTTGAGCAGGAGCTCAGAGTAGCTCCGGGAGTACTTTTTTTCTTCCAGATAGGCTTTCAGGGCTTGGGTGGGGGTTATCTCTTCGGCAGCCCAGTGGCCCAGCCTAAGTCGGCTTTCTCGTTTAATGTCCTTGACAATGGCATAGTAGTGGGCTTCTTTTAGTGCATTCTTGATGTCGCTATCCCTAATCTGCCCTTCAACTTCTTGTGGCAGACCAATTTGAAGGCGGACTATAGCATCAGCAACCTGTCTCTCCTTTTCAGCGATAGCCTTTAGTACGGTTGAAGTTGGCTCTGTGTCCTGTAGCTCAATATCAACTTTAATGGTGACAAAGCGGCGTCCGCTTACCGGCTGGAACTGATAGGAGACCTGCCTCTGGCCGGTTTCTGAACCTGGCTCAATTTCTACTAGGTAGAATCCCTTATCATCCTTTTCGTCACCGAAATCCAGACGCTCCAGGCTGCCGGCATACACCACTGGCGGATTCTGTGACAGAACCTGGTGCCTATGGATGTGGCCCAGGGCAACATAGTCAAAGGCTGGGTTGGCTACATTACCTGGCAGCAGTACATGTTCTTGGCCTATGGTCATTGATGCCTCGGAACCGATGCGTGCACCAGAAACCCAAACATGGGCGGCTAGGAGGGAGGGTAGCCTTGGGTCAAGCTTTTCGGCCTGGGTGTCAATGATATTGGTTAACACCTGCTGCATTCTTTGATTAATCTGATTAAAGTCAAGGTTCTTGGTATCTTCTTTGCTCAGCAGGGCACTGCGTCTCAACCATGGCAGTGACACAATTTGTATAGTGCCACTGGTAGTCGGAATTTTATGGACATCGGGGCGGTTGGCGACATAAACATTTTCAATTGCCAGAGTATCAAAGATTTCGGTAGTGGTGGCTCGCCCGATGGCGTTGGGCAGGTCGTGGTTGCCGATAAGGAGAAAGACCGGGAGGCCACTCTGTGACAGGCACTTAATGCGTTTGGCAAATTCCCGTTGCTGAGTCTGGCTGGGGTCTCGGCTTTTGTAGGCATCACCGCAGAAGAGGACAAGGTCTACCTTGTTTTCCAGAGCATAGTCTACAAGCTTATCTAAAGATGAAAGGAAGTCAAGAAAGCGTGAGGATAGCCCGCTGGCCGGGTCAATCCGCCCGTAGCTTTCCACCCCGAGGTGAAGGTCGGCAAAGTGGATGATTTTCATTCGGTAACCCCATCCCCCTTTATCCCCCTTCCCCTAGGTAAGGGGAAGGGGGAAGTGATATAAAAAAGAGGGGCTAAGCCCCTCTTAGACTCCCCCCTCTTTCCATATCTTACCACCCGGTGGCAGGACAAACAGATCTTCGCCGGCTAGCTTAGCCTGTAAGGTGGTCTTCAGTTCAGCTATAGGTATTCGTATCTGATTCATGCTGTCACGTTCCCGGATGGTAACCTGTTTATCTTCAAGGGACTGGAAGTCAACGGTAACGCAGAAAGGAGTGCCAATCTCGTCCTGGCGGCGGTAGCGGCGTCCGATGCTCTGGGCATCATCGTAGCCTACCATCCAGCACTGCCTGAGGTCGGTATAAACTTCTTGAGCCAGTTTAACCAGCGGTTCCTTTCTACTTAGGGGCAATACGGCTGCTTTGAAGGGAGCCAGAGCCGGGTGCAGGTGGAGCACCACCCTTATTTCATCTTTATCCGGTTCCTCATCATAGGCATCACAGAGAAAGGCCAGCATAGAGCGGTCCACCCCGGCTGATGGCTCAATGATATAGGGGATTATATGCTCTTGGGCATCTTCATCCAGGTAGGTCAGGCTCTTGCCGCTGAAC
>JABUBP010000601.1_pt1 | contig 10361 bp, 8 predicted proteins | sample 7240331 | NCBI WGS metagenome assembly JABUBP01 (sample SAMN07256347, study PRJNA390944) | subsurface metagenome | isolation source: Methane hydrate marine sediment | place: Pacific Ocean: Eastern North Pacific, ODP site 1244 | collected 2002 | reverse complement strand
TAATGGCCAGGTCGGGTCGGTGCGCTCATTTAGGAGACGGTGAACATCCTGCGGTAGCTCCACAGAGTACCCCTCAGCAATCTGCATGACTGGACCAAGCCCTTTCACCAAGTTGATTCTAAACATGGTGAGCGGCATACCTCCACGAGTCAAGAAGCCTGAAGAATAGCCACCCCCCCTGAAATACTCCAACCTCGCTGGATACCAAGTTGTCGCATCAAGACAATTTTTAACTTCCTCCTGCGTAATATCCCAGAAAGGTTTCATAGCCGGTTGGCCATCAATAGACTGCTGACCGGTGCCATCTACGGTAGCTGAACCGGAATTGGTGAGGTGAAGAACCCCACCCTCGGCTAACCCAGTCAGATCGTGGCTACTCACTCGCTTGACCGCCTGTGGGCTCCAGTATGTCCTCACATCGGCGAAGAGCTGTGCTGTGCCGGTCAAGAGATGCCCGAGGAGCATACAAATTCCATTTAGGCAATCGTTCTCAGTAGCTACCATAAAAGGTTCCCGAATTCCGTTCCAATCAAAAGATGAGTTCAGTATTGCTTCCATGAAATCACCGTTGGGAAAGTGATCAGTCCACTGGCGCTGTCCCTGGAAGCCTGAGGCAATGGCATTGTGCCCTAATGCCTCCTCACCATAGCCCAGTTCCACCAATCGAGGATTGCCAACCATCAAGTCTCTAGCGATGATGGTCATCTTCACCACGGTTTCCCAATTCCGTTCTTTTTGCGCCTTGGTGTGCTGGAGTCCTGGCGGATTATAGTCTTGTCCCTCACTGCAGTTCTCTTTCACCCACTGTAATGCCCGTAGATATTCCTCACTATCGTAAATCCCCTCCTCGATTCTACGAACAAACTCGGTCATATCCACCGTTTCCACTCGCATGCCAAGATAATCCTCAAAGAAAGCAGGCTCCACGATAGACCCGGCAATGCCCATGGAAACCCCACCCATAGTCAGGTATGATTTGCCACGCATAGTAGCTACAGCTAATCCCGCACGGGCAAATCGTAGGATGCTATCCTGTACATCAGTTGGAATTGAAGTATCATCTGCATCCTGTACATCCCGGCCATAGATACTGAAAGCTGGTAGCCCCTTTTGATTGTGAGCGGCCAGAACAGCTGCCAAATAGACCGCCCCCGGCCGTTCGGTTCCATTGAAGCCCCAGATAGCCTTTGGTATATAAGGGTCCATATCCATTGTTTCCGCACCATAGCACCAGCACGGCGTGACCGTTATAGAAACCTCCACTCCTTCTCTGGCAAACTTTGCCGCCGCTTCACTGGCTTCAGCCACCCCCCCGATACAGGTATCAGCGATGACACATTCGACTGGCAGGCCATTAGCATGGCGACAGTTTTCGCTCAAAAGTCTAGCCACAGCTTTAGCCAGTGCCATCGTCTGGTCTTCCAGAGACTCTCTTATCCCTCCCCGCCGACCATCAATAACCGGACGAATGCCGATTTTCGGCATATCTCCAACCAGTCTGTTTTGGGATGTATTCATTTTGATATCCTTAGTGTCCATTTTTTCTATCCTCCCTGAAAGCACACCCGCTTGAGTAGGCATCATAGGTGCAACTAACGATTGTTGCTGTTAATGTAGGCTCTTTTCTATTCTCTTCAGGTTTTTTAACCCCTGAACGGCAAGCTCCTCTCCTGTCTCGGCAAACTTTCTCCAGATGGCAGCCAGTCTATTCAATTCTTCAAAACTGGGGTCAAATGATTCAATAACAAGGGGACCACCGTAGCCAATCTCTCTGAGCGCGGTGAAGAATTCTTTCCATGGGACAAGTCCGGTACCAGGTATGCCTCTATTATTCTCACAAACATGCACATAGCCTAGGTACTCTCTCCCACATACTTTAACAGCATCCGTAAAACTTAACTCTTCACGGATCATATGAAATGAGTCCAGGAGTACTTTTACGTTTCCGGTGCCTATATCCTTGCAGTATTTCACAGCATCTTCTGCTACGTTTAGGAAATGAGTTTCAAACCTGTTGACTGGCTCCACAGCAATAATCAAGTCGCTCTTGTTTGCAGCGTAAAGAGCAACTTCCTTCATGCACTCCACTGACCGATCCCATTCCTCTTCAAGTCTTGCTCTGCCGGTGAGATAACCCCACGCCGCATAGTTCACACCACCCAATATCGCGGAACCTAACTCAACATTGATATCTACCAGTTTCTTAAGCAATTCAATCCCGTTTTGCCTTGTTTCCCGATTTGGGTCAATTAGATTCGCGTCTTTGGGCAAACCAATAGTAGTCACCACGTCAATTCCCACTTCCTTCACTTTTTCCTTTACTGCCTTCGTGGGAAACCTATCAGGATGAGCAACATTGATATCAAGCACATCAAATCCCAGTGATTTTGCTTTTTCAATGAGTAGCAAATCCTGCTTCCCAAAATCCTCCGTCCATATGAGTGAAGCTACGCCAAATTTGAACATATACCCTCCTTCCTAAGTTAACACCTGTTGCTTAACCTATCCCTTAATAAGGTTTCCCAGCTTAGTCATTCCCTTAGATTCACCTCGACTCAGGATTATCTTGCCTTCCAGGGGCCAGCAAACTCCCGACCAAACGGCAAGAAGAACGTTTCTTCACACGGTCGAAAAGGAACCATTGCCGCGATCTCATCCAGCCTTTGCAATATATCTTTGCCCAGAGGCCCTTTTTCAACGGCTTTTTAAAAATTTGGTAGGGTATTAATGGCTATAAAGATATCTCCTTCAATCCATGCGATTTAGACGGAGGATATCGTACTACCCAGTTTGAGAGGGTATTGACCATATTCACGAACCAGCTTAACTACATAATCGTAGCTATGGCCAGACACGTTGCTAGGAACAGAGTGGTCGGACTGGAAGATAAGGCCGCCACCTTTAGCTGCAGCCAGTTTGCGCAGGACGATTTCTTTCAGTTCCTCCTGACTATTGTGTGCCCACTCGATTACATTCATGTTCCCACAGAAACCAATTCTGTGACCGTACTGCTTCCGTAGGTCCACGACATCTAGTCCGGCCTTTGCTTCTAGTGGATTGATTGCGTCAATGCCGATCTCGATAAAATCTTCCAAGATGCGATTAACATTACCGCAACTATGATAGATTACGGGCAAGCTATGCTTATGGCAGACATCGACCATCGCTTTTAGACCGGGCTTGTAATATTTCCGCCAATAATCGGGGGAGAAGAACATGTCCTTTGTATAGGCTACATCTCCCCAGATGACCATTCCATCTAACAGGCTGTCAGACGCCTTGATCTGAGCCTTTAACAACTCCAGGGCAAATTCATTGGTGCGTTCAATGAAACGTCCAAACCTTTTAGGGTAAAGGCCGATCCAGACCATTGAGCTTTCTTGACCAACGATACGGGTTATATACTCATTAGCCTCGCACTGGCTACCGTAGACAGCAAAGTCACATCTTAATTTTTTAACCGTCTCGATCCACGGAGGGAGGTTACGGGTAAAGCTATCGCCAATACCAGCCATGTGATTGTCACCTCCGCTAAAAAAGCGCCGGTCGTCCCACGGATCGTCAAACTCAAATGCCTCTGTTTTCTCAATCGTATCGGTTTCAGAGCTCACAAATTCAGGCATAGGGTTCGCAAACTTTTTACGGAACACTGCTTCAAAGCCAGTACGTACCACTACTTCTTTGTCCGTCTCCTTCAATATTTCAAATTGCTTTATGTGGGGATCCATGTTGGGGATAGTGACAATCCAATCGAGGTCGTAATAGGCATAAATATCGGTATCTGTAGGTAGTCCCAAGTCCTCACGCCAGCGCTTGAGAAAACTGCCCCAAAAGAAATCACTGACTGGAACACGATCCGGCTCCTCATGGCGCAGGGTCTTGTTCATTCTATCCAACTTTTCCAGACACTTGGCTGTTCTCTCTGTCTCCATCTTGTTCTCCTCCTTTGATTTTGCCCACTGCCTGAATCACCCTTTTCTACTAAATTCCGAGAGGAGCCATAATTATTAAAACAATTTACTTTTGATGAAATACTTCCTCCATATTTGCCCACCACTCTCCATCAGCTCGCGTTTCCAGAGGCCCCTGCATCGGTTTACAGATATCCCACCATTTTTGAATTACTGGATCAGCTGCCATTTTAGTCATATCGGCGTCAAAGTCGTCGCCGATGTATTCGAAGTAGGCAAAGAGATAGCCATCTTTGTGATAAATCGAGTAGTTACGCATATTACATTCGTGAATCATACTCAGAACCTCTGGCCAGACATTAGCGTGGTAGCGTTTATACTCCTCCAATTTATCCGGCTTGACCCGAATTACCTGACCGTATCTTTTCATAAATAGTCCTCCATACGACTATATGATTTTAATATTTAGAAACAATATTATGTTTTTTGCCAACCCTTCTGGAGGGCGAGGTTCACTTTTCCCTTTACTGCCAGTCCTACAATAAGATACTAGGAGTGGGAGCGGTGCCTAGTGGTGGCACACATTACGCAAGCCAACTTGATAGCCCGAATCAAGCTTGTGGGGTCTGCTGTACCTTTCCCTGCCTTGCCAAAGACAGTTCCATGGTCTACGGAGGTTCTGATGATAGGCAAGCCTAAAGTGACGTTGACCCCCCTCGTGATGCCCAGCATTTTGATGGCGATATGCCCTTGGTCATGATACATAGCAACAGCGGCATCAAACTGCCCTTCTAAGGTGCGGAGAAATACAGAGTCGGGAGGCAAGGGCCCCGTTACCTTCAAGCCCTGACAGTGCGCCGCCTCAATGGCAGGCACAATATATTTTGCCTCCTCATCCCCAAAAAGGCCACCCTCACCAGCATGAGGATTTAAGCCAGCCACAGCGATGTGGGGCTGAGCTATGCCCATCTGCCGCATGCCATCGTTAGTAAGCCTGAGCACAGTCAATATCCTCTCTGGGCGTACCAGTTCAATAGCCTGGTACAGCGAAACATGAGTAGTTACATGGGAAACTCGCAGTTGCCCAGCGACCAGCATCATAGCCACATCAGAGGCTCCACAAAGTTCAGCCAGTATCTGAGTGTGACCATCGTAGTGATACCCGGCTTTATTCAGCGCCCCCTTATTGATAGCGGAGGTCACAATGGCATCGCAATCCCCAGCCAGGGCTAGAGCTGACGCTAATTTTATAAACTCAAAGGCAGCCTTCCCTGCCATGGGGTCAACCTGTCCCCTTTTCAGGCGGTCGAGTTGAATGTTATGCAGGTCTATAACCTCAATGATACCCTCACTGAATAGTGCCTCCGATATTTTCTCTATTGCCCTCACCTCACTAGGTACACCAGTGATTTCCAGTGCTGCTCGCATTGTGGATGCATCCCCAATCACTACAGGCCGACATACTGTTTTGACCTCCGGGTCTGTCAGTGCCTTGGTAACAATCTCAGGCCCAGAACCAGCGGCATCGCCCATAGTAATAGCAAGCAGTGGTTTGTATGTCTCATTCACGGTAAACGCCCCTTCTCCAAATATAATATAGACCTTGCAAGTGCAGCTTCAGTACCAAAACCACCCGCCTTGGTCACCACTCTCATCCCCTGGCCCTGACCACCAATTAATTCTCCCGCAGGAATGCCCGGCTCCACCTCACCACAAACTGAGATGGCGGATACTGAAAGCCGGCGGCAGACCTCCACCGCTGTATCTCCTCCAGAGAGGAAAAGACCAGCAAACTTTCGGGAAGCCAGAATACGCGCCACCACCTCAGCCATAACGGCAGCTATTGAATATCTCAAATCGGGCACATACTGAGAAAAGGTGGAAGAAAGTGCCAAGCCCCTCCCCTGGTCAAGAAGGCGGTTGGCTTTCTCCATTATGTATTCAACTCCCCTGGTGAGGGCATCTTCTTGATTAAGGTATTCAACCTCCAGGTTCAAGATTGGAAGACCAAGTTCATCTTTTACCTTCAGCAATTGGTTCGCTGTCACCTGGTTACGGCTACCGACCACTACCAGTGGCAGCCCGGAAGCGAGATTTGAAGGTGTTGTCCTGCTGGCCCTAGGCACCTTGGTAAGGAAAAAATGCAGTTCCCTAGCCAGACCACCAGAGCCACAGAGCAGCCAATTGCCTTCGGCCAGAGTTGTAGCCTGAACAATACAGGTGAGATGAGACTGTGCCGTAACATCGCAAACCAGTATATCCTGTGGCATTCGGCTTATCTCACGATAAAGGGACTCCGGTCCGGCATTAATATGGTCAACAGCTACATAACCTACCCGGTGCCTAGTTGACTGTTCGAGCAAGCTGGGAATATGTGATTCCTTTACCGGGGATATCGGGTCGTGAGCAAATTGGGTCTGGGAGACACTCACTCCATTCACCAGCAGGGTGCCAGCCACAGTGGTTCTGCCCATGGCTGGAAAAGCCGGAGCCACGATAGACTTATCACAGGCTAGTTCCTCCATAGCTGTCTCCAGCTCAACACCTATATTACCCCTCAGAGTGGAGTCTATTTTCTTATAAACCACCCTCCCCCTCAGACCCCTGACTGCTTGCCTCACCTTGTCACGAGCCGTATTTGCCTCTTCGTCCCGACTACCTGTATTAATAACAGTAACATCTGCAGTTGAGGGAAAGCTTGGATCCAGAATTACGAGGGTACTCAAGCCCAGGCTAGCAAAGTGGCTACTACTGTCCATGGCTCCTGTCAGATCATCGGCAATTATGCCCAATGTCTGCATCATCACACTACTCCTCCCAGCTCAGGGGCAAAGCAAGATCTTGCTTGCCTCCCCGCTTTGTGCCAAGTCTAGGGCACTGCTAAAGTCAGTCAAAGGAAGGGGTTATCACCACCATGGGGTCAAACTTTCCTGATTCCAGCCATTCCACACCTTACCAAGCATTTTCCCAAATACACCTAACATCATTCAGGGTGAGTTGCTTTGGGTTATTAGCCAGGAGCCGAGTGATATCCATGGTAGCTACAGCCATTCCCTCCAAAGCTTCCTTGGGTACCCCTAAGTCTCGTAGATGGAGGGGAATACCAATGTCTGCAACTAGAGCCTTAATCGCCTCTGCTCCTTGTTCTGCTGCCTTTTGAAGAGAAAGCCCCTGTGTCTCTACTCCCAATATCTTGGCAACAGTGGCATATTTAGGAAGGTTAGCCGACAAATTATACTCCGTAACATATGGTAACAAAAGACCATTAGCTACTCCATGGGGCACGTGAAACTGCGAACCAAGAGGATAGGCAAGGGCATGGACAGCCGCTGTGCCAGAGGTAGCGATGGTGATCCCAGCTAAGAGTGCCCCTTCGGACATATGCTTACGTGCTTCCTTATCTGAACCATTTTTGACAACAGTCCTAAGACTACCCACAATAAGTCGCACCGCCTCAAGAGCTAGAGCATCACTAAAAGTGTTGGCTTTATTGCCAGTATAACATTCGAGAGCATGAACAAAGGCATCTATGCCACAGGCTGCGGTAACCTCAGGGGGACACCCATAGGTTAGTGTAGGATCCACAAGAGCTAATCGTGGTAATATGTAAGAACTTACTATTGCTAATTTAAGTCCTTGCTCTGGGTCACCAAAGATGGCATTTTGGGTCACCTCGCTCCCTGTCCCCGCTGTTGTGGGTAAGGTAAAAATAGGGATGCCCGGTTTAGGGACCTTATCAATACCGACATAATCCTGGGCATTACCACCATGAGCTAGAAGGACTGAGAGTCCCTTGGCTGTGTCCATGCTAGAGCCACCACCGATGCCTACCAAGAGGTCGTGACTGTCCCTACGGAGCTCCTCAGCTATAGCATTTAGTCTAGGTAATGTGGGTTCTGGCTCTGCTTCAGAGAAAACATCCACTGAAAGCTTGGCCCTAGACAGCTGTTCCTTCACTGGGTCTACCAGTCCAGCCTTATAAACCCCAGGATCGGTAATAATAAGAGCCCGCTTAACTCCTAACTTACTAGCTTCATCTCCAAGGGTATCCAGAGAACCCACACCAAAATAAACTTTTACCGGAAGCATAATCTGATAAATATCCACACTTATAATAAAACCTCCTTGTATTATTCCCTTTTCTGTCCTTCAAAATATTGTAGCTTCGATATGGGTTTGCGGTCTATTTTCCGTACACCAGAAGTATGCGGTAACCAGCTTGCCATCGAGACGCTGAAACAATCGTGGGTATCCCAGATCCGGATGACCACTCGCAGAATGAAAATCACTCCGCAGAATCTGCTCGGCGCTCCAGCTCTTCCCTTCGTCTTCACTGTATTTGACTCTCAATTGTCTGGTGCTGCGATTTCCGAATACACAGCATAACCGATAATCTTGTAGTTGTATAAGGGCAGGGGGATTCCCATTGTATTTATTGGCGTCTTCTGTGTAAGCCACTTTGGACAAGAACGACCAGCTCTTACCGTTGTTTGTTGATTCGTAACAGTCGATCCAGTTGTTTAATTCAGATTTCCTCCTGACGGCAACAACAAATTTAGTCTGGCTAATTCGTACCGGTGCAGGCATAACGGAGCGATAAGGATCGCTCCAGGGAACAATCCACGAGATAAAAGTGAAGGTTTTCCCCCCATCTGTTGTTCGAGCCAGAAATGTTTCTTCTCTCAGCACTACTTTAAGAGGATTAGGCTCGCTCCTCTCCCGTACTGCTAAAAACAGGTACAATTCATGAGGACCGCCGATAACATAGGCGGTTCGTCCCGTGAACTCCTTTCCTTTTAGCTCTGGATGTAGCATAAGATCGCCAAAGCCGAATGGTCCGCGCCACATCATACCTTTGTTCTCACTGTAGAACCATTGGCATCCTTCATTTCCGTGGTAACCGAAACCCTCTATTCTCATGAGGAATCCGTCTTGGGTGAAATCAAGATTGCCGGGAGGGTCCTGTACTGTTCTATCTTGGCCTGCGTACCGTTCAGGTTTCCAGGCAGTCCATGTCTTACCACCATCGGTACTTCGAGCAAGCCAGGAATCGAACGGCACATTATAATCGCATTGATGTAGAGATTTCGCTCTCTCAAACTTGCCCACAGTAAATCCAATCAGTAGCTCGTTGCCCCACTGCCAGCTCGGTCCATTACCTCCATTGTTAGCCGGTACAGCAGCCCACTTCGTCGGATCATAATATACAATACTATTCTGTATCGCTTTACTCACGGTATCTTTTTCCTCAGCCGATTTTTTATCTGACATAGTAACCCTCCTAAAATGCTTGAGCTCTTATTTTTTAACTGTAGCTCCTTTTTCGCCCTCACCCCATAGCGTCCAATACCGCCTCTCATTCTCGGGTCCAGTATATCTCTCACCGCATCGCCAAACATATTTACACTATAGACCACGGTAGCTAGGGCAAGGCCAGGCCATATAGCCATCCATGGTGCTTGGAACATGTAGTCACGTCCCCTACCACTAAGCATACCTCCCCAGCTGGGAGTCGGTGGGGGTATACCAAAGCCAAGGAAGCTCAGGCTGGCCTCAGCTAGAATCATCTGCGGCACCTGTATGGAAAATAGGATAATTGTGGGAGCCAGGATATTGGGCAGGATGTGTTGGATAAGTATTCTGGGGGTGGAACAGCCGATAGCCTTCGCCGCCTCCACATACACATTCTCTTTAATGCCGATAACAGCGCTTCTTATTATCCTCGAATGGGCGATGCCCTTTCTTACACCCATAACAAGGATTATATTAAAGAGACCTGGTCCAATGATAGAGATTAAGACTATAAGAAGAATTAGGGCAGGTATGCACAAAGTGGCATCAACAAACCTCTGTACTATCAGATCAAGTTTACCACCGATGTACCCGGACAGAATACCTATAACTAAGAGGATAATCACAGAAATAGTAGTCGCAGATAAACCTACAATCACCGAGATACGAGCCCCGAAGATGACACGAGAGAGCAGATCCCGTCCCAGGTGATCTGTGCCCAACCAGTATGTGGCTGATGGTGCCAATAGCTTATCTGCCATGCAAGGGTCGTTCATTCCATAAGGGGCTAGGAAATCGGCAAAGATGCCAGTGAGAAGCAGGAGCAGGGTTATAATCCCACCTGCAGTACCCAGTGGCTTCTCCTTCACCAGCCTTACGAAGAATCCGATTAGCCTGGAGTGTCTCTTTCTCTCTGTTACTCCCCCTGATGAGCTATCGGCCACACTATTACCCCTTTTTTGATTTTCCCTTTATTTATAATGGACCCTGGGGTCCAAAAAACCATAGCTTAGGTCAACTATTAGATTGATTAGCATCAGGCCAAGTGAAAAAAAGAGCATTACTCCGCTAACTAGCAGGTAGTCTCTTTGTTGGGTGGCCACTATCAATAGGCGGCCCATCCCGGGCAGGCAAAATATCTGCTCTATGATGACCCGC
>JABUBP010000600.1_pt1 | contig 10372 bp, 11 predicted proteins | sample 7240331 | NCBI WGS metagenome assembly JABUBP01 (sample SAMN07256347, study PRJNA390944) | subsurface metagenome | isolation source: Methane hydrate marine sediment | place: Pacific Ocean: Eastern North Pacific, ODP site 1244 | collected 2002 | reverse complement strand
GCTAATCAAGTAAGTAGAGAAATCCCAATGGCTTAAAAACCAGGTATTGATGCAACCACTCCTCAGTTGCCGTATCAATAGTAAACCGCAGGCTAGCATCGTTAGTAACAAGGGTGGGATATGGTGTGCTCAAGCCACCAAGCCTCACTACCAATGAGGAGACATCTAACTCATCGACCTTAGCTTCAATATCCTCTATTTCCTCCAGGTTAAGGCTCGGCTGTAGGAGAATTTCTCTCATGCTCTCTATTCTCTCTCTGGGTGAAATCACAAGTAAACAGGGTAGCTTATCCAGTTTGAAATTTACTGGTGGGAAGCTAACTTTTAACTCTATTATTGGGTTGAAGATACCCTGCTGAGTTAGGGTGTCTCTTATCTGCTTCTCTATTATCCTCTCCACCGTGCCTTCTAAAGCTATTTGCCGCTCTTGTAACTTGTTTAGCTCAGCTTCAAGCGAAGCCAAGTCACTCTCCCCACTGCCAGCATTAGCTGCTTCTATTTCTGACTTCAAGGTTTTTATCCGCTCAGTGGAGGAAAAATACTCGGTGACCATACCTATTTTGTCATCAATCTTTTCCTGCCTGCTAAAAATCCATTGATTTACTTCATGGAGAATAGCCACGGATTCCCATTTGGCGATGCTGAAGCGGTACGGTTTCACGATTGAATCCAGATGAGCATCTAGGCCTTGGGTAAGCGCGCAACCTCCAGCGAGTAGGCAAACAGCTAACAAGCTGGTAATAACAATTAATCTTGTTTGCAATTTAACCATTAAGAAATTCCATGGCTTCGAAATGATGCTAAGGCAGTCGGTTACCAAAGTTCATAATACTAATTTCGGCACTAAAAAATGTTCATGTTTGCCAGTATAGCATGATGGCAGCTACCACCTGTAATCCTGGCTCGGGAACCTAGAGCCCTGCCAATTTATTGCCTTATTTTTATGACTGAGCCTTATAATGGTATTCTTGACAATAGCTAGCTTATACTCAATATGGTCCGATTGGTTAGCTAGTCATGCTGATGTCACAATTTGGTGGAATGCTGCTAATAGTCTGTTGTGCTATACTACCCCCAAACTCAAACATAGAAAAAACGTCTCGATTACTGCGCACTATGAAGTAACTATGCTCCAGCAAGGCGCAGGGAACGAGACTAAATTTGCTAGGTGGAGCCTTACATGAATTATTTACCTTTGAAAGTTTGGTTTATAGTGGCGCTTACCCTGGCTCTTGGTGCTGTCATTGTCCGTCTGGCTTGGGAGGTCATTGTCGCAGCACCCAGCCTAGTCGTGATAATCCTAGTCATGTTTACAACTCTTAGTATCTATGCTCTTCTCCTCTATCTCATTATCAAGCCCAGTTTGAAAAAATTGAAAAGCCTACCAGTGAGAATATGGGTTTCAGTAATAGCTACCGCTGCTATTATTAGTGCCATAGTCCACTATATCCGCTTTGTTCCCTCGCCTGAAGCTACCTGGCCTCTCAGCGTAATAATAGCCAGCCTGCTCCTTGCAGCAAGTATTAGCATATATCTACTGGTACTCTGGGCCCTCTGGTTTAAGGGGATTAAGAAGAGAGATTAGCTTCGGGTAGTCAACTTCGTCAATTTAGTTTTGCCTTCACTTGCTCAACTACTTGAGACAGGGTTTCCCCCGTCTTTTTGTTCCCCTATAACCTCCACATTTCTCTATTAAAAGAGTTTGGTAATACCAATTGCAGTGCTATAATAATATTTGTCTTATCAAGAGGTGAGGTTGATAAACAATCTCTATAATAATCTATTAGAGATGTGGTGTTAAATATTAGATAGGGAAATGGTATGAAAGACTACTACCAAATTCTCGGTATTCTTGATAGTGTCAGTCAGGAAGAAATAAAAAGCGCCTTTAGAAAGCTCGCTTTCAAATACCACCCGGATACCAACCCAGGTAATGAGAAGCAGGCTGAGGAGAAGTTTAAGGAGATAAATGAGGCCTATGGCGTGCTTGGAGATAAGGACAGAAGGCAACAATATGATTTTGTCAGAAGGAGCCAGTTTGCTGGCATTGGTTATGATACCCAGTATAAAGGCTTCCAATATTCCCAGCAGGATATCTTCAGGGGCATCTTCTCCAATCAAGCTATGTTTGATGAGTTGAATCGAATGTTTACTCAAGCTGGTCTTAGATTTGACCAGGATTTCCTTAACCGAGTATTTTTTGAGGGTAGCGGTTTCATATTCCAATTCTTCACCAGTCCCGGCGCCAGCCAAAAAGCTTATCAGCAGCACTACTCACAAACTAGAGTCTCTACTTACAAGCCAAATTGGCTGGAGAGATTACTCAGCAGAATAGCGGTAAAGATTAGTAGGTATGCCCTACGCAAGCTGTTCGGGTTCCGGTATGAAGCTTTACCTAAACAGAGCCTTGACCAGCATATTGAACTTGAGATTTCCTCGGCTGAGGCTACCGTTGGCTGTGAGAAGGGCATCACCTATAAGATGGGTAAACAAACAAGGAAATTAATGGTTAAAATACCGCTAGGGGTTAAAGCAGGGACTAAAATCAGGCTTAAGGGTATGGGAATAATAGAGGGTAAAAAGTCCGGTGACCTCTATCTACATATCAAGGTTAAGGGCTAATCTTGGTTAAATGCTGAGTTCCTCCACACCCTATACCATTCTTGCCGTAGTTCTAGCTAGTTCCCAGGAATACTCATAAAGGTGCATACCTTTACTCATGGCAATTATTTCCCCATCATCAACCCCTATCTCGCTGGACATATATTCCTTCAGAAGCTGAATAGCGGCTAGGTTAGATGGAAAGCCAGCCCATAAATCCCATGACCTGAAATAGACGACAAAGTTAAGCTTGTTATCACGGATTCTGGTATCTATCCCCCTCAGGCATGGAGGGTCTGATAGAAAAATTGATTGACTATCACCTACTGCCATAAAAGCCTGATTAGTATTGTAACCATCCTCCTTATACATCCTGATTACTTCAGAAATCTGCTTCTCTAAATACTGACCGTAGGTATATTGCTCCCCTTCAGCTTTATGTGCTGTCATAAGGTAAGGAAGGTAATTCTCGATATATTCCATAGAGGTAGGTGATGGCACTCCCTGCGGCACATCTGGTACTAAAGGTCTTGTTCCTGGATTCTTGATTTGAACAACCACAAAATCAAGCTCTTTCCGACGTTGACCAGCGTAGCTCCCCCGTTCAATCTTATACTCATAGCCTTCAGTTAAGGTCTTACGTAGGCAAAGAAACCATGCCTCAGAGAGGTCTCTAGCCATTATTTTCTCAATATTCACACTGTGAAAGCCTCTCTATCGTTTCTTCTTGAAAATGTTGAAAAATCTATCTTCATACTCTTCAAACAGGTTCCAGTGGTCAAGTTCAGCTTGTAGTTCGTGGGGTTCGCTCTCACCACTTGAAACTTTTCTAAAAAGCTCGTCAATCCTTATCCTGGCATCAACCGGAATACCCCCAGCGTCTATATCTAAGAGGCCTCTAGACCCCATTTGCCCTAGATTATTGTGTAGAGAGCTTCTGGTCATTTCATAAATAAATTTCATCAATGACACATCCCAAAATTCATCTTCACCCTTGATAATAGAGGTTAGCGGGTCACCACGCTTATTAATCTCAGCATTTAACTTATCTACTACCGATAGCAAATTATCAGATACAATGTTAAGCTCTTTAGGCTCATTCTTGTAGGTATAAAACAGCCCTGGGGCATTAGCACCGTGTGCCTTAATTAGCGCCTCAAAGTATCTTCTCGCCTCTGAGCTAAATCCCTCAAGCCTGGAAAGGTAATATGGCGTTACAATCCGGGGCTTTTCGGCAATTACCCTACCCTCCCTAATTACTGTCTCGGTAACATTTTTTACCAGCTCTGAGTAAACCGGTTCAGTAACCAGGTAGTAGTATATATTTGTCATGCCAAAGGTAGCTAAGCTCTGCTTAGGCGCTCTTAATATCTCAGTGCGCCTAACTGCCTCTCTAATCCTCTCGTCATCAATATCCATTAAATTCCCCTTCAAACACTAGATATAGTCTAAGCTATACCTGATAGCTCCTGCTTGTATTCATCTAAAAGCTTAAGGTATTGTGAATCTAGCTGAGTTTGTATCTTGCGCCATTCCTCCTGGAACTGTGGTTGTTTTTCTACATCTATCTTGATTCCCATGGATGTACCTAGCTGCTGCTGAACTGCCTGTTGCACCTTAGTTTCAAATTCAGCCCTTAATGATTCATAAGCCTGTTTTCTCTGCTGTTCTCCTTGCTCAGTATAATGATTGAAGATGCGTCTCATCTTGCTGTAGACATTTTCCACAGCTACCTTATCACCCTTTAGGTTTTTTAAACCATCCATTGCCCGTTTGTTATTTCTTTTGGCTAAATCGTCCTTGGGGAGATTGATATTTCTAATTAGTATATCGCCAGCACCTTCTATAACATACTTTCTTGCCGTTTCCTCATACTGGCTCAGCTCGACTACTAGATTGCAATCTTGCTTAAGGTATCTAACCGCTAACCTTTCCCCTTTCGGGACATATTCCCATTTCAGGCGCTCCTCATCAGTTGCCTTGCCTAACTTTTCTATCTTTTCCATAGCGAGCTCAAGAGCACTCTTTATGTCACCCATTTAAGTCCTCCAGCCACATCCTTCAAATGTTATTGTTACTAATATTATACCAAATACTTAAAAAAGCTCAAAGTTCTCCAATGGCACTAAAGACTAGATTAAATAGTTTGTGTTTACCGGTGTAAGTGATATAATTTATCTACCATGGGGAAGGATTTTGAAATCGTAAACCACACTGCTGACGTTGGCATTGTAGCTTATGGTGACGATATAAGCCAGGCATTTGCTAATGCAGCTAGAGCTTTGTTCAGCCTGATAACCGAGCTTGATGATGTGGAAGAGATTTTGCATCGAGATATAGAGCTAGTCGCCCTTGATGAAGAAAGCCTGCTGGTGGAATGGTTGAATGAACTCATTTGCCTATTTGATACTGAGAATATTGTTTTTAAGAGGTTTGATGTTATCATGCTTAACAATACACACCTTAGGGCTAGAAGCTATGGGGAGAAGGTAGATAGCTCAAAGCATAGGTTGAAAACAGGGGTCAAGGCAGCCACTTACCATATGCTAAAAGTTGATAAAGGTGACGATTACCGGGTTCAAGTATTATTTGATATTTAGCGGAGGTAAAGATGCCAGCACCGTGGCAAGGAATACTAAAGAAGATAGATGACTACCGCTGGGAGATCCCACAGAGCTATAAAGAAGGGATGACAGTGCCTGGCCTAATCTTTGCTAGTGAATCGATGCTCAGTCATATCTGGGAAGAGCAAGTTTTTCAACAAGTAGCTAATGTAGCTTTTCTACCCGGTATTGTCGACCACTCACTGGCCATGCCTGATATTCACTGGGGCTATGGTTTCCCCATAGGTGGAGTAGCTGCCACCCGAGTAAAAGACGGGGTGGTCTCGCCCGGGGGCGTTGGCTTTGATATTAATTGTGGTGTCCGATTGCTGCGGACAAATCTTACTGAGGAAGAAGTAAGACTTAAAATTGAACAGCTAATTGCTGACCTTTTTGTCAACATTCCTTCCGGATTAGGTTCCACAGGCAAGATAAGGGTGAGTGAAAAAGAACTAGATAAAGTCCTGGTAAAGGGTAGCCATTGGGCAATAGAAAAGGGCTATGGTGAGGCAGAGGACATTGTGGTTACTGAAGAGTCAGGCTGTATAAAGGGGGCTAACCCGGATAAGGTAAGTAGTAAGGCTAAAAAGCGTGGCATCCCACAATTAGGCACCTTGGGTTCTGGCAACCACTTTCTTGAGATAGAGGTGGTGGACGAAATCTATGACCAAGAGGCAGCTGTGGCGATGGGTATCGGTAATATTGGGCAGGTGCTCGTCTTGATTCATACCGGTTCCCGAGGCTTTGGCCACCAAGTGTGTAGTGATTATGTAGCCTTACTAGGTGAAGCAGTAAAGAAATATGGCATTAACCTGCCTGACCGCCAGCTTGCCTGTGCACCAGTGCAATCATCGGAAGGACAGGATTACCTGGCAGCTATGGCATGCGCAGCTAACTACGCCTGGACTAACCGGCAATGCATCACTCACTGGGTTAGAGAATCTTTCGTCAAGGTATTCGGGAAGAGTCAGAGGGAGCTGGGTCTGGAGCAGATTTACGATGTGGCGCATAATATTGCCAAGATAGAAGAATACACTATTAACGATAAGAAATTCACCCTCTGTGTTCACCGCAAGGGGGCAACCAGAGCTTTCCCGGCTGGACACCCCGATATCCCTGATATTTACCGGAATATAGGTCAGCCGGTTCTCATTCCTGGGGATATGGGACGCTGCTCCTATGTGGCACTGGGCACAGAATTAGCTATGAAGGAATCATTCGGCTCCACCTGCCATGGGGCTGGCAGGGTGCAATCACGCTCGGCAGCTAAGCGCAGCCGTAGAGGGATTGATGTTGCTAAAGCACTGGCAGCCAAGGGAATTACAGTTAAAGCAGGCAACCTGGGTTCACTGGCTGAGGAAGCCTCTGAAGCCTATAAGGATGTAAATGAAGTGGTTGATATAACCCATAAGGCAGGCATCTCACATAAGGTAATCAGAGCAATACCTATGGGCGTAATTAAGGGATAATTCCCTGGCTTCCTCTTGCCCTCTGCCTGTCTATAAGTGTAGAATAAATTTAGAAGGAGAGAAGATGCCAATCTATGAGTATTTTTGTCCCAATTGCAAGAGCAAGTTTGAACTACTCCGCTCTATGAGCTGTGGTAGTGAGGATGCCTTCTGCTCTCTATGTAATACCAAGGGGCAGAAGGTCTTCTCCACCTTCGCCTCCACTTCTAGGGACTCTGAAGGTGTCTCTACTCTTTTGGGGGGATTTGACAAATGCGCCGCCTGCACACAGTCAAGCTGCTCCTCTTGTATCTAAAAACTTTCGGGTAGGTTCAGCATTAAAGTAAAGGAGAGGTTGAAATGTCAAAAGAGGATATTGAGAGGGTTTTAGAGGAGATAAAACCTTACCTTCAAGCCGATGGAGGGGATGTGGAGCTGGTAAGCGTTGAAGAAGGAGTAGTGAAGGTAAAGTTCTTGGGAGGGTGCTCAGGGTGCCCTTTTAGAGCTATAACCCTCAAAACAGGGATAGAACGCTATCTTAAAGAGAAGCTACCTGAAGTGAAGGAGGTTATTTCAGCATAGTTCTATGTATTTCAAAAATACCATTGACGCAATAGGACATACTCCACTGGTGGAAATGGCTCAGATGAGCCCTAATAAAAAGGTGAAAATCCTAGCCAAGCTGGAAGGGCAGAACCTTGGGGGAAGCGCCAGCATTAAGGATAGAGTGGCAAAATACATGCTCCAAAAGGCAGAGCAGAGTGGGGAGTTAACCCAGGACAAGGTTATCATTGAAGCCACCAGTGGTAATACGGGAATAGCCCTAGCCTGGTTAGGACATAAGCAAGGTTATAAAGTCACCATCGTCATGCCTGATAATACGAGCCTAGAGAAACAGCAACTGCTCAAAATCTATGGCGCTGAGCTTATTCTTACCGACGGGGCTTACGGGATGAAAGCTGCTATTGATACCGCTAGGGAACTGGTAGCTCAAGACAAAAAATACTTTATGCCTGACCAGTTCTCCAATCCAGCTAATCCACTGGCTCACTACGAGACTACCGGTGCTGAAATAATAAACGACTTCCCCTATGACAAGATTGATGTTCTAATCGCTGGGATTGGCACTGGAGGAACTATAGTTGGCACTGCCCGACGGTTAAGGGAGAAATATCCTAATATCAGGGCAATCGGTGTCGAGCCATCCCCCGGCGATAGTATCCAGGGGCTAACGTGTCTTGAAGAAGAGGTCCCACCTTTTTGGGACTCAAGCCTTGCTATTGAGAGGACTATTGTTACTAGCCAACAAGCGACTGTAGTTACCAAGCAGCTCTTGGATAAAGAGGGGATTTTCGCCGGGTTGTCTTCAGGAGCAGTAGTTCACCAGGCAATTAAGATTGCCAATGAAATGGAGGAGGGTAATATTGTAGTGGTGCTAGCTGATGGTGGGTGGAAATACTTGAGCTTGGACTTCTGGGCTAAAGCTGAGTAAATATAGGCCCCTTTAACGATGAGCAAGTTAGAAAAGTATTACTTTTAGATAAACAGTATAAGCCTCTATATATCATGCTACCGGGGGTTGGCTTACCTTGGTGGAGACGAATCTTTAGTAGAGAGGAGGAAAATAAAAACATGGTAATGGGTAGAGGCTCAGCTAATAATCCCTAATAATCATAGAAAAAGGAGATAATATGGAAAATAACTGGAAGTTTCATCATATGGCAGTAGTAGTTAGGGATATGGACAAGGCAGTCGAGTACTATCAATCCTTAGGCATAGCCACATTCCAGCCCGAGTTTATGCTAGATAGTAGCACATATACAAATTACAAGGTACATGGTAAGACCCCCGATACAATAGACAAGACCAGAATGAGGTTTGTCCAGATAAGTTCATTCCAACTTGAATTGGTTCAGCCCGTTGAAGGAGAAACTATCTACAAGGAGTTCTTAAAGAACAAAGGCGAGGGTGTTCACCACATCGCCTACACTGTGGATGACCTTGAGGAGGAGACGGCTAAACTAGCTAAAAAAGGCATCCCAGTTATCACCAGGGTATATAGGAGTTCAACTGGTGCTGGCTTTGCTTACTTTGATATCCGTAAGGTCGGTAATGTTATTATAGAGCTGATACAGCAGGCGAAATAGAATAACGGCTCAAATGGCTTGAATTTCGCGCTACTATCTGGTCGAAGGGTTGCCCAGAGCCTTTTGTTTCAGCAGCCAGTATTCTAAGCTGTCTGCCAGAGCTAGCCAGCTAGCCTCTATGATATTGGTCGAGCTACCTACAGTTCGCCACTCCTTAACCCCATCGCTGGACTCAATAAGGACACGAACCTGAGACTCAGTGCCAATGCTTTCCTCAAGGATACGAACCTTATAGTCAACCAGCCTGACCTGAGCCAAGCTGGGATAGAACTGTAATAAAGCCTTGCGTAATGCCTGGTCTAGGGCATTAACTGGACCGTTACCCTCAGCTACGGTGTGCATGATCTCGGTGCCTACCTTTACCTTTACCATTGCCTCAGATAGCATCTCTTCCAGGTTCCGCTTAGTAGGGGGGCGGCGTCTTTTCTCTATTACTACCATAAAATCAACTAGCTCGAAGGGTGGTTGGTAATCTGGCTTAGTCCGGTGGACCAGTAGCTCAAAGGAGGCTTCGGCATGGTCATACTGGAAGCCGCGGCCCTCCAGTAACTTAACCTGCTCTAACAGCTTCTGCGCTTCCTTACCACGCAAGGGTAAATCGAAACCGATTTCCTTTGCCCGATATATGATATTTGCCTTTCCTGATAGCTCAGATACCAGCACTCTCTGCTGATTACCTACCTGGGCAGGGTCTATATGCTGATAACTATCTGCCCACCTCCTCAAACCTGAAACATGAAGCCCGGCTTTGTGACCAAAGGCACTGGAGCCGACATAGGGTAAGAAGATATCAGGAACAAGATTAGCCATCTCACTTATATAGTGAGATACCTCAGTTAATTTAGCTAGCTGCACATCAGTAAGGCAATCAATGCCCATCTTGAGCTTCAAATCTGGGATAACAGAACAAAGATTGGCATTACCACAGCGCTCTCCATAACCATTGATAGTGCCCTGAACCTGACTAACCCCAGCGTTTACCGCAGCTAGGGTATTAGCTACCGCCAATTCAGCATCATTATGAGAATGAATACCTAAGGGCACATCAGTCAGTCCCCTAACCGCCTCAACGGCAGCTGTTATCTCATTAGGTAATGTGCCGCCGTTTGTATCACAGAGCACTAAGCAATCAGCCCCAGCCTCAGTGGCTACTTCCAGAGTACGCAGGGCATAGCTGGAGTTGGCCTTAAAGCCATCAAAGAAGTGCTCAGCATCAAAGAAAACGGTAAGCCCCTTTGCCTTAAGATAGACTATTGAGTCGGCAATCATGCTAAGGTTTTCCTCTAAGGTAGTTTCTAACACCTGGGTAACCTGTAAATCCGAGCTTTTGCCGACAATGGTAGCCACCCTTACCCCGGCATCAGCTAGAGCCAGGAGGTTAGCATCAGTTTCCGCTTTAACTTTGGGGCGTCTGGTGCTGCCAAAAGCAACTAGTTTGGCATGAGAAAGAGTTAAGCTCTGAGCCTTCTCAAAGAATTCAACATCCTTGGGATTGGAGCCAGGCCAGCCACCTTCTATAAAGTGGATACCCAACTCATCAAGCTTCTGGGCAATCTTTAGCTTATCAACCACA
>JABUBP010000598.1_pt1 | contig 10379 bp, 6 predicted proteins | sample 7240331 | NCBI WGS metagenome assembly JABUBP01 (sample SAMN07256347, study PRJNA390944) | subsurface metagenome | isolation source: Methane hydrate marine sediment | place: Pacific Ocean: Eastern North Pacific, ODP site 1244 | collected 2002 | reverse complement strand
TTGGCGCGATAATGGGCTCGGGCGGACTTATCGTGATGGATGAAAATACCTGCATGGTGGATATTGCCAGGTATTTTCTCGAATTCGTTCAGTCTGAGTCATGCGGTAAGTGTACGCCGTGCAGGGTGGGCACGAAAAAGATGCTGGAGATTCTCAAGGCCGTCTGCCGGGGAGAGGCCAAAATAGAAGACCTTGACTACCTTCAGCATTTGGCAGAACATATCAAGAAGGCGTCACTTTGCGGTCTTGGGCAGACAGCCTCGAATCCTGTTCTTTCCACTCTGCGTCATTTCCGGGACGAGTACGAGGAACACATTGTACTAAAGACCTGCCGGGCCGCAGTTTGTGAAGGCCTGGTGAGGGCATCGTGCCAACATGCATGTCCTGCGGGCGTGAATGTTCCGGAATATCTGGCGCTTGCCGCTGAGGGCAAGCTCAATGAGGCGGCAAATATAATCCGGCGGCGCAATCCTTTCATTTCTGTCTGCGGTCGCGTTTGCGACCATCCGTGCGAGCAAAGGTGCCGTCGGAGTGAAATCGACTATCCCCTTGCGATACGGGCTTTGAAGCGTTACATCGCCGACAACATGGACGACTATGCGATGCTTATGACCCGTCGTGTCGAAAAGTCTCCTGAAGTGGCGATCGTCGGCAGTGGGCCTGCGGGTCTTAGCTGTGGGTACTTTTTGGCCCTTATGCAAAGGTCCTCTGTTATATTCGAGGCCCAGCCGATTCCCGGCGGGATGCTTGCTCTGGGGATACCGGAATTCAGACTGCCGAAGGAAACGCTCCAAAAGGAGATAGATTTCATTCTCTCACATGGTATCGAGCTGCGGACAAATTCAAGGATTGAAAACGCCAGGGAACTCATTGACAAAGGTTTCAAGGCGGTCTTTGTTGGGACGGGAGCCCAACTGGGCAAGGCAATTAATATTGAGGGAATCGATCTTGATGGCGTGTTTGATGCCCTTGAGTTTCTACGGGACAGGGCTTTGGGTAAAGGGCGGAGATGCGAGGATAAAGCCGTAGTAGTACTGGGCGGTGGTAACGTGGCGGTGGACGCAGCCCGGTCGGCTGTTCGCCTTGGGGCGGCGAAGGTAATGATACTCTACAGAAGAACTCGAGAGGAAATGCCGGCCTACGAAGAAGAAATCGAGGAGGCCATTCAGGAGGGAATTGAGATTATCACTCTCGGAATTCCGAAACGGATTCTAAGCAAAAACGGCGCTGTGAGCGGTATTGAATTTATTCGCGCTGAGCTCGGTAAGGCTGAGGCTGATGGCAGGCGTCAGCCGATACCTGTGGAGGGCAGCGAAAATGTAATTGAATGTGACATGGTGGTACCGGCTATCGGGCAGGTTGCGTCTACAGAAGCGGTAAAATTTAGCGGCGGCCCTGAATTGACTGATTGGGGCACGATAAAGGTTGACCCCGTCAGTCGTAATACCACAGTTGGAGAAATCTTCTCCGGAGGAGACTGCGTGAGCGGTCCTTCAAGCGTAATAGCAGCGATTGCAAGCGGCCAGCAGGCTGCTGTTCATATCGACAGACTGCTTGGTGGAAGCGGAGAGCTTCCCGGCGACACGGGATTTTCATTTGTTAAACCTGACGAAGAGACACTGGCGAAGTCACCTCCGAGAGCGGAAGAGAAGTTCATTCCTCTCGATAAACGCAAACGTGGCTTTGCAGAGGTGGTGCTCGGCCTTGACCGGGAACAGGCCGTCGGAGAAGCACAAAGGTGTTTGAGGTGTGACCTTGAGGAGTAATAAGGTTTAGATTATGGGTGAACCATCAGTAACTATCAATGGCAATGAGCTAATTGGGCAAACCGGACAGAGTGTTCTTGAGTTGGCTCTTGCAAACGGCATTGAGATACCGAATCTCTGCCACGATCCAAGGCTGATTCCAAGTGGCTCGTGCCGGCTTTGCTTGGTGGATGTGGAAGGCCAAAATGGGCCCGTGTGCGCATGTACCTGCCAGATACAGCCTGGAATGGTTGTGAGAACGGAGACCGAAGAAATACGGGCGATAAGGAAAACCATTCTCGAACTCTTATTTTACGAACATCGCGGCACCTGCACGACTTGCGATGAAAACGGCAATTGCAAGCTGCAAAGATATGCGTACGAATACCAGCTTGGTGATGATATCTTTCAGCAACCCGCCAGCGGAGAACGGCGTGAAAATTACACTACCGGCAATGAGGCGCTCGAATATGATGTGGATAAATGTATCCGCTGTGGCAGGTGTATAAGAATCTGTGAGGAGGTACAGGCCGACAGCGCGCTTACCTTCAAGTCAAGGGCGGCGAGCGTGGAGGTTACGACTGCCTTCGATATACCTTTGAACGATTCGACCTGCGAATTGTGCGGCCAGTGCATCTCAAGCTGTCCCACGGGGGCTTTATATGAACGAGCCGCAAAGGGCAGGGGTCAGTGCAAAGACCTTCTGCGGACAAGAACGACCTGTCCATATTGCGGGGTTGGCTGTCAAATTGACCTGAACATAAATCCAAAGACAGATGAGATTATCCGTATCACAAGCGAGGTCGGCTGTATTCCCAACAACGGCAACTTATGCGTCAAGGGAAGATTCGGAATGGATTTCGTCACCAGTGATGAGAGACTGACAGACCCGCTTATCAAGAGAAACGGAAAGTTTGAAAAAGCAACGTGGGAGGAGGCAATTCAGTTTGTTGCTGAACGCCTGAAGCACATACGTTCCGAATTCGGTGCCGATAGTATCGCCGGGCTTTCATCGGCCAAGTGCACAAACGAAGACAACTATGTATTCCAGAAATTTATACGGGCGTGCATTGGTACTAACAATGTGGACCACTGCGCAAGGCTTTGTCACGCATCGACGGTTGCCGGTCTGGCGCGGGCGTTCGGCAGCGGCGCTATGACAAATTCGATTGATGAAATCAAAAATGCGGATTGCATCTTTGTCATCGGCTCGAACACCACCGAGGCGCATCCGGTGATTGGCCTGTATGTAAAAGAGGCGGTGATGAAAAATGGGGCCGAGCTGATAGTGGCCGACCCGCGCAGGATTGACCTGGCCCGATTTGCCAGGCTCCATATCGCCCAAAAGCCCGGCACGGACGTAGCCCTTATTAACGCGATGATGAACGTAATTATAAATGAGGAATTGTACGACAAAGACTTTATCAGTGAGCGGACGGAGGATTTTGATAAGCTCGAATCTGTATTAACTGACTTTACTCCTGAAAAAGCCGAAGCTATTACGACAATCCCTGCAGAGAAAATTCGCGCAGCAGCCAGAATTTATGCCAAGGCAGAAACCGCCAGTATCATTTACAGTATGGGCATCACCCAGCATACGACGGGCACTGATAATGTCCTGTCGCTGGCTAATCTGGCAATGCTTACGGGCAATGTCGGAAAGGCATCGACGGGCGTGAATCCTTTACGGGGACAGAACAATGTGCAGGGCGCCTGCGACCTCGGAGCATTGCCAAACGTATATCCTGGCTATCAATCTGTTGAAGATTCCCAATTGCAGGCAAAATTCGAGTCGGCGTGGGGACAAAAGCTTTCCGCCCAAAAGGGACTTACAGTTGTTGAGATGATGCATGCCATAGAAGAAGATAAAATCAAAGCATTGTACATAATGGGAGAGAATCCCGCCCTTTCGGACCCGAACCTGAACAGGACCAGAAAGGCCCTGGAGAAAGTGGATTTTCTTGTATCACAGGAGATATTCCTTTCAGAGACGGCTGAGTACGCCGACGTTGTATTGCCCTCCGTCTGCTTTGCGGAAAAGGACGGCACTTTCACGAATACCGAACGTCGGGTACAGCGGGTGCGGAAAGCTGTTGCACCGCCTGGACAGGCCCGAATTGACTGGGAAATCATCTGTGATGTTGCAACACAGATGGGCTATCCGATGGGCTACGAAGGCGCCGACAAAATAATGGACGAAATCACAGCGGTCACTCCCATCTACGGCGGTATGTCGTTTGAGAGGATAGATTCGGTTGGACTGCAGTGGCCCTGCCTGGATAAAGACCATCCCGGCACCAGGTTCCTGCATGAGGGAACATTCAAGAGGGGTAAGGGCAAATTTCACGCGGTCGAATATAAAACTCCTGACGAGCTTCCCGATGAGAAATACCCCTTTGTGCTGTCGACCGGAAGACAGCTATATCAATTCCATACCGGAACGATGACAAGAAAGTCAGCGGTAATCAATCAGGTTTCACCGACAGGGTACGTAGAGATACATCCTGATGATGCAGCCGAACTTGGTATCGCCAGCGGCGAGAGCATCGAGGTGATCACTCGGCGCGGAAAAGTAACCACATTGGCAAGGGTGACCGGCAACATTGAAAAAGGCTGGCTGTTTATGCCGTTCCATTTCCGGGAAAGCCCTGCCAATATGCTGACCAATGATGCATTGGACCCGACGGCCAAGATACCGGAATTCAAGGTATGCGCTGCAGCCGTTAACAAAACGAAGCAGCCGAATTAGCTGGTGTTTTAATGTTGTTTGGTTTTGGCCGTTACAACCCGGCCATTTCCAAAACGGCGGCTACATGCCGCTCCCACCCCAAAGCCATAATATGAATTCCCTGACACGAACCTTTCAGTTTTTTAATCAGACGGGCGGAGATTTCTATACTTTTTTCAACCCTTCCTTCTTTGCCCGCACCGGCCAGCTCATCAATAATCGCGTCGGGAACATTAACTCCTGCGACATTTGCATTCATAAACTTTGCCATACCGGGTGATTTCAAAAACACAATTCCCGCCATAACAGGTACGTTCAGATGCTTGACCTTTTCGCAAAAGTCAGCAAACTTGTCCACTTCATAAACCGCCTGGGTCTGGAAGAACTGTGCCCCGGCTTCAATCTTCTTCTCCATCTTTATAATCTGTGGTTGAAGTGGGTCTGCGCCAGGATTCACCGTTGCCCCAAGGGCAAATTGCGGCGGCGCACCCTCTAAATCATTGCCGGCCATATCTTTGCCGTTTATCAATCCCCTGGCTGCCGATAGAAGCTGTACCGAATCCAAATCGAATACAGGCATCGCCTCAGGATGGTCACCCAGTTGCGGGTGGTCGCCGGTAAGGCACAATAGATTCTCAATGCCCAATACTGCGGCGCTTAAAATATCCGACTGCAAGCCAAGCCGGTTTCGGTCCCGGCAGGTAAGCTGCATAATAGGCTCGAAGTCTTTCTCCTTTAAAAGACGGCAGGTCGCCATTGAGCCCGCCCTCAATACTGAGCTTTGCAAATCAGTGACATTGAAAGCATCAATCTTGCTTCGCAGGGGCTCCAATTCATCTATCAATTTTTGGACTTCAATGCCCTTAGGCGGTCCAACTTCACAGGTAATTACGAACTTGCCTTCTTTGAAGCGCTCAGTAAGTTTCATATTTCAAGTATCTCCTTATTCTCGCGAATCCCGTATGGGACCCATCGGAAACCGGGGCTCTATTTATTTTTCTATGTCATAAAACGATGTTTCACGCAGCTCCTTGGAAGGAAACATCTTGCTGTGGTCTCTGGCCTTGTGGAATTTCTTTAGATTGTCAAGTCGTCCTGTCTTCTCTAACCGTTCATAAATCAACTGCCATCCGCAATCTTTTTCCGAGTCAACTTCGCACTTTCCATCTTGGGCACCACCACAAGGCCCGTTAAGCAGACTCTTGGCACAAAAAGTAATTGGGCAGATACCTCCGGTATAATCCAAGGCGCAGTCCCCACAGGCCTGGCAGCGCTCATCCGAAGGCCAAAGCCCCTGTAATCCACCCAGAGATACTGTATTTGCTGCAGGGTGCACAACCTTATTGACAACCTTTGAAACCACCTGCACTCCGATACCGCAAGTCAATACAAGGATTGAATCCGCTTCCTCTATCTTGTCCATCTCTCTGGCGAGCCGCGTGGCCACTAACACCTTATTGCAGAGGAAATCTACCAAGGCCGTGCCTGTCAGGGGCTTGCCTGCTTTTTCCAGTTCAGCTTTCATTTCCGAAAGTGCCTTTTCACCGCCGGTTTCGCAGACTTCCGCACAACCATTGCACGCCAGCAGGAAGATTTTCTTTTCCTCGCCGAGCGATTCCAATACTTCCTCTGTTGGTTTATTTTGTGTGAATAGCATCTTCAATTTCCTCAAGTCATATCAAACAACTCTAAAGACCCCTAATTTGCTTCCCCTGGCGTCAAGTAAATGAACCGCGCAGGCCAGGCACGGGTCAAACGCTCGTACAATTCGGACGAGTTCGAAGGGATTATCTTTGTCCTTTACTTTAGTGCCTATTATCGCCTGTTCTATTGCTCCGGGTTGGTCTTTGTCGTCTTTTGGTGAGCCATTCCAGGCGGTAGGAGTAATAACCTGATATCGGTCAATTTTCTTATCCTTGACCGTTATCCAGTGTCCCACTGCGCCTCGGGGGGCCTCGGTCACGCCCACACCTTCACCCTGCTCAGGAATCTGGCTCTCGACAATGGTCGGCTCATCAGGCTTTAGTGCTGTGAGCCAATCGACCATAGCGTAGGCAACGAGTTTGGCTTCCAGAGCTCTTGCCGCGTGTCGCCCAAGGACGGAATACAAAGCATCAACACCGGCACTGAATTCGCTGAGGACAGAATCCACCAACTCTTTCGTTGCTTCATCGCCCTGTACATAATTGCTCACCATTCGTGCCAAAGGCCCAAGTTCGCAAACCTTTCCTTTATACCGCGGAGACTTGATAAATGAATATGCTTCTTTCTTTTTAAGCTCCGTCTGTGTTTCGCCTTGTGCAGGGTTTTTCCCCGAACTGGAATTCGAATACCAGGAATGCTTTACGTCCTCAGTGATATTTTCCTTGGCGAATGGTTCAGGCTGCAAATCGGGCGAAACAACTCCACTCTTGAACAGTTGGCCGGCCGGCAAATCAAAGCCGCCATAAGCAAGAAGTCTTTTACAGCCTTTGCCAATCTCGAAATAGTCGCTATAGGCTTTTGCTACAGCTATCACGTCAGGAACGTACATATTATCAATAAAATCACGTATTTCGTTTAGTCGCCATAGGAAATTAGTAATTTTGTCCTCGGTGAGCTGTTCGGTAACTCCGCCGGGGACAATACCGACATTATGCGGCATCTTCCCGCCAAAGATTGACAACATCTCCTGACATTTGCGTCTGATATCCAGCGCCCTTACATAATGGTTCACCAATTCAGCGTTTGCTTGGCCGGTCACACGATAATCGCCCTCGTATCGCGGCACAAAAGGTGCCAAATCACCAATTGCACCTGCCGCATCGACATAGTCCAGCGCAGCAAGGTGATAGAAGTGCAGAACGTGCGACTGTAAAAAGTTTGAACCGAAAATAAGAGCGCGAATCAGTTTGCCATTATCCGGGATTTTATCCGTCAAGCCAAACGCATCGTCAAGGCACAGTGCCGATGCTGTCGCGTGAGCGGTCGGGCAGACGCCGCATATACGCTGGGTCAAACGATTCGCATCGCGTGGGTCCCTGCCCTGCAGGATTATCTCGAAGCCGCGAAAAAGTGTCCCGGCACTGTTGGCCTCTTTTACTACGCCGTCATCTACTACCGCTTCAATAGCCAGGTGTCCTTCTATCCTTGTTATTGGGTCAATCTTTATTTTTGTGACCATATCAGTTCCTCGAGAGTAATTTTCTCGTAAATTGGAGACGTGCCATCCGGGAATTCCGGCTCAACACACCCAAGACAGGGCGAGCCTGCCTTCACGCACCAACTTACGCCATTGTTCCACTGTCTCAAAGGGCAATCAGCATAGGTGTAATGGCCCTTGCAGCCTATCTTATAAAGGCAGCCTGGCTCACCCAACTTTTGGGCGAATTTACCCTTATCAAAGTCGGCGCGTCTGGGGCAGTTCTCATGAATTAACTGTCCAAAGAACAGTTTCGGGCGGCCCAACTGGTCCAAATCGAGGGCTTCGGCGCCAGAGAACAATATCACAGATACTGTACCTACAAACCAGTCCGGATGCATCGGGCAGCCTGGTATATTCACAACCGGAGTCTCGATTCCCTTTTCGTCAAACACCGCCTTTACGCCCTTGCAGGCGGTAGGATTTGGTTTCGCTGCAGGTATTCCGCCGAAAGCGGCACAGGTGCCGAGGGCAATTGTCAGCAGCGCATTTTTCCCAAGCTCTTCAACACTCTGCTGGATGGTCAGATGCTTGCCGGCTCTCTCGCCGATACTGCCGTAAGCGCCACCTTCAGCGGTCGGAATTGCTCCTTCTACAACTAATATGTAGCCGCCTTTCCTGTTCTCTTCGGTGTCTTTCAAAACCTCGATGACCGGCTCGCCCTGACCGGCCATTATTGTCGCATGGAACATCAAACTGAGTTGATGGCCGGGCACCAGTTCGTCCAACAGAAGATTCTGAATCCTGGGGCTTACCGCATTCAAAACAGATACTGAACAGCCCGTACAGCCTGCTCCCTGCAACCAGATTACTGGGTATTTTGTCACAGCCACTTTTTTCCCTTTCCTGATAACCTGATATACTCTATCGTTTCCTCCCGGCCGGTGTCAATTCGTGGTTTCAAGACCGGCGGCCCTTTTGGCCGACTCTACTGTATTATAAAGCAGCATTGTTATTGTCATTGGGCCTACTCCACCGGGTACGGGAGTAATAAAGGATGCCTTTTCCTTCACTGCTTCGAAATCCACATCGCCCACAAGCCGATAACCTCTCTTTTTTGTTGCATCTTCAACGCGGTTAACTCCCACGTCAATCACTACCACGCCTTCTTTTACCATATCTGCCGTAACTGTATTGGGCCGACCGGCAGCCGCAATCACGATATCGGCCTGCTTTGTAATATGGGCAAGGTCTTTGGTACGCGTATGGCAGACCGTAACGGTAGCATTGCCGGTCTTATTTTTTTGAATCAGCATATTAGCCAGGGGCTTGCCCACTATATTGCTTCGCCCTACAATTACAACGTTGGCTCCCTCAATAGGGACACCACTGTGCATCAGCAGTTGAATAACGCCGTGCGGCGTGCAAGGCAGGAACGCCTTTTCACCGACCATCATCTTGCCTACATTCATTGGATGAAATCCGTCGACGTCCTTATCAGGGTCAATGGCAAGAAGGACTTCGGCTTCATTGAGATGTTTCGGTAAAGGCAGTTGGACTAAAATGCCGTTGATTTTGGGGTCTTTATTCATTTTTTCCACCACTGCCATCAAATCTTCCTGCGTGGTCTCTTCAGGCAGGCGGTTATCATCGGAATAAATCCCTATCTCCTCACACGTGCGTTCTTTTGCCGTAACATAGGATTTCGAAGCGGGGTCCTCACCGACCAGGATAACTCCCAGTCCGGGTACAATCCCCTGTTCTTTTAGTTTGGCCACTTCCTTTTGGAGTTCCGCCCGCATGTCCGCGGCCACCTGCTTACCATCTATAATTTGTGCTGTCATCGGCATATACTCCCTTTATAGCATATTCAGACCTATTAGAACAGCCCTTGTACTTTTCCGGTTTTCACATCCACATCGATGCGGCGGAAGGCCGGGTTCGACGCCGTGCCGGGCATCAATTTTATCGCTCCGGCAACCGGCACAATAAAGCCTGCACCTTTATATACGAGAATATCGTTAATTGGGAGCTCCCAATTAGTGGGTCGGCCCTTTATGTCCGGGTCGTGCGACAAGCTAAGATGTGTCTTGACCATACAGGTTCCTAAAGTCTTCGAGACAGGGTCGGCTTCCATGGCCTTGGCTTTTTCCAGGGCCTCGTCAGTGTAGGTTACGCCGCTGGCGCCGTAGACTTCCTTGGCAATCAGTTCAATGCGTTTTCTAAGCGGTGTCTCCAGTTCATAAAGGAGCTTAAACTCGGGCTTTTCCTTGCAGGCTTCAATTACTGCTTCTGCAAACTCGATTGAGCCATCGCCGCCCTTGAGCCAGTGTTCAGAAACCGCAGCTAAGGCGCCGTTTTGTTCAGCTACTTTGCGCACCAGTTCGATTTCGGCTTTGGTGTCGGCATAGAAGCTGTTGACACAAACTACCGGCCGGACGCCACTCTTCTTGACAGTCTCGATATGGGCGATGAGATTCTCACAGCCCTTCTCGATCAATTCAAGATTTTCCTTCGTGTATTCTTCGGCCAGCGGCATCCCCGGTTTTACGGCAGGTCCCCCGCCGTGCATTTTCAGGGCACGAATAGTTGCGACGATAACGATGGCGTTCGGAGTCAGGCCGGACATCCGGCATTTTAAGTTCCAGAACTTCTCGAAGCCGATATCTGCTCCGAATCCGCTTTCAGTGACGTGATAATCGCCTAATTTCGTCCCGATCATATCAGCGATTATCGAGCTTTGACCGATAGCGATATTTGCAAACGGACCCGCGTGAACAAATAC
>JABUBP010000597.1_pt1 | contig 10394 bp, 9 predicted proteins | sample 7240331 | NCBI WGS metagenome assembly JABUBP01 (sample SAMN07256347, study PRJNA390944) | subsurface metagenome | isolation source: Methane hydrate marine sediment | place: Pacific Ocean: Eastern North Pacific, ODP site 1244 | collected 2002 | reverse complement strand
TCCGGATCCCCGAGATGAATCATCATATCCCTGGCAAGAAAGGCTAACGACATGCCGTCACAAATAATGTGGTGGCATAAAATGATCAACTCGGATGCGGTGGGAGATTGGACCAGGATAAACCGAATAGCCGGCCGCGTGTCAAATTCAAAAGGTTTCTTGCACGCCTCTTCTAACACTGTTTCCCAGTGTTTATCAGATTCTCTGGGTGTTATCTCTACCGGGATTTCTTTAACACCTTCTGAGGTAAACCAGGGGACGTGATTGTTATCTTCCTCTATCCGAACCCTTAAATTCTGGTGCCGCTGCTGGACTTTAGAAACAGCATCTACCAGCATTTCTTCAGATATATTCCCCTTGACGCGGGCGACAACAGCTACGATGGAATAGGGAGATAACGAGAAATAGCGCTCTAAATGAGTCATCTCCCTTTCATTTTTCTTGACTTCTTGATTCAAGAACATATTTATCTCCCAAAAGTTATTACTACCTTTCCTCTTATTGCTCGGCCCGAATAGGTAGACTCGGCCCTTCTTGGCCATGTCGAAGAACTGATCCATGTCCGAGAAATAGCCGGGGGTTCCTCATGCCACCTTTGGTTTCTTAAGCCTCATCCCGAACAGGAAACGAAGTACGTTTATCCGTCTGACCAGCAGCTCATAGATAACCGCTATGACGATGAAAGAGGTGGTTGCTATCACGAAATATTTCGGGGCGATGCCCAAGTTCCACTGGATTCGGGAAACGTCAACTTCAACTGTAGGCGCTGTGCTTTAAGCGGCATTTGGTCAAAAGAGTTTCCATAGCTTGATAGTTCTTCCACTTTCATTTTCGTCTCCTTTGTCTTTTTCGCATTTCGCCTAACGGCTGGAGCCAGATACGCTCGGTTATAAGCCGTTGTGAAATTCTTATACTATTATTTCATCCCCGTCCTTCAAGATGATGCATTCTATGCCCATTTTCTCTACTCCATTCTTAAAAGCATCCGGATTTGCCGAATTCAGTTTCCTCCACAACAAGGCCCCACAATTGTAATGAGTTGGTATTACCTTTTTCGGCGACATCATTTTCACCGCCTCCAGAGCTTCCTCTACATTCATCGTATTCTTAACCACCTGCCCACCAATAGGAATCATCAATACATCCGGTCTTAAGCCTTCCCATTCTTTCTGTAGAAGCGTATCCCCCAAATTAACAATAACTTTGTTATCAATCTTGATTTCAAATCCTATTGCCCCAAGACCAATTCTTTCATCGGGACCAGGCTTTACTTCAAGTTTTATTAGTCCAAAGAGTTTAAGTTTTATGGGACCATGTACCGCTTTTAGTCCTTTAACTATAAATTCCTTTAAATCAACTGCCTCGCCAACATCCAGCGGATAAACATTTTCCAGATGGGTGTCATACTTATTACCACGACTGCGCGGACCCACCAGGAGAGTTTCAGACCCCACTCTTTTTACCAGCTTTTCTCCACAAATGATAGGAGCTTTGGATGCTTCCGCCACTCTGTCGACCTGCCAGTAGTGGTCAGGGTCACCGTGCGTGACCAGAATATGAGTGATAGTGCTCCATTCTGACTTCGGGATCAGACTGCGAAGGCTGAATAAATATATGTTCTGTCCCGGGTCAATGGCAATTTTAACCTTGTCATTTTGGATAATAAAAGCATTGTACCAGTAATGTTGTATTTTCAGGTTCTCCATGTTACTTACCTCCTTATCTCCTCTTTGAAGTTGCACTATCGACCGTCTCTCATCATTGCCCAGTTAGTCAGGTTAGTGCTAGGAACATTAGATTCCTCTATCACTTTGAAACCGAAGTGCTCATAGAGCTGGACGTTTTGCTCATCAAGCGTCTCCAGATAGCACGGCAAACCTTCTTTATCGATTTTGGAAAGCATCGGCCTGAGTAGTTTACCTGCATAGCCTTTACCCTGAAACTGGGGAGCTACGCCGATTGTTTGCAAAAACCAGTGTTTGAAAGGGGTTAGACGTTGGTGCACCGTGTCTACATACTCGCCAAGGCGTCTTATTTTAAAGCCTCCATGCATGCCTAAACCGACTATTATCGGTGGTGGAATGGAACGTAGCATTCTCCAGAATGTCACCGGGTAATTGGTAGATGGTATCCAAACAGCGACGCCTTCCAGATTCGGGGATGTGGCATATACTTCACCATAGCTAATGCCGGAAAAAAGGCCGAAGGATAGAAAATAGTACGATAACTTTTCTCTTTCTACCTTGTTGGGGAAGTAGTATTGAAGAAGAGGGTAATTCTGGAATGCTCTAACCAGTACCTCGACAGCAAGTTTTGCATTGGATTTATCTAGTCGAATTAAACCTTCAATCTCATTACTCATAGAAGTAGTATATGTAGAACTCAGAGTTGTTAAAAGCACTTTTCCAATTCGCTGCGAGATATGACATTACTGATTGTACTTAGTCCTATTATTCATTCCACCATCCTACGTCTGAACAGGAAAACACCCAGAGCAAAGAACACCAAAGTATAACCAAGAACCCAGTAGAGATCAATGGCAATGTCACCGAATCCAACTCCGTGTATCATAACATCTCTAGTCGCATCAAGGGCATGGGCGAAAGGAAGAGTATTCATTGTGCTTTGGATACCACCTCCTATCTCTTTTAGATCCATCCAGGCTCCTCCAAATACGGTTAGGAGCATTACTACTATCCAAACAATGGGCGCCTGTGTGTAAGTAAAAAGCGATCCCAAGATCATTCCCAATCCTATATAGCCTATAGACATGACGAAAAGGATAAGAAAAACGAGGCCCACATTCCCGGATATCTCAAGTCCAAGTAAGCTTCCTACGGCAAAGACCACAATAATCTGAACGATCGCCACCAGTATGTACGGCAGGGAATAGGCTGAAATGAAGTCGTTTGCCCGGAGTGGTGCAGTCAGCAGCCTTGATAAAAGCGCCCTTTCTCTATCCCGCGCAAGTATCATTCCTGAGCTATCTGTTAGCATGGCGAAGCCCATGAGAATTATTCCGGGTACTAAGAAGGTAGGGGTTAACCATTCCGGAATGGCCTGGAACACCAGCAGCAAACCTACGGGCAGGCCTATTGCGAGCCCGAGGTGTAGAGGGTCTCGATACATTTCCTTGAAGTTTCTTCTAGCCAATTCCATAAATCTCATTCTCTTAGCTCCTTCCCGGTAAGATGGAGAAACACGTCGTCCAGGGTGATCTGTTTTTGAGATGTGGATTCGATCTCAACACCCCTAGGTCGTAAATAATCTACTACTTCAGAGAAATTGACCTCTTTGGCCTTAATCTCAATGCCGTCCTCTATTTCTTTTACTTCCGAGTATATTTCCCTGAGACCTTTAATGGCATCATTTGTCAGATTCTTTGCCTTGACAACCATAACCTGCATATCGGAGATGCTATCCTTTAACTCTCGGGGAGTCCCCAAGGCTATTATTTTGCCCTCATCTATTATTGCGATTCTATCTGCCAGAGCGTCCGCTTCTTCCAAATAGTGTGTGGTAAGCACTATCGTCTTTTCCCCTTTAAGCTCTGCTATATGTTCCCATATGCTCCTCCTCGACTGAGGATCAAGGCCAAGAGTGGGCTCATCCAAGAATAGCACCTGAGGGTCAGAAACAAGAGCCATAGCGATACTAAGCCTTCTTTTCATTCCCCCCGAATACTTCTTCACCCGCTCTTTTGCCCTGTTATTCAGCCCCATCATCTTCAGGAGTTCCTCTGAGTGTTTTTTCACCTCTTCTCTCTCTAATCCATGTATCCCTCCCATCAAGCTCAGGTTCTCTCGAGCGTTAAGATTCTCAGCAATCGCTGTCTCCTGAGGCGAGATATCAATCACCTTTTTTACCAATATAGGATCCTTCTTTATATCATGACCGATGATCGTGGCCGTACCACTGCTCGGTCTGAGCAGACAGCACAGCATCTTGATAACGGTTGTTTTGCCAGCGCCATTTGGTCCCAGCAAAGAAAATAGCTCTCCTTTCTTAATGGATAGGTCTATGCCATCTACCGCCACAGTTTTTCCGAATTTCCTTGAAATGCTGAATGTTTGAATGGCAAAATGATTGTCTTTCGTGCTTTCCGTCATATACCTCCTTTTTATATACAAGTTAGGATTTCCAATTTCAATTAGTGTAAATAGCCTTCCGATTGAATGTTAATGTCTCATCGAACAAGTATAACAAAACACCAGTTAGTATAATACAAAAAAAGAACGATTCTTAAAGGGTGGAGGTAGGGTGGAGGTGGGGGAGGCTCTCCTTCTCCCTGAATATATGCTCAGTTTTGTATAAAGTTTAAGCCCCCAGAATATCTTTCCGCCTAAGTGCCAGCTCCAGAGAGAGCTTCATCTTTTGATCTGTAGAATCAACATGCCGATCAACATAACGAGAAAACCACCACCAAGACCAAGGAAGATGCCTGCAGTAATATTATCCATTAAAAAACCAACACCCATGCCGATAAAGAGTCCTGCAGGTATAGCCACGCCAGTTATGCCCCATTGCTTCTTCGGTTCCTCTGATTGTGTGGACATACTACCTCCTACTAATCATCCATATTAGTCACCTGACTTTGTGTTGACGATCATAAGTTGTCCTACTATTCATTCAGGCGTTAGTCCTGTTAGTTGAACCAACTCATTCCACAACCTTTTTCCCAATACCTCGTCATTCATTGCTTTATCAGGTTTTTCGATGCGTTTATATAGTTTGAACAAAGCCCCATTGATTGCACTACGATCTCGATGCGAAAGTATCAGGTCCGCAATTGGCTCACCTGCGACCGCAGGTGGCTTTGCAAGGAGTACTGTCATTACTCGCCAGTAGAGACCCATCAATCCGGTTGGCCACCTCTTTTTCAACTCTGGGTCTGATTTATCAATGATGAACGAAGGATTGAATGCTACAGAGGAGATCTTTCCAGTATATCGTCGAGCCAACTCCGCAGCGATCGCCCGGTTGCACGTCTTGGTCCTGTTGAATGAAGTCTCTGCTCTGTGATTTTTGATGCTTTCAAGATCATCCCAGTCGATTTCTTTATGGTGTGGTGCAACCACATGAAGGATCAATCCGTCTGATTGCTGCATCCTCTCTAACAACAGCTGGGTGAACAGGAACGGCCCCATCACGTTCGTAGCAAACATCACCTCATGACCGCTGGGCAGGATCTTCGGACCATTTTGGACTAGGGCGATAGGAGCGACAGCAGATAGTATCAGTCCATGTATCATCGGAAATCGGTTCATAGCCTCCGCAGCCGCGAGCCTCACAGACTCCATATCAGAGAAGTCGACTACCAACGTGGCAATGTCCGTATCCTGGCACTCGATCCGGGCTTCAGATAGAGCGACACGGATAGAATCCGCCCTGGCTTCTAATCTTTCGAGCTTACGCCCGAGTAATACAACTCTAGCGCCACGTTTTACCAACGCAACTGCAGCACCTCCCCCAATGCTTCCGGTCGCTCCAGTAATCAGTATTGTCTGCTTGTTCATCATTTTGATTACCTCCACTGTAATAATTTGGATTTATTCGGTAGGAAGCCACAGTAACCACATTAATTTCTATTCGATCTTCCCTCAGATTGAATCATTATACGATTTTTGCCCAATCCACTCTACTATCACATCAAGCGCTAGGCCAAGGTTTCCCAACTGGCAATGGTTTTGTGCCTGATCTTCTTTTGTGAATACCCGGGGGGTTACCGATCTGGCATTGGTTAACGCCTTTACCTGCATATCATGCATCTTAAAAGGGACCAGATGGTCTTCCCTGCCGGTGAGAATCAGGACATCCTGCTGTACCAAATCTGAATGAAGGTTTTTCTCGTCAAACTGCATAAGAACATCGAACGCCTCAATAGGCACTTCTTTATTAGTGATATACATCAGGTTGTTAACAAACCATGCATACTCAAGTTTCTTCTTCATATTTCTTTTCATTTGATTGTTTACGAAGTTTCTAAATTTCCTCATAAAAAGTTGGGCTAAATGCTGACCCACAACATTAGTATATTGAGTAACATCAAATGAAACACTCCAGGGTATAACTCTTTTTATTCGTGGTTCAAATGCCGCCGCTCTAAGACACAACCAGCCCCCCATTGATATTCCAAGTAAAGTAACATCATCTAGCTTGAAATAATCCAAAATGGCTTTTGTCGGCTTTTCCCATTCAATATTTAGCGCAAGTCCATATTTTTTGAGAGCAGCGCCCTGTCCGGGACCTTCAAAAGCTATCACCTCATAACCATGATCTGAAAAGTATCTCATAATGGGGTAAATCTCCTCAATAAAGGAGTCATTCCCTCCATGCAGAACTAACGTACCTCTTATTTCTGTATCTACAGGTTGTATTCGTATTGCAGGCAGAAACGTGCTGTGATAGGGTACCTCATGTTTTTTAGAGTCATCATCTTGAAAAGCCTTGTAAAAAAAGTTAATGAATTTGTCATAGATCAGTTCTTTCTCAGGATCGTCTCGGGTTGTATAAAATTCAGCTGCACGGTAATAATACGCCGCGTTCATCAACCTTCCTTCAGAAACGGCTGTCTCTGCCAGTTTTAACATCTCTGTTTTCCATTCTTCAAAAGAACTGATATTTTGGCCCGTATTTTTCATATCATCAAACCTAGCGCACCCCATTGAATACCATCTGTTCAGTTGAAAATTGAAAGCCTTGTTTTTATTAAAATCATAGTACCCGACCGGGAATGTAAATTCAGTCTTACTCATACTCCTCCCTCTCCCTTTGTCTTTTGCGATAATTTGGAACTACCAATAGAAGCTACCAACGTGTCCAACATCTCGCCCATGTGCTCGAAAATCCAGAAATGCCCGGCGTTGGGAATGAAGGTCGCCTCACAGTTGGGCAGCTTCTCCGCTATGTAGCGACCCATCCCACCAACACCACGGTCCCCCTCGGCTTGCCAGAGGTGTACCTTCATACTAATCTGCTCTAGGGGGATAGGCCAGCGCCCGGTGAGGTTAATGTCATAGGCCGAAGCGCGTCCACCCTGACGCATTCCCTCCATGCGATCTGGATGCAGGCGCTCGCGTAATCCTAGCCGGACATAAAGGGCTTTATCCGTTTCGTTCATCTCGGTAAATACCAGCTTGAGGTAAAGACCGAGAAAGTGGCGTATTACAAATGACATTAAACCCATTTGTATCCGGGGTATCCAGGGCGCTCTGGATGATACACGATACAGCACGCGGAGGCCCGGATTTATACCCTCTGAGGATCGCGGTGTGAACGGCCCCTCGCTGCCCCAGAGCCCCACCGCGGTCAGCCGTTCTGGTATCTTCCAGGCGCAAGCCAGGGCAGAGGGACCACCCCCTGAAGCACCGAACACAGCAAACTTATCAATACCCAGTACATTAGCCAGTGCCACAATGTCATCTGGATAGTCGACGATGCTGTGACCAGGTAGATAGAAATTCGAGAGACCGTAGCCGGGTCGATCCGGGGCAATGAGGTGCAGGCCAGATCGGAAGGGACAATCAGGCATGAGTCCATATAGAAGCCGGGAATTGGGATTGCCGTGAAAAAGTATGACTGGCTTACCGTCAGGGTCACCGTATTCGGCATAGCCGAGCCGCCGACCATCGGGCAAACGAAGTATGTTATCATTGCGTAGAGTCTGCATGATTTAAGCCTCCTTTGCCTGCTTTCTTCTGATCAGTTCGACTGTGATAGAGTTTCTTTGCCATGGCCCTTCCTATTTCGTGTGGTTTATATTCTAGCCATAAATCAGACGGTCGTCAAAAACCTTCAAAAACACAAACACAACAAACCGTCAACATGTTCAATAAAGGAACGTTTTTAGGCCCCAGTTATTTGATATTTTAGCAATAAAAGCATAAAATCAGGGTGTCGGTTGACCTAATGTCTTGACACCTTGATTCTCTTCCAAACTCCCCAGCAGGGACGGCCTATTTAGCTTTGGTAGGCCGTACAGGTCTCGAACCTGTGACACCCTGATTAAAAGTAAGGTACTCCAATCTAATTAGGATTCTATGTTGTTGTCATAGCTGCGTAGGGATGTAATACGTCCACTTTATTTTACAATCAAGTTATCTCTTATTAGGAATGGGACGTTAGGGGTCGGATTATCCCCTCTCCTTGCCAAGAAGAGGGAGGCTTGGTTATGTAAGAGGGGCTTCGCCCCTCTTTGACTCTCCTTACCAAAGAGGAAAAGCCAAGGGGGCTTAAGAAGGGCGCTAGCCCCTTCCTTTTATTCTCCTCCCTTTGGAGGGGATTAGATTTGAGCAAAATAGAGGGTTGTGATATAGTAAAATTACCAGTTCTATTAGGACTAGGGAGGGATCGCATAGTGGCCTAGTGCGGGCGCCTGCTAAGCGCTTACCCTGAGAAATCGGGGTCGTGGGTTCAAATCCCACTCCCTCCGCCAGACAGAAACCAGATTTTGGAGAAGAGAAGTGGCATATCAAGTTTTTGTTTCTCATACGAAGGATGATAAAGGATTCTGCGATATGTTCGATGTGGCATGTGCTAGAGTAGGACTAAGGGCTTTCCGCTCAGAGTTCGAAACTATTGGAACACCACAATGGGAAACTATTAAAGAAGCCATGGAGAAATCTATAGCTATGTTTCTATTAGTAGGTAAGCAACTTGTGGCCCACCAAGCGTCTCCGACTGCCGATTGGAAACACACACAGAATTGGATTGCTTATGAAACGGGTTTAGCGTGTCAAAGAGGCATTGATGTGTGGGTTTATTGTGATAACGTTAAAATAAATTTCCCCGTTCCATATTTCAATAATTATGCAGTTTATGGGATGCGCACCAAGAGAAATTTTGAATTTCTAAGGAGCATACTCACTAAGTACAACAGAGGAGAAACTTTTGCTGCGCCAATTGAAGGAAAGTATACACATTGTCCTCGCAAGGAGTGTGGAATCGACTTTAATCTGCATTCCAAACTACCCTTAGGAACCAAAATTAGATGCCCTCAATGTTTAAGAAATATGGTCTTTAAGAAGGGTTTCCGCCTCACCTAATCTTAAAATAAAAAGTTTCGGCGAGTATGAACGTAATATACCCCTTCTAAAAGGATTATACTTTTAATATTTCCAAGAGAGATGGTATGCCTCAGTATTATATCTGGACTATAGGTTGCCAGATGAATAAGGCTGAATCAGAGCGGCTGGGCAGCTACCTGGGGCAACTGGGCTACCAGCCTACACCTACTGCTGAGGAGGCTGATTTAGTTGTGCTTAATAGTTGCGTGGTGCGCCAGAGTGCCGAGAACCGAGTCATTAATAAGCTCAATTCCCTTAAATCGCTAAAGAGGTTATGCCCGGGCTTAACCCTAGCTGTTACTGGTTGTCTGGTAGACTCCAAGGTTAACCAACTTAAAAACGATTTCCCCTATGTTGACTATTTTTTTGAGCCCGGAGACTACCCGCAGTGGCTAGGAAAAGCCGAATTGTGGCAGGTATTACCCCAGCACCCTTCACCCAGCACCTTTGTTCCTATCATTCAGGGCTGTAATAACTTCTGCTCCTATTGCATTGTCCCCTACCGCCGTGGCCGGGAAAGAAGCCGAACAACTGAAGAAATAACCGACGAGGTTAAAGAGCTAGTGCACCGCGGGGTGAAAGAGGTTACCTTACTGGGACAAAATGTGGATTCATACGGACATGACCTGCCTAACAAACCCGACCTGGCTGACTTGCTCACTGAGTTAAATACCATAGATGGATTAGCTCGCATACGCTTCCTGACTAACCACCCTAAGGACATGAGCACCAAGCTCATTGAGGCAATAGCCTATTTAGATAAGGTCTGCGAGCAGATAAGTCTCCCCGCTCAGTCAGGCGATAATGATATTCTAAAGGCAATGAGGCGGGGCTATACCGTAGAGCATTATCGCCAGCTCATCACACAGATACGCAGTAAGATACCGAGGGTAGCCCTAAGCACCGATGTCATTGTCGGCTTTCCCTCAGAAAGCAGCCAGCAGTTCCAGCAAACGGTCAACTTGCTCTCTGAGCTAAGGTTTGATACCGTCCATGTGGCTGTCTATTCACCAAGACCTGAAACTACCGCCTCCAGGGAATTTGAGGATAATATTCCGCTCGCTGAGAAAAGGGAGCGACTACATATAATTGAGCAACTCCAGGGGAACATCGCTGCTGAAATTAATGCCCACCTATTAGACAAGACGGTTGAAGTTCTAGTGGAAGGAAGGAAAAAGGGTAAGTGGCAAGGTCGAACCAGAAGTGGTAAACTGGTATTCTTCAATAACAACAATGATTGCCTGGGGCAACCGGTGAAAATCAGGATTGAAAGGACAAGTCCCTGGTCACTTCAGGGTAAGATTGAATCTAACAGCACCAATTACCTCA
>JABUBP010000596.1_pt1 | contig 10403 bp, 11 predicted proteins | sample 7240331 | NCBI WGS metagenome assembly JABUBP01 (sample SAMN07256347, study PRJNA390944) | subsurface metagenome | isolation source: Methane hydrate marine sediment | place: Pacific Ocean: Eastern North Pacific, ODP site 1244 | collected 2002 | reverse complement strand
GCTCGGGAATGCCGAGCCGCGCGACGATCATCCCGATCGCGCGCACCGGATCGTCCGGCAGTGTGGCGATGGCATTGCGGAACCCTGCAATGCCCATGGCCTCCGGGTTGCGATCGTACATCGCGAGGGTGCGCCACGCCGCGTATGGCCTGAGCCTGCGGACCGGGTTCGGCCAGTTCGCCTGTCCTTCGTCGAAATAGCTGGCACAGAAGGCGGAGATCTCGTCGATCATGAATGCGACCAGCGAAACGTAGCGGTCGCCGGCGGCCAGCCGGTCCAGCACTTCGGCGACAGTGGCGACGACGGCGAGTGGCGCGCCGCTTGCGGGCTCCACGCGGATCGACCGCTTGAGCCGGTCGAGATCGAGTCCGGACTCCAGATGGAGCTGCAGCGCCTGCTCCAGGGCCGCATCGTCGATCCTGCCCTCGTCGAGTGCCTGCCGATAGAAAGCGCGTGGCATCAGAATGCGCGTCCGCATCACCCTCTGGAACGTCGCAGCGGTGGCGGCGAAGCTCTGTCCGGAGAACCCGAGGAAGGGGTTTACGGCGACGAAATTCTTGAGCGGCCAGAGCGGCGGGACCCGCGCGCATGCGGCAAGGATGCATGCCTCGAGCTGCGCATCGGGATCGGTGTTTTCTGGGTCTGTCGCTGCGGTCGGCATGGCAAGGGCGGCCTGGGTCATCATGGTCTCGGTTTCAGCGGTTGGTGGAGGTGGGGTGGGTCGAGGTACGCGGCCACAGGGCGAGAACCAGCCGGTTGGCGAGGGTGTTGAGATAGAGCCCGTTGCGAAGGTGCACATAGGCTGCGATCCAGAACGGCGCTTCGGCGCGGCGCATCATCTGGTTCTGGAACACCGTCAGCGCGGCGAACGAGATCACGACCAGCGTTGCGATCAGCATCGGCGTGCCGCCGTCCACCAGCCGCGCGACCGGAATGCTGCCGCCAACCAGCCACGCCGTTGCCGCCTGCAGCGCGAAATAGACCGCTGCCACACCCGTCGCCGTCACCGCGCCACGGGCGACGACGAAGGCGTTCGGCCGCTCGTCGATGGTGTTCGCCATCAGGTGGACCAGACCCATCAGCAGCACGGACCCCAGGGCGATCTGGGCGGGATTGGTGCGAAGGGTCATTCCCAGCGCCCAGCCCATCAGCAGTGCCAGGCCGACAACGCCGGCGAGAGCCAGGATCAATCGTGCCGGATGCGGCTGCCCGCCGGGGCTCGCCGTCCACGACGCGCGCGCGAGTTCGATGATGCTGCCCGACGAGAGGAATGCATGCGCCTTGTACAGCGAATGCGCGACGATGTGCAGCAACGCGGCCGAGAACGCGCCGAGCCCGCACTGCAGCAGCATGAAGCCCATCTGGGCGACGGTGGAATAGGCCAGTTGAACCTTGACCGAGGTCTGGGTCAGCATGACGAGCGAGCCGAACAGGGCCGTCGCACCACCGATCACGGCGAGCGCGTCGAGGGCCGGGGTCGCCAGCAGCAAGACGTCGCCGAGGCGCAGAACCAGGAATCCTCCCGCATTGACGATGCCTGCATGGAGCAGCGCCGACACCGGTGTCGGCGTCTCCATCACCTCGATGAGCCAGCCATGCAGCGGCAACTGTGCGGATTTGAGCATGGCCGTGGTGACGATGAGCAGCGCAGCGACCGTCACCGCTGCCGACCCAATCTCCCCGCCGGCACGCGCCTGGGCCGCCAGGTCGGCGACCTCGAGCGTGCCGAAGTGCAGGTACAGCAGCAAGGCCGCGCCCGCCAGGCAGACATCCCCGACCCGGCTTGCGACGAATTTCTTCCGCGAGGCGCGAACCGCGGCCGGCCGCGTCTCGTAAAACAGCAGCAGCTTGCCGAGCGACAGGCTGGTGGCGATCCAGGCGACGAGCAGCAGGACGAGATTGCCGGCAAGCGTCAGGGTCAGAACCGCGGCAAGGGTCAGCAGCAGCCAGCGGGTAAACCGGATCTGGCCGGGATCACCGTCAAGGTAGTTGCGGCTGTACTTGACGACCACGAGGCCGATGAACCCGACCAGCGTGCAGAGGATGGCGGCGAGCGCATCGACATGGAGCGACAAGCCAGCCCCGTAGGCACCGAGCAGCGGCGTTCGTCCCGGCCCTAGCAGCGCGCAGGCAAGCGCGGCCGCGATGGCGATGGCGAGCGCGATCGCAGCCGCCGCAATCGCCCTCGAGGCGAAATCGCGGGCGCTGCCGTGAAACGGCAGCAGTGCCGCGAGGCAGAGCGTGGGCGGGGCAAGGGCGGCAAGGCATGGCAGGATCTGGGTCATGGCGTCTCGGCACGTTGGAAGCGGCGTGCCGTGCTTAGCCTGTGCGCATACTTACGAAAAATTCAAATATCCAACACAATCGTTAGATTGTATAGAACGATCATCATGCCGCACCTCAACTACCACCACTTGCGCTATTTCTGGATCATTGCGACCGAAGGCAGCATGAGCCGCGCGGCGCGGCGCCTCAACGTCTCGCCATCCTCCCTTTCGGTGCAGCTCAAGGCGCTGGAAGAGCAGCTCGGCCAACAGCTGTTCGACCGGGTCGGGCGTACGCTGCAGCTGACGGAAGCCGGCCGGATTGCGCTCGATTATGCCGGCAGCGTCTTCAAGTCGGGACACGAGCTGATCGAGACGCTGTCGGGCCTGCGGCCGGGGCGGCAATTGCTGAGGGTCGGCGCGGCGGCGACGCTGTCGCGCAACTTCCAGATCGCATTGCTGCGGCCGCTGCTCGGGCGGGGCAACGTCGAGCTGATCATCCACACCGGCTTGTTCGCCGATCTGCTCAAGCTGCTCGACGCGCACAAGCTCGACGTCGTGCTGACCAATCACCCGGCGCCTCCCGACGCGATCAGCAATTTCGAAAGCACCCTGATCGAGGAGCAGCGGGTCAGTCTCGTCGGGCGCAAGCCGCTGAAACCGTCCCGCTTCCGCTTTCCCCAGGATCTCGCCCACACGCCGGTCGTGCTACCGGGGCGCGGCAGCGCGCTGCGCTCCGCCTTTGATGCGCTGCTCGGAAGCAGCGGCATTCGTCCGATTATCGCCGCCGAAGTCGACGACATGGCTATGCTGCGGCTGATGGCGCGGGAGAGCGGCGGCGTGACCCTGGTCCCCTCGATCGTCGTCATCGACGAGCTTCGCACGGGCCTGCTGGTGGAGCGCGCGCGGGTGAATGCGGTCAAGGAGCAGTTCTTCGCAGTCACGCAGGCTCGCCGCTACCCCAATCCGCTGCTGGCGGAATTGATCGGATCGCGGAGCGGACGCCGATCGCCCTGAGCGAATCGTGGCCCGAATGAATTGAGGTTCGTCCCGTCGCACCCCCGCGAAGCGCACCCATGACGGCCTGCGACGGCTGCAACCGGCGCAGCGGGCCGAGCAGATGCTCGTTTGTTCGGTCGGGGGAAGCGGACGCTGCCGGCTATCAGCACGCTGGATTGCACTCCGAGGATCGGTGTAATATCGATTGGTTCCCGGTCGAACCGATGCATCAATCCGGGACGCGCATCCCACGAAATCCGGCTAAAGAGTGCTGGGAAGTGCGTGATCTCGCGGGCGTAGTTCAATGGTAGAACGGCAGCTTCCCAAGCTGCATACGAGGGTTCGATTCCCTTCGCCCGCTCCAGCCCTCTTTCCGGTGACGTTGATCACATATTGCAACGACCACAGGGCCTAGGATCCGATGCGCAATCCAACCCGGTACGAGGTTCGTCATGAACGCTCACGCTCTGCGCCGCATCGGCATTGCGGCTGCAATTTTTTGTGCGTCGCTCAGCATCGTAGTATTTGCACTGCTTCTGCTTGTGCAGCGCGATTCCCTGGCGGATGCTGCGCGGGGCGCGGCACCGCTCGCGATGTACGCACTTTTCGGCGCTTTCGGCGCAGTCATGACACAGTATCTCCCGCGTTAATCGTTGCAGACATGTCGAGGTGAGTATTGACCGACGCGATCGCCGCTAACCTCTCCCGCAACGACCTCCTCAAGATCGCCGTCGGCGGTCTCGTCAGCGGCATGCTGACGCCGCTGATGCCCTACGCGATCGATCTGTTGCCGCGCGCGCCGGCCATGGTGGGATTGGCGCTGGCGGCCATTCCGTTCGCGGTGCTGGTGTTCGTCGTGGTGCGCCGGCGCAGCGGCAATCCGGTTTGGGCTTCTGTCCTTGCCGCGATCATCACCATGATCGCGTTCGTTGCGGCGGTGAATGCGGCCGTTTATATCGACGGCCAGATGACCGGCGCGGAGAAGGGGATGCGCAGCCTGTTCGCGGGTCTCACCGGCGGCCTCGTCGGCTCCGCCCTGATGGCGCTCGGGATTGCACTGCTGCCGGCCGGCCCACGCAAGGCCGCGCCGTGGCTGCCGATGCTCGTCACCGGCACCGTCGCAGGCAGCCTGCTTGCGCTCGATACGTCGCTCGGGCTCGACAAGACGTCAGTGATGTATCCGATCTGGCAGGCCGCCGTCGGCGTGCGGCTCGCAATGGCGCTGAAGCGCTAGCTCGATCAACCATTTATCGACTATCGGAGGCGCCTGGGCGCAAGGGGGCGCTGCTACTGTGCATGGGGTTGTTTTCGCACTTTTGGGTTCAGCCCCGGCCTTGCGGCGCTAGCCGTCCCACGTCACCGGCAGGTTGAGCAGCCCTCGGAAGGCCCAGCCGCCGATGCGCGGCTCTTCGACCAGCCGCAGATTGTTCAGCCGCGCGAAGATCGCGGGCAGCGCGATGTCGGCGACCATGGCGCGGGAGGCCCAGGCGCCGGCGCAGAAGTGGGGACCGGCGCCGAAGGCGATGCTCTTGGAGGCGTCGCGCCTGATGTCGAAGGCCTCGCCATTGGCAAAGTGCTTCTCGTCGCGGTTGGCGGAGCCGAACATCAGGAACACGCGCTCCTCCGGCTCGAACGCGACCTCGCGGATGCGCCAGGGCTTTGCGATCCGGCGCGGCGACATGCCGATCGGCGAGATCCAGCGTGCGTATTCCTCGAACACCTGCAGCCACGGGATCGTGCCACCTTGTGCGAGCGCCAGCTGATCCGGATGCGTCAGCAGCGCCCACACCGTGCCGGCGATGGCATCGCGCGGCTCGTTCTGGCCGCCGGAGATCGCGAGCTTGATGTTGGCGCGCACGCTCTCCATCGCCATGCCGGCGTGCAGCATGACGCCGAGCAGGCTGAGATCAGGCTTCTTCGACAGTACCGGCACCATGTCGTCGATGCAGGCATCGATGCCGGATGTGGCCGCATTGCAGCGCGCCTCGACCGCGGGATCGCCGGTGTAGTTGGCGATGCCGTCGATCATGCCCTGCGACCACGCATTCATGTCCTCGAAGCGCATGTTGGTGAGGCCGGTGATCGTCTTCAGGCATTCGGCCGAGAACGGCAGCGCAAAGGCCTGCACGAAGTCGACCGACGGCGCCGGCACGAGCGCGTCGAGGATGCGGTCGGCATGGGTCTGGAATTTTTCGTTCCAGTGCGACTTGACGGTTTTCGGCGAGATCGCCGGAAAGATCGCCTTGCGCTCGGCCAGATGCGCATCGCCGTCCTTGCGCATCATGTTGTGGCCCATCAGCTTGTTCATCAGCCCCTGCGGCTGATGCGACGAGAACACGTCGATCTGCTTTTCCGAGACGAAGATGTCGTCGCGGCTGCACAACAGCGTGCTGCCGAGCTGCGGCACGAACACGATCGGCGCTTCGCTGCGGAAGCGGGCGAGCATGGGGTAGGGATCCTGCCAGAAGGCGGCAGTATCGATGTCGATGCGGGGCGCGGTGCTCACGGATCAGTCCTCGGGGCTCTTGCCCGCAAGCATAGCCGGTTGGGTCGGGATCGTCTGTCCCCACGGATGGGGACGGTCGTCCGGCTTCAATTCAGGCTGCGCGAGACCATCAGGCGCAGCACCATGCCGAACAGCTCGTTCTGCGCGGAGATGCCGAGTTTTTCATAGGCGCGCTTGCGGTAGGTCAGCGCCGAATGCAGGCTGATGCCGAGTTCGGCCGCAATCGCCTCCGAGCTGAAGCCGGAGAGGATGCGCAGGCATACTTCCTTCTCGCGTCCGGTCAGCGCGGCAAACGGCGCGGCCGACGCAAACAGCGCCTTCAGCCGCAGCAGCGGATCGTCGTCCGATGGAAGATCGTGCTGGAAATGCCGCGCCACGGCTGCGCTCACCGCCGGCGCCACCGCCATCAACCGCTGCATCTCCGCGCGGCTAAAACGTCCCTGCGAGGTGATGCGATAGAAGTTGACATAGAAACAGGTATCGCCGGTCCAGATCGCGGTCGCGCATTTGTCGACGATATCGGAGCCCTCGAAGAAGATCCGGCGATAGGAGTCGCTGTACATGCGGCGCGCAAAGGTCGGCAGCAGCACCGGCGCGGTATCGGCCTGTCCCTCGAAGATCGCATCGCGGTTGGGATCGGACAGATGGAAATGCCCGGAATAGGCGACACCGAGATCGCGCCCGGTCGGGATGTTGCCGGCGTCGAGCAGGCAGTTCGCCGAGCGCTCGCCTTTGAACGAGAACACCATGCAATGGCCGACATCGGCGACGCGCTGTAGCGCGCCGATCAGGGCTTGCGGGAACGACTCCCGGCCGATCGCCAGCACCGCCGGCGCGATCTCGCCCAAACGCTGATCCCTGAAGGCGCTGGCCCTCATGGCTTCCTCCCAAAGATGTTTCGGGAAGACTAGCAGCGCGATCCCGGCGGCGGAAGCACCTGAACACCGCGGGGCCGCCGGTGGCAGACGGCCCCGCGCCGCATCATGCGCCCTGCGGCACCTGGTCGAGGAAACCGGTGATGCTCCTGATCCGGCCGTCCTTGCTCAGTACGGCGAAGTCGGTGCCCTTGATCGGGCTGTCGGTACCTTCGGGGCCGAGGCCCCAGGAGAAGCGGACATGCTCGCCGAACCCGTTGGGCTCACCGATCAGGGTGAACTTGAATTCCGGAAATTTCTGCTGCACGCCCGAGATCAGCGCATCGACGCCGTCGTGGCCTTCACCCGACATCAGCGGGTCGACATAGCGGGCGTCCGCGGTCCAGTTCGCCGTCAGCATGTCGCGGCGCCGGTTAGGCATACGCTCATTCCAGAGTTCGATATAGCGATGGGCAATCTGTTTGACGTCGGTCATCTCTGTTCTCCTTCGAAAGCCGGATCATTCGGCTGACCGGAATATCGGGGAGTTGCAGCGGCCAATCGATTACCTCCGACGTCATGTCATCGGCTACGGCGCGATTTTCAGCACCGCCTTCATGTTGGGATGATAGCGGCAGTAATATTCGATCGTGCCGGCCTTGCTTAGCACCGACGTACCCGTCTTTTTCGGCGGCAGGTTGACGTCGAACTCGCCGTTGCGCGCGGTCGCTGTATGGGCGAACACATCCTTGTTCACCCATTCGATGGTGTCGCCGACTCTGGCCGAAACCTGCGCCGGCGCGAACCCCATATCCTGCATCACGATCTGGATCGTCGCCGCCTGCGCCGGGACGGCGCCTGCCGCAAGCGCGAGCGCAAACAAGACATTCCGTCCCGACAACATGACGTGCTCCTTACTTCAGCTTGGCCCCGACCATCTCGGCGTGCTGCTGATGGCCCTGGAAAATCTTCAGCCCCGTCTGCAGCAGGCTCTTCAGCTCCGCATTGGTCGCTGACGGTATCAACTGCGTCTCCAGCGCGCCGTTGACCGCCTTGTGGTAGGCAACTTCGTTGGCGACATAGGCCTTGTCGTATTCAGCGCCCTTGAGCTTGTTGAGTTCGGCGAGCTTGTCGGTCGCCTGTTTCGACAGCGTCTTGCTGATGTCGTTGTCTTCGGGCGTAACCTTCAGCTTCTTGACGAGATCGAGCGCCTGCTTGTTCACGGCTTCATGGTCGCGCACCATGTCCTGCGCAAAGGCTTTCACTTCCTTGTTGCTGGCCTTGCTCATCGCCTGCTTGGCGGCGTTGATGTCGATGACACCCGCGGTATAGGCGATGTGGGCGATCTGGGGATCGGTGGGTTTTGCGGCCTGCGCCAGCGCGGCGCTGCTCAAGAGGCTCAAAGCGGCGATCGCCGCGCTCAATCGAACAAACATGTCGGACACTCCTGTGACGCCGGTCGCGCGAAGCGCGCCGGCCGGTTGCTGGTGCACAGGGGTTGGATGGCGCTGCCGCGCCGAGGTTCCCGAGATTCTTTACGCGCGGTAGCCGAGCCGCTGCAGCACGGCCTCCGTCAACCGCTCACAGCGCTTGCCGGCGAACGGGAAGGCTTCCATCACCACCGGGCCGATCTTGCGTTCCACATTGTCGCGCAGCAGGTTCCTCGCGCGGTGCAAGCGCGTCTTCACCGTCTCCGGCTTCAATCCCAGGATTTCAGCGGCCTCCTCGACATTCATGCCCTCGATCACGCGGGTTATGAAGACGAGGCGGAACGGTTCGGGCAGCTCGTCGATCGCATGTTCGACGACGCGCTGGATTTCACGCTGGGCCATGGACTTTTCCGGATCGTCATTTGAGGCGAGGGGGAATGGAATGATCTGCGCCCGCGTCGAGATCTTCTCGAGCTCCGACCATTCGACACCGGGCTTCTGACGGCGCAGGCGACCCAGCGACTCGTTCATCGCGATCCGCGACAGCCAGGTCGAGAGGCTGGAGTCGCCGCGGAACTGCTCGAGATGGGTGAAGGCGCGCACATAGGTATCCTGCACGACATCCTCGGCCTCGGCTTCGTTGCGCAGGATGCCGCGGGCGATCCGGTAGAGCCTGCGATTGTTGGCCTGCATGATGGCGCGCACGGCGGCCTCGTCACGCGCGAGGGCGCGGCGGACCAACCCGGCATCGTCCTGGCCGGGCGGGGAGCTTGGGATGACGGGTGCCTGGCGGCGCATTCGGTCTCCGCGAATGGCATATGTGAGCTGGTGATTGGATGCGCCAGCCGGCCGCAGGTTCCCGAAAATAGAGAAAAATTCGCCCATGCGATCAGGGCCTACAGTTCCGCCAGCGCCGGTGGCGGCTTGCCCGAGCGGGCCGCCGTCACAGCAAAAAGCCGGCCGCATAAACGAAAGCGTGGCTGCCGATGACGACAGCCGCGCCTCACGTGTCGCTAAATGTCTGCCTTACTTCGCCGCGACCACCATGATCTCGACCAGATATTCGGGGGCAGCGAGCCCGGCTTCGACGGTGGCGCGCGCCGGCGTATTGCCGGGCGAGACCCACTTGTCCCACACCGCGTTCATGTCGGCGAAATTCTTCATGTCGGTGATGTAGATATTGGTTGACAGCAGCTTCGACTTGTCGGTGCCGGCCTTGGCGAGATGGCCGTCGATAATCGACAGGATCTCCTGGGTCTGCTCGGTCGTGCTCTTGCCCTTGGCCTTGTTGGCGACGACGCCGGCCAGATAAACCGTATTGCCGTGCACCACCACCTGGCTCATGCGTGGACCGGTTTCGAAACGCTGAATGCTCATATTTTCTTTTCTCCTCGGGAATGGCGGGCATGTCCTAGCGTACCATGGCATTTTCCGCCACTGCATTCCGGCGACGGTACGGCCTTCTTCATGCAGGAATCTCTGGCCGAAGCGCGATCGCATCTCTATAGTGCAAACTAAGGTTGTATCATTTTGATCGTGCCGCCGAGTGCCGCGCTGCCCAAGTCATTTGTGACGGATCGTTGATTGCCCCGGATTGCGGGGTACGACGCAAGACCGAAATTCATTGAACCACTGAAGGTTGGCTGGGAGCTGAAGCCATGATCAAAAAACTGCTCAATTCAATTGTCCAGCTATTCAAGAAAAGCGAATTGCCGGTTCCAATACGGCAACTGTTCACGCTGTTGCGCGACACGAAATGGATAACGGCGGTCAGCCTTGTTCTTTCCCTGCTTCTCTTTTTCCCGGGACAGATCGTGGAACTGTACCGCGCGATACTGGCCGACCGGGATCCGGTCAGCCTGATTCTTTTTTACGTGCCGCTGTTTGCTATCGGCCTTTTCATCTGGTTCGGCGCCAATCAGATCGCGCCGCAAAGCACGGCGCAGCAAGAGCCCCCTCATACCCGCACGCTCAATGTGGCGACCTGGCTGTGGCCCATCATTCTCGGCGTGCTGCCGCTGCTCGCGAGCGCGATTGCACAGTACCAGGCGATTCCGTCAAACCTGGAACAGGCGACGTCCGAGCTGAGCAGCGCCAGCCTGCTGCCGGGGTCGGCGTTCTATCAATTCGATGCCATTCTGGCCCAGCGCGTTGGCGTGGGACTGCAGTGGAGTGCGCTGTTCACGCTGGCAATTGCGCTGGTAATAGGTGCCGTGCTGGCGGTTGTTGCCACGACATATCCGGCCGGCGTGGCCCGGATCAGCCGTGGCTACTTCACCGGCTGGCCGTGGTTCTTCGTCACCGTCGCCGCGATCTTCGGCGTCACGTGCCTATTCGTAAACGTCCCGGT
>JABUBP010000595.1_pt1 | contig 10418 bp, 7 predicted proteins | sample 7240331 | NCBI WGS metagenome assembly JABUBP01 (sample SAMN07256347, study PRJNA390944) | subsurface metagenome | isolation source: Methane hydrate marine sediment | place: Pacific Ocean: Eastern North Pacific, ODP site 1244 | collected 2002 | reverse complement strand
TGGAAACTTCTCACCTCATTGGCCAGAGCTAAAAAATCCCAGAAGTTAAGATTTGTCCAGATATTGTCTTTTATATTTCGATAGATTTGGGGGATTTTCAGTAGAACTTTCGCCTCTGTTAGCTTTCCCATAAGGAGTTTAAGGAGTTTCTGTTGCCTTTCAATCCTCCCTCTATCACCGAGGAGCCTATCCCGAAATCGGATATACTTTAACACTTCATTGCCTTTTAATCCTTTCTCTCCTACTGTAAAGTGAATATGGAAGTCTCCCGCATAATCATCATAATCCATTGGTTCGTCGATATTGACCGTCACCCCACCAATAGTATCGATTATATCAATCACTCCCTGATAATTAATCTGCAAGTAGAATGGTATTTCCATTTCTAAAACATTTTCAATCGTTTTCTTTGAAGAAAGACAAGCTTCACCAATGGTCTTACTCTTCCTATATACCAAGGCATAAATTTCGCTTATCTTTCTATACCCGCGCCAGGAAAGCTCTTTTGAGCAGGGGACTTTAGTATCGCGGGGAATTGATAGAATATCCAGGAATCTTGTTCTGGGTTCATAACTCAACAACATTATTACATCGGCATGTTTGGTAAACTTCAGCTCATCGCATCCCAGAACTAGGATATTGATTCGCTTCCCCTGTCTGATAAATTGAAAGACCTTGCCGTTATAAGAAAAGAAGATAAATAGAGCTATGGAAATTAATATGAGAGCTAAAATTAAGTTCTTTACGGAAATTCTTAGCTTCTTCATTTAAGAGTAGAGTCTCTTCTTGAGGATATACTCTTCTACCGATTGGGGCAGTAAATATTTGATTGGCTTGCCAGTTTTTATTCTCTTTCGAATGTGGGAAGCAGAAATCTCTAAGCCAGGAACTTGTAACATTATAACTTTAGAAGTTATTCTTTTATCCAGCTTTCCTAACTCATAACCCGGCCTGGTAACTACCACAAATTTGCACAGTTCCAGCAACTTCTTCGGTTCTTTCCAAGTAGAAATTTTTAGCATTTCGTCTAACCCAACAATGAAATATATTTTCCCTCTCTTCCCATAAATCTTTATAAATTCTCTTATTGTTTCCAGAGTAAAAGTAGGCCGATCTACAATTTTGCTCTTTTCTATCTCTATAGGAGAAACTTTGAACGAAGAATTCCCCTTTATCGCCAGAGAAACCATCTGATACCGTTCATCAGGAGTAGCCCTTTTAACCTTTTTATGTGGCGCCTTTCCTGCAGGAACAAAGATAACCTTATCTAAATTAAGTCTATCCTTAACCTCACTGGCGATAACTAAGTGCCCATAATGGATGGGATTAAACATCCCTCCGAGAATCCCAATTCGCATCCCTCTTCCTCCACTTTCATTCTGGTCAGGCACCGTTTACGGTGCCGTGTTTGTTCGCCTTGCAAAGTCCGAAATTTTTTGGCGTTAAAAAATTCCTTAAGCAACGAATAAACTATCTTTTAAAATCTATCTCCTTATCTGCCCATCGCCAAATATTATAAACTTCGTACTGGTCAACTCCCTCACGCCCATTGGGCCCCGGGCATGGAGTTTCTGGTTGGAGATGCCAATCTCAGCCCCCATCCCGAACTCTCCCCCATCGGTAAACCTGGTAGAGGCATTCCAGAAAACTGAAGAGGCATCCACTTCTTTTAGAAATCTCTGGGCAGCATCTTTATCCCTGGTTATAATTGCCTCGGAATGCATCGATCCATACCTGTTGATATGGTCTATGGCTTCTAAGAGAGAGTCAACAACTTTGACTGAGAGAATCAGAGCCAGATATTCAGTACTCCAATCTTCTTCACTGGCATTGTTAATATGGGAAAGGATATTTTTGCTTTTCTCATCCCCGCGAATTTCTACTTTTGCTTCCTCAAATTTCTTAATCATCCCGGGTAAGAATTCACCTGCAATATCCTTATGGACTAAAAGGGTCTCCATAGCATTACACACGCCTGGCCTCTGCACTTTGGCATTAAAACATATCTTTTCTGCCATTCCCAGGTCAACATCCTTATCTACATAAATGTGGCACAGTCCTTTACCATGACCAATCACGGGAACAGTAGCGTTCGCTTTTATATTCTTTATCATCTCTTCACTACCTCGAGGAATTACCACATCGATGAATTCATCCATCTTTATGAGTTGGAATACTGCTTCTCTCTCGGTAGTTTCCACCAACTGGATTGCGCCCTGAGGAATTCCTGATGAATAAGCAGCCTCTTGCAAAACCTTGGCGATAATCATATTAGAATTTATCGCCTCTGAACCCCCACGCAAGATAACTGCATTACCTGCCTTAAGACATAACCCTGCTGCATCACTGGTTACATTGGGACGCGATTCATAGATTATAGCTATAACACCCAGAGGAACCCTGACTTTTTCAATTCTTAAGCCATTGGGCCTTAGCTTCTGTTCAATAACTTCGCCAACCGGATCGGGCAGTTCGGCTATTTCCCTTAAACCTTTAGCCATGTTCTTAATTCTTTTATCATCTAAAGTTAGCCTATCAATTAACGCAGGGCTAAGACCTGCTTCTTTAGCTTCTTTTAAATCGATTCTATTTTGGGACTTGATATCTTCAGCTCTCTCCTCGATCACTTTAGCCATCGCCAGGAGTGCTTTATTCTTCAATGAGGGACTCAGATTGGCCATTGCCCTCGCTGCCAGCTTTGCACTTCTTGCTATATTTTCCATCTCCATATCTCTTTCTCCTCATGAAAATACTTTCAGATATAAAATATACGAAATTTATTCTAACATAATTTGTGAACTAATGCAACAGGGAAAGAGTATTCCTTGGTGGGATTTTTAACTAATGGGTCTTACGGAACTCATCTACTCGTTGGTAGAGCCCGTTTTTAAGGAGAGAGATACGCCGGATAATGATGGGGATTCCCGCGTAAAGAGGAAGGGTGACTAAATAGACAGGCTCACCAAAATACCATGCCAGAAGAGGACAGCTAACATATACAACCAGACAGCTACTCTCTACAGCCGGCGCTCTCCGATACCAGGCAGGAAAACGCAAACAAGTCCAACCTACTGCCATCCCCACCAAAGAGAGAAGAATGGCTTCTCGAGGCATCAGGGGAAGAATCGTTCCTCCCAGAGTTGCCAGGCCAGACCCCCCACGAAACTGGAGAAAAATTGGCCAATTGTGTCCAGAAATTGCTGCCAGAGCTGTGAGAGTAACGGCATGAGGGGGCATTTTGAGAGCCTTGGCAAAAATTACTGGAATCATACCTTTAAATATATCGAAAATAGCTACTCCAATCCCCAACGAGGCTCCCACCGTTAACATCACATTCCTGGCTCCAGCATTACCTGAACCCAATTCTCGTATATCGGCTCCCTTCTTCCACTTTGTAATATAGTATGCTGAAGAGACCGAGCCTAAAAGGTATGCGCCAACTATTAAACTAATTTGTCTTAATATTTCTGGTTCCATTGTTGTTTGATTTTATAAAATATCCTTTTTTCTGTCAAGCATTTTTAATAGGTCTCTGAAAAAGATTTTCTTTTAGTCTGTCATTGCGGGCATAAAGGGCGTGGCAATCGACCCAAAGGGTCGTTGCGAGGGCAAAGCCCGTGGCAAACCGACGAAGTCGTTGCGAGCCCCGAAGGGGCGTGGTAACCTCCTGACAAGTGATGAGATTGCTTCAGGACTTCGTCCTTCGCAATGACAGTGCCTGTCAGATTGCTTCACTTTGTTCGCAATGATATTATGATACCTTTATTTAGAGTAGTTTAAAATTAAGTAGGAAAATAGGCCTTTTTTAGAGTTTTTGTGGTAAAATAGCGCAATTTTTTCTCTGTTTTTTTCACGTTGACAAATACCAATTTGTGTGATATACTTATATTGGAAATAAGGGTATTCGATAAAGGCAAACTCCGAGAAATCGGAGGACGCAAAGCTACGGGGCTAAAGACCGGAGAGAGGTCTATGCTAGCAGGTTGCCGAAAATACCGATCTATGCAAGCCGGGTTGCCGAAAAACTCTAAAAGAGTAGGCAAGCCGGTTTTTCTATTTGAGGGGTAGTAATGAAAAAAATCATTATACCATTTTTAATTGGTTGTTTCCTGATAATGGGTTTATCTATTTTTACTACTTTTGCTGAAGCCGACACAGTTGTCGTGCTTGGAGAACCTATAGGAGATGATATTGATCCAATAATAATAGACCCCGAACCAGAACCTGAACCTATATCAGCAACTGTGAATATAACCCCAAAAACCATAAACCTTAAGAGTAGGGGTAAATTTATTACCGCATCTATTAAATTGCCGAATGAGTTTAATGTCAATCAGATTGATGGAAATACTGTACAAATCTCGGCAATTGATGGACATTCTATAGAACCGATATCTGCAGATAAAACGAGGGTGGAAGAGTTAGAAAGTGACAGTTGTTTATTAGCGAAATTTGAGAGGAGAGATTTAATAAATGTTCTTGTTCCCGGAGATGAGGTTAATATAACCATTGAAGGGTTGCTTACAGGTGGAGAAAAGTTCACTGGAGCTGATACCATAAGAGTTATTGAACCGGGAAATCGGTCTCATGTGAACGCCGGAGAAAAGAGATTTATTTTCCGTTTAGGTAAGCACTTATCTTCAGATTCCAGAATTCTAAAGGCCCTGCTGTGGATGAATTACCGCGGCAAAAAATGGAGAATTAACTTATGGCTTAGGAGAATTTTGACCCGGAAGTGGCTGAGATTTCTTGAGCATAGATTTGCCAAACACTATTTTTTACCTATTATTGAAGGCGATGGCTATGAATGGGATTTTACTGAAATTGTAAAGGAAAAATGGGGCAAGGGAATTTATTATGTTACGATTTCCATAGATTATGATACACAAATTGCCAATGGACACCCTGTACTCATCGTCACCTATGAAGGTTCAAACACCCTTGAGGAAACTGCTATAGAGGAACAAAATCTCACGCCAATTGCTCCCAGATTTACCATCCCTAAAGGAAAAAATCTTGTGAAACTTTTCTTCAGGGGTGAAGATATTCAGGGAATGGATACAGAAAATATCGTAATCTGTGGATGGAATGAATCAACGTCCCAATGGGAAGTTATGCCCGATTCCACATTAGACCCGGTAGAACAAAGTGTCACTACGGAAACGACAGGGTATCCTCTGTATCAGATTATGTGCGTTTCATCATCTTCATCTGGACAGACTAATCCTGGTGAATCCACAACAGATACCCCCGATAAGAGAGATACAGCTAGGTCTTCCAAAAGTTCTTTAGGACAGAATTATCCCAATCCGTTCAATCCATCAACAACAATAAAGTATACTATTTCTCGGGATTGCCATGTTACCTTAAAACTGTACAACATTTGCGGACAACTGGTAGCCACTATCGTGGATGAGTATCAGCTGGCGGGACCTCACACAGCACATTTTGATGATGGTGATAGACTTTCCCGTGGTATTTATCACTATCAATTAAAAGCAGGTGATTTTGTAGATAGTAAAAGAATGGTTATCTTCAAATGATATATGTTGCCTCTCGGTATGAAAGTCTGTTATGTAGTAATATCATGCCGAGAGGTCTTATTATTTATGAGCGCTGTGGTAAACGCTCCGATGAATCGGAGCTACTCCAGGCGCAGACCGAGGTCTGCTACTCCAGATGCAGACTGAAGTCTGCGACTACCATTTAGGAAAATGATTAAATTAACTTTTAAAATTTTATTATTGATTTTCCTATTTTGTGCATTGGTAAAAAATGTTTATCCCATCGATATCTATCCGACGCAAGTGGATTTTCTTAAATTTGGCATAGGAGCCAGACCCTCAGCAATGGGAGAATCTTCTGTTTCCCTCCATTCTGATGTAACTGCTGCTTACTGGAACCCTGCAGGTTTAGCAAAAATAAAAACGGTCCAATGCGGAGCAATGTACAGTGAGGCGGTAAAGGACGCTTTCCTTAACTTTTTTGGTTTAGCGGTTCCAGTAAAGGGCTGGGGAACTTATGAGGTGAGTGGGGTGTTATTGCTTAATACCCCTGTCCCGATGACAGGTGCCCATGAGGAAAGTTTAGGGAATCTAAAATGGGCAAATTGGGCAGTTACATTATCATATGGTAAAGAAGTTATAAGAAACCTTTCTTTGGGTCTTGGATTTAAGGTCATTCAACAAATAAAAAGTGACTCCTCTGGAACTGCCAAGGGAAAAGCGTATTCTGGAGATTTTGGTTTCATTTATGAATTCCCTTTTGAAAAAGGATTAAATCTGGGATTTTCTGTTTTAAATGTAGGAAACAAGCTCCAGATGGAAAGGCAAACCAAAAAGGATGATTTACCAAGAACAATAAGATTAGGTCTTTCTTACAATACAGATTCCTGGGTTATCACAAGTGACATTAACAAAGTTCTTGATGACCAATGGCGTATAAATGTTGGAGGAGAACTCAAATTCAATGACACCATTTTCATTCGGTTCGGTTATTATGAAAAGACTGAAAACATTAAAGGAGAAACTTACGGAATTGGAATTAAGCTTAAGAATTATCAATTTGATTGGGCTAATGTGCCTGCAGGTGAAATGATCGGTTATACCCGGGATAACAAGGTTTCAATAATCATTCATTTTTAGAACATTGGAGTGTGAAATGAAAGTTTCACTGAGTCAAGCTTTCGCTTGACACTCCACCTCCCTTTCGGGAGGATTCCAAAACGCAGACTGAAGTCTGCTACTCCTATTCTGTTTTTGGTAAAGTGAAGTAGAACGTACTTCCTTCTCCTAATTTGCTTTCTGCCCAGATTTTCCCACCATGAGCTTCTACGACTCGTTTCGCCAGTGGCAGTCCTAATCCTATTCCTTCTACGTTGCCAGTAAAATATTCTTCTACCTGGTAAAACTTTTGAAATATTTTTTCATGTTCTTCAGAAGGAATACCTGGCCCATTATCGGCTATTTCCATTTGAATAAACTTATCATCCATAGAATGTCCGCTAATCTTTACCTTTTTTTCCTTTTTATCATTAAACTTTATTGCATTTTCCACTAAGTTTTCAATAACATCCTGGATTTTCAATTTATCTACATAAACCTGGTCAATATCACTCAGTTTACTATCGATCTCTACTTCTGCCTGATTGACCTTAATGAGAGCACCTATCATTTCCAATGCAGTCTCTACAAGGGATTTTACATTTACTTTTTCTCTCTCCATTTCTAAATATTCGCGCTCAAGCAAGGTAAACATAAGTAGTTTATCTACGTGACTGGAAAGAATCAGTCCTTCCCTTTCTATCACTTCCAGAACCTCTTTTTCCGACTTACCTAATACTTTCATTTTTTCCTGAAGGAAAGGAAGGTATCCAAGAATGGTTGTCAGGGGATTTCTCAGTTTGTGGGAAATAAGGTTAAGGAAATTTCTCTTTACCATTTCCTCTTTTCTTTCGTCAGTAACATTGCGAAAGACCATAATCTGGCCCAATAATTTTCCCTCTTCATTCCTGATTTTGGTTGCTACAACAGAAAGAAAAAGAGCCTTTCCTTTTGTTCTTACCAGGTCAAAATTGACCACTTTTTCCTCTTTCTTTTCCAGTTCTCTCCAGGTAATTGAAGATTGAAAATCAGTAATGAATCCAAGAAGGTTATTCCCCAGACACTCTTCTCTTTTTACATTTAACAGTTTTTCTGTTGATGAATTAAGCATAATTATATTCAGTTGAGCATCGGTAATAATGGCTCCATCTTCCATTCCCCTAAAAACAGCCTCAATCTTCTCCTTCTCCTGTTGCAGAGTACTGAAAAGATACGCATTGTCAATAGCAATTGCCGACTGGGCTGCAAATATGGATAAAAGGTCGACGTCCTTTTTGGTAAATACGTCTTTTTTTTCTGTTCTGTGCACATTGATTATACCGAATAACTTATCTTTTCTCAGTAAGGGGATGGTTATTCCTGAGTGTATCCCGTCAAACTGCTCAAGATTGCAAAATCGTGGGTCCTCCTTTATACTTCCGTCAATCTTCACAATCTCACTTTTCTGAGCTGCATACCCGGCTACCCTTTCTCCAATATTGAGTTTCCTCCCTATAACCATATCTTCCCTTCTTCCTGAGGCTGCTTTTACTATGAGTTTTCCTGTCTCTTTATCAAATAACATTATAGACCCGCCATCCGCGCCTAAGGTATCAGTGGCTAATTTTATAATACGGGAGAGCAGTTGGTCTAAATCCATAAGTGAACTTATTGCCTTACTTACTTCATAGAGGTTCACCACTTCTTTTAATTCATCAACTTCTCGGGCAAGCCTTTGCTTCTCCAGGCATCTTTTAATTAGTAGACCCAGTTCGTCAATGGCAAATGGCTTTGTAATATAATCATAAGCTCCTATTTTCATCGCTTCCACTGCATTTTGGATGGTTCCATAGGCAGTCATTATAATTACATCAGATTGGGGATAATCTTTTTTTACCTCTTTTAACACTCCAATTCCATCAATTCCAGGCATCATTAAATCTGTGAGGATAATCTGATAATAATCCTTTTTAAGTTGTTCAAGACACTCTTCTCCACTTTTGCTTTCACCCACATTGTATTTATTCATCTTCAAATATTCCATACAGGCTTCTCTAATATTAGGGTCATCATCGACAACTAAAATCCGTTCACCAGCCATACCACCTCTCCCTTCAACATTTTAAGCTTTAATTTTCGTACATATACTATTCGTGTGTAGAGTCTCTACCATTACCAGCGTTTAAAAGATAGTTTATAAGGAGCTTTTGGAATTTTAGCCAAAAAATGAGGACGACACATTCTCTTTCAAGCAAATCATTGTCCGACGACCCCCGATTTATCGGGGGGAGGAGTTTTGATTTGCGCCCTTGAGAGTCCGAAGTTTTTTGGCGATAAAAAATTCCTCAAGCGACGAATAAACTATCTTTTAACTTTAAACTTAACTTATGGAAAAAACCTTTGCCCTACATTGTTTGTTTTGGCAGGGTAAAATAAAAAGTTGAACCTTTGTCCACCTCTGATTCTACCCAGATTTTTCCTCCCTGAGCCTCAACAATGGATTTCACAATTGCCAAACCTAAACCAGTCCCTTTCGGCCCTTTTACTCTTTCTCTTATTTCTCTAACTTGTTCAAATTTATCGAAAATCCTACCTATCTGCTCCGGCGGAATACCTATTCCTGTATCGCTAAGACTGAGTTGAAGGCACTCTTTCTCATCCTGGATTTTGATCGATATCTTTCCTTTTTCCGGGGTAAACTTTATAGAATTGCTGAGAAGATTGGTGATAATCTGCCGGGTTCTATCCCCGTCAACAAAGACTAAAGGCAAGTTGTCTGGAATATTCATTGCTATTTCAATATCTTTTTCATCAGCCTGAGGTTTTATAAGCTCTACTGTTTCCGAAACTATTGGAAGAATCTCTAAAGACTCTTTTTTTATCTCCATCTTACCTCGTTCAATCTTTGCCATATCTAACAGGTCATCAATAAACCGGGAAAGGCGCTTGCTACTCCTTCCCATAATTTTCAAGAACTTTTTTGCTTTCTCGTTTAACTCGCCCGCTGCCCCTTCCAAAAAAAGGTCGTTGTACATAATTAGTGAAGTTAATGGTGATTTTAACTCATGAGTAACGCTGGCAAGGAAGTCACTTTTCATTTGGTCAATTTCCTTTAGTTGGCTGGACATCTTGTTAAGGTCTCTGGCTAAACTTTCCAGTTCATCATTGCTTTTGACCACAATTGTGGTATCAAGTTTTCCCTGACCGATTAATTCTGCTCCTTTTGCCATCTGTTTAATTGGTCTGGTCATCATCTGAGCAAGAATTATGGCACCAATAAAACCGATGATTAAAACTACTATTGCTACACCAAAAATTCTTCTACGGGTTTCTCTTAAGGTTTCCTCTACTATTTCGTGTAAACTATCCCGAGAAAACCCAATGCGAGCAATCCCCATTTTGTTCTGGTTAATAAAAATAGGTAAAGCAATGTCTAATATGTTTTGTTTTTCCTTATCAACATACGATTGAGTAACAAGTTCATTTGATGAACGGGCTTTTATTGCAATAGTATCATTGGCAATAGTTCCTAAAAGGTTGACGTCAGTATGGACAAGAATTTTGCCCTGAGGACCGGTCACCATTGCGTACATTACTCCTCTGGTTCTCTCTACAAGGTTTACATAGTTTATGAGCAGTATTTCATCATTTGTAATCAGAGATTCCTTGCCAATTTGAGCCAATCCTTTAATAATATTCGTTTGGTTTTTTTCCATTTCTTGAATCAGAAGCCGCTTCTCAGCAATAAAAAGAAAAATACTTACTCCCAAAATGACAGCAATAATTAAAATACTGTTTAAAAAAGAAAACTTTGTTCTTAATTTCACCCCGCCCCTC
>JABUBP010000594.1_pt1 | contig 10427 bp, 8 predicted proteins | sample 7240331 | NCBI WGS metagenome assembly JABUBP01 (sample SAMN07256347, study PRJNA390944) | subsurface metagenome | isolation source: Methane hydrate marine sediment | place: Pacific Ocean: Eastern North Pacific, ODP site 1244 | collected 2002 | reverse complement strand
GATCCGGCTCACGCTCGGCATCGAGATGCAAGACGATCCGCGCGACTTCGCGCCAGTCGGCACCTTCCGAATCAGCATCGAGCAACCGCAAATAGGTCACCAGATGCTCCATGTCATAGTCCGTCAGTGTGGGGACGGATGGCGCCACGTCTGCCACATCGGGGTCGAGCGGGGGTTTTTGAAGTGTCATCCTGATACTCGGCGAGTGACGTCAAAAGGACAACGTGTGCCCGCTTAAAGAGGTTAAGCCATAGTTTGGCCCTAATCCAGACCTTGCAGGCTCCATCCAGCACTTATGATGATACGGCCCGGCCGACTGGACGGCAGCGAGAATGGGCCTTGGGGCCAATCGAACCCTCCCCTCGAAAACATGTTTGTCGAGAATACTCCGTGGTGAAATACTCTTCAAGACCGTGCTCTCTCGTCCATGGAGATACGAGAGGTACTGGCGGTCAATTTACGGAAACTCCGGCAGGCCAACGGCCTGTCGCAGGAGGAGCTCGCGCACCGGGCCGAGATCGATCGTACCTATATCAGTGCCCTCGAACGAAGCCTTTATGCCGCCGGCATTGACGTGGTCGACAGACTGGCGCGCGTGCTCGGCGTTGAGGCCGCGGATCTGCTCAAGCGACCATCCCCGGCTAGGGATAAGAAGAGAGGCCGGGGTCAATCTGGCGCTTAACTCTTCGAACTTGTCAGAAGTCCGGTAGCGCTTTTAGCGAGCCGGGCCGGAAGGCCCGGCGAGCCCCGGACGCAAACATGCGTCCGCCGATCCGGAAAAGCCGGATCGGCGGAAGATCGCAAGACTCCTCGCCCTGAGAGCGCCAACCACTCGACCGGCTTTTCGATTGCAAAGATCGCAGGCGGCTAGCCAGCGAAGCCATCGTCAGACGTTGCGGCAGCGAAACGCCCCGCTCGGGTGAGCGGGGCGTTGGCACGCTGGCCTGGCTCAGTCGCCGTTCTTGCGCGACCGCGACCAGATCAGGGTGAAGGTCTCGGCGTCTTCGTCGTCGAAGAGGTTGGCGTAGATCGGAGCGTTGAAGCTCGGATCGTCCAGCTTGACCGAGAGATAATCGCGACCCTCGGTGGAACGCTTCGGCCAGGCGGCCCCGATCTCGGCTCGGCCGACGTAGACCCGGTGGCTCGGCGCGTTGTCGTTGCTCCGGTCTGTCTCGGGGACAATACGGACGCCCCTGGTCTGGAGGCTCAGGGTGACGATCTCGCCCTGGAATTCCTGGCCGGACTTCTTGAATGAGCCGATGTTAGCCATGTCACTTCTCCTTGCTGTTTTCGAGCTCCGCGACCACCGCGGCCTCGATGGCGATCTGAAAGCCGAAGGCGATCGACGCCGCACCCGCTTGGGCCGAAGCGCAGCGGAGGATGGCGGCGGTGAGACTTTCTTGTCTCGCGAGGAATGGGCGTTAGCCCAGGGGAAGAAAGTCTCACCGCCGCCGTTGCGGTTCAGGCGATCGAGGCGCAGCCGGCCTTCGGCCAGATCAAGCCAATGAGAGGCAAGGTGCTCGCGTGCGCTGAACAGCATTTTGGAGACGTGCCTGCTAGCGATCGGCCCACACAAGAAGCCCCGCATTTCAGGCGAAGGAAAAGAAAACCTGGCGTGCAGAAGGGCGGCCCCCGTTTTTACCGAGCAGACAGGGGACAACGCAGACGCAGCGACACACCGGATCGTAGTCTGCCGAAGAGATCAACCGGCGCAATCGAGGTGTGAGAGGGCCGCGATATCGCCGTCATGTTGACGGGCCGGATATTTGCGCTGATCCCAACCGAGAGACGACGGACCCGCAGAGTCACCGGCCCTCGGTCGCGGCCCCAATCGGTGACTGGGTTGGGCCCAGGACAACGCCCCCTCCCGGAACGGGCTCGGTCAGAATCGACACGCGCGCCCAGGCGGTGCACCCGACGGTGATGGCGCCGAAAATGGCGAACGCCTCCCGCCACCATTCCGAGGGAATGCCGATATGCGAAAGAGCAAGGGTCACATCATACCCGGCGCGTGCCGCTGGAACCGCGAATAGCAGCCCAATGAGAATGCGGACAATCGGACTGCGCACGACGAGGAAGGCGTACCGACCGGCCACGAGTGCGCAACAGGCCACGGTGAAACCAATGACGATGGCTCCGAACGGACCCATTCCAGTCTGATGTGCGTAGATCCCCGCCATCATGCCGACGAAAAACGGCAGCGCATGGATGGCGAGCGCAAAAAGCGCCCAACAGAGGACACCGAGTCCGACGATGTTGAGAAGAATGCCGACAATGAGCATAGTGATGGCTCCCGTGACAGGGGTTGCAGGGGTCGCGCCTTCCACCACCACCACGGCGCTATCCCCTAGGGTTAGCCGATCCCGCGGACGTTTGGAATCCCCCCGCGGTCCTGATGGCGAGCAAGATTCCAACTTGGAAGCGACGTGATGAGCGCCCCGCTCGGATCGCCGTTACGGCGTCGAGCGGATCAATCAATGCCGCTCTACCGGTGATGATTTGCAATCCGGCTGAAGAAATGGTGGCGGCGCTCACGCGCCGCCGTTGCCGAATTTCCAGACGGGGATTCCGAGCTTCCGTGCCTTGTCGGCCAGGTTCTCCTGGATGCCGGTGCCGGGAAAGACCATGACGCCGATCGGCAACACATCGAGCATCCGATCGTTGCGCTTGAACGGTGCTGCCTTGGCGTGTTTGGTCCAGTCGGGTTTGAAGGCGATTTGCGGAACTTTTCGATGATCGGCCCAGCGGGCGGCGATACGCTCAGCGCCCTTCGGCGAACCGCCATGGAGCAGCACCATGTCCGGATGTTTGGCGTGGACCTGATCGAGCTTGTCCCAGATCAGGCTGACTTCGTTGAAGTCGAGGCCGCCGGTGAAGGCGATCTTCGGACCGGAAGGCAGCATGACCTCAGTGTCGGCCCGGCGCCTGGCGGCGAGGAAGTCGCGGCTGTCGATGACGGCGGAAGTCAGGGCGCGATGGTTGACTTTCGAACCGCTGCGCGGGTGCCAGTGAGATCCGGTCTGGCGGGCGAAGTGTTCGGCGGCCTGGTCGCGGAAGAGTTCCATGACATCGCGGCGCTCGATCAAACTCATGCCCTCGGCGGTGAGACGCTCCAGTTCGACCGAGCGAATCTCGGAGCCGTCCTGGTCCCGCTGGCTACGCTTCTGCGCCTGCTCGTTGTCGTCGAGTTCGCGTTCGATCCGCTCGTTGGCGCGGTGGAAGAGATTGACGGTCGACCACAGCAAGTCCTCGAGGTCGGGTTCGAGGCGAGTTTCGCTCAAGGTCGCCGTGAGGGCGTCGAAGATGTCGGCGACGGCACCGGTGACGGCACCGGCTTCGGGTAGCGGTCTCGGGTCTGGCTCGTCCTGGAAGGGGCGATAGCCATGGAGCTGGAGCTCGGTGAGGATGTGATCGGTCGGGGATGTCGCCTGCGGCGGCTCGTAGTCCTGTCGGTCGCGGTCGATCGTCATGGTGGCGTCCTTTTGTCGGATCGGCCGCGCCCATCGCGGCCTTCATGGCGACGAAAGGCGGCAGGCGGACCGGACCTGCACCGCGGAGCGCAGCGAATCGGCCGAAGCGCAGCGGAGGATGGCGGAGCCGGCTATTTTGTTTCGCGATGTAAAGCGGCCGAAGGACGCGACGGAAAATAGTCGGCGGACGCCATTGCGTGGCCGGACCGCTTGCCGCAGGGTCGCCCTCTCAAGAAGGCCGTGGGCGCGGTCCTCTCCGCCAACAAGGAAGCTATGAGGTCGATGGCACCTCGTCAGGGCGGAGTAACAACCTCATCCGCAATTCCCGTCTAAACCCCCGTGCTCAAGAACCGGCCAATGTCCTCCGGGGTGAGCTGGATGCGCAGCGCTGCACGTAGCTCGTCGATGCCAAAATTCCGCAGATCCTCGTTGAAATCTCCACACTGCGGCGACAGCACGATCGCCTCGATCCCGGCCGACTCCGCCCTGTCGAACAGTCCGGCCACCGCACCATCGCCCGCCGGATCGTTGTCGCGGACGATATAGAGACGGCGTAGCGTTGCCGGGAACAGGATGGCTCCGAGATGCGCGGCCGAGAGTGCTGCGACCATCGCCATATCGGGCATGACGCAGCGGGGCGACAGCATGGTCTCAATGCCCTCGCCGGCCGCCATCACGTCGCTTGCCGGACCGAAGCGGACCGCGTGCCCGAGAAGGTGACCCATTGCCCGGCGTGGGGTATCGACCGGTGCCTTGTCGTGGCCTGAAGGGTCAAGCCAAGTGCGATGCGCGCCGGTGATGTGGCCTTGCAAATCGGTCACACCCGCGATCATTGCGGGCCAGATTTCGGTCGGCGCGTCTGTCTCGGGACGATAGTAACAGCGTGGGTGGAATCGCAGGCTGTCGATGCCATTCAGGTCCGTGATGCCGCGTCCACGCAGATAGGTTTCCACGATCGTCCCGGCAATCGATTTCGACATGGCGAACAGACGCCGTGCCGATTCCGGCGAGCCGGTCGGCGCTGGAGACGAATGCGCTCGATAGTCCGACTCCGGCTCGGATCGCGGCAGGCTCAGGAAGCGTCGCGCCTCGTCGGTGACATCGCGGAAATCGACCAGACCGCAACTTTCCCTGATAACGTCGAGCAAGTCGCCATGCTCGCCGGTTGCCGCATCGGTCCATTTGCCCGCCGGGCGGCCGCCGGGGCCTTTCGGTTTAAGACGGACGAACATCGATCGGCCCGCCGTATTCCTGACGTCCCCGACCTGCCAGTAATTGCCGACGCGACGGCCGTTGGAGAGATAGTGACGGCACACCGCCTCGGCCTCGCGCGCGAGGCGATGTGCCAGCTCTGCCGCATTGCGCGGCATGTCACGCCGCCGCCCGATCGGCGATGCGCGCAATCGGATAGCACTCCAGCACCTTGGCCAGGATCGCAGGCCCGGTCGCATCGACTGGCACAAAGAAACGCAGCTTCCACGAAATGATCTCGCCGAACAGACCGTAGGCGCGTAAGCGATCCCGCATCGGCTCGGAGAAACCGGTCAACTCAATCCGGTTCACACCCATCACGCGGACGCGCCTGACCTGAAGACCCTCGGCGAGATCGAGAATGGTCTTGCCATCGATCAGCGCGGCGAAGGCATCGTCCGGCGAAAGATTGGACGTCCCGGCTTCCAGCGAGCTGGCAACCCACGCAGGTGAGACCTTGCGGCCGATAATTCGCTCGCCGGTGTCGGTCTGTAGCCGATAGACCCGCGTCGACTCATTCGGCAGGCGCTTCCAGATCGGCAACAGTAAACCAGCGACAATGTGAATCTCGCTGTCAGTGAACTCTGGAACCTCGGCGACTTCGGCCTCCCAGGCGCCGACAAAGGTGTCGCGGTCAACTTCCTGCCAATGGGTCTGCGGCATCATTGCCAGCGGTATGGTCGGATGCTCCATCGGACGGATCAGGCGAACCCGGCGTTCGACCTCGCCATCGTCGAGCATGAGGCTGCGGGCCGGAACCTGAACGGCGGCGCGGCCCGACTGACTGTTGACCAGAAGAACCGCGCGGAGATCGGAGAGACGCTCCAGCGCCTCATCAAGCGTGACCGGCCGGTTACGTTCACGCTGGGTAATGGTCAGCAGCCGGGTCTCGGCGGATGTGCCCGGATGGGTGTAGATCGCCTGCCGGCCGGCGACCACAAAACTCTCGGCCGTCAGCGTCTCCAGCCCGACATCATAGGTGCCGGACGCAGTTGCGCCCTCGATCCGCGCGGTCAGCAATTGCTCGAACGCGGTGAACAGGATGTTCTGGAGATCGATGGTCAGCGCCAGCAAGCGATTCAGGAATGTCGTGATCGGCGGCAACTCGTCCTTGATTCCGCTGCTGTCGATAAGCTTCAACCCGGTGGCATCCTCGAACGATTGAAGCGAACAATCCCTGACCTTGCCGGCGACCAGCAGGACGTAGAGCTGACGCAACGCATCGCGCGCATAATGACTTTCGAGATTGTCTTCGGGGCGGAACAAGCCCTGCCCGCCGGTCTGGCGCTGTCCCTTAGTGATGGCGCCCAACGTGTCGAGACGCCGTGCGATGGTCGAGAGGAAGCGCTTCTCGGCTTTCACGTTAGTGGCGATGGGTCTGAACAGCGGCGGCTGGGCCTGGTTGGTGCGGTTGGTGCGGCCCAATCCCTGGATGGCCGCATCGGCCTTCCAACCGGCTTCGAGCAGGTAGTGCACGCGCAGCCTTCGATTCTTCGCTGAAAGCTCCGCGTGATAGGAACGCCCGGTACCGCCTGCGTCGGAGAAGACGAGGATGCGTTTGACGTCATCCATGAATGCTTGGGCCTCGCCGAGGTTGGCGGAACCGGCGCGGTTCTCGACGACGAGGCGGTCGACGCCATCAGATCCGGTCTTGCGAATGATACGCCGCGAGCGCCCTGTGACTTCCGCCACGATGTCAGTCCCGAAGCGCTGCACGATCTGGTCGAGCGCGCCGTGAACCGGCGTCAACGACGCCAACTTCTCGATCAAGCGGTCACGACGCGCGACGGCGTCCCGGCATTCCACCGGCTGGCCATCTCGGAAGGCCGGTCGCGACGAGAGGTTACCTTCGCTATCGGTAAAGGGCTCGTAGAGTTGGGTCGGGAAGCTGTGCGCCAGATAATCCAGCACATATTCGCGCGGTGTAATGTCGACTTGGACGTCGCCCCATTCCTCGGTCGGGATTTCGGCAAGCCGGCGTTCCATCAACGCCTCGCCGGTCGAAACGATCTGGATCACGGCGGCATGGCCGTCCCTCAGATCGCGCTCGACGGATGCGATCAGCGACGGCGTCTTCATCGCCGTGATGAGGTGATTGAAGAAGCGCTGTTTCGCCGATTCGAACGCGGACCTGGCCGCGGATTTTGCCTGCGCGTTGAGCGTGCCTGTGTCGCCGGTGATGTTCGCCGCCCGCATGGCCGCTTCGAGATTGTTGTGAATGATCGAGAAGGCGCCGGCATAGGCATCGTAGATGCGGATCTGTTCGTCGGTCAGACGGTGCTCGACCAATTCGTACGCGACGCCCTCATAGGAAAGGGAGCGGGCCGCATAGAGGCCAAGCGCTTTCATGTCGCGGGCAAGCACTTCCATTGCCGCGACGCCGCCAGCCTCGATCGCCTCGACGAATTCGCCGCGCGTCGCGAACGGGAAATCCTCGCCGCCCCACAGCCCGAGGCGCTGCGCGTAGGCGAGGTTATGAACCGTGGTGGCGCCGGTCGCCGAGACATAGACGATGCGCGCGTTCGGCAGGGCATGCTGAAGACGAAGGCCGGCGCGGCCTTGCTGCGAGGCCGCTTGATCGCCGCGTTCGCCCTTGCCGCCCGCGGCGTTCTGCATCGCGTGGCTCTCGTCGAAGATAATCACGCCGTCGAAATCGGCGCCCAACCATTCCACGATCTGCTTGACCCGCGAAACTTTCTCGTCGCGCGCGTCGGAACGCAGCGTGGCGTAGGTGGTGAAAAGGACGCCCTGCTCCAGCCGGACCGGCGTCCCCTGCCGGAACCGCGACAGCGGCGTCACCAAGAGTCGTTCCATACCGAGCGCCGACCAGTCGCGCTGGGCGTCCTCGATCAGCTTGTCGGACTTGCTGACCCACACTGCGCGGCGGCGGCCCTTGAGCCAGTTATCGAGCAGGATGCCTGCGACCTGACGGCCCTTGCCTGCGCCGGTACCGTCTCCCAGGAACCAGCCACGCCGGAATCGTACGGTATTGTCCGCATCATCGCGTGCCGCGCAGACGAGGTCATAGGTCTCGTCTACGGTCCATGATCCCGTGAGGAACTGGGAGTGGGCTTCGCCGGCATAGATGACGGACTCAAGCTGCGCATCGGACAACAAGCCGTGGGTGACGACATCCGCCAGAAGATGCGGCCGATAGGACGGGATCGGCGGCGCCACCGAGGCCATCGCGGCCGACTGTACCAGCTTGGTCGGATGTGGCTGAGAGCCGGGAATACGGATCGATTGAAGCGCGTATTCCTCATAGAGCGCTTCGGTGATCCGGCCGCCCTCAGCCGGTGTCCATGCGACGGTCTCATAGGCGAGTTCGACCGCCAGGGGACCCGACGTCGGAGCCGCGATGCCAGACGGGCGCATGGCATAGGCGCGGACTGTTCGTGGAATTGCCGGACGCGCGATTGGCGGAGCCGCGACGGCGGCCGCGATCGGCAGCCGCGCTGGAACGTCCTTCATGACCCAGCCGACCAGCGTGGCAACGTCCGGCGCCACGCCAGGAGACGACGGAAATGCGGTCGCATCGTCCGCGGGCAACCGGTCCATCACGGTTAAGCGGGTCTCGATGGTGGTGCCGTGCTTGGCAAACACCGCGCCAGCAATAGCGGCGGTGAAGACGACGCGCCCACATTCCTGCAACCGGATGAAGGCGTCGCGCCAGACCGGATTGTCCGGGGAACAACTCGCCCCGGTGATTGCGACCAGCCGGCCGCCCTCGGGGAGCCGCGCCAGGGCCGACACGATATGTCGCAAGGCAGCGTCGGCCATGCGGCGATCGACGTTGGCGACGGCCGAGAATGGCGGGTTCATCAGCACGACGCTCGGCGTGACGCCAGCGTCGAGATGATCGTCGATATGCGCGGCGTCGAAACGGGTGACGGCGATGCCGGGAAACAGAAGCGAGAGAAGTTTTGCGCGGGTTTCGGCGAGTTCGTTGAGAACGAGCGACGCACCCGACAGCTCGGCCAGAATGGCGAGCAGACCGGTGCCGGCCGAAGGCTCCAGCACGATGTCATCAGGCGTGATCGCCGCCGCGGCGCTCGCCACAAGCCCAAGCAAAATGGGCGTGCTAAACTGCTGAAGCGCTTCGCTCTCTTCCGAGCGGCGGGTGTGGGTGGGAAGCAGGCCCACGAACTTGGCCAGCATCGGCAGCATCGCGGCCGGCGAAGCGGCACGCGCGCGCATCGCCGGACCGAACTTGCGAACGAACAGAATGGTCGCAGCCTCGCAGGCGTCGTAGGCCGTCTTCCAGTCCCATCCTCCATCGGCGTCGGAGGCGCCAAAGGCGCTTTCCATCGCCGTGCGCAACGTGGGTGCATCGATGCGCTGGCCGCGCTCGAGATGCAAAAGAAGAAGTTGTGCGGCCCTGGCGATAGCGCTGGCCTTTGCCAGAGAACTGGACACAACGGAAAGCGGCGCGGCGGCGACAGCGGCCACGGAGACGGAAGTCGATGTCATGGGGATAACCTCGAAAGAGCTGGGGAAGGATGGAGCCACGGGGCGCTCTCTCGACCGCGCTGGCTCAAACCCGTCCCGGCCAGCCTCTTCCTCTCAAAACCCGGAGGCCCGGACGGTGTAACGCCCGCACTGATCTCGGGGGCGTGCGGCCTAGCCGCACCGCCATGGCCGATGGTCGATTTGACCGCGCCACCACGCGATCCTGTCTTCGCGGGTTGTGTTGGCCAGCCACAGCAACAGATCGCCATGGCATGCGAGCGGCGCGCAGAAGCAGACGAGGTCGTGCCCGCGCAGTTCGTCGAGCGCCCGCAGCAGATGATGCTGATCGCGCAGCCAACGCTCATGCTCGGCAATGACGCTCGCACGGTCGCCGTCAGGCCCGATCCTGAACGGATTGCTCCATTTGCTGCCGCGGCCGATGTAGATGGCACCAGCCGGATTGCCTGACTTGCGCTTGTTGAGAACCCTGCACATCGCTATCGCCTCCTGATCCCGTTGCGGTGAAGAGGTCGGAAGACGCGGTTCAGGATTCGCATGTCACGCATCGCCGAAGGCGAAGCGGAAACGGCTTGCCCGTTGACATGCGAACCGCCGCGTTCAGACCCGGTTCACCGCAGCGGGGTTAGGTAGGCGACGGTCCCGGCAGGGTTTCGGCTGGCGGCAGATAGGCGTCGTAGGGATTGCCATCGACGAGGTGGCCAAACGGCGTAAAGACGTAGTTCGTTCCTTCATGGCCGACAGCGCAGATGACATATCGAAGTTCGCCGGTAACGGCGTCGGTGCATTCCATCAGCGCGAGATTGCCATCGGATGCAGCGCGGAGCAGCGTGTCGAAATTCTTGCTGATATATTCGGGGATGCTCATAGAGGGACTCCAAATGAAAGCGCCCGGCGGAGAGGCCGGGCGACGAAGCCAAAAGCGAGGAAGGGATGATCAGGCAGGGTCCGCCTGCCGCCGCTCGGCTTCGCGTATCGCAGCCAGGGCGGCTCTGTAGATTGCCGAACCTAGCTCTTCCCTGAGATCGGTCTGCTCCACCACGAGGAGGCAGCCGCAGCGGATGTCGGCGTCCGTGACGGCGTCGGCGGCGATCGTTATGAGAGCCTCATCGACCTCAATTATGTGGCCTATCTCCGCTCGGACATGCTCTCCGCATTCACCTGTACCAGGATGCGGCCAGACGGCTTCGGAGGCATGGCTTTTCTCATCACCGCCGATGCCATCAGGGGCAAAAGCAC
>JABUBP010000593.1_pt1 | contig 10452 bp, 7 predicted proteins | sample 7240331 | NCBI WGS metagenome assembly JABUBP01 (sample SAMN07256347, study PRJNA390944) | subsurface metagenome | isolation source: Methane hydrate marine sediment | place: Pacific Ocean: Eastern North Pacific, ODP site 1244 | collected 2002 | reverse complement strand
GGTTCGCCTTCGACCAGGTACTCGCCGGCATGAACGACTTCGATCTCGGCCCCTGACACATCGTGTTTGGCCAGCTCCTGATTCATCCGGTCCGAGGGACCGACCAGGTCAATCTGTACGCCGTATTCCTTGGCGGCGATAACGGCGCCTTTCACGATCTCTTCGGGGGCATAATCGCCTCCCATGCCGTCGACTGCGATTCTCATTTGTCTTCCACCTTTACTTTGGCATCACCGGTAATAATCGGTTCATTATTCTGATTGCGGCATAGAACATCGCAGTCAATCATCTGAAAACCATCACCTTTTTCCATCCGGCGTATAGTACCGCTAACGGTAATGACATCGCCGGGGCGAGCTGGTGCGCGGAACCGCACATTGAGCCTGCCACCGGAGAGCCAGTCGCGCCCGAAGGCGTTGGTCATCATCTGGGATACGCAGGCAAGAATGAGCATACCATGGGCCACTGTCCCCCCCAGGGGGGTCTTGCGGGCGTAGTCGGCGTCAATGTGAATAGGGTTGAAATCGCCACTTGCCTTTGCGTACAGGTTGATATTATCCTGGCTGATATTCTTTTTTAACGTCGGCAGGCTCGCACCCTCTTTAAATTCAACTGGCGTTGACATCGCACTTCCTCATATCGTTACCGTCACGGCACTGGCAGGATGAAGCCTGTTTTGCCGGCCAGAACCGGTCTGTTCTTCTGGTTAACAACACTGATAGCAACGGTCATCAAATGCAGCTTGCCCCGTTCCTGTATTCGACTCACCGTGGCATGGCCGGTTAAGGCATCCTGCGTGCTGACAGTATCGGTGAACTCAAACTCCTGCGAAACATGTATGGTCCCGGGCGGCATTGAGATGGCGTTGATTAATGCCTTCAAGGCAAGGGCAGCCACCGCCATCGGCGGCACGAGTCCCGTGTCCTGATATAGGACGTTATCTTCCTCAATTGCCTTCAGGTAATCGGCTACGATTGTGGAGTCTACCTGGAAGGTTGCGGGAGGGAACTCCTGACCGGTTTTCAAATCTTGATATGACATCTTGCTGTGTTCTGCCATGGTGCCTGGTGCCAAAGATTGTCGCTTCCTGCATACCTTGAGTATCGAGGTATTTAATTACTGATATTAATCACAATGAACTTGTTTGTCAAGGCGTTTGGAGAAGGAAAATCCACCCCGCGGATTATGGTCTGGCATACATCTTGAGAAGGTTCTACCCAATGTCCATTATACATTCTGCGTCCATATTATGTTTAGAAAGTAGGAAAATAATTTCCGTGTTACTTTTACTCGGGTGGGACTCTGTGTCCGTACTTTGTATCAATTAGCTATTACTTGAAATAACAAAAACAACTATCCTATAATCTTGTAATCGCGGTTAGCTTAAAGCGTTATATTACTTTCTGGTGCCCCTGGAGGGTAATTACCGGGCATAAATATCTCGTAAGGAGGAGGTTTCAAGTGACCGGAGGTTATGCAGGAAAGATCGGTTTTGTCAATCTATCCAGTGGTGAAATCCGACAACAGGAACTGGACGAAAAATTAGCCCGGGATTTTATCGGTGGACATGGACTGGGTGCTCGTATACTGTTCGAGAACCAGAAAGGCCGTGTTGACGCTCTGGGACCGGAAAATGTGCTGGGATTTGTCACTGGTCCTCTGACCGGCACACCAGTACCGACCGGCGGTCGCTATGCGGTGGTGTGCAAATCGCCACTGACCGGTGGTTGGGGCGATGCCAACTCGGGCGGTTTTTTCGGGCCCGAGCTTAAGTTTGCCGGCTGGGATGCGCTTTTCATTTCGGGGATAGCGCCCAAGCCATCATATCTAATGGTTACCAACACAGGCATTGAAATAAAGGACGCCTCTCACCTCTGGGGAAAAGATGCCATTGAAACCGAGGAAGCCCTGGCGAGTGAGATTGGCGACCCCAGAGTTCGCGTTGCCTGCATTGGCCCTGCGTCAGAGAAACTCTCGCTAATCAGTGGTGTCTGCAACGATAAAGGACGGTACGCAGGTCGCTCGGGTGTCGGCGCCGTTATGGGCTCCAAGCGGCTGAAAGCGGTGGCGGTGAGGGGAAAGGGCAAAGTTGCCGTGGTGGACGGCGCCAGCATAAAAAAGCTGAATCAAGAATTCACCAGGAAGATGAAGGACGTGGGCTTCATTCAAACGTTAATCAAATACGGTACCTGCGGCAACACGGTAGCCGTTGTTGGCTCGGGTGTCAGTCCGGTTAAGAACTGGCAGCTCACCGGCACGGAATCCTTCCCCACCGTTGAGAAAATAGGTGGCGATAACGTTATCGCCTACGAAACGAAAAAATACGGCTGTTTTAGCTGTCCAATTCGCTGCGGCGGCATTACCACGGTCCCTTCCGGGAAATATTCGGTAACTGAGACGCACAAGCCTGAATATGAGACGGTGGCTGCCTTCGGCAACATGTGCCTGAACGATGACCTTGACTCAATATTTAAATTGAACGACATGTGCAATCGCAGCGGACTGGATACGATATCGGCGGGTTCCGTCATCGCCTTCGCCATGGAGTGCTATGAGCATGGCATTATCACCAGGGCGGACACAGACGGTATAGAGTTGACCTGGGGGAACTCGGAAGCCATGATTGCCATGACCGAAAAGATAGGACGCCGCGAGGGATTCGGCGACGTGCTCGCTGACGGTGTGAAGGTGGCGGCAAAGAAGATAGGTAAAGGTGCGGAGAAGTTTGCCATGCACGTTGGCGGGCAAGAGCCCGGGTTTCACAATGCCACGTTTTTCCCGGGACGCGGTACCGGATTCGTTGCCGACCCGACTCCCGGTCGGCACACCGCAGCCGCGCCTTACACCCGGTGCGATGTTAACGCGGCCGCCGGTCCGTATAAAGAGCTTCAGGTTTCCGGATTTGAGAAATACCAGTATACGGGTAAAGGGCCGGCCGCGGCTGCCAACACCAATTACTGGCAGGTCGGTGCCAGCGCCGGGTTGTGTCTTATGCCCGTGGTATTCTCCGGTTGTTATCCGTTATTGGAGCTTATCAATGCTGTAACCGGGTGGGATATGTCCGTGAGTGAAGCCCTGAGGACAGGCGCCAGAATCCAGACTCTCAGGCAGCTATTCAACGTCCGCGAGGGGATAACACCGGCAGATGCCCAGTTGCCGGATAGAATGGCTGGAATACCCCCTCAGAGCGCCGGTCCTTTAGAAGGGGTAACCGTAGACATTGATACCTTAACCAGGGAATACAGAGAAGCTATGGAATGGGATACCAATACGGGCAAACCCACTGAGGCCTGTCTGGCCAGACTGGGACTGCTGGAGCTGGTGAAGTAATAAAGGACGATTTAAATATGAAGGGTAAATGTAAAACAGGAGATAAGTCATGAAGTACCGGAAGCTGGGCAAGACTGGTCTGAAGGTTTCTGAAATCTGCCTGGGGACAATGACCTTTGGCAACCAGATAGATGAGGCGGAATCAGTAAAACTTATCAGGTGGACGATTGATGCCGGTATCAACTTCATTGATACCGCTGACATGTACGTTGACGGCCGGACGGAAGAAATCGTGGGCAAAGCACTTAAAGGGGTGAGGCAATCGGTAGTGCTGGCCACCAAGGTAGGCGTCTGGCAATCTGGGCCGGATGTCAATGACATTGGACTGTCGCGCAAACATATTATGGACGCAATAGAGGGCAGCTTGCGTCGTCTGGGGACTGATTACATTGATATCTATTACACTCACACGTCGGACAAAACCACGCCCATTGAGGAAACGTTGCGTGCGCTGGATGACTTGATTCACCAGGGGAAAGTACGCTATATCGGGTGCTCTAACTACCTCGCCTGGCAGCTCTGCAAAACATTGTGGGTAAGCGATAACAAAAATCTGGCCCGTTTTGATTGCATTCAACCACCGTACAATTTGATTACCTGGGGTATTGAGGATGAGCTGCTGCCGCTCTGCACCAGTGAGGGAGTGGGCGTGTGTGTTTACAATCCGATGGCGGGCGGTTTGCTTAGCGGGAAACATGACCCGAACCGGCCGCCGCCTGAGGACACTAGGTTCGGCAACAAGCGCCAGGGAAAGAATTACACCGACCGCTACTGGTTGCCGGGCAACTTTGAGGCGGTTACCCGCTTCAAGGAAACTGCCGAGAAGCACGGTCGTAGTATGCCCCGATTTTCCCTTGCCTGGGTATTGAATAACAGGGCCATCACCTCTATCATCTGCGGTGCTAATTCCATAAAACAACTGGAGGAAAACGTTGGCGCTGTTGAGATAACCCTGACCGAAGAAGAGTTGAATGTATGCAATGAGGTCTGGCACCAGCTACGGCCGCCCAGATTCTCTTACGCGAGGTAATACGCATTAAAAAATGGTAGCGCATACCGGATTTGCTATCGGGTATCCCAAATGGTAGTTTTAGATACAAAATAGTACTTTGGCGTTGCTTGCCCAAAACCTGTATTGAGCGTAGAAAACCATCTGGTAACATTGAGTTTCATTTAGTCTATTAGCAAATTATTAGCAAAATTTCAGCCTCGGTTTAGCTTGGTTAGTTAGATCTCACAGCAACCCTGAAGCTAAACTATCTTTAACTCTAACATAGGAAGTGGTATCCTTTGTGGGGGCAGTCTACCTACCTCTGGGCAACCTCGCAGTACAACTCCGGCGTTACTGCGTAGCCCTCCTCCCATTCGCCGGGCTCGCGTGAATTCAAAGTGTAGTCCCCACCGGTAACGGAGAGCGTGTAACTCCCGCCGCTTATACCTACCAAGTTGAAAACGACTACGCCATTTGTCATATTGAGCAACTGATAATTGGGCGTCTCGCCGGCTTCTACCGAACCCTCAAGGTATAGCCGCATGTCGAGCTGCTGATAAGCCTTCATGACAGAATCAGTATTCACCAAGTAAACCCTCACTTGCAGGGCACCGCTATAGTCATCATGCGCTGTGACTTCAAATAAGTCACCAGCAGGCGTACTCCCGGTCAGCGGCGGAGCTTCAAACTCAACCTCAACATAGTTCTGGGTACATCTGGTAGGTATGCCATCTGCCGCATCTCGGATGTCAACGCCAATCTGCAAGGCATCTATCTCATCCCAAGTCCAGGCATTGGTCGTTTCCGGATTGGTATCCCATGGGTATGAGTAGGTAGCGTAAGCAGTAGTGACGGTTTCATCGCCGCCTTTGTGCTCCTTACCATTTGTTAAAATGAGGATATGACCTGATGTATCTGTTGGGGTGCTCACTGCCCTGGCTACCATATAAACCTCGATACCATCTATATCGCCGGCGGCGGTCAAAGTGGAATAGTCAGGGATGTTGTAAAGGTCCTTTTTCCGCTTACCATCGTCGGTGGCAATATAAGTAGTATCATTATCGGACGTCGCTTCGTCCACTTTGTCCCAGTGGTCTCCCGCAGCTGGAAACTGGTCTGCGATATCAGTCTTGTCTCCGGCGGTATCTGGCCTGTAGATTATGGTGTCCGGCACCGGTACCAAGACATCATCCCAGTCAGGCTGGGTGGCCGTCGCGTTAACGGTGGCAATATCTCCGGTTGGCTCACTGATACCTATTGTTAATCCCCCTGTAGTCCAGGTGTAGGCAAATGCGCCACCGGTGATGGTCAGGGCCAACCCCAAAGCCATAATTAAACTAGACTTACCTTCCACTTTTCCCTGTTGCTTTGTTACTTCGCCTTCAGTTAGGTTGCCGCACGTTACCTCTGAGTCACCTCGCAGTAGAACTCCGGAGTTGTCGCCCACCCTTCACCCCACTCCGAGGTGTTATCGGAAACCAGACAGTAACCGCCGCCGATAATTTCAATTGCATAGAATTCAGCAGAGGTGGCATAGGTTATCATAATGTCACTCAGTTTGGGCGTTCTATCACTAGGACCGGCGAAGTACGCCTTATATTGAATCCATCGGTCGCCATCATGAACTTCATTAATGGCAGCGCCACTTGTGGTGTAGTAATCACCCGTACCGCTAGGTCCATACCAGATGGCGGAACTGAGACCCCCTTCCGTCGCCGCCGTCCTTAACTGAAACTTGATATCCGTCCCCGATGGCTCATTTATGGTGAAAAAGTTGTTGTACCAAAAGGCGTCATACCCGGCATCATGGTTTGACGAGGTCAGGTTGCCTGATGCATGGTAGGAAGTAAAAGTAACGGCTATCTCATCCAGGACCGGCGTACCAGTTTGATTAGCAGAGGTGAACTCTATGGTGTAATAGAAGTTGGGCCCGGACCAGCCGAGACCGGAAAGGTCTATGGCATGTGTTCCCTGAGAAAGGGTATCCCAGCCATCGGGAACATTGGAAGAACTGTACCAGGTGGTGTTATCGGTGGAAAACTGCGCCCTCAAGCCAGTGCCCGAGGGAATCGCCGAGGCGTTGTAGGTGAAGTTGTCGGTGCTGGCTACGGCCTCACCTGAAAGCAGGTTAATGGAAAGGAGCTCCCCACGCGCGTAATAAGTGCTATAATCAACCTCAACATAGACCTGGGTACAATAGACATTATCGCCGCTGTCATCCGTCCTGAGGTCAATGCCTATCTCCAGGTTATCAATCTCATCCCATGTCCAGTCGGAAGCGGTGTTGGGATTGGTAGTCCACTGGTACGATTCAGCCATAAAATCATCGCCGGTGGTGTTTTCGGTACTCCCGGTGTAAACGGTATCATGCGTCCTGATGGCCGCCCGGGCATATACCCTGCCACCCGAGACATAGACTATGTCGGGTGTAGCACCTTTTACAGTATCAAACTCCAGGGTGTCAATTACCGTATCGGTAATAGTACCACTGGAGGTTATCTCCACCGTCTTCAGGAAACCGTCATCACCATCCCCCGAATAGGCGATGGCATAAACATCACCCGAGATAAGGGTTATACGAGGGGTCTTGCCTTTCAAAGCATCAAACTCCAGGGTATCAATCGCCGTATCGGTGATAGTGCCACTGGATAATATCTCAACCGTCTTCAGCTGGCCAAGGTCGGAATCAGCGGGACCACCGGTATAGGGAATGGCGTAAACATCACCCGAGATATGGATTATATGGGGGGTCTTGCCTCTTACCGTGTCAAAATTCAGGGTATCAATGACCGTATCGGTAATGTTGCCGCTGGAAGCTATCTCCACCGTCTTCAGGTAACCGGGGTCGCCATCCCCGGCATAGGGTATGGCGTACACCTCCCTGTCGCCGGCAAAACGGAAGTGTACGGTAACATAATTTATGCCCCCGGTGCCGACAGTGTGATCGGGAATATTATATAAATCCCGCTGGTAGCTGGTTGAGTTAGTGGAGACATAGGTTGACCAGTTATCAGAGGTTGCCTCGTCTACCTTGTCCCAGTGTGCCCCTGAGTCAGGATACTGTGAGCTAATATTGGTAACATTACCAGTAGCATTCGGCCTCAGGGTTTCCGTTCCGGGGGTCTCAACGGTAAGTTTGACCTGACCACCTGAAACGGTAAGATTTTCGGAAGAAGCAATCTTGCTCTCATCGGTGAAGTTGTCGGTTACATTATCAGTATAGGTATCAAGAAATACATCACCAGGGCTGGTGGTGGTATCAAGTTGTACTAGCGTACCACCCTCAAAATCAGACTGACTTGTTTGAGTCCAATTGTCTACACTGCTAACCAATTCTTCTAAGGAAAACGTGGCTTGCCCATTTTGCAGAGTGACAACCTGAAAGTTAGGTGTTTCTTCGGCCTCAGCTGAGCCATACATATAAACCTTCATATTGAGATACCTGTATGCCTTAATCAAGGAACCAGTATTAGTCAGAGACAATTCTGCAATGAGGTCACCGCTATAAGCTTGGTTAGGAGTCACCGTGAACAGGTCACCGATGGGAACTTCACCGCAGGTTGTGTTTCCCGACAAGTTATCGGTCACGGAACCCCAGGCAGGCTGGCCTTCCGAGGTGTTGATATTGGCTACATCTGCGGTCGGCTCAGCAATCTCTATGGTTAATCCGCCCGTAGCCCAGGTATACGCATACGCTCCGCCGGTCACAACCAGCGCAGCTACCAAAGCTATGAGCAGAAATTTCTTCACTTGTCCCTTTCCTATTTAACGTATGATTCTAGGATTTGCTCCGCCCAAACGAGTCCACGAAATTCATTTTTTTCAGGCGCACATTAAAGCCAACGCACTCTCCGAAGGATTCTTCCTAGTCATCTTCCGTTCTATGAACCTCATTTCATTTCAGACGCCTCTCAAAAATCTACTTTAAGTATAGCATGCGTCTGTGAAGATAACTATTAAGAAAATAAATGTCTCACAAAGATTCCGTAAAGAATAGCCTTGGCTAAGGCATGGGATTTGTCCTGTTTCCGCTAGATTGATAAATAGGAGTATGGGTAACTATGTTTCAAAAGCTGATGCTAGTTAAACATAGGTATGAGTTGGGTGCTCACCCAAAAGAAGTAGCTCAAAGGTAGGTTTTTTCACTCCAAAACCCCCCTTTTATAGGATTAAAAAAAGCAATGACTAGGTTTATAATAGCGGGTAGCGGTTCTATGTGGTCTGTGTTAAAATATAGCAAGAGTTAGATACGAGAAGAAAAAAACTAGCCACGGCTGAGAAGATAACGTTAGTATAAAAACAGACTTTTATTCAACTTGTTGCTTCATTGTAACCTTTCTGTAATATTTTCTTAACATTTCGCAGCCCTCCTTAATATATTTGTAACCACTTGGGTATATTATTAAAGTGGTACAATAGTAGGGGAAGCCGGTATTATGAGACAGCTTTGGAAGGTTAGATTCAGACCTTTTCGGAGGCAAAGCGCTTTTACCCTCATTGAGGTTTTGGTGGCTGTGGCAATCTTTGCGGCTATCGGGGTGACATTTATTAGTGCCATAAACACCGGGTACGGAAGCGTCAGAATACTAGATGAAAAGACCCAGGCTGAGGCCTTAATCCGCTCCCAACTAGATGACATTAAGGCATCCACTTATCAAGACAGTGGTAATTATACGGTCACTGTTACCCTTCCACCCCAGTATTCCATGTCTATTAATGTAACGGCTCCAAGATGCATCGGGACGGCGGACAACTGCACCTCCCTCGAAGAATTGATGGGAGAACCTGTCACCACTATCCAGGAAATAACGGTATCCGTTTTTCGTACGGGAAGCGATGGGGACCGGCCCGTCTTGTCCGTTGGCACTTACAAGGTAAAAGGATGAACCAGAAAGGATTTACGCTCATCGAAATGCTAGTGGCCTTGGGCGTGGGGGCCGTGATCTTGTTCGGCGTCCTCGGCAGTATCGTTCTGGTTATGCGCTCGACGCCGCAGATACGTAAGGAAGTAGTTGCCCTGGCAGACATAGAGAGAGCCGCTCACTGGCTCACCCGGGATGTACCAATGGGTCGGGATATCAACCTGGTGGATGCCGCACCTCCGGTGGCCCAGATGACTCTAACTTGGTACGATTATACTAAGGCAGCGGAACTGGAAGAAGCTCAGTCACACTCCGTCAGTTACACCTGGTCGGGGAGCGAGTTACAGCGCAACTACGACGGTGTGGTGACCATTGTTGGCAGCCATCTCACCAATGCCGGGTTTTCCCTTAACGATAGGTCTGTAACCGTAACCTTGACCAGCTCCATTGACGAGGAGTCCGGACCAACGGTTACCAGGGCTTACACAATCTTAATGAGGGGGGGAAACTGGCCTGTGAGAAAACAAATGAAAAGGGAACGAGGGCAGGTTCTAATACTGGTGCTGATGCTGTTGGTGGTGGGTGCCTTGGTGACTGTTCCTGTTTTGCAACTGGTAACCACCAATCTCAAGGCTAGGACGATGTATGGGCAGTTCATTAACCATGATTATGCCGCGGATGCCGCCAATGAGTACGCATTGTGGAAGCTGAGGTGGGAGCCAGGCTATGCCGCCAACCTTACGTTCGGCGTAACAAGCGACCCAATCTATATCACTATTAATGGCGTAACAGCAAACACTACCATCACCTCCGAAGCTAGCGAGGGGCTGCTGTCTGGTTTTGCGTTGATTGACCACCAGATTAAGCCGACGAAGGAGGTAACACCAACGACGGCCCTCCCCGGCCTTCCAGAGACGTTCACCTATACCATAACCCTGCAACGGCTGGAACCAGACGACGAACTGTTCATTCCGTTACAGAGCATTAAGGATGCCACGGATGCAGGCTTCGTCTACCTGCCCAACTCAAGTAAATTGGATGGTGTGCCCTTCGACGACGATGACCTGTCTATCCTGGCGGAACCAGTTATAATAGCTCCCCAGAACTTTATACCATGGAGCGCGATTGCCAATAAGGATTCGATGGTACAGCAGGATGCTCCTACCCAAAACTACGGCGGCAATCTTACGATGAATGTCTCATCCGGAGGCAGCGGAAACGAAACTGATTGGTCCTTTTTGAACTTCGATATCTCCAGTCTCCCTCCCT
>JABUBP010000592.1_pt1 | contig 10465 bp, 9 predicted proteins | sample 7240331 | NCBI WGS metagenome assembly JABUBP01 (sample SAMN07256347, study PRJNA390944) | subsurface metagenome | isolation source: Methane hydrate marine sediment | place: Pacific Ocean: Eastern North Pacific, ODP site 1244 | collected 2002 | reverse complement strand
TTCCTCTTGCCTCAACATCGTAGGTGCCGGCTCCCACACCGGGTACATTAAAGGGAATAATCAAATTGCCATGGGTATCAGTCCCGCCAGTCGCTATCTCATTGCCGCCAAAGATAACGGTAACAGCAGCACTAGCGGCGAAACCGGTACCGGTAATCGCTAGCCTGTCACCAATTATTCCTGAAGTGGCGCTAATAGCTGATTCCGGCTCTACAGTAAACAAAGCCTTGGCCTCATCCTTATCAATCTGAATTCTTATGGTGTGCTCGCCGGCGGGACTCTCAGGAATCATGATGGTGAGTTTAAATTCCCCGTCGTCATCAGTTTCATCATCACCACTGGCTATTTCAACCTCATCAATGTAGAAAATTACCTCTATGTCTTCCTCTTCTTCAAAACCCACACCTTCAATCTTAACTTCGATGCCCGTTGCCCCCTTGGTCGGTTTCACTGTAATGCCGGTAACGATAAACTCCTCTTTAGCCAGTATCTTGCCTTCGTTTCTCTCGGTGGCATAGACAAAGTAATCACCAGCGCTAACCTTTTCTGTCTCATCACTATCGGTGAGCTCATCAGGTACCAGGAAAGAACCAGTTATATCGCCCCCATTCCCCGTCGCAAAGGTGGCACGTATTGTTTTTACCTCTTCCCAAACATCGAGGTCATCAATGTCATCATCCACGTCGGCTTCCTCACTGGAAAAGTAGATATAGACTCTATCCCCTGACGAGTAATCAGAGCCGGTAACCGTAATTTTGTCGCCGATTGCACCTTTGTTGTCGCTAAGATTAAGAGTCTCTCTGGACAGGGCTGTCGCGGCGGGTAATGTCACTATCAATAGGAACAGGGTAAGGAAAATCACCGAGATACGGAAAATCCTATTGTGTTTCATTTGGAAACCTCCCTTTGTTTATGCATGCGGAGAGATAGGTTCGTTAATTCTCATGCTCTGCTTGACCACAGTATTGTCGTTTTGGTCATATCACATGTTGGAACTTCATTATAAGCTTTTTGGGGAGTTTGTCAATATTACGCATTGACTGGTTCTACGTGAATAAGTGTGAAACTGTAACCTCAGAGCCTGGGTTGGTAGCTAATATCCTTAGCCGAAAGTTATCCATATTGCGGTAGCCATAAGCCATCCTCTTTATCGTCTTAATCCGGTTATGCTTCTCCTCAACGAAGCCATTGGTTATCCGGCAATTAAAGTAGTTTAATATCTCCTTCCTACTCAGTAGTATCCGACAGGAATGCCGACTGATGAATCTTTCCAGTAGTAGTTTCTACTCTAGACTTAAAGCCAAAGAGCCACAAAAAAGTATCGTATAGGAGCTTCATAAAAGAAATGTATCACCAGGGTATTAGAGTCCCCTAAAAATTAATTTGTTGGCTTTTACCGGGGACCGGTCTCACTTTGCGAGGAGCAAGTAGCCACATGAATAGTGCGGGCACTAATAGAAAAGCTACAAGTAAGAAAAAGGTCATGGAGTAGCTGCCGGTTTTATCATGGAGAAACCCAGCCAGCCATGGAGAAATGGACCCACCCAAGGAGAGACCCACCATCATGGTCCCTTGAATAGAGCCGAAGTGTTTCCCATGAAATAGGTCAGCTACCGTCGTGAGAAACACGGGTATCGTGGGGCCGAATGCCAGACCAAAACAGGCAGCAAACAAGAAGGGCATCCAGGGTTGGGACATGTCCTCTATAAAAAATAGCAGGGACGCTATCCCTGCGCTCAGCAAACAGCCCGGTATAAAAACCATTTCCCTCCCCAGACGATCCGAGAGAAAGCTGCATAGTTTCCCGACCATGTACATAACGCCAAATACACTATAAAAAGCAGCCGCTAACATCGGCTCGTAGCCTGCATCTCTGAAGAAATAGACCTGATGGGCTATCACTGTCTGTTCGGCAAAACCCATAAGGCAGAAACTAATTAAAAAGAGTAGCCAGAAATGGCGGGTTCTCAGTGCCCGTGATAGTGTCCAGGTAGTATCAGCCCATTGCCGTTGCAAGCTGGTTTGTCTCACAGGTCGGTCTAAGATTTGTGTTTTGTGTGATACCGGTACCTGTGGCATACCATCAGGCAGCAACCCCTTCTCCCGGGGACTACGGCGTAAGAATATAGCACATAGTGGCACAATAATGATAATGGAGACGAGGCCAATGATAACATAAGCGATCTGCCAGCCGAAGCTAGAAATCAGGAACTGAGCAATATAAGCTGTCGGCAAGCTGACACCGAAGGCGGCAGCCAGGATGCCAAAAACCAGACCCCGCTTTTTAACAAACCAGTTCGATATCATGGTGGTTAGAGGAGTCCACCCGGCTATGCTCAGGCCTACAGCAGCTATCACCCCGTAGAAGAGATAAAAGTGCCACTGAGTCGTAGCCAGACTGCATAGGACAAGGCCGCCGCCCATAATGCAAGCCCCCACCGGGAGCACTAATCTCGGCCCGAATCTATCGACCAGACCACCGGCCACCGGTGCTACCAAACCGTAGAAGAAGATAGTAATTGAGAACATCAGCGCGGTACTGCCACGTTCCCAGCCAAACTCATCCACGACAGCGGGATAGAAGACCGAGAAGGTGTTTCTGATAGTGTAGCCAAGTATTATAGTGATAAAGGCAACGCCTAAGATAATCCACCCGTAGAAGATACGCGGCCTTTTCTTCAAGCTATTCTCTATTGTCCCAGAGTTGTCATTTACCAGGTTAGTCTACTAACCTCCCATTTCTGTGTAATTGGCATGCCCGGGTGATCTGGTAACTTGATTATTACATAATAGGTACCAATTCAACAAGGCTTAGCGCCATGGCATACCTTCGTGCGCCCACAGGACACATCACGAAGGACATGGAGTTGCCGATAACTAAGTGTGTTACAAATATTGTAGTTATCTGAGAATATTGGTAGAATCAGGGTAGTTAAAATCGGTGAGGCGGTCTGAGTCTGCTTTAATTGAGTGGTTTATTCCGGTAACGAAGACGAGAAAGAATCTAACCAGGTGAGAAAAAGGTCAACATATCAGAAGTAAACTTAATGGAGGACAACAGAGATGAAAGGAGCTTTCTACGAAGGTAACAAGAAGTTCAGTGTCCAGGAGATTAAGCCGCAGTCTCCGGGGCCGGGGGAGGTAAGACTTGAGGTAGCCTACTGTGGTATCTGCGGAACAGATTACCATGTCTATTTAGGGCATATGGACAAGCGAGTCAAAGCACCACAGGTCATTGGCCATGAAATGTCCGGTAGCGTTGTTGAAGTCGGAGAAAATGTGGAGGTATTTAAGGTAGGTGACAAAGTTGTGGTGAGACCACTGGTCCCGTGCCTTAAGTGCCCAGCATGTCAGTCAGGACACTCCCATATCTGCTACAACCTGAATTTCATGGGCATTGAGACGTCTGGCGCCTTTCAAAGTAGCTGGACAGTACCGTCATACACGTTACATCACCTACCAGGTGACATTGACATGAGACAGGCAGCGATGATTGAACCGGTGGCCGTTGCCTCCCACGATGTTCGCCTCGGCCAGGTCACTAATAAAGACTATGTTGTCGTGCTGGGCGCTGGACCTATTGGTATGCTTGTAGCATTGCTGGCCAAAGCAAGAGGAGCACGCGTCCTGATCTCTGAAATCAACAAGTTCCGCATCAACCTTGCTCGTGAGGTGGGCATGAATGTAGTGAATCCACTGGAGATTGACCTTCTAAAGTATGTTGAAGAACAAACGGGTACGGCAGGTGCCGATGTTGTCTTCGAAGTGACCGGCTTGGCCGCTGGTGCAGAAATGATGACCAAGCTTGCCAGAACCCGTGGCCGTATTGTGGTTGTCGGGGTTTTTGCCGAGCCGACGAAGGTGGACTTGCTCCGAATTCTCATGCGGGAACTCCAGCTACGAGGCGTCAGGGTCTATGAGCCGGAAGATTATGATACAGCCATCTCTCTCGTTGCTGCAAAAGAGCTTCCCATCGAGCGACTTATTTCCGAAATCCGTTCGTTGGAGCAGATTCAGACTACTTTTGAAGAGATTGAGAAAGGTGCGAACTTCATGAAGGTACTCCTGAAGTGCAGTGACTGAGGAGAAGGTCAGGACAGGGCCAAGAACTTGTGCCAATATTAGTAACAGCGTGCTCAATTAAGATGACTTTTAGGAAAGAGGGCAGACAATCTTATGCCGGTAGCACTGGTGAATGGAGTTAATCTTTATTATGAGGTAACGGGGAAAGGCTTTCCACTCGTTTGGAGCCACGAGTTTGCGGGGGATTTCAAAAGCTGGGATCCTCAGGTTAAGTTCTTCTCACGACGCTACCGGGTTATTACCTACAATGCCAGGGGGTATCCGCCTTCCGAGGTACCAACAGAATCCACAGCCTACTCTCAGGAGCACGCTATCGAAGACCTGTACCAGCTCCTGCAACACCTGGATATCCAGCAGGCATATGTCGGTGGCCTTTCTATGGGTGGGAATGTAGCCCTAAATTTCGGCATCGCTCATCCGGATATGGCCAAAGCATTAATCATAGCAGCAGCGGGCTCAGGAACGACAAACCGGGAACACTTCGAAAGCAGGATGGAAGACTTAGCTCGACGACTCGAAACTGAGAGTATGAAGGCAGCAGCCGAACGCTACGTTTGCGAACCTAACCGAGTCCAGCTGTCACGCAAAGACCCGAAGAGCGGGCAAGAATTCTATGAAGGATTTGTTGCTCACTCGGCTATCGGGGCGGCGTTTACTGTCAGGGGTGTCATGCTCAAGAGGCCAACCATCTTTGCTTTAGAATCAAAACTCCAACAGCTTACAGTACCCGCATTGATTATGGTTGGGGATGAGGATACCAACTGTATCGAACCGGCTCTTTTCATGAAACGTAATATTCCCCGCTCGGGGCTAATTGTTTTCCCCAAAGCCGGGCATGCCATTAATCTGGAGGAACCTGCCTTATTCAATCGAACGGTGCTCGATTTCCTGACCTCGGTCGAAGCAGGAAGATGGTAGCAAACTGGCTAAAGATTTTTCGCCACTGCACTCTGATACAGACTGAAGAGCAGGACTATCACCATATCAATTTGTATTATTGGGAGGTTCCCTATGAAAGTTGACGCTGAGAAATGTGTGAGTTGTGAACTCTGCATACCTTATTGTCCTATGGGTGCCATAAGTATGGCTGATGTTGCTGTGATTGACCAGGAGGAGTGCGTCGAGTGTGCTGTCTGCCTCAAATCGGAGGTATGCCCTACCAGTGCCTTTATTTATGAAGCACACCTCTGGCCTCGCTCAGTGAGGGCTATCTTCTCTAACCCGGCTATTGAGCATAAGGAGACCAGGGTGGCCGGTAGAGGCACCGAGGAGGTTAAGACCAACGACGTTACCGGTATCTACCAGAGAGGCTTTGTTGGCATCACAGCCGAGTTAGGACGGCCTGGCGTAGGAACCAGGTTTCGTGACGTAGAAAAGGTGGCCCAGGCGATAGCCAAGGCCGGAGTGAAGTTCGCCCCTAATAACCCCACCACTCACCTGATAACCGACCAAGCCAGCGGCAAGCTAAATTCAGAAATTCTAGACGAGAAGGTACTCACTGCCATGGTAGAGTGTCTCGTTCCCACGCAGAATATTTCAGCGGTTATCAAAGAACTGCGAGAAATCGCACCCCTGATAGACACAGTCTTCAGTCTAGACATCATAACTAGGCTCAACCCTGATGGCTCAGTGTCCTACGAGAAAATACTGGCGGAAAATGGGGTGCCGCTATCCCTTAACGGCAAATTGAATATCGGCTTGGGCCGACCAATGGCGGAGGAGGCATCACCATGACTCATACCTTACATCGCCAGGGCAACGAGCAGAGCCTAGAGCATGATTATGTTTTACTGGCTAAAGCAGCCAATGGTATCAATGAGGCCGGAGCCACCACCAAGCTACAACAATTCCTGCGAATGGCTCGCCATCACGGAGCAATCAACATGGGCCACGGTAGGGCAGGCAACATGTACACTATTAGCACTGAAGAAGTAATCACCAAGGTCACCGATAACTGCACTGTAACCGTCGTTTTCGATGACTTGGATAGAGTAGTGAGATTCGTCCAAGAGATTATGGATGCCAACCTGGGAATGTCAGTAGTCATCAGCAGTTTATTTCACGCCTCCAGGGAGTGCTGTGCCAAAGTGGGGTTGGCTCCGCATAGTATTGAGCACTCGCTGGGCATTTGGGGAAAGAAGGAGAAGCTAGCCCCTCAGAAGGAACTTGAACTCACCACCATGTGTGGGCATGGGCTAATCAGTGCTAGCTTGGTAGACTCACTAGTCGAAGACCTCAAGAGTGGTCGAACAACTGCCGATGCCGCTAGCCGGGAACTAGCTAGGCAGTGTCAATGTGGAATCTTCAATCCGACACGCGGTGCCAAGCTGTTAAAGGCTATGGCAAACTTGACGGAGGAGAGCTGATAGGTTTCATCTTCCCTTGATTGCCTCGGGATTAACACAGTTTGGCGGTATTTGACCGCGTAACCCCGCAATAAGGTTTGCCGCAGCCATAGTAGCCATACTGGTCCGGGTAGTAAAACTGGCACTGGCAATATGAGGCGCGATAATTACATTGTCCAGAGTGAGCAAAGGGTCTTCAGGGGGAATTGGCTCGATTTCAGTTACGTCTATAGCAGCCGCAAAGATTTGGTGTGATTTCAACGCCTGATAGAGAGCCTTCTGGTCAACAATAGGGCCGCGAGAGGTGTTGACTAAGATGGCTGACGACTTCATCGCAGCAAACTCGGCAGCCCCAATCAAGTGATGGGTTTCCGGGCAAAGTGGTAGATGAAGACTAATAAAATCAGACCGGGAAAGTAACGTTGATAACTCGGAGATATATTCCACACCAAGTTCTTTTTCCACCTCACTTCGTCTTAGCGGGTCATAATATAGCACCTCCATATCAAACCCTTTTGCCCGTTTGGTTATCTCCACGCCGATGCGACCGAGACCGACGATACCCAGGGTAGCATGATGAATGTCCTGCCCCAACATCACCATAGGCCCCCAGGTTTTCCACAACCCCTTTCGGGTAAAACCATCAGCCTCAGCGACACGCCTGGCGGCTGCCATGAGCAAGGCAAAAGCAAAGTCAGCCGTTGTCTCAGTCAATACCCCTGGTGTGTTTCCCACGACAATGCCACGTCTCGTCGCTTCAGGAATATCGATATTATCGTACCCTACGGCCAGATTGCTTATCACCTTTAGCTTGGGTGCAGCCTTCATAAGACCAGCGTCGACCTTATCCGTCAGCAGTGCCAGTAAACCTTCAACGTCCTGGACTTTTTTCAAAAGCACATCGTATGGCGGAGGTGTCTCTTGTGGCCACATCTCCATATCGGTAACCGGAGCAATCATGTCCAGCGCCTCCTGCGCTATTCTACGAGTTATATAGACCTTTGGTTTTGTCATTCTTCCTTCTCGCCAGCAATCTTACCCAGTTTCCCCAGCTACGCTCTATAAACCGTTCGAGACAAGTATCCACCTGTATTCCGTATGTTGCTTTCCAGTCATTCTTCCTTACTTAGGCACGAGTGGAATCCCAGTCCATAAACTGACAAACAAACTTAACGAAGTAGTCCTTAGGTCTTAACTTTGGCTACTGCTGTTTTTATCCTCTCCAAAGCCTTTTCAATATTCTCTAAGGATGTAGCATAGGATAGTCTGAGGTAGCCTTCGCCATAGCTACCGAAATCAGTACCGGAAAGGGTGGCGACACCGGCTTCCTCTAGAAGATAATTAGCTAATTGTTTGCTGCCCACCCCCAGCTTTTTGACATTGGGAAATACATAGAAGGCACCTTTAGGTAGTACGCAGCTGATGCCAGGGATTTTATTCAGTCCGTCCACTATCAGGTCCCGTCGCTTTCTGAATTCATCTACCATTCTCGGTATGCTGTCCTGTGGGCCGGTCAGTGCCTCTATACCAGCGTATTGGGTGAAAGCTGGCGTACAGGATACACTGTTCACAATCAGGCCTACAACAGGGTCAATCAGCTCCGGTGGCATGACAGCGTAACCCAGACGCCAGCCAGTCATGGCATAGGTCTTGGAAAAGCCACTAAGCAGGATAGTCCTATCCATCATACCAGGCAAACTGGCGATACTGTAATGTTCTTCTCCATAAATAATGCGCTCATACACTTCATCGGAAAAGACAATAATGTTGTGTTGCTGAGCAAGTTTGGCTATGGAGCGGATGTCATCTTTTGCCAGGACACCCCCGGTTGGGTTGTGGGGCGAATTAATGATGATGAGCTTGGTGCGGGATGTTATCTTGGACTCTAGCTCATCCAGATCAAGACGAAAGTCTAATTCCTCTCGAAGTGGAACGGCCACTGGCTTGGCACCGGTAAAATTAATCATCGATTCATAAATAGGAAAGAGTGGATTGGGATATATGGCTTCGTCTCCTTCTTCAAGAAGTGCCAGAATCGAGTAGAACATGATCGGTTTAGCCCCCGGCGTTACAATGATACGCTCTGGGCCCACCGAGACACCGCGTGTTCTTTCTATCTGTTTGGCAATCTCAGCACGCAGCGGAAGTATTCCCTGAGAGTTACAGTAGTGGGTATACCCTTTATTCATTGCGTCAGCAGACGCATCGCAGATGTTTTTGGGCGTATCAAAGTCAGGCTCCCCAATTTCAAGATGAACCACGTCCATCCCCTTGGCTTCGAGAGCCTGGGCCTGAGCTAGAACCTTAAAAGCAGTCTCCGTTCCCAATCGGGCCATTTTCTTTGACAATTCCATTACTGCCCTCCTGATATTCGCATAATCTGATTTCTAAAACAAAGAGTTTTCCATAGTCTCTTCAGGTTCAGAATTAGTTCTCGTTGATAACGTTTTGGATGTTGTATACCACTATGAATCAACCCCGACTATTAGAAATTCGATTAGCCGTCAGTGATAGCAATTCTCTAAAAATATTGTGCCACTTCGCGTTTCCCTATCAAAGATAACAGCCATAAATAATATTCGCAATTACTGCCCGTATTTGACCACCATTTTCAACATCGTATCGTCTCACACCATATCTTGTCAAGCCTTCACAAGCTTCTAAGTAGCCGGCAAAAGTCCCGGAACAGAACAGGGCTGAAGAAATATAGCGGCACCCGGAGAGGAATGGGGTTAGATAGGCTTTCCTGCAATATTCAATATTAATTATGATTATGTAAAGTATTTGCCATTCCCCCTTCCCCGGTCGTAATCATGTTCCATGTACAGACAGATGCATCTTTATTTTTACGGTATTGACAATCACACAAAAGAGGGCTAAACTCAAGTCCCAACATGAGAAATGACTTAAATAACACAATTGTAGTATTAGTCCGGGAGAATTGTAGGAAGGAGGGCAGAGTGGTATCATCCGAGATAAAAGAGGGCCTGATAACCTGTGAACTGTTTTCTTTACTAAACGGAGAGGAGATACAGGCATTAGTTACTTCGCTAGCCACTGCCTGTGAGGTCAAAGCCTACGAAGCGGGGGAGCATATATTTGAGCAGGGTGAGCATAGTGCCAGACTTTATATAATTATAGATGGCCAAGTACTCTTGCAAAGGTCTATCAATGTGGGTGATCGGACAGCGATGTGGCCACTCGGGCTCTTGGGAAAGGGTAGGGCTATGGGCTGGTCAGCATTGTTGTACGGGTCCCGCTATGTAACAGCATCAGCTACTTGCCAGAAGCCAACCCGGGTAATCTCCATAGAAGGCACCAGTCTACGATTGTTGCTAGAGAAACAACCTGACGTAGGGTTCAGAATAATGGACCGGCTTGCCTGTATGCTTGGCGAAAGACTTCGGGCTGCGTATAACACTATGGAAGCCCATCTCTAGTTGGAAGCCAATCCCAGCTACCAATGAAATTAGAAGACAGTAGCTTTTAGCTCTCTCTGCTGGTAAAACGATCTGGGGCAAAGGGTTCGAGTGGAATGGAAGTGTTTCCTCTTACCATGAGGTCGGTTATAATGCGGGCCGTTACGGGGCTAAGCAAAATGCCCTTTGTCCAATGACCGGTCGCCAAGTAGACACCACCCCAACCCGGAACCTCTCCGAGTAGAGGTAATCCATCAGCAGGGAGCGGCCGGAGACATGCCGTCTGCAATACAAGCTCCGCTTCCACTAAGGAAGGCATCATGGCAAGCAAGCCGTTTATTATGCTATCTCTTCCCGTTTCCGTAGGTTGGTCGTCGAAGCCAACGTCTTCATGGGTAGTACCAGTATAGATTAAACCATCATGCCTCGTCTGCGTGATATAGTGATTAGCCCAGTACAATGTATAGGGAAAAGGTGACCCTGAGACTTGCATCCTCAAAACCTGCCCTCTTTGAGGTGTTACCAGTATCGTAAAACCGAGCCACGAAGAAGCTAATCCTGACCAAGGTCCCATGGCTAGAATTACACGTTCGCAGCCGATATCACCAGACGAGGCAT
>JABUBP010000591.1_pt1 | contig 10477 bp, 12 predicted proteins | sample 7240331 | NCBI WGS metagenome assembly JABUBP01 (sample SAMN07256347, study PRJNA390944) | subsurface metagenome | isolation source: Methane hydrate marine sediment | place: Pacific Ocean: Eastern North Pacific, ODP site 1244 | collected 2002 | reverse complement strand
CTAGTTTCCACCAAAGATATTCTGCTTGCAGGCAACCTCGCCCCGGAGTACATACTTCGGGACTATGCCCAGGCCACCATACCACTTCCAGCCAAGTGAGAGCATCCGGTTCAGGGAGTCGACATTCTCCTTGATAACCGCTACCCCGAACTTGCCACTATCGGCTCCATAGACACCCTTGACACTGTTGGCACCAATAAGGCAGATGGCTGCGGCATTGGTCGCCTCATTTACCGCGGCCAGAGCAGGATGAGCCCACTTGAGGCCGAAGTTGGCTGCAAGCAGAATATCTTTGGTGGAAACTAGAGATAAGTGGAGTGGGGCATACTCCCCACTCCCCACCTGAACAAATACATATTGGGAGGTATTTAACCAATGGAAGGCGATAAGAGGATAGCAACTAACGAAGATGCTATGCCATCTGGTACCGAGGTAATTTGCGTCGGGTCACTGATCGTTGGTGTAGCAGACGGGCTTGACTTTAATTGGTATGTGCCGAAGGGCATGGGGAAAATTAGAGTCAAAAAGGTACGCAGCTTTCTCACGGAAGTCCTTGCTGGCGGCACTGCTGATTCCGTAGTCACCGTTAAAAATGTCGACACGCCAATGACCGGTGGGGAACTCACTATCACACAGCCCGGTACTATAGGTGATGAGGATTCCTGCGACATCGTGAAAGATGAGAACGCTGTTGTTGCTGAGGAGACCGCGATTGTCCTTTCAGCAGCGGCCCGGGCAAGTGGCACCGGCGGGCAGGCTATATTCTTCATAGAATACGAGCGCTGCCTGTAGAAGCTGAGTTAGCCAGAAGTAAGAGAAGGGGGGCAGTTAGTGGTTAATAGACCTAAATGTGCAGTTGAAGGCTGTAACAATCTTGCTCTTCCCGAGGCGAATGGGACTTACCATCAATTTTGCACAAAGCACCATAGGGAAAAATATGGACAACCTAACATTAGTGGCAAGGAAAAAATTAGAGCTAGATTCATAGCTAATGAGTGTGTTTTGTGTGGTTGGAAAGGTCCCTGCGATAGACATAGGTTGAAACTGGGCAAGGATGGCGGTAAATACATCAAGGGAAATATTGTTATCCTCTGCCCTAATTGCCATAGATTGCTACATAGAGGAAAACTAACTATTAAATAGCCCCCCTTCTGCATAGTAAAACCAAAGGAGGTTTAGATATGAAATCCAAGGCACAAGTTAATGCGGAAGCAAAGAGGCGGAAGTGGATACTCGGGCTGGGCTTCTCTGAGGCTGAAGCTGATAGTTTCATTAAGTTTGAGGTGCCAAACTGGAAGATTGAAGCATTGGCTAAGGTTATTCCGCCTAAGCCGGAGCCAGAACCGGAGGTAAGAGATACCACTGAGCCAAGAGAAGGCGATACACCTGACCAAGGTGAATAATGCCTCATCCCAAGAAAAAAGGTTGTAAAAAGAGGAGGTGAACTATGTCTCCTGCTGTATCAAAGGATCAAAAAACTCTGGCCTGTATTGCCCTTAGCATTAAGCAGGGAAAGACACCGGCCAGCTATAGTGCTCAGGCGGCCAAGATGGCTGAGTCAATGTCTGAGGAAGAGCTAAGGACATACTGCGAATCACCAGTACAGAAGTAGGGGTGATTATGCCTAAAATTGGTGAGATTAGACGGGGACGAGAAATAGAGAAAGACTACTATGGTAGATATATCTGGGCTACTTGCTTTGATTGTGGTAAGGAACGCTGGGTTAACCTCAAGGATGGATTGCCTCAAAGTCCAAGGTGCTATAGTTGTAAGAGTAAGAATAGAAAACTTAGTGAGGAAACAAAGGCTAAAATAAGCCAAGCGAATATGGGGAAGTTCAAGCCAAGAGGCGATAAGGCATACAATTGGAAAGGTGGACAGTTTATAGACAGCAAGGGTTATGTTGTAGTTCTCCTTCAGCCAGATGACTTCTTTTACCCAATGGTAAAAAAGGGTGGCTATGTTATGGAGCACCGCCTCGTTGTCGCTAAAGCGTTAAATAGATGTCTATTGCCTTGGGAGATAATCCATCATAAAGGCGCTAGATACCCTAGTGATAGTAAGGAGAATAAGAGCGACAATAGGTATCCTGAAAACCTTGAATTGCTTGGTTGTCGGGGTAAGCATAATACTCGTATTGAGCAAGTTCTTAGGAGACAAGCTAAAGAGATAAAGATTTTACAGGAGCGAGTAATATTGCTAGAGGCTGAAGTTATATTGTTAGGAAAGGAGGCATATATTGAGCAAGACGCTTAGTGGTATCAGAGCGATAGTCCGGCAATTCATCTCCGACGAATTCGTCTCAGGTGCAGAATATGATTTTGAAGAGGATGAATTGGATTTGTATATTTCAGATACCTTATCCGAAATATCCGAGCGTAGACCTTATGAGGTCAAGGAAACCCTGAAAACAACGGCAGACTCAAAGGAGTTGGACATCAGCTCTATTGATGACTTATTTGATATTCCTAAGATAGAGTTCCGTACCAGTGAGGACCCCCCGGCTTATAGAAACTGCTCTATCTTTGGCAATACTCTGACCATGGCCATTGATTTTAAGCCATTGGCCAGTGAGAATGTTTATCTATATTGCCATAAGGTTCACCAGCTAACTGAGGATACTTCTACGCTCAATCCTCAGCTTGAGAGGGTGCTGGTTGCCGGTGCTGTCCCTAAGTTGGCATTGGCTTGGGTAAATAAGATAAGAGGGCAGGTAAAAGAAGCTATAGCCTTAATCTCCAGTGTCCATACTTCCATAGGAGCCATGGCAGGTACTGAGGCGGCACCCGGGCCACTCCTACGAGCCGCTAAAGACCTTGCTGATGGAAGATTACTCATTGGCACCAAGCATGATAAGGCTCTTGCCGCCATCGATGCTATAACAGGTACAACAGAGAACCCTGGCCCACTACCCAAAGCTATTACCGACCTTGCTACCGGCCGCGAACTCATCGGCAGTAAAAAGGCTGAGGCCATCGCTGCCCTTGCTGCCATAGAAGGCACAACAGGGGAACCGGGACCGCTCCCCCTGGCCATTGCCGACCTCAAAGCTGGCCGTGACCTGATGGTTATTAACAGGGATACAGCCAAAGGCATCCTAGATGGTATCTCAGGCGAAGATGGCGAAATCAAAAGAGCAATCGCTGACCTTACTACTGGCCGTGATTTGGGATTCAATAAGGTATATATTGGTGGGAGACCTTTAACCGACCTTTCCAACTACGCTGCCAGAGAACTTAATATTGCTCATACAGGTCTCAATCAGTTTGGAGCATATCTAGCCTTCGATACTTCTCCGGCAGGTCAGTATGGCAACCTTGCAACCAGAGACTTGCAGGCTGTCAGGGCTATGATAGACGAAGCCAGAGGCTATATTTCGGTTGACTATGTAACAGCAGAGTTCGCCAGCTATGCTTTAAGGGGCCTCAATGCAGCGAACAGCTTACTTAGTCAGGCAAGGGGCTATGTTGAATTGCACCGAATAGCGATTCTTCAATACGGCAACTCCGCAGCCAGAGAACTCTCCATCGCTACGACCTCACTCAATCAGGCCGGTGGTTACACCAGGGAGCTATCATCCAGATTATCGATAGCCGGGGTGATTAACTCATATCAGACATGGGCCAACAATAAGCTAGTTCTCTATCAGGGTGAGATAAAGAGGCTCATAAGACCGAAGACATACACCAGGTATCCAACATCATAAAAAGGAGGTAAGACGATGATTCAAGTCAAGGAACACGCAAATTGGCACATGCACTACAGGCTAGAGAAGCGTGAAGGCGATATAAATGCCTGTAAGACACCAGAGGAGAGGTTAGCTTTTCTGGAGAACACCAAGCCCTACGAGGTCAAAGAGGGCGAGCATAACTGCCTACTCAACACTGGCATCAACGAAATATGGGCTTTGGTAACAGGTGTCTTTAATGCCACTATTGCCAACCGATGTTTTGACAATAGTAATGCCAAGATAGGAGTAGGTGATAGCGATACTGCCGCTGACCCTGCTCAGGAAGATCTTCAGGCAGACCCCAATAAACTCTACAAGGCTATGGAGGCAAATTATCCTACTAGCCCCCCTGTTAGCCAGAAGGCTACTTTCAAAGCCAGCTTCGGCAGTGCTGAAGCTAACTGGACTTGGAATGAGTGGGTAGTCAAGTCAACCAGTGGCACACCGACTGACATCTGCCTGAACAGGAAGGTTGAGTCTCTGGGTACTAAAAGTACTGGTACCTGGACTTTAGAGGTTGATCTGACTTTAACATAATGCTACTGAGGTTGATAGATAAACTATTGAGGGGAAGTGGCAGTAATGTCTGATACGCTTTATGAGTATTATCTTACAGTTGAAGATTTTGCACCTACCTATGAAGGAGTATTATACATCTATGGGCAAACCTTTACTCCACAAATCTCACACAATATAACTAGTGTCAAGCTGAAATTGTATAGAGTGGGTAGTCCAGGCACTATACAACTTTGGATATATCCGACCACCGGTGGTGTGCCATCGGGTAATTGGATAGTAGGCAAAAACGATTATAACGGTAATACTATCACCACTAGCACATTAGGAGAATGGATTGAGTTTGTTTTTCCTACCAGCGAGCAACTAGATGCAGAAACTGAGTATGCTCTGTTTCTATGGGCAGAATCTGCTACTGAAAGCAATAATATCTATATAGGTCACGATGCTACTAGTCCCACTTACACAAGAGGGCATACTGTTTGGTCTGATAATGAAGGTGCCAGTTGGAATATACAGGCGTCTGTCGATTTAGGATTTTATGAATATGGCAATCCCCTAATCGCTGAACCTACAGTTACCACTCAAGCCGTAGATAATATAGGCACAACCACAGCTACAGGACACGGCACTATAACCGATACAGGTGGAGAAAATTGCTCAAAGCGAGGGGTTTGCTGGAACACAGGCGGTAATCCAACAATATCCGATAGTAAGTCTGAGGAGACAGACTCCTTTGGCACTGGTGCTTTCCCTCGCTCAATGACTGGCTTAACTCCAGGACAGCATTACTATGTCAAAGCCTATGCCTACAACTCGGAGGGCTATGGCTATGGTGGTCAAGTAGAGTTTACAACTAACAAAGATTGCACCGACTCTGATAGTGGCTCAGTAGCAGAGGCTAAGGCTTCAGGTAATCCGTTAGCCACTCTAGTGAGGGCTGAGACTGGTGGTGGAGTAGATAGCCCAGTTGCGATAGCTCCACTAAGTGAGGGTGATGCTGGTGGCGGAGTAGACGCTTTTTCTGCTCTGCTTGGGATACTATCTCGGTCTGATACTGGTCTTGGAACGGATGCTAGATTAGCTCTGGTAGCTGCTCTGATTAAAGCTGATGTTGGCTCAGGTATAGAGCATATCCTTGACAGAGATTTGGTGATTGAGGAAGTTGGGACCGGGCTGGATGTAATCCTGAGCATTCTAGGTAAGACAGCCAGTGATAGCGGAATCTGCTCACTGGAGAACACCTACATTCATATCTACGAGGGTATTATAAAATCAGTTGATGATGGGGAAGGTTTAGATGCCTCAACACTGACGACTTTACTCCAAAGAGCAGAAACTGGCATAGGGGCTGATGTTCCAGCCAGCAGAGTGCTATACACCCGTGATATTGGTGGGTTTTTTGACTTGTCTAGAGTACTTACTGCAATCATCGCCGGTGCTGAGACCGGCATTGGGGCTGAGGCTTCACTACAGGCTCTCTATAAAAAGAAATCTGATAGTGGCATCGGCGCCGATGGCGCTACTTTGGAAGCACTACTTACTGGAGACGATATTGCGGTAGGCATTGAGGCTTTAACTCTTATGGCTGCAAAGTTAGCTTCTGATAGCGGAGTAGGTGTAGAAGCCGTTTTAACTTATCTGAGGCAGTTGATAGATAGCGGGCAGGGTGATGAGATTGTCCAGCTCATAGGAGCTGTGGGTAGGCGAATGAGGATGGTAGTTTATCAGCAAGAGGCCTTTCAAATGAAGGTGTATACAAGCGAGACAGGTAAATAAAACTAGGGAGGTAAATCGTGAGCAACATATCTACTTATCTAGAGGAAAAGTGGCTGAATATGCTGAAGGGAACGGCATACACAGCCCCAGCAACGGTCTACTGCGGAATCTGTAACGATACTGCTACCCCTGATGAGCTGGAAGCAAATACGCAAACCAACGAAATCACAGGCTACACTGGGGACAGGAAGGCAATAACCCTCGGAGAGGTATCCCAGGTAGGAGGAGCAGGTTCGGCTGGCAAGGCGACCGTCAAGAACTCAGCGGCCATTGATTTTGAGAGTATGCCAGCACCCGATAGTGCAAAGGTCAAGTATGCCATCGTCTGCGATGCTGCCACTGCTGGGAATATCCTCTATTGGTGTCCGCTGGCCGTGGAGAAGTCGTGGAACGAAGGCGACACTTTCCGAATTCCAATCGACGGGCTAGTGATAGATTTGGCTTAGTAAGGAGTAACTATGCCTGAAATTGACAAAGCTAAAATTCTAGCTGGCAGAAAGGCTGTTGACGCCTACCGTCAGGCTCATAGTGCCTTGCACACTCAGCCCTGCCGTAAGGGTATCCCTGAAGAGCACACGCCTCTACTGAACATTATGGTCAAGGCATTTAAGGGGCTGGGCTTCAATACTATTCAGGAGTTCTTTGATGCCAGTGAGTTGTTCAATCTCCAAGAGACAGGCATTTTTGAAGGTGAGATTAGGCGAAATAGAAAAGATTTATCCGTTCTAGGGATTTCCCTTAATACCCCAGAGGGTGTTTTTGCTGAGGACAATGGTGCGAAAATAAAAGTTGTTAAAATAAAAGGGGAGAAGGAAGCTGAACTATATATAGATAATCTCTTGATATTTCCCCTTTGCCCTGAAACGCATATAGCGATGAGAAATGCTATAGATAAATGTCCAGTTGGTTCTAGGGTTTTTACAAGTGGCCTGGGTCTTGCGTTGGTTCTTTTATATCTTGCTCAATCGGGAAAAGCTGCCGAAGTTATTATTTGTGAGATTGATGAGCGTGTAATTAAACTAGTAGCTGAACAGGTAACTCATTGGTTTGCCAATAATTATCCTGATTTTAATCTGACCATCATCAAGGGTGATGCCTATGAGGAAATAGGCAAGCACGGGCTGTTTGACTGGATTTTCATTGACCTCTCTGATAAAACACCTCCTATCTTTAATATTCTTGCGCAACCAGCCCTGACGGATAGAGGTGTTTATACTGGCTATAAACAGTATGAACCTATGGGGTGGAAATAGATGGCTACTGAAATCCTAAGACCAAATGCTGCTGGTGATGTGACTGAACTTTCAAAGTCTGGTGGTACTTATAATTGGGAAATGGTTGATGAAGCTAGTACCGACCAGGATACTACTTATGTTTATTATACAAAAACTCACATGGGCCATGATTATTATGACCTCTACAATCTCCCAGCGCACTCTGGTTCAGGAACGATTAACTTCGTAAAGGTATACGTCAGATGTCGAATATCTGAGGCTGAAGCTACTCAAAGAGCATATATCAAAATAAAGACTGGTGGAACTGTATACACTGGAAGTGCAATTTCTCTTTCTGCAAGTTATACTACTGCTTTTAAGCAATACGATATCAATCCTAAAGTAGGTGGTGCTTGGACTTGGGAACAAGTAGATGCTTTGCAAATAGGCGTCAGACTCTATGCATTTGGCACTAGAGACTACTATACATCAGCTGAGCGTTGTACCCAAGTTTATGTAGAGGTTGATTATACTGATATAGTAGCCCCCACAGTCACCACTCAAGCAGTTGATGATATAGATACTACCACGGCCACAAGCAATCAAACTATAACCGATACAGGTGGAGAGAATTGTAGTAAAAGGGGAGCGTGCTGGAACACAGGCGGTAATCCAACAATATCCGATAGTAAGTCGGAAGAGACTAATTCATTTGGCACTGGTGCGTTTGAGCGACCGATGACTGGCTTGACGCCAGGGCAGCACTACTATGTTAAAGGTTATGCCTATAACTCAGAGGGTTATGGCTATGGCTCTCAGGTAGAATTTACCACAAAAGCAATAATTACTGGTTCTGCCTCCGGCTCAGGCATTGGACTAGCCAGCTCCTCAGCCAAACTGGATGTTCTGGCTCAGGCACTCGGCAATGGAATAGGGCTATCCCTGGCATCTTCATATCTCATAGTTCCAGCTACGGCAAGCGGTGCGGGTATCGGGCTTGGTGCTGGGAGTGCTTATCTTATAATCCCTGCTTCAGCTTCAGGGAATGGCATAGGGCTAGGCGTAGCGATTGCCAAGCTCATAGTCTTATCAGAAGCGTCTGGCTCTGGTCTAGGCATCGGCAGCACTACAGGTGTAATAGTTAAGCTAGGGACAGCGGCAGGAGAGGGCATAGGATTAGGGCAAGCCACCGGTGAAGTCGTTGTCGTTGCTGTTGTGGGTACCGGCGCAGGCTCGGGAATTGGAACAGCTACAGCTCAAGGCATCCTTGATGTAATAGCACAAGCTCAGGGAAGTGGAGTTGGCGAGGCAACGGTGCAGGCTATCCTGGACATACTGGCCGAGGCCGGCGGAAGCGGTATTGGCCTGGGCTCTACAGAAGCCCTCATCAGAGTATTGGCTGCTGCTGCCGCTAGTGGAGAAGGTCTGGGTGCAGCAGAAGCCCTTCTGGAAGTAGTAGCCGAAGCCACAGGCGAAGGTATTGGTTCTGGGCAAGGGCAATCATATATTATCGTATTCGGCAACGGGCAATGTTCGGGTGTTGGCGTAGGCATAACTCAAGCCTTATTAGATATAATTGCTTTTGCTCTCGGCAGTGGTATTGGCTCAGGGTTAGCTTCTGCCGCATTTGAAATATTTATATTTTCCACTGACAGTGGAGTTGGTATAGAAGCTACTATCTCAAGGATACTGGCTTCTATTGAATCGGGATCTGCCGAAGAGCGAGCTTCTCGGGCAGGCTGGCTAATGAAACCAGTAGTTTACACAAAAGACGCTTTTGAACAAAAAGTATATACCGGTGAGTGAGGTAAAAAATTATGCCAACAACAACTGAAGTATTCCAAAGGGGGGAAACGGTTCCAATCTGGGCGGAAACCAAAAATGCTATTGGTGAGCATTTTAACCCAACTCCAGCAGGCATTAAGGTTACTCTTAGGGACCCGGAGAGGGTTCTGGCCAAAGATTATGACGGAACCGACATCGATAACAAAACTATGGCCCAAACATCTACTGGCAAATATGTCTTCTACTATAATTCTGAGGCAGTTACAACCCTGGCGTCTACTATCACAGCTATAGCCACCTCAATAACTGTAGCGACAGGCGAGGGTGCCTTACTACCGGCATCTGATTTCTTTATTGAGATTGATAAGGAAATACTAAAATGCTCTAGCAGGACTGATGATGTCCTGACTGTAACGAGAGGACAAAAGAGCACAAAGGCTGCCGACCATAGCTCTGGAGTCAGTGTATGGCGACTTAGGGGCTGGTGGCACTACTATTGCAAAGCCGTGGATGGGACAGAGGATGCAGCCAAAACGGTAATCACTCATGGCTCATTCAAGCTGAATTAGGGGATAAAATGAGGTCAATAACCGATACGCTAAAAACTGCGATGCAGTTATTGAACCCGGAGGCTCTATTTAAGCTGGAGCTTACTCAACCTGATGAGACCTCTTATACCTATGAAGAGGATCGGATTCTTGGTATCCAGGAAGAGGAGCAGCAATATAACCATATTACAAAGGTGACGCTTGATAACGCGGACGGCACTCTTACTGATATTGTCCTGAAGGGCTATAAGGCAGTCGTTAGCTGGGGAGCTACCACTACCACTGGGAAAGAATACTCAGCGATGGCTCCAATGTGGGTAATAGGGCAGCAGTTTAATTCTTCTCCCGGCGCATTAGACTGCACCCTTGAGCTTTGGGGAGTTCCCAATCTGCTGGCTGAGGATAAAGCCTCCGTGAGCTATATACCATCAAAGAATGACGCTAAAACTGCTAAGGCTTTACTAACTGCTATTCTTGGGGCAACTACACCTTATACAGCGTGGCAAGCCACTACGGATTATGCTGCGGATGATTATGTGAGGCCAACTACTGCTAATGGTTTTGCCTACAAGTGCACCGAAGCTGGCACAACCGGGGCAACCGCTCCAACCTGGCCAACGACAATAGGCGAGACGGTAACTGATGGCACAGTTACCTGGACTTGTGATAAGACTGATAATCCCTATTCCCACTGCAAAGCCTATGAGATAGTCTGGCCGGGGACCCCCGATCCGCTTATGGATGTCTACAAGCCCAAAGATGTATTCAGGATATACCCTAATGCTTCAAGGATGGCTGTTATAAGAAGGCTGCTGGACTTTACCAACTCGGTCATGCGCTACCATAGCACCCTTAATAAGCTGTATATCTTTCCGCCAATTACGGCCGGCACCGATTATGATTAT
>JABUBP010000590.1_pt1 | contig 10484 bp, 6 predicted proteins | sample 7240331 | NCBI WGS metagenome assembly JABUBP01 (sample SAMN07256347, study PRJNA390944) | subsurface metagenome | isolation source: Methane hydrate marine sediment | place: Pacific Ocean: Eastern North Pacific, ODP site 1244 | collected 2002 | reverse complement strand
GCCGTCGCAGGTGCGCACGCAGACGGTGCGGAACGTGCCGGACGCCCCGCCGAGATCGCCGCCCGGCCCGCGACACCAGGCTGTCGTCCGGCTTCGGCAATGGCTTGCCGTTGTCGCGGAAGCGATTGGTGATGGGATAGCGGCGGTCGCGGCCAAAGTTCTTTTCGGTCACCTTCACGCCGGGCGCTGCCTGCCTTCGCTTGTATTCGGCGATGTTGAGCAGGCGGTCGATGCGCGCGACCACCTCGCGGTCGAAACCGGCGGCGACGATGTCGGCCAGCGGCATCTCGCGCTCGACCAGTCGCTCGAGGATGCCGTCGAGGATGTCATACGGCGGCAGCGAATCCTGGTCGGTCTGGTTCTCGCGCAATTCCGCCGTCGGCGGGCGCGTGATGATGGAGGGCGGGATCACCTCGCCCGACGGCCCCAGCGCGAAATCCGGCTTCCAGGAATTGCGCAGCTCCGAGAGGCGGAAGACTTCCGTCTTGTAGATGTCCTTGATCGGGTTGAAGCCGCCATTCATGTCGCCGTACAGCGTGGCGTAGCCGACCGACATTTCCGACTTGTTGCCTGTCGTGACCACCATCGCGCCGGTCTTGTTGGAGATCGCCATCAACAGCGTGCCACGGGTACGCGCCTGCAGGTTTTCCTCGGTGATGTCGCGCGGCAGGCCGGCAAAGGGCACAGATAGTATCTTCTCGAATCCATTCACCGCGTCCGCAATCGGCAACACCTCGTAGCGGATGCCGAGCAGCTTGGTCAGCTGCGCGGCGTCGTCCTGCGATATCTGCGCGGTGTATTTGAATGGCAGCATGATGCCGCGCACTTTATCCGCGCCGAGCGCATCGACCGCGATCGCCGCGCACAAAGCCGAGTCGATGCCGCCGGAGACGCCGAGCAGCACGCCCGGGAATCCGTTCTTGCGGACATAGTCGCGCAGGCCGAGCACGCAGGCGGCGTAGTCGCCCTTGTCCCCTTCGAGCAGCGGCGTCACGGGGCCGGAGCAGCGCCAGCCGCCGGCGTCCTTGCGCCAGACGAGAGTCGTGATGTCTTCCTGGAAGGCCCGCTGTTGCGCGGCAACGGAAAGATCGGCGTTGAGCGCAAAGGAAGCACCGTCGAACACCAGCTCGTCCTGGCCGCCGACCTGGTTGAGATACACCAGTGGCAGCCCGCTCTCGGTGACACGGGCGACCGCGATCGAGAGGCGGAGATCATTCTTGTCGCGCGCATAGGGCGAGCCGTTCGGCACGACGAGGATTTCCGCGCCGGTCTCGGCGAGGCACTCGACGATGTTCTCGTATTCCTCTGATTCCTCGAGCCAGATGTCCTCGCAGATGGGCACGCCGACGCGCACGCCCTTCACCGTCACCGGGCCCGCCGCGGGCCCGCGCGCGAACAGGCGCTTTTCGTCGAACACACCGTAGTTCGGCAAGTTCGCCTTGTAGCGGAGTGCTGCGATGCGGCCGCCGTCGAGCAGCGCGCAGGCATTGTAGAGCTTGCCGTCCTCGACCCAGGGCGTGCCGATCAGCACGGCGGGTCCCCCGCCCGCGGTCTCGCGCGCCAGCGCCTCCACCGCCTCGCGGCAGGCGGCCTGGAATGCGGGTTTCAGCACGAGATCTTCCGGCGGATAGCCGGTGACGAACAATTCCGGCAGCACCAGAAGGTCGGCGCCGTCGGCCAGCGCCTTTTCGCGCGCGGCGCGGGCTTTCGCGGCATTGCCTGACACATCGCCCACTGTCGGGTTGAGCTGGGCCAGCGTGATCCTGAATTCGGCGGTCTGGTTCATGGCCTGATGTTGCCCCGCACAAGAGCAAACTTCAATGATTGGGATTAGATCAGACCCATGCGTTCGGCGATGGCAAACAGCCAGAACGCCCCCGACATGAGCAGCGCGACGCCGACGGCGGCCGAGCCCATGTCCTTGACCCGCCCGATCTGCGGGTCGTGATCGGTGGTCAGGCGGTCCGAGAGCTTCTCGATGGCGGTATTGAGCAGTTCGACGACGAGCACGAATGCGACAGCCGCAACCAGTTCCACCCGGCGCATGACAGTCGCCCCGACCAGCCAGGCCAGCGGGATCGAGAGCGCGAGCGCAAAGATCTCCTCACGGACAGCCGCCTCCGAGCGGAACGCGAAGGCGAGCCCGTTACGCGTGTTGATGGTGGCCCGCCACAGTCGCAGCAAATTACAGTCCCGCTGCGGCCGGCATCGGCGCCGCCTTGCCGGCGCGCTCCTGCTTCAGGAGTTCGGCGATCAGGAACGCCATATCGATCGACTGTTCAGCATTGAGGCGGGGATCGCAGACCGTGTGGTAGCGATCGCTGAGATCCTCATGCGAGATGGCGCGCGCACCACCGATACATTCGGTCACATCCTGCCCGGTCATCTCGAGGTGTACGCCGCCGGCGTGGGTACCTTCGGCGGCATGCACATTGAAGAAGGTCTTCACCTCCGACAGGATGCGGTCGAACGGCCGCGTCTTGTAGCCGGTGTTCGAGGTGATGGTGTTGCCGTGCATGGGATCGCACGACCACACCACCGTGCGGCCCTCGCGCTGGATCGCGCGCACCATGCCGGGCAGATGCTCGCCGGCCTTCTCATTGCCGAAGCGCGTGATCAGGGTCAGCCGGCCCGGCTCGTTGTCGGGATTGAGAATGTCGACCAGCTTGAGCAGTTCGTCGGGCTTCAGCGACGGGCCGCATTTCAGGCCGATCGGATTCTTGATGCCGCGGAAATATTCGATGTGGGCACCCTCGAGCTGGCGGGTGCGGTCGCCGATCCAGATCATGTGGCCGGAGGTCGCGTACCAGTCGCCGGTCGTGGAGTCGACGCGGGTGAAGGCCTGCTCATAACCAAGAAGCAGCGCTTCATGGCTGGTGTAGAAATCGGTGGCGCGCAGCTCGGGATGGGCTTCGAGATCGAGGCCGCAGGCGCGCATGAAATTGAGCGCCTCGGAGATGCGGTCGGCGAGTTCCTTGTAGCGGCGGGACTGCGGAGAGTCTTTGAGGAAGCCGAGCATCCACTGATGCACGCTGGCGAGATTGGCGTAGCCGCCGGTCGCAAAGGCGCGCAGCAGGTTCAGCGTCGCCGCGGACTGGCGATACGCCATCAATTGACGCTGCGGATCGGGCGTGCGCGCGGCTTCCGTGAACGCGATGTCGTTGATGATGTCGCCGCGATAGCTCGGCAGCTCCTTGCCGTCGATCTTCTCGGTCGGCGAGGAACGCGGCTTGGCGAATTGTCCGGCGATGCGGCCGACCTTAACCACCGGCAGCGCGCCGGCATAGGTCATTACGACCGCCATCTGCAGGAAGACGCGGAAGAAGTCGCGGATGTTGTTGGCGCCATGCTCGGCAAAGCTCTCGGCGCAGTCGCCGCCTTGCAGCAGGAAGGCCTCGCCCCTCGCCACCCGCGCCAGCGATTTCTTCAGGTTGCGGGCCTCGCCCGCGAAGACCAGCGGGGGAAAGGTGGCCAGCTGCGCCTCGACATCGGCCAGCGCCCCGGCGTTGGGGTATTGGGGCATCTGCAACACAGGCTTGCTGCGCCAGCTATCGGGCGTCCACCGCTCGGCCATGATCGTTAACTCCTGAGCAAAAACCGCCACTTAAACAAGCGGTTGCGAGGGCCGCGTTATACACAGGGGCGCAACACTCCGCCACAAGGATTTCCCACTGCAAGGTCAAGCCCTTGCAGCAAAAGCTGAATTCGCATTTGTTAAGGGCATGCTTGATGTTGTGAGGGAAGCCAAGGTGGCCGAGGCTGGGTTGGACGATGTCTTTGCGGACGACATCATCGTGCCGGCGGCCGACCGCTATCCACTGGGCGCGACCCTCTTCCTGCCCCGCACCGGCAGGCGCAGCCATGCCGTGCTGATCAATTCGGCCACAGCCGTGCCGCGAAAGCTCTATCGCGGCTTTGCCGGCTACCTCGCCCGGCGCGGCTGCGCGGTGCTGACCTACGACTATCGCGGCACGGGCGACAGCAGGCAGAAGGCGGTGACCGGCTACAACCAGCCGCGTTCGCTGGTCGGCTTCAAGGCCTCGATGTCCGACTGGGCGGCCAAGGACATCGCCTCAACCGTGCAATGGATGCGCGAGCGCTACGGCAACATGCCGCTGACCTATGTCGGCCATTCCTTCGGCGGTCAGGCGCTCGGGCTGTTGCCGAACAACAAGGAGGTTTCCCGCGCCCTCTTCATCGCGGCGCAGGCCGGCTACTGGAAGCTGATGGCGTCGCCGGAAAACTACCGCGTCTATGCCATGCTGAATTTCCTCGGCGTGCCGCTGACGAAACTGTTCGGCTACATGCCGGGCTGGGCGGGCCTCGGCATGGACCTGCCGAAGGATGCCTTCCTGCAATGGGTCGGCTGGGTGATGAAGGAGCGCTATCTGTTCGGCGACTCCACGCTCGACACCCGCGAGAACTTCCACAACTACAAGAACCCGCTGCGCGCGCTCTGCTTCACCGACGATCCCTGGGCGACACGCACCGCGGTCGAGCTGCTCTGCTCCGGTTACACCGCAACCAGGCCCGACATCGTCAGCATTTCGCCGAACGAGATCGGCGTGAAGAAGATCGGCCACATGGGATTCTTCCGGTCGGAGCACCGCGACACGCTGTGGCGTGGGGCGGCGGAGTGGTTGCAGGCGGAGAGTTAAGAGGTGCGCGACCATCCTCTGCTGCGCTATTTCCTGACGAGATGATGGCTCGGCGCAACCGTGCTTGCTGGCACGGCCTCCGAGATTGAGAACGTCAACCAAGTATTCCAGCCGGACGGCCGGTTGGCAGCATCGAACTCGCCGTAGCCCTTCACGCCGAGAAAGGCGTGATTGTTTCCTATCTGAAAGATATATCCGACTTGCGGGCCCATGCCGAGAACACGAGAGCGGAAGCCACCGAGAACGGCCGGCTGTCCGAAATCATCGGTGATCTGCTGGTAGGCGTAGCCGACGAAACCGACGAAGACCTGCTTCGACAGGAACTGCGATACGCCCCAGTCGAAATGGAAATCGATGCCGCTCTGATACTGCGTGTCGGGGTTCTTGAAGTTGTATGTGAAGCCGCCGACGCCGGAAAGTTCTGTCCCGGTCGCGGGATTGAGGTAGGTGTAGCCGCCGCCCAGATCGATCGCGCCATGGCCAAGGCCGATATTCGAGAGTCGGAGAGGACTGTAATCCCCGACCGGAATATCGCCTGTACCGTAGATCATATAGTTATGGATGCCGTTATTCCATTTGAGCTTCAGGGTCGGATAGAGATCTCCGTAAGAAGTCAGCGCATCTTCGAGGAAACCGTTGCGCTTCGTTACGATCGGCCCCGCCCCGACAGTCAAATTGCCGGCAATGTTCGCGGAATTTCGACCGAAGACGCCGGCTACCGAAGCCGATAGCTGGCCACCGAGAACCGGCGTTGCGAACGTATAGGTCGGTGCAATCAACATCAGATCGGCTTGGGCGCGCAGGGCCACATTCAGATCGATATTCACGTTCGGGGAAAGTCTTCCGACCTGGAATTCGCGCGCTGCTGCGGTAGCACCCGAAGCACCTACGCTGGCATGATAGTAGATCGCGCCGATTGACCAACCCGGCGTCACCGCCGTCGCCGCGAGGCTGCCGTACAAACCAGGAAGCCAGAACGAAATGCCGTTCTCGTCCGCGGCAGCAATTCGCGGGGAAATCAAGCTGACCGCGGCAGCAACGAGGCCGACACGCAAGCGTCGCCGACGACGAATGGATACCAATATATGACGTTGCATTAGCCGTCCCCACTTACGAACATGATGCCAACTGACTACTCATTTGCTTCGGAACGCAGCCCGAAAACGGCTCGGTCGCATCGATCTGACTTCCGTTGCAAGGTTTTCTGTCACGGCGCACGGATGTCGCGTAGACCTCGTCAATCGGACAATCCCTTCTTCAGCACCGCCGCCTTACGGCCCTGCAGAGCTTCCTCGCCGTCGGCTTTCTTCATTTCCTTCAGCTCGATCGTCACCTGGCGGATCTTGCCGGTGAACTTGAACGGCACCCTGTAGGCCTCGGTGACGGGAGTACCTTCGTCGGCGCCGACATCCGCGCCTTCGTCCGCCGAGAAGCCGCAGCATTGGGTACGTTCGATGCGACCCGTGGCAACACTCTTGCCGTTGACGAAGAGTGTGCCCTCGCCGCCCTTGCCGATCCCGCCGCCGTCATAAGTAAACTCGAAGCGGATGGTGGCATTTCCGGCAGGCAACGCCTGCCTGGCGGCTATCGTAAATCGCTGCAACCCTAGAAAGTTGTAGGTATATGTCGGTTTGCCGTCCTTCAGGTACAGACTCCAGCCGCCAAACCGGCCGGCCTGGGCAAGGATCGCCCCGCTGGCTCCGGCCTTTGGAATTTCCACGTCGGCGATGATCGCGTGCGAGCGGTTCTTCGTATTGATGAAGACATTCTCGGACATTCCGAGCATGCCATCGTGCACCGTCAGCGACGTGCGGCCAGCCATCAAGTCGGGCCGTCCGACCAGAGCGGGGTTCAATCGCTCCAGAGTGCGGTCGTCGAGGGGCAATACGGAGTACTTGATCGCTTCCTTGAGAAACACCTCCTGAAGCTCTTTCAGCTTGTCCGGATTCTTGGCTGCCAGATCGTTCGCCAGGCTGAAGTCCGAGCGCGTATCGTAAAGCTCCCAGATATCCTGTTCGAGCGACCTGCGATTCTTGGTCTCCCATGCCGCCCGGTGAACGGTGCCGGCGAGCCAGCCATCGCTGTAGATCGCACGGTTGCCGAAAATCTCGAAATATTGCGTGGTGTGCGTGCTCGGTGCCTTGGCGTTGGCAAAGCTGTAAGCCATGCTGACGCCCTCGATGGGAGTCTGCGGCGTTCCATTCACGCTCTTCGGCTCGGGAAGTTTTGCGGCTTCGAGGATCGTCGGTACGACATCGATCACGTGATGCCACTGCGAGCGCACCTCACCTTTCGACGCAATACCTCTGGGCCAATGGATCACCATGCCGTTGCGGGTGCCGCCATAGCTCGAAGCCACCTGCTTCGTCCAGGTGAAGGGAGTGTCGCCGGCGACCGCCCACCCGGCAGCATAGTGACTGTATGTCATCGGGCTGCCGAGTTCGTCGTAGTGCTTGAGAATGTCCTGAACGGTTTCCTGTACCCCGTTGAAATAGGTCATCTCGTTGAACTGGCCATTCATGCCGCCTTCGGCACTCGCACCGTTGTCGCCGACGATGTAAAAGACCAGCGTGTTGTCGAGTTGCCCGGTCGCCTTGATGGCGTCGATCAGGCGGCCGATCTCGGTGTCGGTATATTCGCCAAAGCCAGCGAATACTTCCATCTGGCGAGCGAAAAGTTTCTTCTCGTCGGGGCTCAGCGCGGTCCAATCCTTGATGGCTTCCGGCTTGGGAGCGAGCTTCGTATCGGGCGGCACCACGCCGAGCTTGATCTGGCGGGCCAGCGTCTCCTCGCGGAGCTTGTCCCACCCTTGATCGAACTTGCCCTTGTACCGGGCGATCCATTCCTTCGGCACATGGTGCGGGGCATGGGTGGCGCCGGGCGCGAAGTACATGAAGAACGGCTTATCGGGCGTCAGCGACTTCTGGTACTGCATCCAGTCGATCGCCTTGTTGGTCATGTCCGTCATGAAATGATAGTTGGGATCTTTCGACGGCTCGACCTGGGTCATGCCGTCATAGATCAGCGGCGCCCATTGGTTGGTCTCGCCGCCCATGAACCCGTAGAACTTGTCGAAGCCCTGTCGGGTCGGCCAGCGGTCGGTCGGGCCGGACGGGCTCACTTCCCACGCCGCGGTCTCGTGATTCTTACCGAAATGCGCGGTGCTATAGCCGTTCAGCCTCAGCATCTCCGCGACAGTGGCCACACTGTTGGGGCGCTGCCCGGTCTGCCCGGGAAAGGTCGTCGCAGTTTCCGCAATCGAACCGAAATTGTTCATGTGATGGTTGCGACCGCTGAGCAGCGCCGAACGAGTCGGCGAACAAAGCGCCGCGGTGTGGAATTGGTTATATCGCAGACCCTCATTCGCCAAGCGGTCCACGGTCGGCATATTGATCGGTCCGCCGAACGCGCTGGACTGTCCGAAGCCCATATCGTCGATCAGCACGATAAGCACGTTGGGCGCGCCGGCAGGCGCCTTGACCTCGAATCGCGGCGGCGGTGTTGCATTGCGGGCGTCGAATACGGTGCTGTGCGGGTATTGCGGCTCGGGGATCGGCAACACCGATCGCTCGGTCGGCAGCACGACGCCCGGCGGCGTCGCCTGCTGGGCGCTGGCCGGCACTGCAATCCCGGCAACCAACGATAACAGCGCAACGGCCACACTTGTTCGCATCATGATGACTTCTCTCGCATAACGAATGGCTTTCTTCGCCGGAACGAAGTCCGGGAATTCTAGCGTCTGCCGACGCGATTGACCGGGCCGCCGCGATTCATTGGCGTTCCCGCGGCGCCGACACCCGGTGTCACCACCGCGCGCGCCACTGGCCGCGGCCGCAGCACGACGCCGGGCCTTACGATGCAGCCGACGGGATATTCGATGTACTGGCAGTACACCACAGCGCTCGCTTTCTCGGTGCTCGCAACTACAATGCCAGTCACCATCAACAAGACTGTCAGGACGATTAATACTTTCATTCTGCAAATCCTCCCGGTTGGAGAGTAACGCTGGGCCTTTCAGCGGGACGAATGTTGAGGCATATCAAGCTCGGTATTTCTACTTGTATTCCCGGAAATATCGGCGAAGCGACTTGGCCGGCGCGCCGCTCGGTCCTGCTCCGCGGCTGCGCGCTTCCACTTGACTTGCCGGAAGGCGGATCGATGATGAAGCGATCCGAGTGTTTCTGAATTCAAGAGGACTGCCATTGGCACGCAAGCGCCGCAAATCGGGTGGCAGTAAGCTGAAGGCAGCAGCCGCCGTATCGCAGCCTGCACCGCACAATGCCGAACCCACCCTCTGGTCGAAGCATCCAACCCGGATTGCGGTGACGGCCGTAACGACGACCTTGTTCGCGTTCGGCGTTCTCTATTTTCTCAACGGCAGAGAAACGGTTTCAACGGCAAAAGATTCATCGGCCGCAACTTATGTCGGGAGCGACGCCTGCGCCGGCTGCCACCGTTCCGAAGCGAAACTGACAAGACCGTGCGTGGCAATTTCGACGATGCGAGCTACGACTATTACGGCGTGCGGTCCCGCTTCTTCCGCAAGGACGGCAAATTTCTGGTCGAAACCGATGGCGCCGACGGCAAGCTAGCCACGTTCGAAGTGAAATATACATTCGGCGTCGATCCGTTGCAGCAGTATCTCGTCGAATTTCCCGATGGCCGCCTGCAGGCGCTATCGCTCGCGTGGGACGCTCGGCCGCAAGACAAAGGTGGTCAGCGCTGGTTTCACCTTTCACCCAATGAAGCGATCAGGCATGACGATATCCTGCACTGGACAAAGCTGAACCAGAACTGGAATTTCATGTGCGCGGAGTGCCACTCAACCGGCCTGCGCAAGAACTACGACGCCAGGACGGATCGCTTCGCGACGACCTGGGCGGAAATCAGCGTCGGCTGCGAGGCCTGTCATGGGCAGGGCTCGCATCACGTCGCCTGGGCGCGCGACCAGCGGAGTTGGTGGCCGTTCGGCAAGCGCGAGGATGCAAGCAAGGGGCTTCTGGTGCGCTTCGACGAGCGCCGCGACGTTACCTGGCCGATCGACCCTCGGACTGGAAACGCGCAGCGCTCCGCCGAAGCAGCGACGTTGCGCAAGGAAGTCGAGACATGTGGACTCTGTCACGCACGACGGGGCGGTTTCCACGAGGAGTGGATACCAGGGCAGTCGTTGTCGCAAACCCATGCCGTCGAAGCGCTGGCGCGCAACACCTATCATGCAGACGGCCAGATCCGCGATGTGGAGGAGCCGTACAACTACACGCCGTTCAGGCAAGGCAAGATGTTCGCGGCCGGGGTCACCTGCAGCGATTGCCACGAGCCGCACAGCGCCAAGCTCCGTGTCTCCAGCGAAGGCGTCTGCCTGCAATGTCATGCGTCCGACAAATATGCCGATGCGAAACATCGCCACCACGCCGGGACCAACCCGCCACCGACCTGCATCTCATGCCACATGCCAGCCCGGACCTACATGGTGATCGATACAAGGCACGATCATGCCTTCAGAATCCCGCGCCCCGATCTCTCCGTCAAGCTCGGAACACCGAACGCTTGCAACGACTGCCACCGCAACAAGTCAGCGCAATGGTCGGCCGCAGCCATCGAACAATGGTACGGCCCGGACCGAAAGGGCTTTCAGGCCTACGGGCCGGCATTCCATGCTGCCCGCACCGATCAGGTCGACGCCGCCGCACTTCTTTCCGTCCTTGCCGCAGATCGCAAGGCGCCCGCTGTGGCACGGGCCAGCGCACTCGGCGAACTTGCCTCGCGCGTCACCCCAGCGAATATCGCGGCGACCCGCGCTGCGCTGGCCGATCCCGATCCGCACCA
>JABUBP010000589.1_pt1 | contig 10487 bp, 7 predicted proteins | sample 7240331 | NCBI WGS metagenome assembly JABUBP01 (sample SAMN07256347, study PRJNA390944) | subsurface metagenome | isolation source: Methane hydrate marine sediment | place: Pacific Ocean: Eastern North Pacific, ODP site 1244 | collected 2002 | reverse complement strand
GGTATATCACCGACTTGCAAATTGCTTTCGAACAGCTTAGCATTGCTTACCAGCAGGATGACCGGAAGTTTATGCCCAACAACTACGGCTGGACCATACAATTTTAGCATAGAGAGGGAAAGTGAAGAATATGGACACAATAGAAGCGAAAGAGCTGTTGAACCGGTATGTTTCCACTGAGTGGCTGAAGAAACATTCTATTGCTACGGCAGCAGTTATGCGGGGACTGGCAGAGAGACTGGAACACGACGCGGATGAATGGTGGATCACCGGCTTGATACATGACCTGGATTTTGATCTCACCCAGGACCCCGCGGTTCACGGATTGAAGAGCGCCGAAATCCTCTCTGCCCTCAATATTAAAGAAGAGATTATTCAGGCTGTCAAAGCCCATAATGCTGAGGGTTTAGGAATTGAGAGAAAAACAGAGCTTGATTATGCGCTAAGCTGCGGCGAAAGTATTACCGGCTTAATCGTTGCCGCTGCTCTGGTAATGCCGGATAAAAAACTTGCTTCCTTAAAACCGTCTTCTGTGGTAAAACGAATGAAAAAGAAGGATTTTGCGCGTAAAGTATCCCGGGAGAATATCCTTCTCTGCCGGCAGATTGGCTTGGAGCTGGATGAGTTCGCCGGGATTGGGGTGGCAGCCATGCAAAAGGTGGCGGATCAGTTAGGACTTTAGTATGACCCTGATGCGAGTTATCTTTTCATTTATAATAGCTCTTGCCGTGGTTTTTATGGTGCCGGCGGCAACCCTGGATGTTATTGACACCGCTGCTGAAGAGTTCGGCAGCTTTATTACGAGTAAAGTAGACGATCAAGAAGGTTACTCTATTTCCATAAACCCATTTCTTTCAGACAGAAGCGGTCAAAGTCTCTTAGGTGAGAGAATTAGAAGCTCCCTGGAACTTTACCTGGCACTGCATTATCAGAAAACCAGAGTGCTCTCCTCACCTGAAGGTTACAATCACTATACCGTGACCGGAGAGATCATGAGTTTTCTATCCCAGGTCAGGCTACTGGTGAAGATCTATAATCCCGACGGCTCCCTGGCCGGCGGGATCAAGTATGACCTGGAAATTGACACTGAGCTCGAACAACTGCTTGCTCCCAGGGAAGAAAACAATAGCTTTCAGAGTACTCCGGATCCCTATGAACCTGACGACCTTCCCGGATTTGAAGTGAAGGTAGAAGAGCAGAAGCTCAGTATTTTCGGCAGGTTTCTGACCCCGGGGGATATTGACCGCTTCTTATTCTACCTGCCCTTGCCCGGTAATATAATAATAGAGGCGGTAGCAGAAACAGATCTGCAGCTCCTCCTTTTTCGCGGAGGCGAGGAAATCCCCTTTATGGCTCAGCCATCAAGAATAGAGGAACACCTGCCTACGGGTGTATACATCCTTGAAATCACAGCCTATGATTTTGATTTAGAGACAGCCTATCAACTGTTGATGAATCTCGCCACTATAGGTGATGACAGCTATGAACCTGACGATACCCTGGAAGAGGCGACGGAGATAGTTTCCGGCAGCAGTCAGGAACGAATTATCGCTGCCGGGAACTACGACTGGGTTGAGATGAAGAGCGCCCTTCCCGGATTTTATCTGCTCTCTGCGGAGGATAGTGATATCCTGCTTCGGCTCGCTCTTTTCGACAACCGGGAGCGGGAAATAATAAATAATTACAGCTATGCCGGCCATGAGCAGAACGCCATACCTGTTTTCCTGGGCACAAGAAGACTTTTTGCCATGATATCTGCTCAAGATCCGGATGAAGCGGCTGCATATAAACTCGCTCTTCATAATATTGAACCGATACAGATCCATCCCAACGGTAATAAAATATTCCTTAAATCTCAGGATGATTTCCACTACCTCAAGCTGCGCATCCTTCAGCAGGGGATTTACCGGATCAGGGCGGAATCAGAGCGCTACCCGGTGATTATCCGGGTATACAATCTTCCCAATATGCAATCGATAGAGAAAAAGACAGACGTCGCATATCCGCTTACACCTGGTGATTACCTGATTGCACTGAGCGTGAGCGGTAAAGGTGGAGAATCGATCGAGATATCGGTAAATCACTAAAATGAGGAAAGAAAAATATGGGGCTTAAAGTCGGCAGAATTGTCAAGGAATTCGTTTTCAAATCACTGCTTGATCAGCACATCAAAATGGATCTGCACGGTAACAAGAAAAAGCTCTCCGGGATTTTAGTTGAAGTAAGCGAAAATCAGCTGGAACTGGAATGTACGCCCCAGGATCTTGAAAAATTAGAGCCTGATGAACAGATCCGCATTTTTTTTTACCTTCAGAATAATTATCACACCTTTGAAGCAACAGTAATCGAAAAACATGATGGACATCTTTTTCTGACTCACCCGGAAGGTGTTTATAAAAATCCTCAACGTAAATTTGAAAGGATTAAACTCGAACAACCCATTCAGGTATTCTTCACTCTACAGGGCAAGAAAGTTGAGCTGAATTTCCCTAAAGCTGATTTCCCCATACCGGAAGCAGAGCCGGAAATAGCCGAGGACTTTGCCGTGAGCGGCATCCAGAGACTTACCAGTAAATTTCACCAGAAAATGTCGAAAATTGTTTCGACCAGCAATATCACCATGATGAGAAACAAGATCCCGGCAACCTACGAGGAAAAACTCATGGCCGCAACCGGGAAAATACTCTGGATACCCTGTGTGGATGAGGATTTTATTTCTGTAGATCCCTTCACTGAGGAGAGGATTATCACGAAAAAGGATCTCGTCAAATATGAAGAATCCTTTAACACTCCGGTGCATATAATAACCAGCAAACTTGGCAATATTCTCTTTGAGAAGCAGAAAAAGAAAATATTCTCCGAGGCTTACTGCCCCGTACTCTACGATCAATACCTGGTTGGTTATCTCTATATAACCAATCGGGATGAAAGGCGAAAACGGATTTCCAGAGATTCGATTGACTATCTATACGAGTTTGCCAAGGTATTAAGCTACTCGTTGAAACTAAACGGCTATTTTGCCAGTGAAACCTCCGGCCAACAACGCTATGAAGCACCGATCATTGATATGAGCGCTTCAGGACTTCTCTTTGCCCATACCCTGCCCAGTCTTTCAAAAGACCTGCTGATCCATACGGATATTGATCTTACCGTGAAGATCATGGATAAAAAGCTGGTAATCGGTTCGCGGGTCAGGAGGAAATTCAAGGATAATGAGAGATGTTATTTTGGTGTACAGTTTCTGAATTTCGCTGAAGATGATTTCCGTTTTCTATTCGAGCTGCTCTATGGCCGCCCTTATACCATGGATGAAGAGGACCGCTGGGAGGGTGGCTCTCCCCCGCCCCCGCTTGACCTATTTGAGTAGAATGCCGAGCTCCCCGAGAGCGCTGTAGTCCAGGTGGCTCAATACAACAGCGTACACTACTCTAGCGGATATTTAATCTCAAAAATATAGCTTGCTGTGTGATCCGGGCTTCCGGCCGTAAAACAGATCATCCAACCATAATAGAGCTCTGCGCGCGAAACCTGAATGTTTAACAAGTTTTCCCACCAGAGACGCTGAATATAACGGGCCGTGGGAGTAAGGACAGACGGCCATACATCTGCCGCAATCCGTTCCTATAATATTCCAGTATTTGAAACAACTATCCGCGTCAATCCGCCAGCGCAGGGCTCCCTGGTATTCCTGCCGGTTATCTGTGGGGATAGCCCCGGCAGGACAGGAATCGGCGCATTTCATACAAAAATTACAGAAGTCTATGACTGATGCATCAGGAATATAATTATCAGGAAGAAGCTCCATATCCGTAGTAACCACAGCTATTCTTACCCTTGGTCCCAGATCCGGTGTTATCAGAAAACCCAAACGCCCGATCTCTCCCAGCCCGGCATCACGGGCAACCAGTGGACAGATAACCCGGTAATTCCCATCGATATGAGCCCGGGCTGAATAACCGAGGTTGCGAAGAAAAATTGTCAGCTGCAGTGCAATATGGGCTGCATTAGCATATTCACGTGCCGATTCCATCACCGTTCCCGGGCCGGGGCCCTGCTGGATCATCTCGTTCCTCATTTCAACGGTAAAGGCAATTGCATATCTATGGGCAAGATTTATGGGTGCGCCATAATGCCCGGCACCGCGTCCGATATGGGAGTAAAGATGGTAACTTTTCAGCTCTGCTATACCCGAGTGTCGGGCTCCGTAAAAAAGCGACAGCCTCTTCACCCATCCGGTCAGTTCTGCTGCTGATATTTCGGATACCGAATTCTTAAGCTCCTCTAATTCTTCTCTATCCCCGCCGTCAACCTTATCTTTCAACTCTTCGTTGAACTGAAAGCTGGCCATAGCAGCTGCCGTAGTCAGGGGAGTTGTTTTTTTCGCTTCCAGAGAGAGCAGACCGGGAAGCAGGCGCACTTTATCATCGGCCTCTTCAGCTTCAGGATGGTGTTTATAATAATCCCTGTACCGGCTGCTGCCCGGTTCAAGTCGGAAACGGGAGAATGGTATATCCCTCTCGTCGAATCGTTCGGCCGGAATCTCCCTGCCAACAGAAACCCGACCGATGGGCAGGAAGAGCAGAATCAGGATTACCAGAATAATAACAGCAATGAGAGCAAGAAACGTTATTTCCGCGGCTATTGGCAGGAAAGGGAAGATAAAAAATGGGAGTATGACTGCAGCAGCGGTAATCGCAGCCCGTTTTGCAGCCTTCTTTTCTCTAACCTGTAAAGCTTTTAAAATAAAAGAGAGGAATACTGCAAACAGCAAAATTCCGGCGAGTACAGATGTTATATCGAGCGAAAGATCCAATTAAGCCTCAGACTTCTACAGGTTAGGTATGGCCGGTGCCTTCCTGATGAAGGCCTGCCGGGTAAAGGGCTTCTGCCAATCAATACTTAAAGGCAGTAGCCAGTAGTTCTTTTGTGTAAGAATGCTTAGGATTTTTAAAAATATCCCGCGCACTTCCAGCTTCGACAATTCTTCCGTTACGCATAATAATTAGATCATGACAAAGGCTTTTCACAACCTTGAGATCATGACTGATAAATATATAGCTGAGATTATATTTAACCTGCAGCCGTTTTAATAATTCAATTACCTGAAATTGAATAGTCCGATCAAGTGAAGAAGTGGGCTCATCGAGTACAATTATTTGAGGTTTCAATACCAGGGCACGGGCAAGTGCAATACGCTGCCTCTGGCCGCCGGAAAATTCATTCGGAAAACGATGCCGGTTCCCGGGCTCCAGCCCCACTTCACGCATTGTGGCAATTACCAGTTTTTCCCGACTCTGCTGATCGCCGATTTTGTGAATCTTAAGGCCTTCGCCGATAATCTGCTCAACAGACATACGGGGACTCAGACTGTCGTAAGGGTCCTGAAAAATCACCTGCATCTGGAACCTCAAGGGCCGCATCTCTTTGGGCTTCAGATCATGCAAAGGCTGCTCTTTAAACCAGATTTCGCCTTTGCTGTTTTCAAGGCGAAGAATAGCCTTGCCCAGGGTTGTCTTTCCGGACCCGCTTTCTCCCACTACACCTAATGTCTGGCCGGCTTTAAGTTTAAGTGTTATTCCATCCACGGCTTTGACGTAGTCTTTTGTGAGTCTCAAAATACCACGTTGAATCGGAAACCAAACTTTTAAATTCTGCAATTTAAGTATCGGCTTAATATTCGGATCAGATTCAGGAGGTTCATTACCGGGTTCTGCAGCCAACAGAATCCTGGTATAGGGATGCTTCGGGCTGTTGAAAATTTTTCGAACGCTTTCTGTTTCCACTAATTTACCCTGGTGCATTACCGCCACACGATCCGATATCCGGCGTACAATACCGAGATCATGGGTAATGAACAAAACCGCCATTTTAAATTCCTTCTGGAGCGATTCAATCAAATTAAGAATTTGGGCCTGTATGGTAACATCTAAGGCAGTTGTAGGCTCGTCGGCAATTAGAAGTTTCGGTTCATTGGCCAGTGCCATTGCTATCATTACTCTCTGGCGCTCACCACCGGATAATTGATGGGGAAAAGATTTCAATTTGTTTTCGGGATCTCGTATACCGACTTTATTAAGCCATTCCAGGGCAATAGGAGTCGCTTTACCTGGTGAAAGACTTTTATGCAGAAACAGGGTTTCATTTAATTGTTTTTCTATTGTATGGAGAGGATTTAACGAGGAGAGCGGCTCCTGGAAAATCATGCTTATTTCATTGCCCCTGATGCTTATCAATTCCGACGCCTCCATAGCCAGAATGTTTCTTCCCTCAAACAGGATTTCTCCTTCAGGATAGGCAATCCAGTTTTCAGAAAACAATCGCAGAATGGCTTGAGCCGTTACTGTCTTACCTGAACCGCTCTCCCCGACCAGGGCCAGGGTTTCATTTGCCTGAATATCCATATCTAGGCCATGAACAACCTGCTCAATTTTGTCGCCCTTCTTGAAACCTATGTGCAGATTATGAAGTGCAAGTAGCGGTCTTTTCTTCATCTTCGATTCCATTAGTAGGCCCTTCTAGGATCAAGGGCATCCCGTACCGCTTCACCGATAAATACCAACAGGGCCAGCATTCCGGCAAGAACAATAAAAGCCGAGATGCCCAGCCAGGGAGCTTGCAGATTGGCCTTTCCCTGGGCTAAAAGCTCTCCTAAGGAGGGTGAGCCTACAGGCATGCCAAAGCCCAGGAAATCCAAAGAGGTTAAAGTTGTAACAGAGCCCCCCAGAATGAAAGGCATAAAGGTTAAGGTTGCAATCATGGCATTGGGGAGGATATGACGGAACATAATGCGGCTGTTTCTCATGCCCAGGGCTTTAGCTGCCTGAACATATTCGAAATTCCTGCCTCGTAGAAACTCCGCCCGAACAACACCTACCAGGCTCATCCAGCCGAACAACAGGGTAATGCCAAGCAGCCACCAGAAATTCGGCTGCACTACGCTGGCCAGAATGATCAGCAGAAACAAAGCGGGCATGCCTGACCATACTTCGATAAAACGCTGCCCGATAATGTCAATACGGCCGCCATAGTATCCCTGGACCGCACCGGCTGCAACACCAATAATAGATGAAAGAATGGTAAGGGTTAAACCGAACAAAATCGAAATTCTAAAGCCGTAAATCAGCCTGGCCAGTACATCCCGCCCCTTATCGTCCGTTCCCAGCCAATTCTCCCTGGACGGAGGTGACGGCGCCGGGCTGGGCAAATCGTAGTTAATGGTATCATAACTGAACCGGATGACAGGATGTATCATGAAACCCTTTTCTTTAATAAGATCAATAACATAGGGATCCCGGTAATCGGCAACGGTTTCAAACTCCCCGCCGAATTCCAATTCAGAATATTCAACCAGCACCGGAAAAAATGATTTACCGTCAAAGCGAATGAAAAGGGGCACATCATTGGCAATTACCTCGGCAAACAGACTTAAAACAAAAAAACTCAAGAATACCCAGAGCGACCAGAAGCCGCGCCGGTTGGCTTTAAATCGATTCCGCCGCTCCTGATTCAGTTTGCTTAACTGCTTCTTCATTCGTTTTTCATCTCGATTCAAAATCTATTCTTGGATCCACTAAGGTGTAAGTAAAATCGCTTATCAACCCTAAGATCAATCCCAGCAGGGTAAACATATAGAGGGTTCCGAACATTACCGGATAATCGCGCTGCATTACCGCTTCGAATCCCAAAAGCCCCAAACCTTCCAAAGAAAAAATAACCTCTATGAGCAGAGAACCGGTAAAAAACATGCTTATAAAGGCAGCGGGAAATCCTGCAATAATCAGCATCATGGCATTGCGGAACACATGCTTAAAAAGAATACCCTTTTCCTGCAGCCCCTTGGCGCGCGCAGTCATTACGTATTGTTTGTTGATCTCATCAAGAAAGGAATTCTTGGTAAGCATGGTCAGGGTGGCAAAGCCGCCTATTACCATGGCCAGCACGGGTAATGCCAGGTGCCAGAAATAATCCAGGATTTTCTGTAAAATATTAAGTTCAGCAAAATTAACGGATACCAGGCCCCTTAGGGGAAAGAGGTTTAAATAGGAGCCTCCCGCTAAGAAAATAATTAAAACAATGGCAAACAAGAAGGTGGGAATTGAATTACCTAGAATTATTACAGTGCTGGTCCAGATATCAAAGCGGCTTCCGTGGCTGACCGCTTTTCTGATGCCCATGGGAATGGAAACCAGATAGATAATCAGGGTGCTCCATAATCCTAAGGACATGGAAACGGGCAGGCGCTCGATAATGAGCCCGATAACAGTGCGGCCCCTGAACAGGCTCTCCCCGAAGTCGAAAACAAGGTATTTCTTCAGCATATCCAGGTAGCGAACATGCAGGGGCTTGTCAAAGCCGAAGCGGTGCTTGATCTCCTCGATCACCTCCGGGTCCAGACCCCTGGCGCCCCTGTAGGCAGGGACCTCCCTATCGGTATCCTGACTAACTTCCTGCTGGCCGGCACCGGAGATCCGCTCCATTATCATGTTCGAGCCTATGCCGCTCATCTCCGCCACCATCTGATCGATCGGTCCTCCGGGCGCTATCTGTACTATGAAAAAATTTATGGTGATTATGGCCAGTAGAGTGGGAATAATCAGTAGCAGACGGCGGGCAATATAGGCAGTCATTGTAAAATAGTAGAACCTATTTCACTTTATGTTTCGGGAGGTTTTTCTCTTTATCTTTGTCGAGCCACCAGGTGTCGATGCCCAGAACATACTTGGGGCGCACCGCCGGTCTGGAGAACTTGTTCCAGTAGGCAACCCGAAACATGCTGTTACCAAAATGAGGAATAACGTAGTGGTTCCAGGTCAGAACGCGGTCTAAGGCTCGGCCGTAGTGCAGCAGGGCTTGTTCATTATCCTGGTTGGCTACGATACCATCTATCAGCGTATCCACCGCCTCATCCTGCACGCCTGCCGTGTTATGGGTGTAGTCAATATAATCGGAGCGCCAGATGATTTTCAAATCACTGCTTGGATAAAATGATGCACTATAGCCCTGGGAGAGCATATCGAAGTCCCGGCTGCGCATACGATTGGTAAACTGGGTTGTATCCACCACCCGTATATTCATCTTAATACCCAGGCGCTCCATATTCTTCTGCACCGGTATGGCCACCCGCTCCATTGAGGGGCTGTACATGAGCAGCTCAAATTCCATGGGCTTGCCCGTCTTATTATTGACCAACTTTCTATCCCTTATTTCCCAGCCCGCCTCTTTCAGCAGTCTTAATGCGCTTCGAACCTGACTGCGAATGTTGCCTGATCCATCGGTTACCGGCGGCTGGTATTCCTTGGTGAACACTTCAGCGGGAATCTTTCCGCGCAGGGGCTCTAAAATCTTAAGCTCCTCTTTGCTCGGCAGACCCGTGGCCTCGTACTCTGTATTCTGAAAATAACTCCGTGTGCGTGTATATTGATCATAAAAGAGATTCTTGTTCAGCCATTCGAAATCCAGAGCATAATTCAGGGCCATACGCACCCTTCGATCGGAAAAAATGGGGCGCTGTATATTAAAGACAAAGGCCTGCATCCATCGCGGGATATCATGTTCTATCTCTTCCCTGACAATGTAACCGGCGTCAAAAGCAGGGCCCGTATATAGGGTGGCCCAGTTCTTGGATATGTTTTCCTGCCTTAGATCATACTCGCCCGCTTTGAAGGCTTCGAAAGCCACTGTTTGGTCGCGATAGTAATCGTAGCGGATATAATCAAAGTTCAACTGCCCCTTGTTTACCGGGATATCCATGGCCCAATAATTCTTTAACCTTTCATAGACAACGTATTGACCGATCTTGTAATCCTTTACCGTATAGGCACCGCTGCCCAGAGGTATTTCGGTCAACGGCTCGGTGAAATCCCGGGATTCCCAGTAATGGCGGGGCAGAATAGGATGTGAACCCAGGGAGATCAGCATCTCCTTATCACCCTCACTGAGGCTGAACTTCACCCTGTATCTGTCAAGCGCTTCTACCCCGGCAACATTCTTATAGTACTGTTTGAATTGAGGCACACCCTGCTCTACAAACTTGTTGAAGGAGAAGACAACATCCTCGGCGGTGATCGCCCTGCCATCCTGATGTTTTGCTTTGGGATTGATGTGAAAAATAATCCACTTGGAGTCTTCAGGATATTCCAGTTTCTTGGCGATCAGGCCGTAATAGACCTCCACCTCGTCATCGGAAGCAACCAGCAGTGTGTCGTAAAAAGAGGTGCTGGCAGCCGCAGCAACGCCGCGCTGGGCAAAGCTATGGAAATTGTCGTAAGTGCCTATGGAATTCAGGATTAAGGTGCCGCCTTTTGGCGCATCCGGGTTCACATAGTCGAAATGGGTAAAACCTTTGGCGTATTTTGGCTCCCCCCTCAGGGTAATAGCATGGGACACAATAATCTCAGACTCTGCCCATGACAATGTGCCACATAATAGTACTATAAGAATGTTGCCGGGGTAGAAGCGCTTGACAGATACAGGGTGAAGTTCAGCCT
>JABUBP010000588.1_pt1 | contig 10491 bp, 12 predicted proteins | sample 7240331 | NCBI WGS metagenome assembly JABUBP01 (sample SAMN07256347, study PRJNA390944) | subsurface metagenome | isolation source: Methane hydrate marine sediment | place: Pacific Ocean: Eastern North Pacific, ODP site 1244 | collected 2002 | reverse complement strand
AGATCTCTTCCATATGCAGCTGCGATATGGCGGTGTTCAGGATCTCCTTTCGCTCCTCGTCTCCCCATGGACTAAACTTAAATTAGGAGGGATGCTCATAGAATGACTGTTAGCGTATGGATGAGACAGTTGAGAAGTTGAGTTTCGAGTCCACCGATTTTAAGTTTTCAACAGCGTACGGAAAGTACTCCGATCAATTTGATGGGGGAGACGAGGAGCGAAAGGAGATCCTGAACACCGCCATATCGCAGCTGCATATGGAAGAGATCTCTTACCCGAATTTCTACGCGATCATCGACGCGGACATAGATTCAAGCCGGCCCTTTCACAGGAGCAGGATACAAGGCTCCCGAAAGTTCGCCTATAGGAAGAGCGAGAGGAAGATCGATAGGATAAAACGCCACAAGTAGCGCCAGCCATCGATCACATTCTCAACCATACCAAGCCTTCAGATCTGAGGCCGAAGCATCTATAAATTAGCCTGCGCCCGGTAGGGTGGACCATGAAGACCGACGGCCAGAACAGGAGGAACATCACAGTGGGCGCGGAGGTCCTGATAGTCCTGAAGAGGGACCAGCGGACCGGGAGGCTCACACAAGGCGTGGTGAAGGACATCCTCACTAGGTCCGCGAACCACCCCCATGGCATCAAGGTCAGGCTCAGAGATGGGAAGATAGGGCGGGTCCAGGAAGTCGTGACCCAGGAAAGCCGTTAAGACTCCGAAGGTCGCGAAGGAAAGGGCTGAATATAGTAGTTTTTTATCTAGTCACTCCTAGTTCTGAACATGGACCTCCAGAGACTTGCTGAATACCAGATCTGGGCCGACGACCAGGCGAGGAGACTCCTCTTGGATCTCACAGAGGAGGAGTTCTCCAAAGATGTCCTCCCACCCTTCGGGAGCATCCGGAGCCTCTGCGCCCACATCACCCTGGCCATCGAGTTCAACCTGAAGCACCACGTGGACAAGGAGGAGTTCAACCCCGAGGAGCTCGGGGAGGAGATCCACACGGCCCCCAAGGAGGGCCTCCTAGAGATGTGGAGGCAGGCGGACCTGAGGCTCCTGGAATACGCCAATTCGAGGACGGACGAGACCTACGTCTTCCGCAACTTCCTCGGGGAGGGCCAGATCACCCTCGACCAGGACGATTACCTCTCCCAGTACCTCCTCCACACGCAGCATCACAGGGCCCAGATCATGAGCGCGCTGAGGGTGATGGGGAAGGAGGCCGTGACGACGGACTACCTCTTCTACCTCTCAGATATAGCGAAGTGAACTCAGCAAGGTAGCTGATGAAGACTGCACGTGCAACGACCTAGTATAGGAACGGGATGAGCCTCTTCGTCCTCTTCATGTACTCCCGGTACTCGTCGCCGAACTCCTCGACCAGCATCTCCTCCTCGAAGAGCATCCGATGCCTGATCACGATGAAGTAGAGAGTGGAGACCAGGACGAGCATGATGACGCTCCGGAAGGCCACGTAGAAACCAACGACCCCCAGGACACCGCCAGCGTACACCGGATGGCGGATGAACCCGAACACGCCCGTCGTCATCAGCCTGTGGTCGTCCTCTATGTGGAGCACTCCTGAGCCGAACCTCGTAAGCTGAACCCTCCCGGCTACGGAGACGGCACCCCCGACGGTCAGGAGGAGAAGCCCAAAGTAGGATACAATGGGGCTGTCCCAGAACGGGAGGCTGCCCGCGATGAGCAGCCTGTTCTCATGGAAGGCCAGGATCACGAGCAGGGGATTGAGGATGAACAGCCCCAGCAGGATGACGTTGTAGACGGGGTTCGTCTTCAGGTCCCCCCGTATGCTCTCTGAGAAGGGGCGGAAGTAGGTGTCAATTAAGCCCACCAGGTATGTGATTAGGAGGGCTGAGAGGGATAATAGGTTCCCGGGGTCGAAGAACAGCTCCGGGATGAGGTACATATACCATAGCTGAGGGTAGACCAGATACCACAGAACAACGTACAGGATCTTCCTGTGGAGGGGCTTCATCGAGGCTGACCTCAGGTAGAGTTCGGGAAAGCCGATATATGTGTGTGATTATATCCAGCCTCTCTGCTGGTGGAGCTTGCCCCCCCTCTCCAGCACCTCGCGCGCGCGGCGCTACGCCTTGCCAGCGTTGCCGAGTACGTTGATATTCTTGTGCTTGATCATCTTGATGAGTTCCTCCCGTGCCGGTCCCAGATATTTCCTTGGGTCGAACATTCTGGGGTTCTCCGCGAGGATCTTCCTCACAACAGCCGTCACGGCGAGGCGACCGTCGCTGTCAATGTTTATCTTGCAGACGGCTGAGGCCGCAGCCTTTCTAAGCTGATCCTCAGGCACTCCTCTGGCTCCCACCAAGTTTCCGCCATGTCTGTTGATGGTCTCCACATATTCAGGTATCACTGAGGAGGCTCCGTGGAGCACTATGGGGAAAGTGGGGAGCCTCTTCTCGATCTCGTAGAGGATGTCGAAGCGGAGTTGCGGGTCTACGCCTGGGGGGAATTTGTATGCGCCATGGGAGGTCCCGATGGAGATGGCGAGGCTGTCGACGCCGGTCTCGTAGACGAACTGCTCCACTTCCTCCGGCTTGGTGTAGTGGGGTGCCTCTGTCTGTACGTCGTCCTCGATGCCAGCCAGGACGCCCAACTCGCCCTCGACCGAAACCTGGTGTTGGTGGGCGTAGTCCACGACCTTTCGGGTGAGGGCTACGTTGTCCTTGAAGGGGAGGTGGGAGCCATCTATCATGACCGAGGAGAAGCCTGTGTCCACACAGGATTTGCATATCTCGTATGTGTCCCCGTGGTCGAGGTGGAGGGCTATCGGGATATCTCCCCCCAGCTCCTTTGACATCTCCACGGCTCCTTCAGCCATGTAGCGGAGAAGGATCTGGTTCGCGTATTTTCGGGCTCCCCGTGAAACCTGAAGGATGACTGGGGCCTCTGTCTCGACGCATGCTGTTATAATGGCCTGGAGCTGTTCCATGTTGTTGAAGTTGTATCCTGGTATGGCGTATTTTCCCTTCATCGCCTTCTGGAACATCTCTCCCGTGTTTACGAGTCCTAATGATGAGTATTCTGTGGGCATACAAACCACATTCGATGGTCTATTTTTTCTGCTAGGTGGATAAGTGTTATTGCGCGCGCTGGTAAGGCGTTTATTGAAATGCACGGACGTAGTCTCCTTCCAAGAATTCACGGCCTCCTCTTAATTACATCCTCCACAAGAATATTAGCCGACACTCAATGACAGCAGCATACCTCACCAATCAGCCCACGTCCTCGGAGATACAGGAGAAAATAGAGGGCTACACGTCCTGGCTGGAGATAGACCTGGACGCCATCACCCACAACCTCCATGAGATCAGGGGACGCGTCGGGGTCGAGGTCATGGCGGTGGTCAAGAACAACGCCTACGGCCACGGCCTCCTGCCGGTCGCCGCCCACCTCTCGGAGAACGGCATCAGCTGGTTCATGGTCGCTAAGACCCATGAGGCCATGGCGATCAGGGACGCGGGGATACCCGGGCACGTCGTGAACATGGACGCTGTCTTCACCGAGAGCCAGTTCAACGCCATCGTCGAGAAGGGGATAACCCAGGTCGTCTACACCAAGGATATAGCCAAGAGGCTTAGCGCAGCCGCATCAAGGGCTGGAAAGGAGGCTGAGGTCTTCGTCAAGGTCGACACGGGGCTACGCCGCGTGGGAGTAGACCACTCCGAGGCCGCTGACCTCATCGAAAGGGTGGCCGCCCTCCCCGGCGTGACGGTCAAGGGCATCTTCTCGACGTTCATGCAGAACCCGGAGCAGGACGACGCAATGCTGAGGAGGCTCCTGGACGTCGACGGAGAGCTCAGGGACAGGGGGATAGAGATCGAGTTCAGGAGCATGGGTAGCAGCGACGCAGTCTTCCACAACCCCGATGGCTGGCTGGACATGGTGAGGCCCGGGATGAGCCTCTACGGCGTCTTCCCGGAGGCCAAGGACGTGTCCTCGGGCCTCGACCTCAGGCAAGCCCTCGCCCTCAAGGCCCGTATCGAGCACGTCAAGTGGGTTGAGAAGGGGGACTCCGTCACATACTGGGGGAGGTTCATCGCCCCACGGAGGATGAAGGTGGGGACCCTCCACGTCGGCTTCTATGACGGCGTGCCCAGGGAGATGGCGAATAAGGGCAGGATCAAGGTGGGAGGCGAGTACAGGGGGAGCCTCGGCTCGGTCTCCCTGAACCACTACCTCCTGGACCTCACCTCGACAGAAGCCTCCCCGGGGGACGTAGCCGAGGTGATCGGAAGGGAGGGCGAGAACAGCCTGGTGAAGATGGCGGAGGCCTCAGGTTGGATGGTCTACAGCCTCATGAACCACCTCAACCCCTTCACGCCGAGGGTGTACCTGCGGGAGGGGAAACCGATGGCGCTGCTGGACCTATCCCCGGTGGGGCTATCCCTCTAGAGCGTGCTGGAGCGCCTTCTCGGCGTGGATGACGGCGGTGTCGAAGAGCTTCACGTCCGTGTGCTCAGAGGTGACGAGGAGGGGTATCTCCGTGCACCCCAGGACGACGCCCTGGGCCCCCCTCTCCACCAATCCATCGATGATCTCCAGGTATCCCTTCCTCGACTCGGGCAGCAGCTTCCCTATCGAGAGCTCCTGGAAGACCACCCGGTCGACGTACGCCCTCTCCTCCTCCCCCGGCACGAGGGCCTCGATCCCGTGCCCCTTCAGCCCCTCCACGTAGAAGGGCTTCTCCATGGTGAAGCGGGTGCCCAGGAGGCCCACTTTGTCCAAGCCAGCCTCCTTGACGGCCTCCGCTGTGGCGTCGACGATGCTCAGCATGGGGATGGGGGACCTCGCCTGGAGTTTGTCGAAGAGGATGTGCATCGTGTTCGTGGCGATGACGGCGAAGTCGGCCCCCGCCGCGTGGAGCCTATTCAGGCCGTCCAGGAGCCCCTCCTCGATGCTGGCCCAGTCCTCCACCCCCATCCAGTCCTCGAACCTCTGGAAGCTCACGTCGTAGATGACCATCTCCGGGTAGGCCAGGTCCCCGTATAGCTCCTCGTACCTCCTGAAGATGTGCTGGTAGTACGATACCGTAGACTCAGCAGTCATCCCGCCGAGGATCCCGATCCTCTTGTACATGTGAATACTTCCTCCCAGGGTGAGTGCCCCCCACCGTATTTCAGTCTCACCATGAGGAGCCTGCTTTAGATTATTCCTATTTTAACACCTTAAAAGATAGAAAACGACGATACATGGATAGCATCGGAGGGATTCCATGGACTATATGGAGGTACGGCTGGAAAGGCTGGAGACCATGAGGGCCCTGTACGCCCACGCCCTGAGCGAAACCCCGGAGGAGGACGCAGCGAGTAAGGTCAGGGGCTGGGCCGAGCCGAGGGGGCTCCTCGACGAGGGATCGGGGGCGCGCCACTTCGGCAGGAACACATACCCGACGAACGACCCTGAGCCCCACGGATACGAGTCCTACATCACGATAGGCCCCGACATGGAGACGGAGGACAGCCTGGAGATCCGTGAGATACCCGGAGGATTATACGCAGCCCTCAGGTTCAAGGGACTGGAGAACATAACGGAGGCCTGGGGGCGCATCCACGGCTGGATAGAGGAGAGCGAGTACGAGAAGGTGGACTGGAGGAGGGGGGAGCACGGCTGGGTCAACGGCTACGAGGAGCACCTCAACCCCAGGGAGGAGTCCCAGAGCGAATGGGTCTTCGACCTCTGGATCCAGCTCAAGGAGTAGAGATACCCCTAAATTCACAGCCATATCTTGTGGATGGTGTGAGCCATGGTAGTCGAAAGACCGTCCGTCCAGGCAGTTATCTATGACGTTGAGACAAGAAAGATGCTCCTCATAATGATACACGACACGAGTATGGACGAGCTGGTCTGGAGGCTCGTGAAGGGGGGCATCGCGGAAGGGGAGGCGGATCCCGAGGCGATGAGGCGGGAGATCGCTGAGGAGGTGGGCCTCAGGGACATCCGTGTCCTTGAGAAGATCAACTACTACGAGTTCCAATACATGGACCTGAGGCACCTGGTCTCAGTCTACCTGGTGGAGGCGGACATCGACGAGGCCGTCACGCTCCAGAGTGGGAGCGAGGAAGAGACCGCCATATTAGACCACGCGTGGCTTTCACCGGAGGAGGCCCTTGAGACCCTGTACTGGGAGGACGAGAAGAGATCGGTCAGAGCCGCAATGGGATACCTCAAAAAGTAGAGGAAAGATAGGAGTGGAGCTAGCCCTTCAGGCTACTGAAGTACTTCCCGAGCCTGTCGACGTCCATATGGATCATCTAGACTCTGTTACTCCACGTAAAAATCTAAGCATTGGATACCCCGCGTGCGAGTGGTTTACCAGACAACTTGGACACCTCAGGATTAAAATTATTGATCGCTGAAGGCCACGTCTATGAAGTCTCTTTCTCCTCGATGAACAGTATGCAGGAGGGCCAGCTGACCTTGAGCTCCTCAGTCCACTTCTCAATGAGCTCGTCCCGGTCCCCCTTACCCTCCTTGACGATGAGCCCTGCGCCGACTGCCCCCGTCCGCATCTTCTCGAACCTCTCCGTGTTCAGGCAGACCCCATGCTCCCCGCACTCGACGCAGTCCTCTACGCCCCTGTCTATGGCGCAGAGCCTCATGGGGCAGTCCGGGCTCCCGTCCCCGCTCCGGCAGCCCCCACAGAGGGGCATCTCCTCGATGGACTCAAGCCCCTTCGAGAACTCCTTGAAGTCGAAGCATGGGGGGACCCACTCCTCGAGGCCGTAGTCCCCGATGACGTCAGCGAACCTCCCCGTCATCTCCCTCAGCGCGCCGTTGCCGGCCACGCAGCTCCCGCACCAGATACCGCAGTAGCCTATCTGAGACTTCACGTTCTCGAAGGATTCGTTGGTCATCTCATAATTCACCGCGTGAGCCCGGTCTAATTCTCATGATAATGGCGGTTAATAAGTTGTGTCTGAGAGAACAACGTTTGAAACCTCTCGACTTCGTGGAGCACGTCGGCTGACTCACCTTGAGCGTAAACGTTCTATACCGAGGACGAACATCAAGGGTAGGGTGCCGCAGAGATGAACGTCGAGATCAAGCCCACGGAGAAGGTCGTCGTGATGGGGCTGGACGAACGGTCGCTGGATGCAATGGCGTGGTGCGCCACCACATTCGGCATCAGCCGCCTCTTCTGGGTCGACGGCCACCTAATCTGCACCGAGGTCTTCGAGGAGTCCTTCAAGCACGAGATCAAGGAAGGAGAGTTCTGCATCAGCCAGGCCTGCTACACAAAGTTCCCCAGATACACAAGGCTCCACGAGGTGGAGAAGGGAACCCAGATCCCCATCGTGGACGTGTCCGAGATGAGGATCTACAGGAACCTGATGAAAGCGATAAGGGAGTACGAGAACGCCGAACACGACGCCTGACGTCCCACATGCGTCGTCCTCGTCGTGGAGGTTATGATAAAGGGTATAAGCAAAGTGGGACTGTTTCACCCGTATGAGCAAGATTTTAGACGGGCTGGAGCCCGAGATAGTCTGGGATATCTTCGAGAGGATCTCCGCCATCCCTCGGTGCTCTAAGAAGGAGGAGGGCGTCCAGGAGTTCCTGGAGGCCTGGGCCGGGGAGAACGGCGTGGGATTCAATAAGGACAAAGTCGGGAACGTCATCCTCATCCGGGAGGCGGCCCCCGGCTGCGAGAGCTACCCCACACTCATGATGCAGGGCCACCAGGACATGGTCTGCGAGAAGAACCCGGAAAGCCCCCACGACTTCGACGTCGACCCGATACCCCTCAAGGTCGAGGGAGACAATGTCTCGGCCGAAGGGACCACACTCGGCGCAGACAACGGGATCGGCATGGCAATCGCCATGGCCCTCCTCGTCGACCCGAGCCTGGAGAGGCATGGGAAGCTGGAGGCTGTCTTCACCGTCGACGAGGAGTCTGGGTTCACGGGCATCAGGAACATGAGCCCCGACTTCTTCTCGGGGAAGCGGATGATCAACCTGGACAGCGAGGAGCTTGGGGTCATCATAATCAGCAGCGCAGGGGGCGGAGGCACAGAGTACTCCATACCCATCTCCAGGGAGCCCCCCGGCGGATGGGAGGGGCTCAGCGTCGAGGTAGGGGGGCTCCTGGGCGGCCACTCAGGCGTCGACATCCACCTCCCAAGGCTCAACGCCAACATCCTCCTCGCACAGGGGCTGAGGCACCTGGGCGCCGAGACACCAGTCAGGCTCGTCCACATCGACGGAGGGACCAGGGGCAACGCGATTCCCCGCTCCGCAAAGGCGGAGGTGCTCGTGCCGGAGGGGAAGGCGGCCAAGGCCACGAAGGTGATAGAGGAGTGGGCGTCAGGGCTCGACAGGTCGGAGGAGGAGATCGAGGTGAAGGCCTCGAAGGCGACACCCAAGCCCGCTGTGGACCTGGAGACCTCCAAGAGGGCTCTGGACCTGATCTCCGAGATACCTCAAGGGGTCTACTCCTGGAGCGAGGAGTACGAGGGCCTGGTGCAGACATCGAACAACCTCGGCATCCTGAGGACAGAGGAGGAGAGGATCCGCGTCCCAGTTAACAGCAGGACCTCCGACGCCGAGGACTTCAAGGGGAACCAGGAGATGCTCCGGGAGCTCGGAGGGCGCCACGGCGTGGAGTTCACCCAGAGGGCGGGCGGAGCCGGATGGAAGGCCAGCCCCGACTCACCCTTCCTGAAGCTGGTCGTGAGGTGCTACGATGAAGTGTATGGTAGTGCGGCTAAGGTTGAGGGAATCCACGGGGGTTTGGAGTGCGGTGTCTTTGTGAGGCTCGACCCGGAGCTCCAGATCGTCTCCCTGGGGCCCACGATCCACAACCCTCACAGCCCCTCTGAGTACCTCGAGGCCTCCACGGTGGGGGTGCTCTGGGAGGTCGTGAGGGATATAGCCCAGCGGATGGACGAGGAGTAGGCTCTAGGGCTCCTCGACGTTCACCTTGACCCCCTCCAGGGAGCCGTGGAGTACGTCGACGTCCCAGGCGATGCTCCCTGTCTCGGGGTTCCTCCTCTGACTGTAGGTGCCCCATGCGGTCCCGGTGCTCCAGAAGCACCTGAAGTCATCGGCGTTGACCACGGGGCTGAAGCCCATCTCGCCCTCCACCATGTCGAATCTGAAGCCGCTTAGGGCCAACAGAACGCCCCAGCTCGCCATGCTCCTGGCGTAGTGGTGGCCGCATTCAACCTCGTTCCAGGGGCCCCTCCTGACTCCGTCGTGCCTGTCCCTCACCGCCTTCACCACGGCGAGGCCCTCGTCCACGTGCCCCTCGATGATGAGGTGGGCGGCGACCTGGTACTCTATCCCCGTCCAGACCTCATGGGAGTACGGGAAGGGGATTTTGGGGCGCCCGCCGTCGGGCCAGGTGCAGGCCAGGAGGCCGACCTCGTCGTTGAGGGCGTATGTCCGCTGGGCGTTGTCGTGCTCGCTGAAGTCGGTGAGGAGGTTGTGCCTGAACACGGAGCCGATCGCCGTCTTGACGTGATCCCTGGGCAGCAGGTACCCGAGGCCCGCGATGTGGGCGTTCACCTGCCCCAGGAGCTGGTCGGCGAGGCAGCCCACGCCGTGCTGGTACTTGTAGGCGTCGACGTCGTCGAGCCTCTGGACGTAGAACTCCCCGTTCCAGAGGGCCTTGTCGAGGTTCACGGAGCCCCTCTCAAGCAGCTCCTCGTACCTCTTGGAGGCCTCAGCGTCCCCCGCCTCCTCAGCCATCCTAGACGCCGCCTTCAACGCCCCTAGGAACATCACCCCGCTGAGTGGGTTGGGACCGTAGAACTCGATGTCGTATGTGTTGTGCTGCTTCCCGCTGGTGACCCCGTCCCCGTCAGGGTCCCAGGTGGCGCAGGCGTAGTCCACGGCCCTCTTCGCCCCGGGCCACAGGGACTTCATCCAGTCGGTGTCGCCGCTGAGCCTCCAGTCCCTGTAGAGCCTCATGACGCTGCCGCACTGGCCGTCGGAGGCAGCCTCCATCTCGTCCCAGCTCCTGTCGCTGGGGAAGGCCGTGTGGGCCCTGAAACTCATCCAGCCCTCCTCGTTGGTCTCCACGCCGAACTCGGTCTCCCTCATGCTCCTCTCGAGGCTGGGGAAGAGGAAGGCGAGAGTCTGAGCATAGTTCCAGACGTGGGTGCAGCTCCCGCTACAGCAGCCTGCGTCGTCGAAGCAGCCCTCGTAGCCGAAGAAGCGCCCGTCCTCGAGCCAGAAGCACGTGGGGCTCCGGATGACCGTAATGTTTGATGAGACGGCGTCGAGGACGTGTGCGGGGAGGGTCGAGGAAAAGAGGGCTCCGTGGAAGGCTTGGGTTTGTTCCTCAAGGCGCTCCAGATTCTCGACGAGGTACCTGGAGACCTCCCAGGCGCTGCCGAACCTGGCCGCGTACCGGCTCCTGACGGTCTCCTGCTCGCAGTCACATTCTGAGGAGCAGTCAGCCTTCCGCTGGTCCCAGTTGTTGACCCTGTTAGGGATATAGC
>JABUBP010000587.1_pt1 | contig 10495 bp, 13 predicted proteins | sample 7240331 | NCBI WGS metagenome assembly JABUBP01 (sample SAMN07256347, study PRJNA390944) | subsurface metagenome | isolation source: Methane hydrate marine sediment | place: Pacific Ocean: Eastern North Pacific, ODP site 1244 | collected 2002 | reverse complement strand
ATCCAAAATAGTAAAAATCACATAAAAGGAAGGTGCCAAAATGCGCCCAGAGAAAGTTACACACATGGATATCCTGAGAATGTCTATTGTAATTGGGGTTTTGATATTTACTCTTTTTCCAATATTTTGGATGATTTTAACGTCAGTAAAGCCCACTGAGCTTATTCTTAGGACTCCACCAATTTTCTTTTTCAAACCTACACTCGAACATTTTAAATATGCTTTTGAACAAGCGAGTTTCGCACATTATATTAGCAACACTTTGATTGTATCTTTAGGATCAACAATTATCGTTATTATTACAGGATCGCTTGCATCTTATGCTTTTGCACGATATAACGTTGGTCAAGGAAATTTAATGTTCTTCATCTTAACTACTCGTATGATACCAGCAATTGCAGTTGTTCTACCCTTTTTTGTTATTTTCCGTACAGTAGGACAAAGTGGTATTGGTCAATTTCTTCAATTAGGGCTAGACCGCGTAGGAACGCTAATTATATGTTATACGGTTTTTAATCTTCCCTTTGCTATTTGGCTTATGCATTCGTTTTTTCAAGACATTCCAACAGAATTGGAAGATTCGGCAAGGCTAGATGGATATACTCGATTTAAAGTTTTTGTGAAAGTTGTTTTACCGTTAGCGGCACCGGGTATTGCTGTTACTGCAATCTTTTGCCTTCTATTTTCATGGAATGAATTTCTTTTTGCATCCGTTTTGACACGTGATGTAGCTAGAACGATTACGGTTGGGGTAGGCGATTTTTGGACACTAAGAGGTATTCTTTGGGGGCCTTTGTCTGCTGCAGCTACAGTATGTGTTTTGCCAATGATCGCCTTTGCGTTAGTTTTGCAGAGATGGATTGTTCGTGGTTTGACTTTTGGAGCAGTAAGAGGATGATTTTTGAAAAGGAGGTATAATATGTCTATAGCTGCGATTTGGGATCGTTTTTGGTGGTCTTTAATGTGGATGATTTTTATTGGATTAGTTTGGCTCAAATTCATTGATCCAATATTTCCATACATCATTGTTGGTTTTATTATTTCGGGCACTTTTGGTGCAGTGTATTTTGCAGTGGGTATCCGAAGGCTGTTAAAAATAAAAAGAAATGAAGAGGAAGTTGAAAGAAAAGCTCGTTAAGAAATTACCAATGAGTTTGGTGAGGAAGCCTCTAGATGATTGAACTCAGAGGTGTAACAAAAAGATTTGGCACCAATTTGGCAGTTCGAAATTTTTCTTTTAAATGCAAAGAACGTGAGTTTGTAGTTATTTTTGGGCCAGCTGGTGCAGGTAAATCGACAATCTTAAGTATGATTGCTGGAATTACAGAACCAACCTATGGCGAATTGTATTATGATGATGAACCATTAAAAGGTGTTCCACCAGAAAAAAGAAATTTTTCGATGGTTTTTGAAAACTATGCGCTATACCCTCATTTAACTAATTATGAGAATTTAGCCTTTCCCTTAAGAGCACATAAAGTGCCTAAAGATGAAATCAAGGAAAGAGTATATAAAATGGCTCGATTGTTGCATATTGAGGAAGTGCTTGACCGTAAGCCGGGTTTTTTAAGTGGAGGTCAACGTCAACGTATTGCTTTAGGGAGAAGCTTAATCCGTGATGCTTATATTTATCTGCTGGATGAACCTATCGCCCATCTGGATGCCAGATTAAGAATTCAGATGAGAGCCGAGCTCAAAAATATTTGCGAGGATAAAAAGGCGACTGTTCTTTATGTAACGCATGATTATCGTGAGGCAATGGCACTTGCGGATAGAGTTATCGTTGTCAATAAAGGCAGACTGATGCAAGACGCACCACCGGAAGATGTTTATAATAAACCAGCAAATGAATTTGTGGCTTCATTTATAGGAAATCCACCGATGAGCTTTATTGAAGTGAAGCTTGAAGTAAGGGATGGAAAACCAGAATTCTATTTAGAAAAATCTGAAATAAGCATACCAGCAAGTAATGATTTTAATTCAGAAATGATGAAAGAAGCATCAGAAGCTAAAATCATTAAACTGGGATTAAGAGCTAATCGCACTTCTCTGTCAAGAGTTCAAGATGAAAAACATAATATTAAAGCAGATGTATATTTAGTTGAATCACAAGGGCATAGAAATCTGATAACAGTGAAGCTTAATGAGAATATTGTACAGGCGATCTCTTCGCCAGAACAGACATATGAAGTAGGTGAACAGGTTTTTGTAAATATCCATTCTAATATATTACATGTTTTTGCTGATGAAAGGGCAATTTATCATCCAGATATACAAGCATAATAACATCAGATTTATATGAGGAAAGAAAAATATGTCAGCAGTATCACTTAAGAATGTTTGTAAACAGTATGGAAAAGTCAAAGCTGTATCTGGAATTTCCATGGATATTGCCAAAGGTGAATTCATCGCCTTTTTAGGACCATCTGGCTGTGGAAAATCATCAACACTGAGAATGATTGCGGGACTAGAGGAAATAACAGAAGGGGATATTCTTTTTGATGGCGCTTCTGTCATTGATAAAAAACCTTCAGACCGTAATGTTTCAATGGCATTTGAAAACTATGCACTCTATCCTACACTAACGGTTTATGAAAATCTTGCTTTTCCACTTAGATCTGCAGGCAAAAAGGGTTTTGAAGTTGATGGAAGAGTACGTGAAGTCGCAGAAATTATGTGCATCACTGAGTTACTAGAAAAGAAGCCAAGTAATTTAAGTGGTGGGCAAGCTCAAGCCGTAGGCTTGGCGAGGGCACTAATACGAAAACCTAATATCCTTTTATTGGATGAGCCGATTTCGCATTTGGATACCAGCCAAAGATTTCATATGAGAATGTATATAAAAAGATTACATATTGAACTAGGCTATACGATGATTCTGGTTACACATGATCAAGAAGATTCTATGTCTTTGGCAGATCGGGTAGCGGTTATGTGCGAGGGAAAAATAAATCAGATCGCATCCACCAGAGAAATATATGATCATCCTGCTGATTTATTCGTTGCCAGCTTTATTGGGGACCTTCCAATGAATTTCGTAGATGGAAAGGTTGAAAAGAAAAATGAAAAGGCATATTTTAAATATTTGAATTTGGGAATTGAACTGCCTGATGGTTTTATCAAACAAAGCTTTCCAAATGAAGTTGTGTTAGGAATAAGGCCGTATCATCTGAAGGTTCATCCTGCACAAAGTGGAGAAGGCAGTATTCCAGCTGAAGTTTTTGTCACTGAATCTTTAGGTGATTTAAATGTTGTTACAGTTCAAATTATGGATGCTAGATTACAGGTGGCTATGCCCACATCTTATAAGGCAAAACCTAATACTCCTGTGTCAGTTTCTATTGATAAGTCTCGTATTTTACTCTTTGACAAAAGTACCGGAAAAGCAATTTCAACTCTTTGAATAGTTAATTTTGGAAATATTGTGAAAAAAAATAATTAAGTTTGGAGAAATAATCATGCTAACACCAATCGAAATAGCAAAAATGATTGACATTAGTGTTGTGAGAACACATCATACTATGTCGGATATCAAAGAAATTGTGGAGTATGCAAAACAATATAGATTTATTAGCGTACATGTGTTACCTTGTTGGGTTAAGATACTGTCAGAAATGCTACAAGATGTTGATGGCGTATACGTTGGCTCTCCAGTTGGTTTTCCATCAGGTGGCCATAAAACAGAAACAAAGATTCTTGAAGCTAAACAATTAATCGAAGATGGCGTTCAAGAAATGGATATTGTTATGAATGTGGGTAGATTTAAGAATAAAGAGTACGACTATGTACTAAAGGAACTAAAAGAAATCATTGCTTTAGCAGATAAGAATATATTGATTAAAGTATTAATTGAGATTAACTGTCTTACAGACTATGAAATGGAAAAGGCCTGCGAGCTGGTAATCGAAAGCGAGGCTGGTTTCTTAAAAACGGGAACAGGCTGGGTACCTGGAAATGCAAATATTAACAAGATAAAACGAATTAAAGAAATCGTAAAAGATAAGGTTAAAATTAAAGCCGCAGGTGGTATTAGAAATAGAGAAGAATTTTTAAAGCTCTATGATATTGGCGTTGAAAGATTCGGTATCAACACAAAGTCTGCTATTGAAATCGTAAAATCTTTTGAGTAAACCAGTACATACCGCAGCCTTAGGCTGCGGTCAAACCAAGGAAATTGTCTTCTAAAAGTTTGCAGAAAAGTTTAAAAGTTGTATATGTACCCAATTACTTATTTCACTATGTTAATAAATGGCTGGAAATCAGACCTAAAAACAAGTACCTTTTTTGCTCAAACAACGGAACTAAGCTTTTTGCTGATTACATCCAGAAAATGGTTAAAAGATATTCCTTAAAAGTTGATCCTACTAAAGATATTCACCTGCATTGCTTAAGGCATTATGTAGAGTGTGGGGTGAAATTATTTTATTAATACCGGCTTTTGTTGCATATCTTTTAACCATTTGTTAAATGTATCTATCTGATAGTTTCCTGCCTTTAAGAGTTGAGAAAAAGAAATTGCTTTTGGGCCTTATACTTCTCCAGGTATCTAAAAGATTATTAAGGTAATCCGGTATGGCAAGATCTCTGTCCTTTTTTTCACTTCCCGGACTCTACCCTAAGCTTTCCTTTGGTTAAATTTAAATTACCAGGCTTAAGGTTTACAACCTCAGAAAGCCTTAGTCCGCAGTGAAGCATAAGCGACATAATAGCTTTATTTCTTAGTCCGGTAGGGTATCTTTTACTCGGCTGCTTTAATAAATTTTGGACTTCTTCTGGCTCTAAAGTTACCGGAAGTTTATTTTTTCTCATTTATAGCCTTTTTTAGTTAATACTACGTTATCTCTTTTAATACCTGGTATAATTCTACAATTAATTTATGCTATAATGGAAATTATAATTAATATAAAAAATTAAAAGTTCATTAATTTGAATATAAAAATAGTCTCACATACCCACTGTTCACCTGATCTAAAAGGTATTAGTACTACTCCTATATCGAATCCGCAAAGTTAGAAAGGAACAGAAATTAAATATAATAATTACGCTTTTATAGATGGCGAAAATTTATATAAATCAATCCGGAAGCAGGGCTGGAAATTAGATTATTATAAATTCAGAAAATATTTAAGTGATAAATATAACATAAAAAAGGCTCTCATTTTTATAGGTTATGTAAATTGGAATAAAGCTCTATATAATTATTTAAGAAAAGCTGGTTTTGAATTAGTTTTTAAACAAACAATTACCAAACCAAATGGTGAACCCAAAGGCAATGTAGACGCTGAGCTTGTACTACGAGTCATGCTTGAAACCGAGAATTTTGATAAAGCAATTATTATAACCTGTGATGGTGATTATAGCTGTCTGGTAAGATATTTAACTACCAAAAAGAAATTATTAAATTTAATGATTCCTGATAGAAGAAGATATTCTGCTTTACTTAGGCAGTTTAGAAAATATATTGTATATATGAATGAATTAAAAGTTAAATTAGAGTATAAAAAAAGATGAGGAGTATCTAAAGGACAGAACCTTTAGCATGCCTCATCATGGTAATTACGTATATTATTATACCATTTATGTCAACCCGATCAGCCAAAGCCTTTAAAATCAACATAATTAAGCATTATAGGTGGTATAACTCATCAGATCCTCAGGACCCGAATAATTTCTAGGTCAGTGGCCGGATCCGCCAACCAGGCGCTGTATAATACCAGCCACTTCTCCACTATCAGATAAAATAAAGTTTTTTGTGAATAAATACCTTTTTTACTTGACAAACTAAAAATTATGTTATATAATACCTACTATATACAATATAAGCATTAAAACGACAAAAAGGGGTAAAATGAATAACTGCATTAAAGAACAAAAAGACAAGATCAATATAGCAGTTGAAAATCTGTTTAAGGAACTACAGGCAGGCAAAAGCGATAATCTTAAAAAGTATCTGGAATTTGCAGCACAATTTCATACCTATAGCTTCATGAATACAATGTTAATTTGGACTCAAAATCCAGAGGCTACTCATGTGGCCGGTTTAAGGCAGTGGAATGAAAAAGATTTTTGGGTTAAAAAAGGCAGCAAGGCCATAAAAATTTTTGCTCCGCAGATAGCTAAATATTACTGTCAGGATGAAGATAAAAACAGCAGAATATTTTTTGGGCAGTTGACTAAAAAACAGAGAAAGGAAATTGAGGATAATCCTGATATAGATGTTTATGAAAAGCTCTTTTTTAGGGTGGTAAATGTATTTGATATAGGGCAGTGTGAAAATAAGAGCGGTAAGGAAATACCTCAATTTTTTTATAACGTTGGCAATAATCACAAGGATAAATATCTTACCTTAAAGACCGTTATGGAAAAACAAGATATTAAAGTTACTGCAAAAAATGGCAAAAGAGCTGAAGGCACAAGTTATGGTGGCAAGGTAGAATTAAAAGAGGAAAGAGATTATGACAATAAGCTGCTTATCCTGATACATGAATTTGCACATGAGATATTGCACCAGAATAAAAAGGGAGATATTGAAATTTTATTTAGTACAGAAGTTAAAGAAGTGCAGGCTGAGGCAGTTAGTTATATAGTATCTCACTTTTTAGGAGTACATAATCCATTTAGCAGTGATTATATTTTGCACTGGGGTAAGGATAAAAAGATTTTAAGGGAAAGTTTAGAAGTTGTAATTAAAGCCAGTAATAAGATTATTGGATTAATAAAAGGTAATAGAGAAGAAAGAAAAGTTGCCTGAATTTTTTAATTTATAAAGGAGAAAGGGATAAAATGAAAAGAGATTTAACACCGGCAGAAATAGGAGAACAAACAGCCAAAAAAGAATATTATGAGAGTCAAACAAATTTTCCTACCGCTTTTGAAACAAGACAAAAAATTACAGAGGAATTATTTAAAGCATCAGAATTGGCAAGTGCATTTATAAAAATAGCAAAATCAACCATAGATTTTAAAACAGGACATTTCAATGTTAACATCAATAAAATTGATGCTGATGAAATCGATGGTATTGCGGCAAAAATCAATAATAAATTAGGACTTGTTTCAAAATATGTAAGAGATCTAAAAAAGTTTAAGTGAGGTGAATAAAAATGAATAACTGGTTTGAGGTTTCTAAAGAAGGATTGAGGGAACTGCAGGAAGGCAAACCCAAGCATTTCATGGCTAGGGAGTTAATTCAAAATTGTTGGGATGAGGAAACTAAGATCTGTTTATTTGCTGCAGAGTGGGAAAAAGGCCGAGCTAAAATTGAAGTATTAGATGATAATCCGGCTGGCTTTAAAAACCTATCAGATGCGTTTACCCTCTTCCAGAAAACCGCAAAGCGTGGCGATCCTTCCAAGCGTGGCCGTTTTAACATCGGGGAAAAGCAGGTGTTATCACTTTGCGATGAAGCTAAGATAAAAACTACAAAAGGGACGGTTATATTTAATAAGGCTGGTAGAAAAATCAGTAGAATAAAATTAGAAAAGGGAAGCAAAATCATTATATCTTTTAAAGCAAATAAATCTGATTTTGATGAAATGCTATCAGTAGTCAAAAAGTATCTTGTTCCTAAAAATATAGATTTTTATGTTAATGGTGAGAAGATTACTTACCGCCAGCCATATAAGATTATAACAGCAACACTTTTAACTGAAAATGAAGTCAATGGCATATTTAAAAGAGTGCAAAGAAAAACTGATATCCATATTCTTAAATCGAATGGCGAGGCAATGCTATATGAAATGGGCTTGCCTGTAACAAGCATTGATTGTCAGTTTGATATTGATGTGCAGCAGAAAGTGCCGCTAGCTATTGACCGGGATACTGTACCCGTTCCTTATCTTAAAGCACTGTTTGCCGAAGTTTTAAACGCTACCTATCAGGATGTAGAGAGTGAGGATTCCTCTGAAGTCTGGATAAGGCAAGCAGTGGGCGATAAAAGAATAGGCCGGGAGGCAGTAAAGGAAGTTGTTAAAAAGAGATTTGGCGATAAGGTTGTAGTGGCCAATCCATTTGACCCTAATTCCATAGATGAGGCCATATCCAATAAATATAATGTAGTATATGGATCCGAGATGTCAAAAGAGGAATGGGAAAATATAAGAAGAGCAGAGGCAATATCATCATCAACAGATCTTTTCGGAAAAAAGGGAGTAGCAGATTGGGAGCATTATCCACCGACTCCAGAAATGGATAAGGTGGCAGCCCTGGCAAAGAAGATAGCAAAGCGAGTATTAGGGATAAACTTAAAAGTAAAATTTGTCAAAAGCCCAGATACCTACGAGGCAGCAGATTTTGGGTATAATACTTTGACTTTCAATGTTAGTAAACTCGGGAAGAAATTTTTTGATAGAATTGTTAGTGAAGAAATAATTGAATTAATATTACATGAATTAGGGCACCATGCTGGGCACCATACTGAAATGTCTTATCATAAATTGCTTACCAGGATGGCCGGGCAGTTAGTTATGATTGCTTTGAATGAACCAGATTTTTTTAAGATAAATTATTAAAATATAAAAGAAGGAAAAATGGTAATAGAAAAAAAGATTAAAAGACGAGACGGTAAAACTGTTAATTTTACTTTTACTAAGAAGGACATTTGGTACTGGGATTTACCAGATGGGAAGAGTTTGCCCTTACCGGATGTAGATTTGAGTAAAGCAAAGACAGTAAAAAAATGTTTAGATTTAATTGGTAAAAAAAGAGGTGACCGTTGGGTTGGTCAAGTAGTGATAGATTTGTTAAACAAAGACTGGTAAATAAAATAATCCTTAACCTATCCCATAGCAATATGGGATTGGTGAAGATTATTAAAGATGAGAATATTATAAATAATAAGGGAGTATTTAAGATGAAATTTAGCAGAAGGAAAAAATTACCGGTAATCTTAGAGCCTGGAGAAGCTGAAAGACTTATAAAACAACCTAATAAAAGATATCCCACCGGCAAGCGCAATATAGCAATTATGAAAGTTATGCTAAATATGGGGCTTAGAGTGTCTGAGATCACAAACCTAAAGCCAGGCAGCGTTAATCTTACTAGCCAGAGATTAAGAATAATAGATGGTAAGGGCGGAGTAGATCGGGACCTGATTATTCCTTCTGCACTGGTTGACCACATAAAAGCCTGGAAGGATATAAAGCCTAAGAATACAGAATATTTTTTTACTACACTGAAAGGTGGCAAAGTAAGCGTGCGTTATTTGGTTGATATGATTAAAAGATATGGCAGGAGAGCTAAAATAGAAAAGATTATAAGTCCACACACACTCCGGCATACCTTTGCAACCGAATATTATAAACAGACTAAGGATATTGAAACATTAAGAAGGATCCTTGGCCATGCTGATATTTCTACTACTCAGATATATATTACCCTGGCTAATATTGATGTTGAGGCCGGCATGAACGGATTTAAGATCATAGCATAAGATTAAAAGCATAATAAAGGAGGAAAGCAAGTGAGTAAGCCAGAAGAATCAAAAGAATCAAAGGATGAACTCTTAAAAGAGGTAAAGCAATTAAAAGAGGAGCAGCAAAAGGAGCACAGTAGAACAAGTACAGTACGAATAGTAGTCGGTTTGATGATGATAGCTTTAGCGTTCATTCTTTGGAGATGCGGTGCATCAATAGGCCTCTTTGATTAAAAGTAAGAACACAATATTAACATCAAAACCAAACAGGAAAGGAGTAAGACATGAGAGCAAAATATTTGATACCGTTTTTGGTTTTTGTACTAGTTCTATGTTTGTTCTTAGGCAGTTGCGAGGATGAAAGCAGAGTGGAGGAATTAGAGCAAAGAGTTGTTGAGCTCCAGAAAGAGCTAGCTGTCCAAGAGGAGCCCAAGGCAGAAGCAGAAGACACTGTCAAGGAAGAAACAGGAGAGGATAAAATAATTGAGGTTATTACTCAATATATAGATGCAGTCGAAGAACAAAATTTTGTGGAACAACGAAAATATGTTGATAGGTATGCACTAGATTTTGTTGAGCTCAAAGAAGAAGAGTTTAGGAAACGGACTTCTTCCACCAAGAGAAGTGTTAGCAGACAATTACCCAAGGTATTGAGTATCGCTAACAATAAGGCTGAGGCATTTATGTCTTTCACCGAAAATCTAGAGTCTTACGACGATGAGGAATATTCCTTAATAACAGAAGGCAAGGTGTACTTAGAAAGACTTGAAGGAGAATGGAAAATCACGGACTACACCAGGAAGAACCGATTAATTTCTAAAGCGCTGTATGTATTTAAAAAGGATACAATCGGAACTACTAAAAATAACATAGAAATAGAACTACGGAGAGTTTTATTCAGCATTTACGACAAATATGTGGCAGTAAGCCTCAAGGTAACAAATAATACCGATGAGCCCCTATGGATCTCTTCTTCCGAGTCAGCAGTAATAGATTCAGATAGAATACAGAACTCTTGTATTTTCATGGATGAAGCCCTTTTTAATGATATTTTGCCTAATGCTGCTGTAGTCGGTGATTTTC
>JABUBP010000586.1_pt1 | contig 10497 bp, 11 predicted proteins | sample 7240331 | NCBI WGS metagenome assembly JABUBP01 (sample SAMN07256347, study PRJNA390944) | subsurface metagenome | isolation source: Methane hydrate marine sediment | place: Pacific Ocean: Eastern North Pacific, ODP site 1244 | collected 2002 | reverse complement strand
AATATGGTGGGGCGCACCCTTTCCACTACCCGACCCAGGGTGCTCACCGGCTCCTCGTCCCGGGCGAAGAGCAGTTTGTGGGGCGCCAGTTCCCCGGGGCGCTGGCGGGTGACCAGCCCCTTGGAGTCCACGTGCCAGAAGTGCTGTTTGGCCTCCTCGTCGGTAAGCCCTTCTTCTTTCATCCCGGTTACAATGGCCTCGGCGATGCCGATACCGGCCTCACCGGCGCCCAGGAAGACGATTCGCTGTTCGGAGAGGGGCTGTTTGGTGATGCGGAGCGCACCCAGCAGGCCGGCCAGTATGACCGCGCCGGTGCCCTGGATGTCATCGTTAAAAACCGGGGCCGAGTCGCGGTATTTTTCGAGGAGGCGAAAGGCGTTGGTATTGCCGAAGTCCTCAAACTGGATGATGCAGCGCGGCCAGCGTGCGCGAACCGCGTGGATGAACTCATCAATGAGTTCGTCATAGGCTTCGCCGCGCTCACGGGGGCAGTCCAGTCCCAGGTAGAGGGGATCCTGCCGCAGCTCCTCGTTATTCGTGCCTACATCGAGGCAGACCGGGAGGGTCATGCTGGGGTCAATCCCGGCTGCGGCCACGTATAGACTCAATTTGCCGACCGGGATTCCCATCCCGTTCAGCCCCAGGTCGCCCAGCCCCAGGATACGTTCGCCGTCGGTTACTACAATAATGCGGATGTCCCGGTAAGGCCAGTTGGCCAGGAGGCTGTCTACCCGTCCCCGATCTTTCAGACTGATGCACAGCCCGCGCGGGCGGCGGAAAATGCGGCTGTATCTCTGGCAGGCCAGCCCGACAGTGGGCGTATACACCACCGGCATCATCTCCTCCAGGTGTCCTTCCAGCAGGCGGTAGAAAAGGGTCTCGTTGCGGTCGAGGAGACCGATGAGGTAGATGTATCTCTCCAGATCGGTCTCCTTATGGCTATAGTTCTCGGAGACCAGTTCCAGCTGTTCCTCGATCAGGATATACTTGGGTGGCAGCAGTCCGCGCAGGCCCAACTGGTCCCGTTCTTCGGGGGTAAAGGCGGTGCCTTTGTTCAGTCGGGGATCGTGGAGGAGGTCAACCCCTCGTTTTTGTCCATTGTTGCGGGGTGCGGAGTCATCGGTTACGGGGCTCATTGTAGGATTCCCTTATTTGGGTTAGTGCAGTTGTTTATTCAGCAGCCCATATTTCCTGTGGTTGAAGTTACAGTAAATCGGCGTTAAGGGTATGTCCAAACTGGCGAGCCAACTCCATTGTCCAGCTACTGATTGACTATCCCGCCACATCGCCAGCTGATGCGATGAGACAATAAAAACAACGAATGGGTAGGAAAATATTGCCTAGTTGTTGGTAAAGATACTATAATGCGGTGGTTCATTTGCCGTTCATCAGCATGATAGCACAGAGGAACCGGATGGGTAAGTGGATGATCACTGCTGAAATGGCATGGGGTTTGCGCATTCTCCGGGTGACAGTTATTTACACGATGCAGATCAACAAGCAGCAAGCAGACTGATTTTGTTGACACACAGGTTAAGTAACCCGATTATCTGCTTGTAGGCAGGTGTAAGCGCAAAACGATTGGATAATAGAAAATGGAAATGTCCCATTCTGAGCCGGATGCCGATTCCCCGGAGCAGTCTTCTGAAGACCTGACGCCCGTTGAGGAGGAAGACAGTTCCACCCTGGAGGAGCATAATCTCCCACAGCAGATTGACTTCACACGCTGGCAAGAGGGGTCGCTGCCTGCGCGCGCTACATCTGCGTTAGGTCATCGCCATGTTGTCAAGAGCCGCAAAGTGCTCCGGAGTGAGCCTGTCAGGATCACCCACGATATATCGCTGGAGCCGGAGTCGGAACCGGAGTCTGAGAGTGTGGAAATCACGCCCCTCAAGGAAGGCGACGCCATCGTCGGACTGCTGTTGACCTGCGGATGTGGCGCAACCCATGAGGTTCGCTTCGATTATGGTGGTGAGGAGTAATGAGCGAGAAGCTGGGAGATCAGGAACACAGCCCAGGCGGGAACGGGCCGATTCGGATTCGAATACCGGAAGAGGGATATACCGCGGCGCTCCTCGTTCCTGAGGAGGTCTCCGCCTTTCCCTCCCTCAAGCAGGTGCACCTCGCAATTGAAAATGCTGGTGTTAAATACGGCATAAATGATGGTACCCTGGAGAAGCTGATCCAGAAGCAGATCAAGGGTAAGCCGGTGGTTTTTGCCAGGGGGAAGCTGCCTGTGGGAGGGGGCGGCCCCAGGCTGGTCTGGCACGAGAATTCCGGGGGCGAGACATCACCACGAGATATTACTAAAGAGATTACCGAATCCGGTCTCAATCTGCATCTGTTTACGCGTGTGGAAAGGGGTCAGCCGATCCTGTCCAAGCAGCCTGCCAAGGGAGGAGAAGCAGGGATCAATATATTTGGTGAAACTATCACTCTACCCGGCCGTGATATTCCCCTGCCCGCGGGTGAGGGTACTTCTCTCTCCAAAGACGGGCTGGCCCTGCTCGCCGACAGGTCCGGTATTGCCGCCTGGACAGGCGATAATGTGTCGGTAATGGATATTCAGTATATCGAGGGGAGTGTAAATAGCCAGACAGGTGACATTAGAATCAACAATTCGGTGCACATTGAGGAAGATGTGTGTTCCGGGTTCAGAGTGGAAGCCCTGGGAGATATCTTTATCGGCGGCAATGTTGAAGATGCAGATGTCTATTCCCGTCGGGGCAGCGTCATTATACACAACGGTGTCCTCGGCGGGGGCCGGGCCAAAATATTGGCGGGGCGTAATATTGTCGCCGGGTTTATCCAGGATGCAACCGCTGGGGCCAAGTTGAACGTTGAGGTTGAACGCTACCTGATCAACAGTGCCATCACCGCGGGACGCTACATAACGGCAGCTACCAACGAAGGTCTCGTCCGGGGGGGCACCATCTTTGCCGAAAAAAGAATTGAAGTCCGCAACGCGGGTTCGGAGAGTCGCCTAGCCACGGAAATGAAGGTCGGTTATACCGCGCCGCAAAATATCTCCCGGGCCCGGTATCAATTGCGCCATGATCAGCGGCATAACCGCATAGAACTGGCCCATATTCAAAAGCGCCTCGCTTTTCTAAGAATCTTGAAGGAGCGAATGGGAACCCTGACCGAGGATAAGGAGGAGCAGCTGGCTTACCTGGAAAAACAGGAAAGCGTCCTGCTTGGTCAACACCGCGAACACAGTATCAGGGATACGGAGATTAAAAGCAAGCCTGAGGCTCCTGACGAAGGGTGGCACGAGGCTGAGACGATCCGAATCCATGATACTATTTACCCTATGGTTTCCGTAGGTATAGGCGATGCGACCCTCGAAATGGATAAGGAACGGCACAATCTGATATTCTTCAGGGCCGGGGACAAGCTGGCCTTTGGGCCGCTAAATCAGGTCATGGCAAAATGAACTTGAAAACGGGGATCTATGCATACGAGAGGTGGATCTCCCCTGAACGGTCTCGGCCTCGTATCTGAGGGACGGTTATTGGGAGGAGCAGCATGGCAGCGACCATCCTAGTGGTTGATGATGAAAAATTTATCGTAGAAGCCGTTTCTCAGCACCTGAGTGATGGTGGCTACCAGGTGGAGGGCATGGTAGACTCCACCAAGGCACTTGAGGCCATTCAAAATGATGATTTTGATCTGGTCATCACCGACCTGCGTATGCCCGGTGTATCCGGTATAGATCTGGCCAGGGCGGTTTATGACAAGGACACCGACACCCAGGTGATTGTCCTGACGGGCTATGCCACCCTGGATTCCGCTATCGAATCGATCAGCCTTGATGTTTATTCCTACCTTAGTAAGCCTTTCGATCTGCGCGAGCTGGGCCAGGTCGTGGATCGGGCCCTGACGGCGCAGCGCCTGAAGCGGGAAAACGAGGCCCTCCAGCTCCGCATCAGCAAGATGCTCGATGACATTTCCACACTATATGAGGTCACTCGCTTGCTCTACGACACCGACGACTGGGCGCTCACCATGGAATTTGTACTGGACACTCTGTCTATCGGGTTAGGCATGACCTACAGTTGTCTATTGCTGAAGGATGAAGGGGACCGTTACACCGTCGGTAAGGTTAATTTCCCCAAGGGATCGGCTCTGGCTGAACGGGTAGCCGACTGCTCCTGGGGATCTCTGGAAGCCATAGTTTCTTCGGAAGAACCTACCTTCCTGGCGATAAAGGGCAAGACTTCCCAGCTGCCAAAGGGACTATCTTCCAAGGACGAGCCCCTCTATGGGATATTTTTCGTGCCAATCCGCTACCATGAGAGCCTGTTGGGATTCCTGGCGATATTCCTTAAGGAGGGCATGGCGGTGCTTTCAGAAGATCAGAGCAAGCTCCTGCAAATTGTCGCCGTCCAGCTTGCACCGCAGGTTTTCCAGTCAATCGGGAAGCAGCTGCAGGACCAGACCTCCTGGTATTCTGAAGCACAGCGGATTCTCAAGCAGCAGATTGCCGCTTCTGAAGTCTCTAATGGGCCTATGGGGGTCAACCTGTTACGGTTTGTTACTCCCAGGGCGTTGGCTGCTCCGGAAGAGATGGCCTCCTTTCACCAGCTCTGTTCCGAGATGCTCCTCAAGCATGAACCCGAAGCCCAATTCCACTGGCTGGCAGCCGATACCGCTCTAGCGTTTTTCCCCGGAGCCAACCAGGTACAATCGGAGATAACCTGTATAGCTATGGCCGAAGAATTCCGCAAGTCGGAGCTGGACAGCGTCAAGACGGCAGGGGTAGCGGAGCTGTTTCATGCTTCGGCAGCCTGGCCTCACAATACCATGGACACAGTGGAATTTTTAACTATGGTCTGGGCGCGCCTGGTTGAGCAAATCCAGCAATTCACGCATCAGCAACTCACCGCTAAGAAAGAGAATGGTTGAGGAATCCCAGCAGCAGCAACCTGGTCCCCCGCAGTCGATTCTCATTGTCGATGACGATAAGGTAGTACTGAAAACCCTCAGGCTCCAGCTCCAGGACCGAGGCTGGGAGGTCCTTACTGCCGAAACTTCAGCCGAGGCACTGGAGCTCTTTCGCGATCATCCCGTGGCCGCTGCCCTGGTGGCCCTTGGTATGTCCGGTACGGACGGGGCGGAGCTGGCCAGGGTGCTGCGGCAGCAGGCTCCAGCCCTCATCGTTATTCTTATGACGGGCTATCCAACCCTGAATGTGGCTGTTGAAGGACTTAAGAACCCGGCCTATGAGTACTTGGTCAAGCCGTTCCGTATCGAGCAGCTGTCTATGGGTATTGAGCGGGCACGGCGGGAGCTGGCCCTGATTCGGGAGAATCGGGAGTTGAGGCAGGCTGTTGTGGAACTGCGGGCCGGTCTGGAGCAGTTGGTCCGTTCTCCGGAGGCCGAGGAAGAGGGATGGGAGGAAGCCGGGATGGAAGAGAATGCCCCGCCGTCCACGCCCTATGCCGGCTATCTGGGCAAGGTACCGGGAGGAGATTCCGGCGCTATTGCCAGCTACGAGCGGCAGATAAGTCCTGTGCCAGGCGAGTCCACCAGTGAGGAAGAACCGGATACCCAGGAGACGGCCGGCGAGGAAGGAGAACAACCGCAAACCAATGGCTGATAAACTCGATCAACAAGCTTCACTGGACGACCTCATCCAACAATTTCGCCTGACTGCCGCCGAAGTCCAGTCGGCGTATCACCGGCTGGAACAGGAGCTGCTCATGCCAGGGGAAGAGACCTGGGAACCGACGCCGGTCCCCACCGGTCTGGCGCTGCCTAACCTGGCTCCCCTCTATCTCATCGGCACTCTGGTAGGCGGATTATCCAAAGCGTCCCTGGTGATAAATCAATACCTTGAGGTGGTATCTGCCAATAGTGATGCCCAGAAAGATTTTGGCCTGGGAGAATCTGTCTCTCTGAAGGAAGTCCTTGCCTCCAATTCGCTGAGTTTCATACAGAAATGTATTGATGAGGCTGTCAGCCATGGTGCTGTCGAGATCAAGAAGAAAAACGGCAGCTCCGCCGGCATCTACGATTGCATCTACCTGGATAATCCCATTGAGAAAGGCCGCTTGCTGCTGCTGGTGGCCCAGGATCTGGAACTGGATCACTTGCGGGATGTGGAGGACCAGATACTGAAGAACCTTACCGGCACCCTGGTCCATGAGATCCGCACTCCCCTGACCTCCATGCAGGGGTTTGCCGAATTGCTGATGCAGGTACAGCATCTGGCTCCCCAGGAGAGCAATAAGCTCAATATCATTCGCAGTGGAATCGAGCGCCTGAGCCTGCTGGCCTCCGCCCTGGGGACCGTTTTTCACGAGACCGTAGAGCCTCACTGGATTAAAGTGGACTTATTCCCGTTCCTGCAGCACTTCCGGGCGGAATACATTTCGAACAGGTCGCTGACGCCGAATCTGATCGGCCTGGTGGAGGGCTCAAAAAAGTTGCAAGTGGTGACCGATCCCGAGCTCCTCAGGCTGGCCCTGGAGCAGATATTGGACAACGCGGTGGAGGCTCTGGCCCAGCCTGCTGACGGTGATATTCAGGTTGAACTGCGGCATGACGGCAAGGAAGCTTCCATTGCCATCCGCGATCGCGGTCCGGGACTGGCCGATTCGGATGGTTCGAACTGGTGGGTACCATTCTTTACTACCAAGTCTGGTCACCTGGGCCTGGGCCTGGTGCGGGTACGCCGCATCGTGGAGACGCTGGGCGGCCGGGCAGAGATCTCTCCGTGGAGCTCTTCCAAGAGCGTCACCGATGGGCAGGGAGTGGAAGTTGGCCTTACTCTTCCGGTCTAGCTTTTCCGGGAACGGGGGAGCCGGGATGGATTTACGGGTTGACATCGGTTCCGGTAGAAACTTGTCGTGGGCATATTATGGCTATAATTTTTTGCGGAGGTAACGGCTTGTGAAAAAGCAGAACACCGAATCCTATAATATCCTCGTTGTAGACGACGACAACTACATCCGGCTTTTCTTGAAGGAGACGCTTGAGGGAAAGGAATACCATGTTGAGCTGGCCGAGGATGGGGTAGAAGCGTTGGCGAAGATCAAGTCCTCGCCCCCGGATCTGGTGTTGACCGACCTGAAAATGCCCCGGAAGGATGGCCTTGAACTTCTCAAAGACGTCAACCGGCTCGACGAACCGATAGGGGTGATCATCATTACCGCCTACGGCACGGTTGAAACGGCCGTGAAGGCCATGAAAGACGGGGCCTTTGACTACCTTACCAAACCGTTCTCCATTACGGAGATCGAGTCCCGGCTGAAGCGGTTTTTCGAACTGAATATGCTCAGGAAGGAAAACCGGGACCTCAAGGAGAAGATCAAGGCCCAGGAAGTGCGTACGGAGATGATAGGAGAAAGTCCCCAGATCCATAACGTCCTGGAGATCGTGGATATGGTGAGCCGGAGCGATGCCCCCGTCTTCATCCAGGGGGAGAGCGGCACGGGCAAGGAGCTGGTAGCCTCAGCGGTGCATAAACGCAGTGATCGGGCTGAAAAGCCGTTCATGCAGCTCAACTGTGCCGCCATCCCTGAAAATCTTATGGAAAGCACACTTTTCGGCCATGTCCAGGGGGCTTTCACGGGGGCCAGCAAAACCACTTGCGGCATCTTTGAAGAGTCCCACGGGGGGACGCTGCTTCTGGATGAGATCAGCGAAATCCCCATCGGCTTGCAGTCCAAGCTCCTGAGGGTCCTGCAGGAGCTGCGCTTCACCAAGGTTGGCAGCCACAAGCCCATAGTTGTGAATGTACGCATCGTGGCTACTTCCAACCAAAACATCGATGAGATGGTGAAACAGGGGACATTTCGGGAAGACCTGTTCTATCGGCTGAACGTGGTACCCATATTTGTGCCTCCACTGCGGGAGCGGCGGGGCGACATTCCTCTCCTGCTGGAGCATTTTGTGGCTCCCCTTCTACGTCACCGATATCATATGACCCATCCACCAGCACCGCTACTGTCAGGCGCTGTATTTCACCCGAGCTGGCCACAAAATGTTCCAGGATTGTGTTCAGCTCGTAATTGGTGACCGTCTGCTCGATGTGGCGGCTGGCGGTATCCATCCCCGTATACTGCTCTACGTTGCGTTCCTCGCTCAGTACGGCGGCCTCATCAGTATCATAGGTCTCACTGGTCCGCTCCAGTTGCGTGAAATTGAGGTCGGCAGATACTTTAATAATAGAGGAGCCGGGGCCAAGTACATCATCGAGCAGCTCCTGGACCTTGAGCTGCAGACTCTCTTCAACCGAACGTCTGATTTCCCAGTTACGGCTCCCGATGGGTGCCTCCTCACCCTCACGAATCACCTCCGTGAGCAGCTTCCCGGTCGCGTCCACGATAGACACCTTGTCCACATGCAGGTTGGGAACGCTGTTGGCAACCATCACGGCAATGCCGTTGACCCGTTTAGGCGGAAGGTATGCCCCGGGTTTCAGGTGGAGGATTACCGAGGCGGTGGCCAGCTCCTCTTCCTCAAAAAACTTCTTCTCGGGTATCACCAGGTGAACCCGGCTCAGCCGCACCTCCTCCATCTGGTTGATCGTCCGGACCAGCTCTCCTTCCAGGGCCCGCTGGTAGTTCACCCGCTGCATGAAGGTGGTCATACCCATCCGCTGCTCGTCGAAGAGCTCAAACCCCGTTACAGAGCCGGTGGCTACGCCCGATGCAGCAAAAGTGAGCCGATATTCCGACACCCTGTCCGTAGGAACGTAAACGGTCGTGCCCCCGGCACCGAGACGGTAAGGCACCCCATCATCACGAAGGATAACCACGATCTCGTTGGCATCTTCCGGCGCCAGATCGCTGTACAGCAATGCATACTCGGGCCGGTTAGCCCACAAGGACAGCGCAATAATCGCGCTGACTACACCTATTAAAATGGTAAATAGCGCCACGCGCTGTCCGACGCTTAACTGCTCAAGTAACGTTCTGATCTGCTGTATTAGTGGCGGCATGGTATTCTACCCTGCTCCTCCCTAAGGTGTTAGACGTTCATGCGGTTAATTTCCTGATATGCTTCCAGCATCTTGTTCCGAATCTCCAACATTAACTGAAAGCTGACACTGGCCTCTTCCAGAGCAATCATGGCATGGTGCAGGTCTTCCGATTCTCCTGTAACGACCTGGCCAACTTTTTCGTCGGCTTGGGCCTGCTTGTCATTCACCGAATACAGCAGTTCCCGGAGCTGGTCGCTGAACCGGACATCCTTGACTTAGCCTTTCTGCTCCTGAGGACTTGTGAGGTCTGTGAGACCTTTGGGATCAATGCGCATCGGATTTTCTGGAATTTTCATCTTACCCTCTTACATCAAGGAAGTTTCCGAGCAAGGCCGGTTTGGGCGGCTGGGGTCTATATATGGCTGAATTCACCTCCTCCTGCCCGTTGAAAAAGAGGTCAATGATCTCCTTTTCCCCTGAGGTCAGGATGCCGGTGCCATCTCCCGGCTGGTTCACCTGGGCCGCTTCGGCGGCCTGCTCAGGAGCCATAGCCCACGACGTTGAGGGCTCCACTGTGCCTTCCGATGGCTCCGTGGCCGGGGACAGCGGCGGCTGCGGCGGCGGCTGTCCACCACCGATAATCGTCTGGGCCAGCCCCTGTATCAGTGTACTGCTTATCTCCATCTGTCCGTTACAGCTCCAAAGTCTGCTTTGCCACTCGCTTGGCGGCATTGAGTACCGTGGTGTTAGCCTCGTACGACCGGGTGGCAGTGATCATGTCCATCATCTCCTGCACCACGTTGATATCCGGCGTGCGGACATAACCCTGGGCATTTGCCTTGGGATGGGTCGGGTCGTAGATTCTCCGCTCGTTAGGATGGATAATGGTTTTCGTCTCGGGCCAGGGCGCGCCATACCAGCGATTACGCTCGCTGATCCCCGGCAGGTGGGAACGATCCGTCCGCTTCAGGCGCAGACTCTTATCGCGCAGGAAGGACCGGAACGGTTCCTTCCGGGGCCGCGGGTCCACCGTCTTGCGGCGATAGAGCGGCTCACCGTCCGCCGCCACCTGGTTGGCGTTGGAAATGTTCTCGGAAACGGTTTCCAACCGCGTTAGCTCGTCGGTCATTCCCCGGGCTACGTGGCTGAAGACAGTAAATATACCTTGAATTTTCATCCCGTTACTTCTCCCAATAATCACCGGATGCGGCCCGAAATGGCCCGTGTCAGACCCTCAAACTTCCGACGCATTACCCGCACGGAAAAATCGTATCTGATCTGATTCTGGGCCAGATCGGTCATCTCGCGGGTAATCTCCACCGGCCCTCGCTCCCACTCCGGCGGCAGCTTATCGGCGGGGTCCGGGGCGATATGACGGGGTTTGGTAACATTAAGAATAGTCTGGCGTTGGGCTTCCGATAGCTCATCCAGGAAGCGGGTAGGCTTCCGCTCGTAGCCGATCACGTTGAGATTCGCAACATTCTCAGAAATGTTGCGGTGGTGTCGCATGAGCAGATTCAGCGAGCGTTTCAACAGGACCGCTGGCTGATTGTTGAAGATTTTCA
>JABUBP010000585.1_pt1 | contig 10515 bp, 9 predicted proteins | sample 7240331 | NCBI WGS metagenome assembly JABUBP01 (sample SAMN07256347, study PRJNA390944) | subsurface metagenome | isolation source: Methane hydrate marine sediment | place: Pacific Ocean: Eastern North Pacific, ODP site 1244 | collected 2002 | reverse complement strand
CAGAACAGCCTTGATGCTGTCTCGGACAGGGACTTTATCCTCGAGTATGAAGCCGCGGCCAGTATCAGTATGATGCACCTGTCACGGCTGGCGGAGGAAATCATTCTCTGGTCGTCTGCCGAGTTCGATTTTATCGAGCTTGATGAGGCATATGCCACCGGCAGCAGCATTATGCCCCAGAAAAAAAACCCGGATGTCGCTGAACTGGTTCGCGGGAAAACCGGACGTGTGTATGGCCACCTGACGGCTTTTCTGACCACGATGAAGGCATTGCCTCTCGCCTATAACCGGGACCTTCAGGAAGATAAAGAGGGACTTTTCGATACTGCGGACACGCTGCTGGCGTCGCTCGATATATGTACTGGCCTGATAGCAACGTTGAAAGTGAATACGGAAGGCGCCGCAAAAGCGGTGGGCCGCGGCCACATTCTGGCGACTGATCTGGCGGATTACCTAGCCAAGAAGGGGGAATCCTTTCGTACCGCCCATGAGATCGTTGGCAGGCTAATAAATTACGCCGTGAAGAAGGGAAAACCCTTACCGGAACTCAGCTTTGCTGAATACAGCAACTTTTCTCCATTATTTGGCGAGGATGTTTATGCCATTACCGTAGAGTCGTCCCTCGCCGCGAGGGATACCATTGGTGGTACCGCACCGAAGCGCGTGGCACAGGCAGTGGCCGCTGCGAAAAAGATACTCGGGCAGGGACAATGAGAATAGCCCTCTCCGCTGAAGGGGAGGTCAAATCAGGAGGTAATAGAAGCTAGGCAGGTTTCACCGTTTTATGCTGGGTGCGCAGGCACCTGGTACACAGGTTGAGACGCTTGAGCTGACCGTTTATCGTCACCGTGGCCGGGTGTATGTTAGGTACCCAGCGGCGTTTGGTATGCCGTTTGGAATGACTCACATTATGGCCGAACTGGGGTGATTTACCGCATATATCGCACTTCAATCTAAATGCTCCTTTGACTGTTTGACAAACTTGATGTAATATGAAACCTACTACATAGTAGCACAGTCAAGCTGAGCTTGACAAGGGTGGTACAAAATGAAGCAAATAAAATCAATCAGTGGCCAGGAATTACGGGAAATGTTCGCCGCGGCTACTGGCTGGTTGGAGAAAAGTTCGGCTGAAATTGATGCCCTGAATGTATTCCCGGTGCCTGATGGTGACACCGGAACCAATATGCTGCTTACCATGCGCTCCACCATTGAGGAGGCCTACCGGGCTCCGGACCACAGTGCTTCGGCGGTAGCTCATGCCATGGCGCATGGGGCACTGATGGGGGCGCGGGGCAACAGTGGCGTTATTCTCTCCCAGATTCTACGCGGGCTGGCACAGAGCCTGACGGAGAAAGAATCTCTCACCGCGACCGATCTGGCTGGTGCTTTGCAGGAATCGGCGGTCATGGCGTACAAAGGGATGAGCAACCCGGTGGAAGGTACAATGCTGACCGTGATCAAGGATATCGCCACCGCGGTACAGGCGGAAGTGGCCGGTGATGACGGGGATGTGGTTGCCGTCATGGAAACAGCGGTCAACGCCGCCGGTGAATCGGTGGCCAACACACCGAATCTCCTCGATGTGCTGCGTCAAGCCGGCGTGGTTGATGCCGGTGGACAGGGACTGCACACCATTTTCGATGGCGCCCTGCGCTACCTCAAGGGTGAGATGGAGCAGATGCGGTTCCGCAAGCCGCAGATCATTGTCACCGATATGCATGCCACCAAATTGCCGCAGATGATCGCCGCTGACGAGATACCATACGGATACTGCACCGAGTTTCTCCTCAAGGGTGAAAAGCTGGACACGGACAAGATGCGGAAGAAGCTGGAAAAGAAAGGCGAGTCGCTTATTGTGGTTGGCGATGAGGCAACGGCCAGGGTTCATATTCACACCCTTGAGCCCGGTGATGTTATCTCATACGCCAGCAGCCTCGGCACCCTGCATCAGGTTTCTATCCGGAATATGGACGAGCAGCACCATGATTATCTGGAAATACAGAAAGACAGAGGTCCGGCGGTGGACACGGCAATTGTGGCGGTTGTCGCCGGAGAAGGGTTAGCTGACGTTTTCACCAGCCTCGGGGTAACGGCTATCGTTCCCGGTGGGCAGACGATGAACCCCAGCACCAAGGACTTGCTCCAGGCGGTTGAGGAAGCCGCCTCGGACAAGGTAATAATCCTGCCCAATAATAAGAACATCGTAGCCACCGCCAATCAGGTGCAGTCTCTAACGGAAAAGAAGATTGAGGTGGTGCCGACGACAACCATCCCGCAAGGGGTGGCGGCACTGCTGGCCTTTGACTATGAAGCAAACCTGGAATCAAATATCCAGATAATGACCAGAGCCATGGCAACGGTAAAAACAATTGAGATATGCCGTGCCGTGCGCTCGGCCAAACTGGAGGACCTGAAAATCAAAAAGAAACAGCCGATTGGCTTTCTGGATGGCGATATGGTCGTAGTGGGGGAGAGTGGCCTTGAAGTGCTCAACAAAATGCTGTCCAAGCTAAACTTGAGCAAAGTTGAGGTAATCACCATTTACTACGGCGCGGATACCAAGTCGGCTGAAGCGGAGCAGGTAGCCAGTGATATTCGCAGCCGGTATCCGCAGTTGCAAATCGAGGTGGTTAGAGGCGGGCAGCCGCACTATAACTATATTATATCGATAGAATAAATATTGGAGTACTAGATATGACAGTTAAAATCGTTACTGATAGCCTATCTGATATTACCGATGACTTGGCGCAGGAGCTGGGGATTACAGTGGTGCCACTCTATGTGCGGTTTGGCGAGGAGATCTATCGGGATAGGGTGGAAATTACTACCGACGAGTTTTACCATAAACTGGTTCATGGTGCCACCTTTCCGACGACCACGCAGCCTCCACCGGGCGATTTTATAGATGTCTATAAAAAATTGGCCAGGGAAACTGATGAAATTCTGGTTATTGCTGTATCCGGCAAGCTCAGCGGTACCTATCAGTCGGCACTGCAGGCCAAGAACATGATGGAAGGCAAGTGCCGGATTGAAGTCATTGACACACTATCGGTGGCCATGGGTTTTGGGTTGGTAGTTATTGAAGCGGCGAAAGCGGCCAAGGCCGGGGCAAACCTTGACGAGCTGGCTGATTTGGTGCGTAAAACTATGCCCCGGTCACATCTTGTTATATATTTTGACACTCTAAAATATCTGGCCAAAGGGGGGCGTATCGGTAAGGCACAGGGGTTGATGGGCGCAATGTTGTCCATAAAGCCGATACTTACGGTAAAAGATGGTGAGATGGCTCCCTTAACCAGGGTAAGGTCTCCCGCCGCCGGTATGGATTATCTGTACAATTTTGTGTCCGGCTTCTCCAAGATTGAGGCACTAGCAGTGGAGCATGCCACCACACCGGATAAGGCGGATGAGCTGGTTGAGCGCCTCAGCTTGCTTTTGCCCAAAGCGCGTATCTATCGATCAATAGTTAGCCCGGTATTAGGGACACATGCCGGTCCTGACGCCGTCGCGTTAACCGTCCTGGAGGCCGAATAGGCATAAATGCCGGTAAAGGTGGTGACCGACAGCGTCGCTGACCTGCCGTCTCAGGTAGTCGAAGAACTGGGGATTACCGTCATTCCGCTCAATGTTCGCTTTGGCGAGAAGGTATACCGTGATGGCATTGACCTGACCACCGAGCGTTTTTACCAGGAGCTTACCAGCAGCAAGGTCATGCCGGTAACGTCAGCGCCACCCATGAGATAGCGGTGCAGAGCATCGGTCTGATGAAGCAAAGGTGCCGCGTTGATTGCGGACTGCTTCCGGTAGCGGTGATGGGAGATAAGTAACACCGGAAGATTGAGCAGGTGGAGAATAAGGTGGCGGACAACTTCGAATCTTTACATAAAATTCTGGAACTGGAGCGAAAGAAAGGCTACGACAATACGGCGGTCATGGGTGGCCTGGACCGGTTTCTTAAGAGCTGGGCTGGTCAGGTCGCGGAAGCCATCCCGGACCGCCGCCTCCGGCACCGCTTTCAGCAGCTGTTGGCAAAGGTGGATTACGCTTCTTTATCCGTAGCACAGCGCGGGGAGTGGGTGGACAGCGTTCTTAACCTGATTGCTGAAATGGAGGGAAGTCCCTCTGTCGAAGCTAAACCAGAGGAAAAAACACTGGCGCCACCAAGAAAGAGAAAGGTGCCGGCGGTTAAATCGGCGGCATCGGTCAGTGGTTACGGTCTGGATTCGCCGATAACAGCGGTCAAAGGAATCAGCACCAGTTTGGCGACCAAGTTTGGCAAGCTGGGGGTGAAGACAATATGTGACCTGCTTTATTTCTTTCCCCACCGCCACCTTGACTACAGCCAGATTAAGCACATCTCGCAGCTCACCGAAGGTGATGAGCAGACTATCATGGCCAACGTCTGGCAGGCACAGGTCACCCGACTGGGCTACCGGCAGGGAACGGAAGCCATTGTTGGCGATGAAACGGGAAATATGCGGGTGGTGTGGTTCAATCAGCCTTACCTGGCTAAAAGACTGCCGACCAATGCCCGCATCGTCCTCAGCGGTCGGGTCAGTTTATTCAAAGGCCACCCCGTCTTTGAATCCCCGGAGTGGGAGTTTGTCGAGGACAAAGACCTGGTTCATACCGGACGACTTGTTCCCGTCTATTCACTTACCCGGGGTCTGTACCCCCGCCAGGTGAGGAAGCTGATGAAAGAAGTGGTCGACCAGTGGGCGTGGCAGGTGGCAGACTTCCTGCCATCGGCGCTGAGAGAGCGTTGCGACCTGCTGGAACTGCCGCAGGCAATCAGTCAGGCGCACTACCCCGAAGACGAAATGGTAAAAGACAGGGCGAGGGTGCGCCTGGCATTCGATGAGCTTTTTCTGCTGCAACTGGGCGTGGTGAGTCGCAAGCATGACTGGCAGGAGACCCAGCCGGATAGCGCCTTCTCCATTGACCAGGAGCTGATAAATAGCTTTATACAATCACTACCCTTTGAACTTACCACAGCGCAAAAGCGGGTGCTGAAAGAGATGCTGGATGATATGCAGAGACCTCAGCCGATGTCTCGACTGCTGCAGGGGGAGGTGGGGAGTGGTAAAACGGTGGTGGCCACCGCGGCCCTTTTAATGGTGGTAGCCAACGGCTTTCAGGGAGCTTTCATGGCCCCGACCGAAATTCTTGCCAAGCAGCATTTTGCCACGCTCTGCCATCTTCTTGCCCGGGCGGGGAGGAGGGATGAAGAAACGCCCTATCTGAGCCGGTTTTCCGGGTTGCTATCTCGCCCCATCACGGTGGCGCTGCTCATCGGTGATATCACACCGTCTCAGAAAAAGGAACTGCAGCAGCGCATTGTGGATGGAGATGTCGATATCGCCATCGGTACGCACGCCCTTATTCAGAAAGGGGTTGATTTCAATAAGATGGGTCTGGCGGTGGTCGACGAGCAACAACGCTTTGGTGTAACCCAGCGCTCGGCGCTGCGGGAGAAAGGTTTCCGACCTCATATGCTGGTCATGACCGCCACCCCCATCCCTCGTACACTGGCACTGACATTGTACGGCGACCTTGACCTTTCCGTCATCGATGAGCTTCCGCCGGGCAGGCAGACGGTAAAGACAAAGTGGCTCAAACCGGTGCAGCGAGAAAGCGCCTACAACTTCATCCGTAAAAAGGTATCCAGCGGCCATCAGACATTCATCATCTGTCCGCTCATTGAAGAATCGGAGGCGATTGCAGCCCAGGCAGCGGTGGTGGAATACGAAAGACTGTCTCGGGACGTCTTTCCCGATTTACGGCTCGGCCTGCTGCACGGTCGGCTTTCCGGAGAGGAGAAGGACAGGGTTATGCAGCGATTCCGTGACCGGCAGCTGGATATCCTGGTGTCAACGCCGGTGGTGGAGGTTGGCATTGACATCCCCAATGCTACAGTGATGCTCATTGAGAGCGCCGACCGTTTTGGGCTTTCCCAGTTGCACCAGTTTCGTGGTCGTGTCGGGCGGGGAGAGGAACAGAGCTACTGCATGCTGCTCGCCGAGAACCCGTCTGAAGTGGGCAGGGAACGCCTGGACATTATCGAGAGCGTTCAGGACGGCTTTGTCCTGGCGGAAGAGGACCTGAAGCTACGCGGTCCGGGTGAGTTCTTTGGCACACGCCAGAGCGGCCTGCCTGACCTGCGCATGGCCAGACTCTCCGATGTTAAGATTCTGGAACTGGCCCGCAGCGAAGCAATAGAGCTTTTCCAGGTAGACCCGGGTCTGAAAAAACCAGAGCATCAGCTTCTGGCCAGTGAAATGGCCAAGGTGTGGCCGCCAACTAATGCCGGTGAATGGAGTTAGTTAATTCAGTCTACCCGGTATTTTTTCACCACTGATTCGCTCAGTTCCACTCCCAGCCCAGGTTTTTGTGGCAGGTCAATGTCGCCGTCCTTATTGATTTTAACCGGTTCCGTCAGCAGTTCTTCACGCAACGGATTGTAGTTACGGTCGAATTCTTGGAACATACTGTTCGGTATCGAGGCGCTGAAATGCAGGTTGGATACCAGGGCGACAGCCGAAGAGAATGAGTGGGGCACGCAGGGGATGTTCCAGGCGCTGGCCATGGCGGCGATTTTTCTGGCCTCGGTGATGCCGCCGCACCAGGTAGCGTCAGGCTGGGCAATATCAATTGCCTGGTGTAGGATTAGGTCACGAAAGCCGTAGCGGGTAAACTCATTCTCACCGGCGGCCAGCGGCATATCAATGGCCGCCGCCACCTTGGCACTCCCCTCAAGGTCTTCCGCCGGCACGGGTTCCTCAAACCAGAAAACGTCATATTCCTCCATCTTGCGGGCCATCTTTATCGCTTCATAAGCGTTGTAGACGTTATTACCGTCGACGAGCAAATCGATGTTCGGGCCAATCGCTTCCCTGACCGCCTTTATTCTGGCCACGTCTTCGGCCTGGCTGACGCGTCCTATCTTTATTTTGACGGCGGTGAATCCCTCTTTCACGTACGAAGCCATTTCATTGGCCAGCTCCTTGAGGCCTTTACCTTCAGCATAGAAACCGGCGCTGGCGTAGGCTCGAATCTTTTCGTAGCAGCCGCCGAGGAGCCTGTAGAGTGGCATATTGACTGACCTGGCCTTGATGTCCCAGAGCGCGATGTCAATGCCGCTCATGCTGGCGATGATGGCACCCTTGCGTCCGTGCTTTATCGACCGCTGGTACATTTTCTCCCAGAGTCGCTCGATGTTCATCGGGTCCTCCCCGACAAGGTAATCGGCGAGCTCCTTTTCAATTATCATTTTGGTAATCATCGGTGGACCGCCGAAGTAAGCGGCTTCACCGATTCCCGATATCCCTTCATCCGTATCGATCCTGACCAGCACGGCGCTGCGGTGGGGCAGGGTATAGGTGGCATCCATAATGGGCTTTTCCAGTTGACAGGTCAGGACCATGGCTTCGACCTTTTTAATCTTCAACAGGTTCTCCTCCTTTGGCGGCTCTTTTTATTTTGCTGCCATTATTATAATGAATCACCCCGCATAAGAAAAGCTGCCGCAAGGAAAATTACTTTACAGTAATGGCCGTTTACTTTAAAATAACGGATTAGGCGGGTGTAACTCAGCGGCAGAGTATTTGCTTCCCAAGCAAAGAGTCGTGGGTTCGAATCCCATCACCCGCTCCAATTTATTTGAGGAGACGTTTCGTGGAAATTGAACAGGTAGCAAATTACTTGGCTAACGGGCGGATAATTGACCTCACTCTGAAGATGAACCCGGGAAGTACCGAAGGCCCATCCGCCAAACCCAGCCGGCGTTACGAGCTTCAGATGTTTGAATTTGAACCATGGAAAATCTGGTCCGGGCCGGGAGAAATTATGCACTATGTTGAAATGGAGAGCCACGTTTCCACCCATGTGGAAGCCCCCTCTCACTATATCCCGGCGCGGTATGGTACGAGTGCTCCGGACCTGAGCGAGGTGCCGTTGTCCAGTTTCTTTGGCAGCGCTGTCCTGATAGACTGCCAGGAGCTGGGGCCTCAAACTCCCATCGGCGCCAAAATATTACAGGAATTCCCCGTTGGCGAGCATGATATTGTTCTGTTCGGGAAAGGGCAGCATATTGGCCCTGGTGGGGATGATCGAAGCTTCCTGGTAAAGGAAGGTGCGGAATATCTTCTCGGGAAGAAGGTGAAACTTATTGCCTTTGATGACACGATTATCCCGGAAAATCCTCTGGTTATGAGGAATCTGAGTACGATGTTCACGCACGATATCATGCTATCGAATGGAATCCCGATTATCGAGCGACTCGCCAACCTGGAGGAATTAACGAAAACAAGGTTCCTGTTCTTCGCCATTCCTCCGAAGATGGGTGGTGTTGACGCCTTCCCCATAAGAGCCATCGCCATCGAATAACTCAAGACTAATGGAATACACTCCTATGGTTGGGTCAGCAGGGCCAGTAGAGTCCGGTTTAATATTTGCTGCGATTGTTGATAGTGCCGTGGGCTCAAATCTCACCCCGTATACTATCTCCCGGCATCTAGCCTAGCGATGTCTCTTGAACTTTATGAAGCTGTGTAAGACGGACTCGTATTCTTGGGTGATCTCGTCAGGTGTCCGTGCCCGAAATCGCTGGAGCTTCTCGTCGAACACAGATGTGGATACCCGCTTCTGGCACCATGTCTGAAGGTCGCCGTAACACGCCTGGCACAGTTTTACCGGTCTTGAATCCAGCAATCCGTGCAGTATGCCCACGTCATCAGGAACCAGATGGAATCTTACGATGCGATATGCGTTTACTGGGCGCCCGCAGGCTGGACAAATTTCTACTCCCATTTTCCCATCACCCGGACCGTTTCAACTGGCCGTTAATTACAGGTAGATGAAATTATAACACGGCAGCCAGGTATGTCAACAGCCAGGAGGTATATACTCCCAGAGAAATTTTTCCTTTATTTATTGGAATTTTAAGGTACTCCGGTAATGGTTGCGAGGCATTCCATTACAGCCATACGTGATATGCCGTCAACAAAGAGCCAGAAGTGAGATAGAGCAGGGGAATGCAGGTATTGCGGCTGTTTCGTAGATAAAATCAGACAGAATAAACGGAAGACTAGCGTACTAACCAGGAAACGAGAAAAGCAATTGCGATGATAACTGTGATTCCAGTGGTAACATATAAAAACGCTTTCCAGTAAGATGCTTTTCTCATATAAAAACTGCAAGGTTCTCCTATTTTAGCTATTTGAATGCCACTGGTATCTTTATTAAGAAGCCCCCTTAAATGTATGCCAATATACATTTTGCCCCTGCCTATATAGTCGGCAGGTTTTAATTTACAAGTTATCCAATTCTTTCTATCCAAGGAAATGTTTATATTATCGTCCCATCTGATGCCTTGTGGTTTATTGTCCTGGTGGATTCTAACAATCGACTGCCCATAGTCAGTTTCGTCAGCCTCTCTAATTTTTAAATAAAGTTCAAAAATTCGTGACATGGGTTTCTCGTCTTCTTAATCAGTAAGACCTATTATAACTAATTAACAGGTTCTTTTTCAAAACCCGTGAAAGCCTGCGGGAGATGAATTCATGTGTATGCGGAGTGTAGTTATTTAACATAACAGTTAATTTGAATATTACTATCCAGTATGTTACTATATAAAAGAGTGAGCGGTTGGGGTTGCTGGGGGGCAGGCCACGTTGAATTGCCTATTCACAAACCTCGATTTTTGAAAACTTCATTATCCGCATTCTATCTGTTCGCTCCCATGTTATATACCGGCTGATAGTGACCTCGTGTCCAAAATATTAAAAGCTTATGCTTTGTGAAAGGAGGTGAGATATAGAAATTAGTCAAGAACCTATGGCAAAAGGGAGATGGCAAAATGCCAGTCTAGTGGAGAGATTTTTCGCTATAAGTATCGCGCTCTCTCTGATTAGTGGTGTTATTATGCTACTTCTAGATTCAACCGGTTTTAGTGCGCTACTTGGATTCTTAAGTTAAACTTAGCCAAAGATTCAAAAAGGCGTGAACACAAAATGGTTAGCCTCGAAAATGATCGGGGCTTAACTATTATTTGAAGCATTTATACGATTGACTGAAAATAATCTTGCTTATCGTCATTTGCCTTTTTTTCTCTTTCTGAAAAATCTTATCCACATGAGAACTATTGGTATTCCCATCATGACCAGTACAGCTATCGCCGCAAACCTAGCCCAAAACATTTTCCCCTCACTTATTTCTGGAATTTATTCATAATCTTTTCTCGGTGGACTAAATACACTAACCATCACCGTGCGATGTTTGCGCGTAACACCCCCGTGAATAGTGTCAGGAGGGACACAATATATATCTCCTTGCTTTAATAACTGGCTTTCATCACCAATTTTCATATCAAATTCTCCCTCGATTATTATTCCCATCTCCTCAGATGCGTGGCCATGTAATGGCGATTCTGAGTAAGGCTGCAAAGTAACGTTACAAAGCATGAGATTCTTTCCCGAAATAGCACGAACTAAGAACCCTGACGCCATCTCACTT
>JABUBP010000584.1_pt1 | contig 10516 bp, 12 predicted proteins | sample 7240331 | NCBI WGS metagenome assembly JABUBP01 (sample SAMN07256347, study PRJNA390944) | subsurface metagenome | isolation source: Methane hydrate marine sediment | place: Pacific Ocean: Eastern North Pacific, ODP site 1244 | collected 2002 | reverse complement strand
TTTGGGGGATAAGTCTTTTTTTAATTAGTGTAGCTAACTGGAGAACTCGAGTCAGGAGTTAGTTAATTAATTTTGGCGAGGCCAGGATGAAGAAAATTGTAGCGTTATTTTTGGCTCTTTTTATTCTTTCCTTTCTTTCCACCTTAGCCAGGTCAGATGAGGCCGGCAGGATTCATTTTATTAATGTGGGAGAAGGGGATTCTATTCTCCTTGAGAGCCAGGGGAAAAGTGCTCTCATCGATACGGGAAATTTGATCAGTGGACCGCGGTTAGTCAAGTATTTAAAAGAAAAGGGCGTGGAGAAACTCAACTATCTTATTATAACCCATCCTCACCCTGACCACATAGGAGGGGTATTTTTTATCTTGCCCATGCTGAAGGTGGAAAAGATTTATGACAATGGCCAGGAGCTGGGTGGGGTGAGAAAGACCTGTGCGATTTACCGCTGGTATGAAGATTTGGTGCGAAAAAGGAAAAATTATGCCGTTTTAGTCTCCGGCGATTCTTTGAGCTTAGGGAGTCTTACTCTGGAAGTCCTCTGGCCACCGGAACCTCCTACCTCTTCCGATTTTAATGCCTTTTCCCTAGTGATAATGGTGAAAGGGGGTGGTTTTTCCTGCCTACTTACCGGTGATTTAACTGCTCCGGGGGAAAGAGAACTTCTAAAAAGGGAAGTGAGTCTAAAAGCGGATGTTTTAAAGGTAGGACATCACGGAGCAAAAGATGCCACTACCGAGGAGTTCTTAGAGGCGGTATCTCCTGGAATTGCCGTGGTTAGTGTAGATAAAGATAATTTCTGGGGCTATCCGTCAGCGAGAGTATTGCAAAGACTTAAGAAGGCAGGAGTGAAGGTGTATCGCACAGATAGGGACGGAGACATCGTCTTAAGTATACCCGTAGCTGAGAGTCTGGAATAAAAAACGGTGCCCAAGAGATTAATCTGGCTGGACTTTGTTATTCTGGTAGAGACAGTAAGGGTTGTCTGGAAGGGAGAAGGAGTGAGCAGTGTTTAAAAAGGCGATATGTCTGGTTTTTTTGATTGCTTTTGATATTGCCGCTTTATTCTCAGCTCTCTTTTTGGCTTACATAATAAGGAAAGAAATTCTTTTTTATATTCACCCTGTTTTTAGAATGTGGACCTTTCCCTTTGAAACCTACCTCCTAAACTATCCTTACTTTCTGGGGCTCTGGGTGGTGATCCTTGCCTATGAGAGGCTTTATACGAAAAGATTTGCCTTAGGAGAGGAGATAAAGCGTCTCTGGAAAGGGGCGAGGTAGGAGGGATAAATCTAGCCCGGGTCCTATTGACACTTGACTTTTTGGGGATATCTAGTATTATACATATAATGATGTGTATGTGTACAGAGTCGGATGGAGGTGGTGGCAATGTCTGTCTTAACGAAAAGGGCACAAATCCTATTTTCTCCTGAGGAATATCAGTTGTTGAAGAAATTGGCTGTTTTAACAAAGTCCTCTGTGGGAGAATTGGTACGAAAAGCAGTAAAAAGACAATATCAGATAGTAGGAAGAAAAGAGAAAATAGAGGCTGCTGAGCGTCTTTGTCGAAAGAAAGAGCTTCCTGTAGAAGACTGGGAAAAGATGGAAGGAGAGATTATGCAAAGATGGAAGGAAAAGTGAGTATATCCTTTATTGATACCAATGTTATTATGTATACTGTGGGCAGGAAACATAAGTACAAAGACCCTTGTTCTCTTTTGATACAGAAAATAGCAAAGGAAAACATTACAGTAGCTAGTGACACAGAGGTTCTTCAGGAGATATTGTATCGTTATTGGTTGATAAGAGAATTTGAGAGAGCCGAAGAGACCTATAGTGATTTCAGGAAGCTCGTTAGTTTAATGTTCCCCATAACTACGGACGATGTTGATCTAGCTCTGGAATTACTGCAAAGATATAGGAACATTCAGCCTCGCGATGCTATTCATGCTGCGGTTATGCTAAACAACGGCTTGACTACGATCTACAGTACGGATTCTCACTTTGATGAAATCAAGGGCATAAAAAGAATCGACCCTATTGAGCTAAATATGAAGACCAGAGCTAACAGGGGATCACCAAAATAAGAACCATTATACATATCACAGGTTGAGCAATGTTCAAAAAGACGCTATGTTTACTTTTTTTAATTGCTTTTGATATTGCCGCCCTATTTTCAGCTCTCTTTTTGGCTTACATAATAAGGAAAGAAATTCTTTTTTATATTCATCCTGCTTTCAGAATGTGGACCTTTCCCTTTGAGACCTACCTCCTAAATTATCCTTACTTTCTCGGGCTCTGGGTTATTATTCTTGCCTATGAAAGACTTTATACAAAAAGGTTTGTCTTAGGAGAGGAGATAAAGCGTCTCTGGAAAGGGGCAAGTTGTTCTTTTCTTATTATAATGGTTTTGACCTTTGCTGCCCGGATGTCTATGAATGTCTCCCGCACGGTGATAATCCTTAGCTGGGCTTTGAGCTTTTTTCTTTTACCAGCCTTCAAGGTGGCAGCAAAAAAGATATTGAATAAGGCGGGAATTTGGAAGAGAAATATACTCATTCTGGGAGCGGGAAGAACGGGAAAGATGGTCCTAGAGAGAATTAAGAAAAATAAGAATCTGGGATATAATCCGGTTGGCTTTCTCGATGATGATGAGGCTAAGCTGGATAGGAAAATAGGTGGGGTTAAGGTACTGGGAAAGCTCTCGGAGATCAAGAGCTGGGTGAAAGAAAAGGAAGTGGGAGATGTGATAATTGCTATGCCAGGGGTCTCTCGAGAAAAACTCCTGGAGGCGGTGAGTCTCTGTGAGGGGGTGGTGGATGAGATAAGGGTTATTCCCGATATGTTTGGCCTGGCTACGGTAGGAGTTAAAGCAGAGGATCTAGATGGGATTCTTTTATTTGACATGGAGTGGAACCTGGCTAAGCCTCACAATATCTTCATCAAAAGAGTGATTGATATAATACTTTCTTCTTTAGCTATAGCTATTCTTTCTCCTTTGATGCTCTTTATCAGCATTAAGATAAAGCGTGATTCTAAAGGTCCGGTGATTTTTGGTCAGAAAAGACTGTGGAAAGGAGAAAGCACTTTTGATTTTTTGAAGTTCAGGAGTATGTATCTTGATGAGGAGGAAAGACTAAAGCGGTTCTTGAAAGAGGATCCTCAGGCCAGGAAAGAATGGAAAAAGTTTGCCAAGATAAAATCGGGCGATCCCAGGGTAACCAACTTCGGAAGCTGGCTTCGAAGATACTGCCTGGATGAGCTTCCTCAACTAATACATGTCCTAAAAGGAAAGATGAGTCTGGTGGGGCCTCGTCCCTATCTTCCCCGGGAGTTTGAGAAGATGGGAGGATACAGAAAGACTATTTTGAAGGCTCTTCCCGGCATGGCTGGTCTCTGGCAGGTGAGTGGGAAAAATGAACTTACTTTTGAGGATAGATTAAGGCTGGAGGAGTATTATGTTCGTAACTGGTCCCTCTGGCTGGACTTTGTTATTCTGGTAAAGACGGTGAAGGTTGTCTGGAGAGGGGAAGGGGTATAATTAGCTCATGGCTCATAGTTCATCGACTAGAAGAATTTTAAAATAGAGCATTGACAATCAACATTATTTGTGTATACTTAATACAGGAGGTGGTGGACATGAGAAGGTTGAATATTACGTTGCCTGAAGAGATAAATGAACAAATAAAAAGTCTTCCTAATAAGAGCCGTTTTATCGCTGAAGCCTTAAAGGAAAAGCTGGAAAGAATAGAAAGGGAAAAGTTGGATAGACTTTTGGTAGAAGGCTATAAAGCCACAAAGGAAGAAGATAAAAGGATTGATAGAGAGTGGGAAAAGATCACTTTAGAGGGTTGGAAATAGGATGAATTTTCCTAAAAGAGGCCAGATTTGGTTTATCTCATTGGATCCGGTAGTGGGTCATGAAATAGGTAAGAAAAGGCCAGCATTGGTAGTTTCTAATGATCGAAACAATCAATTTACTGAGACTGTTACTATTCTTGCTATTACTTCAAAAACAGAAAAAGTCTATCCTTTTGAGGTTTTTCTTTCAAAAGAAGAAACACATCTGCCAAAAGATTCGAAAGTGAAGTGCAACCAAGTTCGGACTGTAGACAAGAAAAGGTTAGTTAATTTCGGGGGAACTTTATCTTCTGAAAGACTAAAAGATATAGAGCAGGCGCTTCTAATTCATCTTGGTATCACCTAAGACTTTCTTTCGACTTTGGATTTGGTTTTTTGGGGTTTGACTCGTTTTTTCGTCCAATGAGCCATGAGCTATGAACTAAAATGAAGTCTCTAGATTCTCTTGACACATCGGGGACCGATGGTATTTTAAGCAAAATCAAGAGGAGTAAATATGGCCATTTCAAAAAGGCGTTACAAAAATGCTAGAGTCTAAAAGAGTCCTCGTTACTGGAGCAGGTGGTTTCATCGGCAGTCATCTTACTGAAAGACTGGTAGATTTAGGAGCACAGGTAACAGCATTCCTGCGTTATAACTCCAGAGCTGACGAAGCAATGATTGGACTACTGCCACCTGAAAAGAAGAAAAAGATTAGAATTATCTACGGCGAGCTTAGGCAGTCCGAGACGGTAAAAAGGGCTATGAAGAATATTGACATAGTCTTTAACCTGGCGGCACTGATAAGCATTCCCTATTCCTATCTTCATCCTCAGGAGGTGATAGAGACCAATACTCTGGGGACCTTAAATGTACTGACGGCGGCAAGAGAGGAAGAAGTGGAAAAGATGGTCCATACTTCCACCAGTGAGGTGTATGGCACCGCTCAGTATGTTCCCATTGATGAGAAACATCCTAAACAACCTCAATCTCCGTACTCCGCCAGTAAAATAGCTGCTGATGCTATAGCCTTAAGCTTTTATTATTCCTTCAACCTGCCGGTGGCTATTATCAGGCCTTTTAACACCTATGGCCCTCGACAGTCTGACAGAGCGGTAATTCCAGCTATCATCAGCCAGGCTCTGGTGAAAAAAAAGGTCTTACTCGGAAGTACCACACCTACCAGAGATTTTAACTTTGTCAGTGATACGGTAGAGGGATTCATTAAAATTGCCGAATCAGAAAATTCTATAGGCGAGGAGATAAATGTTGGTTCCGGATTCGAGATCTCCATTGGTGATCTGGCTGCAAAGATTGTCTTTTTTGTAGGGAAGGAAGTGAAATTGATAAAAAATGAAAAGAGGGTAAGACCAGAAAAAAGTGAGGTGGAAAGACTCCTGGCAGATAATTCTAAAGCAAGAAAGCTTTTAGGCTGGAGCCCCCGGGTAAGTCTCGATGCGGGACTAAAGATGACGATTGAATGGATAAAGGATTATCCTGATTCGTACAAGCCAGATACCTATAATATGTAGAAAGAGCCGAAGGGTTAGACTATGAAAGCCGTTATTCTGGCCGGAGGGTTAGGAACGAGACTAAGACCCTTAACGTTTTCTATACCTAAGCCGCTCCTTCCCATTGGCGAAAAGCCGATCCTGGAGTTTATCTTTGAACACTTGAGAAAGTTTGCCATCAAAGAAATTATTCTTTCCACTGGCTATCAATCCGAACTTATAAGAGCATTTTGTGGTGATGGGTCTAAATTTGGAGTAAAAATTGATTATATTGAAGAGAACAAGACCCTGGGTACAGCAGGTCCTCTTTCATTGATGCGAGATAGATTCTCAGAGGATGAGACCTTTATCCTGATGAATGGCGATGTGGTTACCAAACTGAATTTTTCCAAAATGGTCCAATACCATTCTGAACACAAATGTCAATTAACCATTGGATTTGCTAAGTTTGAGTATAAGTCACCCTTTGGGGTCTTAAAGATCGAGGCCGGCAGGCTCAAGGAGATTCTCGAAAAGCCAAGCAAAGTTTATGATATAAGTGCTGGAATTTATGTGGTGAATTCATCAGTGCTTGACTTTATTCCTCATAATACCTTTTTTACTGTTCCAAATCTGGCGAAAGAGTTATTGAGATTTGGTAAAAAAGTGGGGATTTATAAGATTGAGGAATTCTGGGTGGGGATTGAGCATATTGATCAGTTTGACGAGGTTCTAAAAGAGCTGAATAAAATAGATATCGGTCAAAGAGGAAAATTTCGTGCTCAATGAAAATAAAATTATGGTTTTGATTCCTACCTACAACGAGGAAAAAAGTATTGGGCAAGTTATCAGAGGGGTGAGGAAAAGTTTACCCCAGGCAGACATAGTGGTGGTTGATGGAGAATCAAGTGATTCCACCGAGGAGATAGCCAGAAAGTTGGAGGTAATTATATTGAAAGTTCCCCACAGCTTGGGAATCGGAGGAGGAGTAGAAACTGGATTCAGTTTTGCCGATCTAAGAAGATATGATATGGTAGTTAGAGTAGATGGTGATGGGCAGCATAGTCCCAACCAGATTCCTAGATTAATGCAGCCAATACTGAATGGTAAAGCAGATGTAACTATAGGTTCAAGGTATATTGGGGCAGGAGATTATAAAGCTTCACTATCCCGAACCTTGAGTATAAAGTTATTTTCTTTAATAATTTCGGCCATCATCAGACAAAAGATTACCGATGCCACTTCCGGATTTCAGGTGGTCAATCGCAGAGTGATAGAATTTTTATCCCGGAGCTATTTTTTTGACTATTCGGAGGTGGAGGCCATTGTTCTTCTTAGGAAAGTGGGCTTTAAAATTCTGGAAATTCCTGTGAGTATGGAAAAAAGAACGCAAGGATCCTCATCTTTTACATTTGTTAGAGCCTTTTACTATATCTTTACGGGAGTACTTTTGCTTTTAATCAGCTTATTGAGGGAAAAAACCCTGAGGAGGGATAAAGAAGATGTCTTTGCAAATTAGATTAATGGCCATAGTGGTGTCTTGCGTGATGCTGATAATTGTGGTGGATCTTATCCGGAGAGAAAAACTGAGAGCCCGATATTCACTGTTCTGGCTTCTGGTGGGATTCATTTTTTTAATCTTTTCTCTCTGGACGAATTTGTTGAACCTGATGGCCAGAATTATAGGTATTTATAGTCTTCCCAATGCTCTGTTCTTTATCGGATTCATCGGGACAGTGGTTATTCTCCTTCAATTTTCAGTCATCATCTCCACATTATCAGTTGAAAACAAAAAGCTGATAGAGAGATTGAGTATCCTGAGCTGGAGGGTGGAGGAGTTGGAAAAAGGTACGAAACCAGAGAATTAAGAATTTGGTCTTGAGAGTCTTGGCCCAATCCAATGTTTAAGAATATTTTGAGAAGAGGAATCTGGATTTTGTTGGGTGGCTGGATAGTCTTCATTTACGGCAGCTGTCTTTTTTTTTGGCGGGGGGTCATTCTCTGGAAAACTTTAGGAGAGACCCTTTTTAGAATTTTTCTTCTGGCGCTTTTTCTCCTTATCAACACTGCCTTAGGGAAAAAGGTCTTTAAGTGGTTAAGGCTTGAGAGCCATTCTTTTTTGGAATCTTCTCTTTTTGGTCTGGGGTTGGGCTTAGCTATTTTCACTTATCTACTCATTGGACTGGGTCTGGTGGGTCTTTTCAACCAGTGGAGTATAAGCCTTCTATTATTGGGAGTGTACCTGATTTGCTACCGGGAAATTCAAAGTATCATTCAGCAAATAAAGGTTAAATTTAGAACTTGGGTGAGATCAGACATAACCCTCGTGGGAATTATCCTCGTACTAATCCTTTTGGTCCAGATGTTATTTAATCTGGCGGGGGCTTCAGTGTTGCCTTCCGGCTGGGATGCTTTAGGTGAGCACCTGGCCCGAGCCAAGGAGTGGACCCGCCTTCATCGCTTAGACAGTATTCCCTACATTAACTATCTCCAGAGGGGTCAGCCCTTCAATATCGGGATGCTGTACGGGATGAGTCTGCTGGTTAAGGATGCTATCCTGGCCAAACTTATTCACTTTTCTTTTGGCATTTTGACGGGGCTAGGAGTTTATGCTCTGGGGAAAAAATATCTTTCTCCTCGAGTAGGCCTCTTTTCTGCGGCAATCTTTTACACTATCCCTACTATTGCTTATCTATCTACCACCGCTTATGTTGATTTAGGGTTTACTTTTTACACTTTTTTGGCCCTCTATGCCTTGATTAACTGGACTGCTACTAATAAGAAAGCCTGGCTCATTGTCTCGGCCATAATTAGTGGCCTCTGTGTTGGCTCTAAATATGCAGGATTTTTACCTATGGCTATCCTGGTTTTGGGGATTCTTCTCCAGGGTTGGCTCGTCAAAAGGGAAAGGTCTATCGTTGTGGCTAAGAACCTTGTTCTGTTTGTCCTTTTGGCAGGATTGGTTGGTTCTTTCTGGTATGCGAGAGACTTCATTATTTATGGTCGGTTGGTTCCTCTTAGTCTGGCGTTTTCCCTTTGGTCATCCCTTAAAAGCGCTTTTTGGAGAATGTTAACCTTAGCACCTCTTAATCCTGAAAATTTACCTTCCGCCCTGGCCCTTGATCTTTCTTTCCTCCGGGATAAGGCTCTTATTCCCTGGAAGCTTACTATGCGCGGCGGCGTAGTAGCTCGTGTTCATGATCCCGGGGGAATAGGAATGTTCTTCCTGGCTTTTTTACCCTTTCTTCTTTTACCCCGATTCCGGGAGAATAGAATGATAAAATTTATCTTGTATTATTCCCTGATCTTTTTTATCATCTGGGCAATCTTTTCGCCTCTTAAACGCTACCTTATCCCTGTTTTCCCCTTGCTTAGTATTATGGCAGCTTATATCATAATCCGGATCTCGGAATTAACCAGATTTACCAGGGTTCCCCTTTTTACACTCGTTATTTCGACCCTTATTTTTCAAATGGTTTATCTAGCTCCTGGAGGCTGGAACAAGATTTACCAACCCATGCTAGTTTTTGCGGGCTTGACCTCCCAGGAAGAATATATTTTGAAGAACGAAGAGACCTATCCTGTTTTTAGACATATTAACCGCAATGTCTCACCTACTGCTAAATTGCTCATTATGGATCCCCGTGGTTTTTATTGCGACCGTCCTTACATAACATCAATTATCGGAAAGGATGGACGCAGGTACTGGTTTAGCAAGGGGGAAGAGCTGTTGGCCAAACTTAAGCAACTCGGTGTTAGTTACCTGGTGGTCAACCAATCTTTTTGGGACACTCAGTACGGTAAAGGAAGGTATCCCAAGGTACTGGAAGAGATTAGAGCTGACCATCTAAGAGTTTTTTATGATAAGCATCCTTTTATAGTCTTTCAAATACGTTACTGATAGACCGATGAGAATATTGAGGAGTCATCATGATTGGGCAGCACCGTGAGGAATAAGGTGAGCCAGATAGTTGAGAGGATGAGGGAGCTTTCCTCGAGGTTAATTCCATCTGTATATCTGAAGGATCCCACTATAAAAACCGCTATCTATAAATGGATGTTGATTGGGCTTTTGATTCGACTGGCATTCATGCCTTTCGCCATATATTTCCCTGATCTCATGGGTATTTACTGGCGATCTTCCTGGCCAGTTTATCATGGGATCTACTGGATTGGTGGGTCCCAGATAGTGATTCATTACTTTCACGCCTTTTTTTTATGGATTTTTAGACCGGTAATGCCTTATTGGAAAGCTATCTTCCCTTACGATCCCGAGACTCTTTTCGCTGTTGATCACAAGACATTTGAGATATTTGTCACTAACCCTTATGTTTTTAGAACTCTCTTTCTTTTTAAAGTGCCCTATCTAATTTTTGATCTGGGATGTGCTTTTCTATTTTTGCATATCTTCAAAGATACTAAAAAGGGGTTAGGTGCATATAAATTCTGGATAGCCAATCCCATTGTCATCTTTGCCACCTATATTGCGGCCAGGTATGAGTCTGTAACCATATTTTTTATTTTGTTGAGTTTATATTATGCTAAGAATAACTACTCGAGAAGGTCTCTCTTATCTCTCGGAGTTAGCATTGTTCTACGATCTTACCCTTTAATTTTGCTTCCTTTCTTTATAATTGTGCGGGGAAAGAAAGTGTGGGGAAGGCTCAAGCTGGCAGCCTGGGGAATCCTCCCTCTGGGAGTTTTGATAATTTTAACCAGAGTTTTTCATCAGCCTAGTGTGGGAGGAGGTTTTATGCAACTGGGTCAGATGAAATATTTTTTGGAAATGAAGTTTCCCCTCATTTACTCGGATGTTGTCTTTGTCTTTGTGGTGGCATATGCCCTTGTTTTACTCTTTTCCTCATCGTATGCAAGGTATTCTTTTGAGAGGTTGTGGAAGCCGATGCTGGTGGTGTTGCTCCTCTTTTTTGCTACCTGCCATTTTCATGTCCATTACTTTATGTGGCTCATTCCCTTGCTGACCTTGCAGGTCGTGGAAGACAGAAGATTTATCCGCTTGTTCGTGGTTCAGGTTCTGTGTTTTGTTGTCTATACTTTTCAGTGGGACCGACATTTTTTCGGGTATCTTTTTACCCCCTTTCATTTTCCCTATTTTGCTATAGACATCATAAACCCCAAGAGATTTATTTGGCAGTACGTTGAGTTCAGTGATTTTCTAGGCGTTTTTC
>JABUBP010000583.1_pt1 | contig 10518 bp, 10 predicted proteins | sample 7240331 | NCBI WGS metagenome assembly JABUBP01 (sample SAMN07256347, study PRJNA390944) | subsurface metagenome | isolation source: Methane hydrate marine sediment | place: Pacific Ocean: Eastern North Pacific, ODP site 1244 | collected 2002 | reverse complement strand
AGGGTCTGGAACCCTAAACTCAATTCTAGTAGAGTTTTCTTTCCCCGGCTGATACTCAGGAACTCTAATCATGTCTGACCTATTTCTCCTTGCCCAGGAAAGATATACCGGTGCCTCATAGCCAGGAACTAGGCGCTTATAGGAGTTAATCCATTGGCTAACCACAGCTGCAATTTCTGGGGCATGCTTTAGTAGTCCAGCAGTGTATTGCTTGGCTATTTTTGATAGATAATAGGGGTCATTTTCATCAAAGAAGGCATTTCTGTTGCCCTTAAACAGTGACTGGTGCACATGCATCCCACTGCCGCAACTGCCGAAGATGGGCTTGGGCATAAAGGTGGCATAGATGCCATGCTTTAGAGCTACCTCTTTAACCACCAATCGGCAGGTCATGATATTGTCTGCCATAGTCAAGGCATCGGTATAGTGCAGGTCTATCTCGTGCTGACTTGTAGCCACTTCATGGTGGCTATACTGAACACTGATACCCATCTGTTCCAGGATGAGTATGGTTTCCATTCTTAAGTCGCTAGCCATGTCGGGAGGAGTCAAATCAAAATAGCCCCCTTCATCTAGAGTGTGTGTCCCCCCTGCATTGTGGAAGTAGAAATATTCTAATTCTGGCCCCACATTGAAGGTATAACCCTGGTCAGCTGTTTTTTTGAGGTTTCTCTTTAGCACATATCGGGGGTCACCCTCAAAGGGTTGCCCGCCGGGTCTCAGGATGTCACAGAACATTCGGGCTACAGGCTGCTCTGGTGTACTCCAGGGTAGGATTTGGAAGGTGGTGGGGTCGGGGAGGGCTAGCATATCACTCTCATCAATTCTGGCAAAGCCTTCAATGGAAGAGCCATCAAACCCCACACCATCCACCAGGGCTGTTTCCAATTCCCTTGGGGTAAGGGAGAAACTCTTAAGAAAGCCCAAAATATCAGTGAACCATAAACTTATTAACTTGATATCCTTATCCTTGGTTGCCTTGATGGCATATTCTTTAGCTTGCTCCTTCCCGTCAGGCATCTTATAATCCTCCTTATTGATTATTTGTCGACTTATCTGATAAAGTAACACATAAATCTTAGCTTACATCTCCTATTCCTGCTTAGTTCTTTAGTAGATAACATTTTACAAAGTATACACTGTGTTGTGCCAAAAATCTAGGAATGGGTTAAATTTGACACACAACCAATAAATTAGTGATGGAGGGTAAAGATGGAGATAGCAGCTAGAATCGACCGAACTAAATACGATGTCTTTCGGTGGAGGTATGAGCTTGGTATATCAAAGAAGATAGCCCTGGCACTTGGCTTGGCTTGTCTTACTGGATTGGTTGCCCAGATCAGAATCGTTTTTCCATGGAGTCCAGTACCAGTGACAGGACAAACCTTTGCCGTACTCCTTGCCGGTGTGCTATTGGGGAGGTGGTGGGGAGGCATAAGTTTGGCTATCTATGCTGGACTCGGTGCTGCAGGAGTTCCTTGGTTTACTGGCTGGGGCAGCGGCCTGAGCTACCTTGGTGGACCCACCGGGGGATACATAATCGGTTTTATGTTGGCTGCCCTTTTCCTGGGTCACTTAACTGATACCTACATTAGGTCAAGAAGCTTTCTGAGCATGCTAGCGCTCATGCTCTTTGCTAACTTTATCCTCATTTATGTTCCAGGGCTCCTTCAGCTTGGGTTATGGCTCAACTTGGTGAAAGGAGAACCAGCAACCTTTACAACCCTCCTTAGCATGGGAGCTCTTCCCTTCATAGCCGGTGATATTACTAAGGCCATTATGGCGGCTGCTATAGCTAGAGGAATAACACCTAAATCGGCCTACAACGGGGAGGTAGATAAAGGTAAGTGGGCGAACTGGCGCATCCCTTAAAATGTAGTAAGTTGAGCTGCGTTACTAATCATATGGACGAGTCTGCAGCTAGACAACAGCCAGAAGCGGGGTTTAGAATGGAGATGGAATATATGTTGGTGAGCTGAGAAGCTCAGTGGAGGGAGTAAGATGGACAGACAAAGAAATGTAATAATCGTGGAGAAGCCGAGGTTGAGGCACCCCTATATGGTTTGTGGCATCAGCGGCTGGGTTGATGGAGGGGAGGCTGCCACAGGAAGCGTCCAATACCTGGTAAAGAAACTGGAGGCGAAAAGATTCGCTGAGATACCCATCGATAGGTTCCATGTATTTCAAGCGCCAGGTCAACTTTCGCTAAGACCCCACATAAGACTTGAGGATGGCATTCTTAAAGAGCATCGCTTTCCCCAAAACCAGTTTTTCTACTGGGTTAACCCCAATGCAGATAATGATTTGATTCTTTTCCTGGGCACAGAACCGAATCTAAACTGGGAGGAATACGCAGATGCTATTCTAGGCGTAGCTGAGGAGTTTGCTGTGGCTAGAATCTACCTCCTAGGAGGTGTACTTGACAAGACCCCGCATACTAGGGAACCCGATGTTTCTTGTGCCTGTAGTTCTGACCAGCTCAAGGAGGAGATGCGGAAATACAGTATGCAGTTCAGCAACTACGAAGGGCCGGGTAGCTTTAGCACGACGCTGCTCCATATTTGCCAGAACAAGCGGGGGCAGATGGTGAGCATCACTGCCAGAGCTACCTACTACCCCGAGTTCAATGTCGTCATCCCCCATAATCCTAAGACGATAAGAGCGGTGATAAGGAGGCTAAACCATCTGCTCCGTCTTAATCTGGATATTTCAGACCTTGATAGACAGGCTGAGGAGTTCGAGGCAAAACTTAGCTTCATGGCTAGTCAAAATCCTGAGTTCCAGGCGTATGTTGAAGGGCTGGAGAAGGACTTTACCGAGGTCAAATATGAGGAGCCCTTGGAGATGTCGCCTGACGAAGCCGTACGGCTCGCTGAGGAGTTCTTGAAGGGAAAAAGGGAAGATTAGCAGTTTGCTGTTATTGGTATGGGGAAAATAGACCTTATTTGTACGAAATGTAAAACAACCTTTCCTATTGACGGGCTTTATCCTCGTTGTGATATTTGTAATGAGCCTTTGGAAGTAGAAAAAGTAGTAACAGGAAGGATAAATGAAGGTAACGTTCTTAACCAAACTATTCTGGAAAGGTATGCTGATTTTTTCCCTTTTGCCAAAATAGATAAAGCAATATCACTTTATGAGGGTTTTACACCATTAGTCAAGTCATTAAGACTTGCCTCTGAATTAAGCATCAAAAATATCTTCTTTAAAAATGAAAGCCAGAATCCTACTTGGTCTTTTAAAGATAGAGGAACCGTTGCCGGTATCCAACAGGCTGTTAGTCTGGGATATAAAAGAATCGGGACTGTATCAACTGGTAATATGGCCGTTTCAGTAGCTGCTTATGGCGCTAGAGTAGGTTTGGAAACATTCATCTTAGTCAGTGCCAGTCTTCCGCCTGAAAAACTCAATCCAATTGCTATTTATAATCCAATTTTGATAAAAGTAGATGGAGATTATGGGAAACTTTACTTTGATAGTCTTGAGATTGGGAAACAAAATGACATTTATTTTATTAATTCTGATGTACCTTTTAGGGTTGAGGGGTCCAAAACAATTGCCTTTGAAATTTGCGAACAAATGAATTTTGAGGTTCCTGACTATGTGGTTGTCCCAACCAGTTCGGGAGGAAACATAAGAGGTATCCTAAAAGGATTTGAGGAGTTCAGGCTCTGTGGGTTAATCAACAAAGTGCCAAAGATGATTTGTGCTCAAGCCAGTGGTTGTTCACCAATTTATAATGCCTATAGTAGCAATGCAGAAGTCATATCGCGGGTCGAAAACCCGCATACGATTGCACACGCTATTGAAAATCCATATCCTCCTAGCGGAAATGAAGTCTTGAGAAGGATAAAAGAGCATAAGGGAACTTTCGTTGCAGTAACAGATGAAGAAACCCTCCAGGCGCAAAAACAGCTAGCGAAAATGGGCATCTTGGGACAACCGGCCTCTGCCGTTCCATTAGCTTCAGTGAAAAAACTTAGAGAACAAGGCTTTTTAGATGAAAATGACACCGTTGTTTGTATCGTAACCGGAGGTGGCTTAAAAGATGCGACTGTTTTTGAGAACCATAAGCTAAGAATTGTTAATTCGAGGTTGGAAAATTTGAATGAATTGATTGGGAGTGAGCTGCAAAGGATAGACGCAACAACCTCTAACCGCCGGGTTTTTAGAGAATAAAAAAGGGTAGCCAGGGTAACCCGCAAGTTCTGGCCGTCAACTTAGTGTCATTGTTATATTACTGGCTGAATCAGATAAGAATTCAATACTTATCTCATCAAAAACCCTTTAGAAGCTAGACAATATAGAGTATAATAGAGACGAAAGAAATGGCTTCACAAGTCTTTTATCGTAAGTGGCGTCCCCAAACTTTAGCTGAGGTAGTCGGTCAAGAACCGGTAACACAGACACTACTCAACGCCCTCAATAGTGGTCGTGTATCTCATGCTTACCTTTTTTGTGGCCCACGAGGAACAGGTAAGACCAGCACCGGGCGTATCCTGGCTAAAGCAGTGAACTGCCTTACCAATGGCAAGGGTGAACCATGTAATACTTGCCCTATGTGCCAGGCAATAACCGAGGGCAGGGCTCTGGATATGATTGAGATTGATGCTGCCAGCAATCGTGGCATTGATGACATCCGAGACCTCCGTGAGAGGGTCAACTATGCTCCCAATCAAGCTCGTTACAAGGTCTATATCATAGACGAGGTCCATATGCTTACCAAAGAGGCCTCTAACGCTTTGCTCAAAACGCTCGAGGAACCGCCGCCCTATGTTATCTTCGTCCTGGCCACCACTGAAGCCCATAAAATCATACCTACCATTCTGTCGCGGTGCCAGCGGTTTGATTTCCGACGTATCTCTCAGACAGATGTAATTTCAAAACTAACCCACATTTGTAGCACAGAGGGCATCCATATGGAACCAGAGGCACTACAGCTTATTGCCAAGGCTGCCACAGGTAGCTTGCGAGATGCCGAAAACCTGTTGGAACAGCTGACTACCTACTACGGCTCTGATATTGGACCCCATCAGGTTCAGGCTATTCTGGGTATCACCGGCGACTTCCGAACCAAAGAGCTGGTAAAGCACATTATAAATAATGATGTTTCTGCCGGGGTGATAACTATAAACAGTGTCAATAGCGATGGGCTGGATTTAAAGCAATTCAATCGGGAGCTTGTGGAATACCTCAGGGGATTGCTGCTAATAAAGACCGACTCTAGTGAAGCTGTAGACCTCACTGCCGAGGATATAGCCGAACTGAAGGACTTAGCCGCTAGAGCCTCTCTCTCTCAGATATTGAAGGCAGTCAAACTCTTTGGTCAACTTGAGCTTGGTTTTGATAACTACTCTACCTTACCCTTGGAGCTGGCCCTGGTTGACTGTGCCCTATCTTCGGAAGAGGAGGGAGAAAGCCCAACCACTCAAACTGAGTACGAATCTCGCCAGCCCATAAAAGCAGCTACCCCACCCCCTCCTAAACAACCAGTAGCCAAACCTGAGCCAGCTATTGTTCCCCCACCAGCAGTGCCAGAGGCTGCCCCTGCTATTACCCCACCAGAACCCGGCAGTGAGCTGGAACAACTGAGGCTGAACTGGAAACAGGTTGTCGCTCAAGCCCCGGAAGATACCAAAAGAACCCCGGCTATTGCCATTCTTAGAAGTGCTGGTGTTAAGCCAGTGTCTTTTGATGATAATACTGTAGTCTTATCCTTTAGGTATCCCCTTCATAAGGAGAAGATGGGGGAACCTGAAAATCAACAGGTAGCTGAAAAAATCATCAGCAACTTCCTGGGGCATCCCTGCCGTGTGCGCTGTATTTATGAGCCAGAAGATAATCACCTGGTGCAGGAAGCGCAAAGAATGGGTGCCCAAGTTACTAGCGTGGAGGGAAAATGAATTTTTCTATGTTAAATCAGGCTCGGGAACTAAAATCAAAGCTAGACAAGGCTCAACAAGAGTTGAGCGACACCATTGTAGAGGCAAGCTCGGGCAAGGGCGCGGTTAAGGTTATCATTAATGGTCAGCAAAAAATACTGTCAATAAGAATATCACCCGAGGTGATAGACCCTGATAAGGCAGAACACTTGGAAGAATTGGTGTTCAAGGCGGTAAGTGAAGCTATTGCCAAATCTCAAAAACTGGCCGCCAAGCAGCTAAAAGGGTTAACTGGTGGTCTTAAAATCCCAGGGCTGACCTAATATAGTGAGGTCGTTTAATAGGGGTAGTTTGAAGGGGCTTAGCCCCTTCAAAACCTATCTTCCCCTTCTTCTTTAAAGGAGAGAGGGATAAAGGGGGTGAGGTTGAACCAGGGACTCATACCTACCGCCGAAGCGGTATATAAGCTTATCCAAGAGCTCAATAAACTACCTGGCATTGGGCCCAAGAGTGCCCAGCGTCTTACCTATTACTTACTGCGTGCCCCTGAAGAGCAAACCAGGCTATTAGCTGAAGCCATCCTATCAATAAAACAGAAAATTACACTATGCTCTATTTGTTTTAATGTTACCGAGTCTGACCCCTGTCTCATCTGTCGTAGTGACCATCGCGACCGTAGTAAGATTTGCATTGTGGAACAGCCACAGGATATTTTGGCTCTGGAGCATACCAAGATTTATAAGGGACTGTATCATGTGCTTCATGGCGCCATCTCACCAACCGAGGGAGTGGGAACTGGCGATATAAAAATCAGCGAGCTTATGAAGCGGTTGCAAGACGGCTCAATAAATGAGGTTATTCTGGCTACCAACACTAATCTTGAGGGCGAGCAAACCGCTATGTATCTAAATAAGCTGATTTCGCCCTTGGGCATCCGAGTTACTCGCCTAGCCCGAGGGTTGCCTTTCGGCACTGAACTGGAATACGCCGATGATGTTACCCTGACCCGAGCCCTTGAAGGAAGGCAGGAATTTTAGTAAATAAACAGGGAGGTAATAGTTATGGCCAAGCTATATGAGCAAGCAGAAACAGGCTGCTGCCCGAGGTTTAATCCTGAGCCGTGGGATGAAAAAGAGATAACCTGGCAGGATAACTTATTTATTAAAGACCACGTCAGGAGTTTTTTACATATCCCCTTGGGCTTCGGTAAAGCAATGACTAAAAATATGGAAATGATTCAGGCGGCAGATGCCCTTGCCCCTCAACCGCTTATGCTTTCGGATGAAAACTCTCTCTGGGGAAGCGACGTTTATATTGCCGTTAGTAAGGAAGTACCGCAGGCAGAGAATGTAAGAATATCGGGAACTTTTCTGACCAAGGTTTTTGAGGGGCCATACAAAAATATCGGCAAGGGGGTCAAAGAAATGAAGGCTTATGTCAAAGCCAAGGGCAGAGAGATGAAAAAGCTCTATTTCTTCTATACTACCTGTCCGAAGTGTGCCAAGGTTTATGGCAAAAATTACACAGTTATCCTGGCAGAGGTCTAGGTAAGAATTAAATTAGCCGCGTGCTTCGGCACCGAACTAGAATACGCCGATGATGTTACTCTGCCCCGAGCCTTTGAAGGAAGGCAGGAACTTTAACTCCCAAAGTCGTTTGATGAAGGAGGAAAATCATGTCACTAATACCAGTTTTTGAAATAGGTGTATGGAATGCCTGGATTTTTATGCTCTATAATTTTCTCCCTATGCCACTGATGATGCTAGTTCACAGAGAGATAATGCGGGAAGAGATAAAGCCGCATAGCGATATTGAGAGAAAGCTCCACCCCGCTATGTGGCTGATCTGGATTGCTGCCGTCATATACTCTATTTTCCTCCCTTTGCGCGTGGGCACAGTCTGGTTCTACGTGGGTTTACCTATATCAATCGTAGGATTGATTGCCTACACCGCTGTTATCGTCAGCTTTGTTACCACCCCGATTGATAAAGAGCCGCTTACCAAGGGGCTATATCGTTATTCAAGGCATCCCATGTATATCACCCAGTCGGTGATGTTCATAGGGGTAGGCATAGCTTGCGCTTCGTGGGTCTTTCTGCTGTTTTCGGTTGTATATACGATTCTTCCATTTGTCAATGCGACTTCTGAAGAACAGCGCTGTCTTGAGAAGTATGGAGATTCCTATCGTGAATACATGAATAGAACCCCAAGATGGATAGGAATACCGAAATCAGGATAAAAGTGATTAATATGCCATACTTAAACAAAAGTAGGTAAAAATGTCTAAACCAAGAACTTATCAGACAGAAGCAATTATTATCAAGAAGATTAAGCTGGGGGAGGCGGATAGAATCCTTACCCTCTACACCCCGCACCTGGGTAAGATTCAGGCAGTAGCTAAGGGAGTCAGGCGCCCCCGAAGTAAGCTAGCTGGACACCTTGAGCTTATCACTTATAGCCAGGTATCGCTGGCTCGTGGGCGAAATCTGGATACTATAATTGGGAGTCAAACCATTGATAGCTTCCTGCCGCTGAAGAGTGACCTGTGGCTTACCTCCTGCGCCCTCTATGTTACTGAGTTAATTAGCCAGTTTACCGCTGACCATATTGAGAATTACCCTCTGTTCCAGTTATTGCTTGAGACAATGCATCGGCTGTGCCAGGCTAGCGATATTGAACTCGTTTTGCACTATTTTGAACTGCACCTCCTTGATGAAGTTGGCTACCGACCTCAGCTTCAGCAGTGTGTCTCTTGCCACTCAACATTAAAACCAGTTACCAACGCCTTCTCTCCCACTGATGGTGGCGTGCTGTGCCCCAAGTGCAGCCAGAGGCAGCCTTTGACCTATCCCCTGTCGGTTAACGCGCTAAAAGTGCTAAGATTGCTCCAGAGTAGCGACTACGATACTGCCAGCAAGCTAAAAATGAACCCGGAACTATCTCATGAGTTAGATGAGGTGATGTCTCATTATCTTGAATACCTCCTGGAACGAGAGGTGAAATCAGCCACCTGGCTGGATGTTTTAAGGGAACAAGCAAAACAAACAGCACCTAGCTAAGAGGTTATTTACTAAGGAGATACAGAGGATAGGGTTACTAGATAAAAACTTAGCCTTTGAGACTCCATAGCCTCTCAGCTAGCTCCTCTATATAAAATCCATTCTCAAGCTTACCTTTCCAGCTATTAGGAATTGATTCAATGCCAAGATATGCCCCAGAGATAGCCCCGGTCATGGCTCCGATAGTATCTGTGTCCCCACCCAAGCTAATAGCATAAAGAACAGCCTGGGTAAAAGAATCAGGCTGGGCTAAGAAGGAATATATAGCTGTAGGCACTGAATTAAAAGCTTCAATCCCATTTCCTAGCTCAATAGTAACCCTAGCCTTATCTGGCTCAACAAGAAGCCCTTTTATTCTATTTAGTTTTTCTTTGTAAACCCTGTCCTGAGTATAATTGATTAGTTTAGCCAAGAAGTCCTCTTGGTCAACGGCTAGCGGTGGTTCAAGGTTTGTCGCCAGACCAATAGCATAAGCCTGCACAGCAGCACCTTCCTTGCCCAAGGTATGAGTATGGGTAATCTGGCTTGATTTATGGGCAACCTCTCTTAGTATCTCCGGGTTATCGTAATAAAGCACACCTATTGGGGCAACCCTCATCGCTGAGCCATTTCCATAGGAGCCGCCATGGTATAATTCTTGAGCGGCCTTATCCCAAGCTTTGCCAGCTCTTATCAATCGGAAAATGCGAGGCGGTCCCGGGCCATAACCCCGAAAAGGCTCAAGCTCATAATTCTTGACAAAAGTTTGGGTCATGTTCTCACCATCAAAGCCTCTAGTCCTAATCAATGACTCAGCTACACCAATCATCATATGGGTATCATCAGTGTAGGTTAAAACCTCTCGTCTTTCAGCTACCTCCTTAATTTTTTCGAGCTTAACCTTACTCCAGCCCTCAAACGGTGCTCCCAAGGCATCCCCTACGCCAGTGCCAATTAAAGCACCCAAGAACTTTGATTTCAGAACTTGCTTAATCATTGAAGACCCACTAAAAACCTAAAGCTTTTGCCAACCGCCTATATTATATATTGGAAGACACAATTATCACCATATTACGAAACCAGTAATTAGGAAAATGAAATACAACGAGCGAATAGCAAAACTATGTAGTGCCAGATGGCTTACAGTAACTTCATCGCCGGAGGACTAAACAGTCTGTGAATTGTATCCCCAGCAGGTAAGCAAGCTACCTTTCTCAGGCCAACTTGAGGTAAAAAGATTATTTGCAGCCCCGCATTCTCAAGCATACACATTAGAAGGGTTATCATTAACAGCCACGTATCTATTTACTAAAAGTATATTCTACCATAATAGAAGAGCCCTTTCATGATGTAGTCTAAAGTCTTCAGCAGAGGAAAGAGATATAGTAGCGATAAGAACATGGCTACTTTGACAAGCCACAAAATAACGAATAAAATTAAGCAGTAAAATAAGAAAAGGGAGAAAGTATGACTAATTTCGAAGGGATGAGTACGACCAGTCATCTACCTACGGGGACGCGTTTGTGGCCATTGAAGCGCTACACGGAGATACATCGGCGTTCGCTGGATGACATTGAGGGATTTTGGGCAGAGTTTTA
>JABUBP010000582.1_pt1 | contig 10532 bp, 7 predicted proteins | sample 7240331 | NCBI WGS metagenome assembly JABUBP01 (sample SAMN07256347, study PRJNA390944) | subsurface metagenome | isolation source: Methane hydrate marine sediment | place: Pacific Ocean: Eastern North Pacific, ODP site 1244 | collected 2002 | reverse complement strand
TTTCGCGGTTCGAGCTCCAGCGTAAAACGAGCGTGCGTTGCATCGTATTTTTCATAGGGAGTCTCGGACTGCAGCGTCCAGTACGCAGTGCCGAAGCCGCGAGTGATTTCTATCTGAATCGGCAGCGTTCGCGTGTTTGTAATTTCAATCTTCCAGGTGCGTATTTCGTCCCAGCCGGAAACATTGCCCCTGTTGTCGAAGATGTAATTTTCCGTCTTGAAATCCATCAGCTTCGGTTCAATCTTAACCAACCTTGCCGGCCCGAGATTCAGCTCAACTTCTTCATCCACAGGAATGTACTTGATACCCGTACCGCCGACATAAGACAGATAGCCCTGTTCATCGGCATGGCTGTATATCTTCACGTTCCCATCCGGGATCGGGGTCTGGCCCAGATTATGCTTTTCATCGTTTGCGAACTTGATGAATCTGATTGCCTGGTTGCCCCAGCGCTCTTCATCGTATTTATATAAACTCTCGACGGCGATATCTTCGGCCTCGAATGAGAGCAGTCTCTTGCCCCACTGGTTTAGAATGGTTTCAGTCCCCTCAATCGTATAAAGGAAATACTCGCTAAGACCCTCTTTCTTGATTTCTTTAGCTTTCAAATCTGCAAACCAATTCTGACGCCGTCCAAGCATCTCTGTTTTGTATTCTCCGTTAGTGACGCTCACATCCTTCTTGATCGCATCTTCGTCGTATCCGATCATTCCCGGCCTGTCATAAGGATATTGGCGCCTTGCCAGTTGAGCGATTTCGTCGAGGATATGGACCTGACCGACGATCAGCCGGGTCTGGGCGTTTGCGTAATCTTCGCCGGAGTTGTTGCCGAGACGGACATAGCCCTGCATTTTCATCGTCTTTTCATCCTGCGAAAGCGTGCCCATATAGAACGCCCGCCAGGACAGGCCGCTCGTGAAATATGTAATCTCAAACGGTACCTGGCCGCTGATCTCCGAACGAATGAGCCAGCGGCCAAGCTCCCGCAGCCTCGCTGGAAACACCAACTGCTGTATATCAATCTTGTCCGCCTGCTCCAATGGCTCCAGACTGAGTGAAGTCGGGTCAATCAACGTATTGGCCCACATAAACTGAAGCCAGTTCCAGCCCTTCTTCAGCGTTAAATTCCGCCTCTCCCGTACTAATGTCAAATCAGCCGAATTATAAATCGTAAGCTGTACCTTATCCCGCCTCGGCAGTGTTACCAGCTCTATCGCACTTGCCGGCGCAAAAGGCGCCTGTTCAGATATTTGCTCTTCAGTAAACTCGCTTCTTCCAAAGTCCCTTAACCCTTTAGTAACGCCTTTGTCGTATTTCGCTACCACTAAGGAAGCCTTTTCCTCCATATCCGCTTTCGCATCCAGATCTGCAGCATGTGCAATCTCCACCTGCTCATCAAGCTTTATTTTCTCCGCTGGCTTGCTCGGCTCTTTCGCAAATTCGTGAGTTGGTGCCTTATCCCTGGTCAAATTAGGAGCCAGCAGCAGCACTCCCACCAACAGCACCGCCGCAGCCGCACCAATCCAGGCGGACGACCTGAACGGAATGACCCTCGCCCGCACTCCACCTCGGGCGGACCCGGTTTGCTCTACCACCTGCGAAATCAAATCCTCAGAAACCTCGACCTCTTCACGCAGCAAATCCAGCGCGGCGAATTTGCGCTTTAATTTTTCCAGATGCTCGCGGCACTGAGCGCAGCCTCCAAGATGCCCGGCGATTTTTCTCATCCGGACCTCTGAACCTAATGCAAACTGGTATTCGATAAGCTCTTGCTCGGTAAGATGATGTTTCATTTTACCTCCCTCGAAACATCGGGCAATCTTTGCGCCAGCGTTTTAAGTGCCCTGTACATTTGTGCTTTCACCGTTCCAGTTGAACAACCCATAACTTCCGCCACTTCCCGGTAGCTGAGCTGCTGATAATACGCCAGAACGAGCGTCGCCCGCTGATTCGTGGGCAGCGACTCAATGGCCTGCTGCGCCTGTTCTTTCTGCTCAGCCCTTACCGCCTCTTGAGAAGGTTCGTACCGATTATCTGCGACGGCAACCGCACCGAGCTCTTCACATCTCCCATCGGCACAATCGAGTTTTTGATTCAGCGATACGACCTGCAGCCGCCTGCGTCTCCGCATACAGTCGATAGCCACATTCGTTGCGATTGTAAACAGCCACGGCTTAAAGTGATTGCCCCGAAGCGTATGGGCCTTCTCGTGGATGTGCTTAAAGGTTTCCTGAAAAAGGTCCTCTGCCTGCTGGCGACTGCCGCTCATTTTTGTTAAATATCCCAATACACTATCTCCGTACCGGCGTACAAGCTCGGCGAACGCCGTCTTATCGCCCCTGAGATGGGCGTCTATTAATCTTTTGTCGGTGTTCTCCATTGAGGCCATTTACTCCATCTACCAGTATAGACGTCTATCGTAGCCCAGCGGTTGACAGATAATAAGTAAATTTTTTGTAAAATTTGGCCTTCTCAATGCCCCCGCTCTATGACTATAACGACGCATCAGCCATTTTCACCCTCACAGCCCGGCAAAAAAGTCTATAACGTAGGCTTTCCAGAGGTGTTTGAGCCGAAGGAGACACTGGCTATTGCAGCCCGAAATGAGCGATGTTATAATAATTATTAAGGAAATTCTACTGCGATACGTTTATCCCTTATTTTGGGCGGGGCTGGTGGTGGATAAGGATGGCAGGAGCGGCTATGTAAACCTGTGGTAATACCTGCCCCCCCCGGTGCCATGAGAGTCCTGACGAAGATGGTAACAAGACGACAACAGGCAATGAGCGTTTTCTTTCTCGTCGTGTGCAGGATATTTGCAGGCTTTCGCGTTCCCTGCCTGGCTGGTGAAGCCAAAAGTGCAAAGTTACCGAAGCTGCTCAAAGAATTCCTCGCCGGGCCGATGGCGGGCGTGGATGAGATTATTTTTGCCTGTCGTCAGTTGAACTATGACCCCCACTGGTACGCCAATTTCGGATATTACGCCGAGAACAAACAGGACCAGTATGACCGCCAGTGGCCCAGCACGATTGAGGCCGCTAAGGCCATTCAACGCCGCTGTTCGGGCTACCACAATAAAAAGTTTCTACCGTTGCCACGGGCTTTGTCGGATGGTTACTTGCGACACAAAGTGCTAAATCTGACGCGCCCGGAGAAATCTCTGGTCCTGCTGGCGCCGCTGTCGAGCGAAGCCGGCGGGTATGGCATTTGCAGGGAAAGGGGCAAAGGCGGCGAGGCCGCGACGGTCTTCGCCGACACCAACGACCCTGACTATCAGAAAATCCTGGCCCTCTGTATCGCAGGCAAGAAGCATTTGGACAAAATCAAGCGATTCGACATGCCGGGCTTCCGTCCTCTACCGTCGTATGTCCGCGAGATGAAAAGGTATGGGATTCTCCCGAGAGACCTTGCTGCGGATGCCGACATCGATGTTTACGCGACCGACCGAGCGTACTGGCGGTCGCTGTGGTATAAACCTGACGCTAATACCGGTCCGGGCTGGTAATCATAAAGGGAGTTCAATATGACCAAACGACGCATGAACAAGATAAAGGTGTGGATATACATGTTTCTGGTACTTGCCGGCTTCACCAGTGTCACGTTTGCCGCTAAAGCCGGCAAGGAATATCTCTCCCCGCTGGTGCTGGTGGCGGACAGGCAAGGCAGGACGCTCTATGTGGCTGAGGCCACGGCGAAGCAAGTGGCCGTTTTCGACATTGCCGGCAATAGGGTGACAAAAGTCTTTTCGCTGCCGGAGCAGCCCAATGGTCTGGCTCTGGCTCCCGATGGGCTGCGCCTATATGTTACTGCCGCTGCGCCTAATGGACGGATTCACGTCGTGAATCTGAAGACCGGCAGGGTTAGTTATATGCTGACTGCGGGGCACACGCCGAATGCGCCCGTGGTTAGTCCCGACGGCAAAACGCTCTACGTCTGCAACCGGTTCAACAACAACGTCGCGGTGATAGAGCTGGCATCTAAAAAGACATTAGCGAAGATTGCGGTGCCGCGCGAGCCGGTCGCAGCCGCCATCACACCGGACGGGAAGCTGCTGTTCGTGGCAAATCTCCTGCCTGCCGGCGCGGCAGACAGGGATTATGTGGCGGCGGAGGTCTCCGTCATCGACACCACCGGGAATAAGGTTATAGCCACCATCCAGCTTCCCAATGGCAGCACCGGCCTGCGGGGCATCTGCGTCTCGCCCGACGGTAAGCACACGTATGTTACTCACATCCTGGGCCGCTACCAGCTTCCCACTACGCAGTTGGAGCGAGGGTGGATGAATACCAATGCGCTGAGCATCATAGACGTATCGAAGCGGAAACTTCTGAATACGGTACTCCTCGACGACGTTGACCAGGGCGCGGCCAATCCGTGGGGCGTGGCCTGCACAGACGACGGCAGGTACATCTGTGTCACCCAGGCCGGCACTCATGAGGTAAGCGTCATCGACAGAGTAAAACTTCACGATAAATTGGCGAGCGTGGCAAAGGGGGTAAAGGTATCTGACCCGTCATTACGACTTGCCGGGTTGTCGCCTTCCGACGTGCCGAACGACCTGGCGTTCCTGGTAGGTCTGCGGCGTCGGCTCAAGCTCACCGGCAATGGGCCGCGTGGACTGGCTGTCATCGGCACGAAAGTGTACGTGGCCGAATATTTCACCGACAGCATCGGCTTGGTGGATATCAACCCACAAATCCTGCCCCAGGCCCGGTCGCTGGCGCTGGGGCCGAATCCGGCAGGACGTAGTGCCGGACTGACGACTGTGCGCAGGGGCGAGATGTTCTTTAACAATGCCTCGCTGTGCTTTCAGAAGTGGCAGAGCTGCGCGAGCTGCCATCCCGGCGGGGGGCGGGCAGACGCCCTGAACTGGGACCTTCTAAACGACGGCATAGGCAATCCCAAGAATACCAGGAGTCTGCTGCTCGCCCACAGAACACCACCTGCCATGGTAACAGGCGTTCGTCCTGATGCCGAGACCGCTGTTCGTGCCGGGATCAGGCACATCCAATTTGCCGTGCGTCCCGAAAAGGACGCGGCAGCAATTGATGAATACCTGAAGTCGCTCAAACCGGTTCCGAGTCCCTATCTTGTTAAAGGTAAACTGAGCAAGGCGGCAAAACGTGGCAAGAAAATCTTCAAAAAGGCGGGCTGTGCTCCCTGCCACGCCGGACCAATGTACACGGATTTGCAGAAGTACGATGTGGGTACGGGAAAGGGTCTGGATAAGAACCGGCAATTCGATACGCCCACCCTCATCGAAGTCTGGCGGACCGCGCCGTATCTTTACGATGGCCGCGCCGCGACTATGAAAGAAGTGCTGACCAAACACAACTCCGGTGATAAGCACGGGGTCACATCCAATCTAACCGGAAACGAGATTGGCGATTTGGCTGAGTTTGTTCTATCCCAATAATAACCTTTTTGATAAGGATGCAGAATTACCCTGGAGGTGACAAATGAACGTGAACCAGGAAAAAACGACAAGACGCAGCTTCTCAGATAGAAAAACTCAGCCACGAAAAGTTAGAAGCCGTTGTATAATTACGAATAGACAAAATTAGGCTATGTCGTTTTAAGAGGAGGTTTCTATGAATATAGTCAAGTCGTTTAGAATTAAGCCATTTTTCGTACCGGTGATTGTGTGTGGAATCATTCTGACATTCTTAACACTTCCCACCATGGCAGTTGGATCCATCAAACCAAAAAACATGGTGTGGCTGTCTTCATTAGACTTGAGCAAAATGACATCCGGCTGGGGAAAGCCGGAGATCGACAAAGCCGTTCAGGGACAGCCAATGTCGATCGCAGGTCGGAAGTTCGATAAAGGGGTGGGGACGCACGCCAACAGTGTTATGTATATCGACCTGAAGGGTGGCTCGAAAAAATTCTCAGCTTATGTGGGTGTCGATGACGAAGTGAACGGCCGTATCGGCAGCGTCGAATTTCGCGTGTACGGTGACGGCAAACTGTTGTGGAAGAGCGGCGTAATGAAGGCGAGAGAACCTGCCAGAAAAGCGAATGTGGACGTCCAGGGTGTCAAGACACTGATACTAATAGTGGATTCTGCTGGTGACGGCATTAGCTATGACCATGCAAACTGGGCTGAGGCAAAATTTGAGATTATCAGCGAGAAACCGCAGGCGTTCGATGCTCCAGTTGAGCAGGCGGTTATCCTCACGCCCAGACCTTCACCGAAGCCGTGTATCAATGGTGCCAAAGTGTTCGGGGTTAGACCCGGCTCGCCGTTTCTTTTTACGATTCCCGCAACGGGTGCTCGGCCCATGGAGTTTTCTGCGGAAGGACTGCCGAAGGGCCTGAAGCTGGATGCAACGACCGGACGGATTACCGGTTCGGTGGCGAAGCGGGGCAAATATATCGTTACCCTGTGCGCCCGCAATGTTCTGGGTGAGGCCATCCGTGAGTTCCGCATTGTCGTCGGCGATAAACTGGCCCTGACACCGCCAATGGGCTGGAACAGTTGGTACTGCTTCTTTACCGGCGTCACCGATGAAATGATGCGAGCGGCCGCCGATGCGATGGTCAGCACGGGAATGATTAACCATGGGTACACCTATGTCAACATAGACGACGGCTGGATGGTCAAACCAGGCTCGAAGGACCCTATGTTGGGGGGAGAGCCGCGAGATGCCGCCGGAATGATAAATACTAACAGGAATTTCCCCGATATGAAGGCGCTGACCGATTATATCCACAGCAAGGGACTCAAGGCGGGGCTCTATACGTCTCCCGGCCCATTGACCTGCGCGAGGTATGCAGGAAGTTATCAGCACGAGGAACAAGATGCCCGGCGATTTGCCGAGTGGGGATTTGATTTTCTGAAGTACGACTGGTGCTCGTATGGCAGGATCGCAAAAGACCGTAGTCGAAAAGAACTTATGAAGCCCTACTTAGTGATGAAGGCGGCCCTTGATAAACAAGGTCGCGATTTCATCTATAACCTCTGCCAGTACGGTATGGGGAACGTATGGGAGTGGGGAGCGGAAGTTGGCGGCCATTGCTGGCGGACTACCGGTGACCTGGGCATCGCCACCAGCCTCTACAACAATGTAATCACGTACGGATTCCTTCATAACGGTAAGGAGCAGTGGGCCGGGCCGGGGCATTGGAACGACCCCGATTACCTGCTGATAGGATGGATCGGCTGGAAAGGGGCTTTAAGGCCTACACCTCTGACGCCCAACGAGCAATATACCCATGTGTCACTATGGTGTCTTCTGGCGGCGCCGCTGATTTTCAGCGGTGATATGACCAAGCTCGATGAGTTCACGTTGAGCCTGCTGACCAATGATGAAGTTATTGAGGTCGACCAGGATCCACTGGGACGACAAGCTAACCGGGTCGCGCTGGACGGTGATAGCCAGGTGTGGGCCAAAGATATGGAAGATGGCTCGAAAGCAGTAGGGCTGTTCAATGTGGGTGAAATCGAGACCACGGTGAGGGTTCGATGGTCCGACCTGGACCTAAAGGGCAGGCAACGGGTGCGCGACCTGTGGCGGCAGAAGGATTTGGGCACGTTTGAAGGCCGGTTTGAGACAAAGGTACCTCGTCATGGCACTGTGCTTATCCGGTTGTTCCCGGCGAAGTGATTGTATGTATCAATGCACTCAACGGAAAATCACAAAGAGTCCGGTTGAGATACTTATCATCACGACCCACCAGAACATAAGGTTTCGCCAGCCGCGGTTGAGCGGGCGTTCGATTTCGGGCAGCCGGGCCCACCGGCGGTTCCAGATGGTGTCGGGGTCGTACGATTCTTTGGGATTACGCGGAATCAGCATCGTCGTCAGGATTAAAGCCGCAAAACACAACATCCAGTTGACAGCGGCGCGGTTCAGCAGAGGCTGCAGGGTGGCGAAGAATGTCCTCAGCCATTGAAGCTGCTCAGCGGCGACATTGACGCCCGCGAACCTGAGAAATGCCAGGCCTTTGAGTCCTGCTATCTTGAGAAGTATGCCTGTGACGATTCCGAAAACGAGCGTAAAGGTTGCCGCACGGCTGTGGGCGCGTCGCCAGAGAAACGCCGCCAGGAAGATTACAGCGATTGGGGGGGCAAAGAAGGCGGCCATGTCCTGGATGTAGATAAAAATGCCGCCCTTCCACCACAGCAGCAGTGGCGCCAATGCCGTGCCGAGCACAATGATAACGAATGTTGACCATCGCCCGACCTTGACCAGTTCCTGCTCGGTTGCGATGGGACGCAGGAGGCGTTTGTGGACATCCATAGCCCAAATGGTTGAAGCGGAGTTCAGCACACTCGAGACGGTGCTCATAATGGCAGCTATTAACGCTGCCAGCAGGATGCCTCGGCCCACTGGCGGCAGCAGCTCGTTGACCATTTTTACATAGATTGCATCTTCCACCAGGCCCGGCCCGAACATCGCAAATGCCACCAATCCTGGAAACACAATGATCAACGGCAGAAAGAACTTTATGAACGCACACCCGATTACCCCCATCTTGGCATCCCACTCGCTCCTTGCGCCCAGGCATCGCTGAATATAGAACTGGTTGGTCCCCACGTACCAAAGCGAAAGTGTCAGCCAGAAGGTTGCTACACCGGGCCAGGGCGAGACGGGGTGCGAGGCCCGCTGAATCAGGCTAAAACGCGTGCTGTCGGCGGCGAGATTCTTTTGGATGACCTCATTGATCCCGCCTACATTGTTTATGCCGATGAGGACCAGCAGCAGTCCTCCGACCACAAGAATTGCAACCTGCAGCACATCTGTCCACACCACTGACAACAATCCGCCGTAGATACAGTAGGCAGCGGTCACGCCGGAGATTATCAGCACGCAGCCCATAAATCCCCAGTTGAATGCTTTGACTGGTTGTTGCAGGGCCATTTCGTAAACAATTCGCCCACCTGCGTACAGTGCCGGCGCCAGTACGCCCAGAATCATGTGCAAAAGTGACAGGGCCGCGAACACACCGCGGGTGGACGGTGCGTATCGGCGTTCGAGAAACTCAGGGATGGTGTATAGCTTCTTGCGAAAGAAGAACGGCAGAAATATCCAGCAGAGAATCGAATAGGGAATGAAGTTGCCCCACTCGTATGTTGCCGGAGCCAGGCCAAAAGCATAAGCGGTCCCAACCATCCCGATGAAATGCTCGGTGCCGATATTGGAGCCGGTCATCGACATTGCCACAGCGTACCAGGGCAGCTTCCGGCCGGCCAGGAAATAGTCATCGACCTTGTTCTTCTCCTTTCGCGCGACCCAAAAGCCTATAGACAACGATACGGTAAAGTATATCCCCACTACCAGCAAAATGGTCATGGTTGGATTCATACGGCTGTGACTCCTTTTCTCACTCGCCCCGTTAGAAGTAACTCGCCGGCAGTGACCGGCGTAGTTTTCGTACAGACTTCTAACGGGGCAAGTCCGGCACGACGTCTTTTGCCGGAGTGATGATTATAATCCATTCTCCAAAGGCTGCCTATAACAATATACAATATCTTTAACAATGTCCCCGGTTGCATACTAATCTGTGGAAATAGCCGGCAATTCTTGTAAAATAACTGTAATTGTATATATGAAAGGAAAATCGCGATGAAATACCAAAAATCTCAAAACAGAACGCCTATCGCATCAATTAAGTTTATGCCAGGGGGCATCCCTCTCGGGACTCTCTGTATAGCCCTTTTATGTACTATGTTTTTGGCTATCGGCAATAATAAGACAACTGCGATGGCCGGCAGTCAGCGACGGTACGATGTTACAAAGGAGCAGGAGAAGTCAATCAATGTCTTGCTCGGTCCAAAATGGAAAACCTTGCGTCCTCGGTTGTTTTTCACTCCTGAGAGGATAAAGCGATTACGCCGGCAAATTGAAGAAGAAGCTGCTCTTAGAGAGGCCTGGCTCAAACTGCTGAAGCGAGCCGACCGTCTACTTGGCGAGAAATTGGTTTCTAAAGAATACGCAGATGGCGGAACAGGACAACATGGCAATTACGGCAGGCCGAGCCGGCAGGTCGGCAATATGGCGTCAACGCTTGGCCTGGCTTATCAGATGACCGGTGAAAAACGCTATGCTGAAAAGCTCAGGGAGGCTCTTATCCATTATGGCGGACTTAAACGATGGGCCGGTGATGCCAGGCGAGACCCACCCTGGCACTCAGAGTTAAACACAGCCAGGTTTTGCTATGCCTATGCGGTGGCGTACGATTCCATTTATGATTTTTTATCGGAGAAGGAACGAAAAACCATTGCCCGTGACATGATACGTTTGGGCGTGCTGCCTTCTCTTAATGACTGGGTACTTCCGGAAAAACGTATTCACGCCTTGGATTCGATGGGGCATAACTGGTGGAGTGTATGTGTTTCAATGGCGGGGCTGGCATCCTTATCGCTTCTGGGCGATGAGCCGCAAGCTGAGGGTTGGGTAGAGCAAGTTTCAAACTCGTTCTCAGAATGGTTCTATTATAATGGAAACGTTCTTCAGAATAAGAGCAGGAACTTTGACAGTGAGGGGGCGTTTTATGAGAGCGTGAGTTACGCGAATTACGCATAG
>JABUBP010000581.1_pt1 | contig 10533 bp, 6 predicted proteins | sample 7240331 | NCBI WGS metagenome assembly JABUBP01 (sample SAMN07256347, study PRJNA390944) | subsurface metagenome | isolation source: Methane hydrate marine sediment | place: Pacific Ocean: Eastern North Pacific, ODP site 1244 | collected 2002 | reverse complement strand
GCCGACAGGCCGCAGGCGAGATCCTCGACCCCGGCCGCAAACAGCCCGACCGTGTCGAGCGACCACGAAAAGCATTTGACGCCGACCGTCGGCAGCAACCGGTAACTCGGCTTGATCGCGGCTACGCCGCAGAACGAGGCCGGCCGGATCACCGAGCCGCCGGTCTGCGTGCCCAGCGCAAGCGGGATCATGCCGCCCCCGACGGAAGCGGCCGAGCCGGACGACGATCCGCCCGGCGTATGGCCATGATTGTGCGGATTGACGGTCGCGGTCGGATCGTTGGCGGCAAAGGCCGTGGTCGTGGTCTTGCCAATGATGGTGGCGCCGGCCTTCTTAAGCATCGCGACAACAGGCGCATCCGCGCGCGGGCGATGCCCGCGATAGATCGGCGAGCCCATTTCGGTCGGAAAATCCGCGGTGTCGATGATGTCCTTGATCCCGACGGCAATGCCTCGCAAGGGGCCGTCCTTGGCCGCGCGCGCTGCCGGATCGTGGCAGACGAAAGCGCCGATCGCCTTGTCCTGCGCCGCAATCGCCTGAAGTGACTGAGCGATGGCGGCATCGGCGGTGAGTTCACCCTTTGCGATTCGGCGCTGCAGATCGGCAAGCGAGATCATTGATGCCTCCTTTTCTTGATTGAGCCGCTTTTACGAAGCCGTTCATCCCTGAGCAAGCCGACGAGAACGCTTGATCGCATCTTTCGGTTGAGCGAAGCTGTCAGCGCATGCACGACCGGGCTCCCAGCACAAACCTCTCCGACACCGAGCGGCTAAACCGGCTGCGGCTGATCCGTTCGGACAATATCGGGCCGCGCACATTCAGCGCGTTGCTGCGTCTGTGCGGCGATGCGGCAACCGCGCTGGAGCGGTTGCCGGAGCTGGCGCGGCGCGGCGGTGCCACACGGGCGGGACGCATTTGCGGCGAGGAAGATGCGCGCGCCGAGCTTGGTGCCTGCAAGAAGCTCGGCATCAATCTGGTGGCGCCGGGCGAAGCCTTCTATCCGCCGCGGCTTGCCATGATCGACGATGCGCCTCCCCTGCTTAGCGTTCGCGGCACACAGGACGCGCTGATGCGGCCGATGATCGCGATCGTCGGCTCGCGCAATGCGTCGGGCGCCGGACTGAAGTTTGCGCAAGTTCTGGCGCATGATCTTTCCGCCGCCGGCTTCGTTATCATCTCCGGCCTTGCGCGCGGCATCGATCAGGCCGCGCATCGCGCCAGCCTCTCGTGCGGCACGGTCGCCGTGCTCGCCGGCGGACATGACCGCATCTATCCGCCGGAGCATGAGGATCTGCTGCTCGCCATCCTGCAAACGGGCGCGGCGATCTCGGAAATGCCGCTCGGCCATGTCGCACGTGCGCATGATTTTCCACGCCGCAACCGGCTGATCTCGGGCGCTTCGCTCGGCATTGTCGTAGTGGAAGCCGCGCAACGCTCGGGCTCGCTGATCACGGCACGGATGGCCAACGAACAGGGCCGCGAGGTCTTTGCCGTGCCGGGCTCGCCAATCGATCCGCGCGCCGCAGGGGCCAACGATCTCATCAAGCAAGGCGCGACGTTGGTGACTGATGCCACTGACATCATCAACGCCGTGCAGCCGATCATGGCGCGGCCGATGGCACTGGAAGAGCACGATGATGAATACACGGAGGCCGATCCCGGTGCAGGCGAACGCGCGCGCATCGTCGCCCTGCTCGGACCCGTCCCCATTCTGCTCGACGATCTGATCCGGATGTCAGGCGCCTCGCCCACCATCGTGCGAACCGTGCTGCTGGAACTTGAACTCGCCGGCCGGCTCGAACGCCAAGGCGGCGGAATGGTGTCGCTGATCTAGGCGGCTCAGATCAGAAGATGCCACGGATGCGCAGGATGAGCACGACCAGCGAGATCAGCGCACCGACACCGGAAAAAGGTGCGATCGAAGTGAATTCGGCGGCATCTTCATCTTCCGCCGATCTTGAGAAGGCGCCAATGGACTTCGGCACGGTGCGCTCACCCGTTCATGGTTGCCCCGTGCCGGAAGTGTCCGGCACTTTCTTTGCCGCCTTCAATGCGCGTTCTGGCTCAGTGCTAATCCGTCGCAGCACATCGCGACCGGCGAGGACTCGCCGGTCACAAACGCCCGTTCTGTGCCGGTCCGCCGAGGCAGCGCCGGCCAGTTATGGAATCGGCGGTAGAGAGGCTAGCTCCAGACGCCCCGCACGCCCGCAATAACGGCGCCGAGCGAGAGCAGGAGTCCAATTCCGGCAAACAACGCGACTGAAATCAATTCGTAAGTATCGGAACGCTGTGACGTCGATGAAACAGGAACAGATGGCGAGATACGAACGGCTTCGGGCATATCGACTCTCCAACCAATGAAAAATCCCCGGCCCATAAAGCTGTCTTGGGGTGCGACAAAAAGGTTCAACGCGCCCTACCCCTCCCTCCACATTCATGCGCAGGTCGCGAGAGCCGTCAGCGCAACCGGTGAGGGAAAACCCGCCTGATGGCGCTGACGAACCTGACGAATTCGGCTTTTATCCGCGGTAGATCGGGGCACCGGCGGGCGAAGCCGTGGCGCCGCCGTCGATGAACAGTTCCTGCGCCTGTACATGCGCGGCGTCGTCGGAGGCGAGGAACAGCACGGTCTTGGCGACATGGTCGGGCTCGCCGATACGGCCAAGCGGCGTCGAGAGGCTCATCCGGGCCTCGAACTTTTTCTCGGCTTCCGCCGTTGCGGTGGCCGGGCCCCAGATCGGGGTACGCGTCGCGCCTGGCGCCACCACATTGACGCGGATGCCGCGCGGCGACAGTTCGGAGGCCATGATGCGGGCCATCGCGCGTACGCCGGCCTTTGTGGCACCATAGGCGGACCAGCCGGGATTGCCGAGTACCGAGATCACCGAGCCGTTGAGGATGATCGACGCGTTTTCGTTGAGATAAGGCAGCGCCGCCTGCACCGTGAAGAACACTGCGGTGAGATTGGTGCCGATGACCTTCTCGAACAACTCGCGGGTCGTACCCCCCAGCGGCGTCGAGCCGGCGATGCCGGCATTGACGAACAGCACGTCGTACTTGCCGAACTGCTCCGCGCCCTGCCGGATCGCGGCTTCCATCGCGGCGTTGTCGGTGACATCGGCGGCGAGCGCGAGCGCGTTCGGCCCCAGTTCCCTCGCCGCCGCATCCAGCGTTTCGCGGTTGCGCCCGGTGATCACGACTTTCGCGCCTTCCGCCACGAATACACGCGCGGTGGCGAGCCCGATGCCGCTATTGCCGCCGGTAATCAACGCCGTCTTGTTCTTCAGCCTCATAGCCGCCTCCAAGCGGTTGCATTATTAAACTACTTGGCCCATGTAGGGCATCTGGTTTAATATTGCAACCACACAAGGCCGTGATCGGTACCGGATGAATGACGGCGCCGCGGAGGTTTGAAATGGTGAAACGAACGAGCTTTCAGGGCGACGACTGCCCGATCGCGCGATCGCTGGAAGCGCTCGGCGACTGGTGGTCGCTGCTGATCATCCGCGAGGCGCTGTTCGGCGTCAGCCGTTTCGGCGAGTTCCAGAAGAAGCTCGGGCTTGCAAAGAACATCCTCACGGTGCGGCTGCGTACGCTGGTGGATCGGGGCATCCTGGCGATCACGCCCGCCTCCGACGGCAGCGCCTATCAGGAATACCGCCTGACTCCGAAAGGCCGCGGCGTGTTTCCGGTGCTGGTGGCGTTACGGCAATGGAGCGAAGAGTTCGACGGGAACCCTGAGGAGATCGCGACTTTCCTGGTCGATGCCGAAAACGGAAAACCGGTGCGCAAGCTTGCGCTTTATTCTGATGACGGGCGGCTGTTGGAGGCCCGCGACACGGCGCTGAAGCCGCGGAAGTCGAAACGCTGGCGTCCCCTTTCCGTTTGAACCGGGCGTTACGAGAGCCGGCGGCGCTTGCGCAGCCACTCCTCGGCTTCAAGTCGGGTCATGTCCAGAAGGTGCCTCAGGGTGTCGAGGCCATGCCGTCGGGCGATCCTGGAGAGTTCGCTCGTGGTCTCAGCAATAAAGGCTGCGGCCTCTTTGGAATCGCCACCACCATAGAGCTCGGAGTCCGAGGTTTTCTCCCTCGGACTTCTGCCCCTCTGACCGCCCCCGGCTTTGCCCAAGAACCCGCCCCAAACCCCTGTCCCTTTCCTGAAATATCCCGCAACTTCAGGGTGGTAAAATGCAACTTTGGGGATACGTATTTCTACGGGTCCGGCCTTCGCTCAATATCTGACGATTTGACAGGGGCGGCCGCACCACCCATGTTCGGGTCCGATCGGCCGGTCGCGAATCTCGCGGAACCGGCCTGATGTTTTTCGCGTAAGCCATTGGAATGACATGAATATCGTCATTGTGGAATCGCCGGCGAAAGCCAAGACGATCAACAAATATCTGGGGCCCTCCTACGAGGTCCTGGCGTCGTTCGGCCATGTCCGCGACCTCCCCGCCAAGAACGGATCGGTCGATCCGGAAGCCAATTTCCAGATGATCTGGGAGATCGACCCCAAGGCGAACAGCCGGCTCAACGACATCGCCAAGGCGCTCAAGGGTGCCGACCGCCTGATTCTCGCAACCGACCCCGATCGCGAGGGCGAGGCCATCTCCTGGCACGTGCTTGAGGTGATGAAGGAGAAGCGCGCGCTCAAGGACCAAAAGATCGAGCGCGTGGTGTTCAACGCCATCACCAAGCAGGCCGTCACCGACGCCATGAAGGCGCCGCGGCAGATCGATGGCGCGCTGGTCGACGCCTATATGGCGCGCCGCGCGCTGGACTATCTGGTCGGCTTCACCCTCTCTCCCGTGCTGTGGCGCAAGCTGCCAGGCGCGCGCTCGGCCGGACGCGTGCAGTCGGTCGCGTTGCGGCTGGTCTGCGACCGCGAACTCGAAATCGAGAAGTTCGTCCCCAGGGAATACTGGTCGCTGGTCGCGACCCTGACGACGCCGCGCGGCGATGCCTTCGAGGCGCGCCTGGTCGGCGCCGACGGCAAGAAGATCCAGCGCCTCGATATCGGCTCCGGCGCCGAAGCCGAGGAACTGAAGAAGGCGATCGAGGCGGCTCTCTTTAAAGTCGCAACCGTCGAAGCCCGGCCCGCGCGCCGCAATCCGCAGGCGCCCTTCACCACCTCTACCCTGCAGCAGGAAGCGAGCCGCAAGCTCGGCTTCGCGCCGGCGCACACCATGCGCATCGCGCAGCGGCTGTACGAAGGCATCGACATCGGCGGCGAGACCACCGGTCTCATTACTTATATGCGTACCGATGGCGTGCAGATCGATCCGTCCGCCATCACGCAGGCGCGCAAGGTGATCGGCGAGGACTTTGGCAACGCCTACGTCCCCGAGGCGCCGCGCCAGTACCAGACCAAGGCCAAGAACGCGCAGGAAGCGCACGAAGCGATCCGTCCGACCGATCTGTCGCGGCGGCCTGCCGACATGCGCCGCAAGCTCGATAGCGATCAGGCGCGACTCTACGAGCTGATCTGGACCCGCACCATCGCGAGCCAGATGGAATCGGCCGAGCTCGAACGCACCACCGTCGATATCGAAGCCAAGGCCGGCGCCCGCGTGCTGGACCTGCGCGCCTCCGGCCAGGTCATCAAGTTCGACGGCTTCCTCGCGCTCTATCAGGAAGGCCGCGACGACGAGGAAGACGAGGATTCGCGCCGTCTGCCCGCGATGAGCGAAGGCGAAGCGCTGAAGCGTCAGGACCTTTCCGTCACCCAGCACTTCACCGAACCGCCGCCGCGCTTCTCCGAGGCGTCGCTGGTCAAGCGCATGGAAGAGCTCGGCATCGGCCGGCCTTCGACCTATGCCTCGATCCTGCAGGTGCTGAAGGACCGCGGCTACGTCAAGATCGAGAAGAAGCGCCTGCATGGCGAGGACAAGGGCCGCGTCGTCGTCGCGTTCCTCGAAAACTTCTTCGCGCGCTATGTCGAATACGACTTCACCGCCGGGCTGGAAGAGCAGCTCGACCGCATCTCCAACAACGAGATTTCCTGGCAGCAGGTGCTGCAGGATTTCTGGGTCGGCTTTGCCGGTGCGGTCAGTGACATCAAGGATCTCCGCGTCTCCGAGGTGCTCGACGCACTCGACGACATGCTGGGGCCGCACATCTATCCGCCGCGCGCTGACGGCGGCGATGTCAGGCAGTGCCCGACCTGCGGCACTGGAAAGCTCAACCTCAAGGCCGGAAAATTCGGCGCCTTCGTCGGCTGCTCGAACTATCCGGAGTGCCGCTACACCCGTCCGCTCGCCGCCGATTCCGCCGAGAGCGCCGACCGCCTGCTCGGCAAGGATCCCGAGACCGACCGCGACGTCTTCGTCAAGGCCGGCCGCTTCGGGCCCTACATCCAGCTCGGCGACCAGAAGGATTATGCCGAAGGCGAAAAGCCGAAGCGCGCGGGTATTCCCAAGAACACCTCGCCGGGTGATGTCGAACTCGAGACAGCGCTGAAGCTGCTGTCGCTGCCGCGTGAAGTCGGCAAGCATCCGGAGAGCGGCGAGCCGATCACGGCGGGCCTCGGCCGGTTCGGGCCGTTCGTCAAGCACGACAAGACCTATGCGAGCCTGGAAGCCGGCGACGACGTCTTCACCATCGGCCTCAACCGTGCGGTGACGCTGATCGCCGAGAAGGTCGCCAAGGGTCCGAGCGGCCGCCGCTTCGGCGCCGATCCCGGCAAGCCGCTGGGCGATCATCCGAGCCTCGGCGGCGTCGCGCTGAAGAACGGCCGCTACGGCGCCTATGTCACCGCCGGCGGCGTCAACGCCACCATCCCCAGCGACATCGCGCCGCCGGAAACGATCACGCTGGCACAGGCGATCGCGCTGATCGACGAGCGCGCCGCCAAGGGCGGCGGCAAGCCCAAGCGCGGCGCCAGGAAGGCAGCGCCCGCCAAGAAGGCGAAAGCCGGGGCCAAGCCCGAGGGCGAGGAAGCCGCCAAGCCGGCCAAGAAAGCGGCTGCCAAGAAGGCTGCCGCCAAGCCCAAGTCGGACAAGCCCAAGTCGGAAGCGGCGAGCAAGGCGCGCGCGCCGGTTGCTGCGGCCGCCAAGACGTCGGCATCGAAACCGGCAGCGGCGGCTGCCAAGGCGCCCGCCAAGAAGAGCGCAGGCAAGGCACGCGGGTGAACAGGCGGCGCGAGCAAGGCTTTCCGGGCCGCGACGCCATCCTCGCCTTCATCCGCGCCCATCCCGGCAAGGTCGGCACCCGCGAGATCGCGCGCGAGTTCGGGCTGAAGAACGCCGACCGCGTCGAGCTGAAGCGCATCCTGCGCGAACTCGCTGACGACGGCTCGGTGGCAAAACGCCGGCGCAAGATGCACCAGCCGGCGGAACTGCCGCACACCGTGCTTGCCGACGTCACCGGCCGTGACAGCGATGGCGAACTGATCGCCTCGCCGACCGAATGGGACGTCGAGGAAAGCGGCACCGCGCCAAAGATCCGAATTGTCGTTCCGCGCCGGGCGCAGCCGGGCACCGCCGCCGGGGTCGGCGACCGCGCGCTGCTGCGTGTCGACAAGACGGACGAGGGCGACGGCACGCCCTATCGCGGCCGCGTCATCCGCGTCATCGCAAAATCCCAGACACGCGCGCTCGGCATCTTCCGCAAGAACCCCGACGGCAGCGGACGGCTGGTCTCCGTCGACAAGAAGCAAGCCGGCCGCGAGCTTAACATCGCCAAGGCCGACAGCATGGATGCCGAGGACGGCGACCTCGTCAGCGTCGATCTGATCCGCACCCGCGCCTATGGCCTTGCCTCCGGCCGTGTGAAGGAGCGCCTCGGTTCGCTCGCGAGCGAGAAGGCAATCAGCCTGATCGCGATCCACGCCCACGAAATCCCGCAAACCTTCACGCCCTCCGCGCTGCACGAGGCGGAAGCGGCAAAGCCCGCGACGCTCGAAGGCCGCGAGGATTGGCGCAACATCCCGCTCGTCACCATCGATCCGCCCGACGCCAAGGATCACGACGACGCCGTGCATGCCGAGCCGGATAGCGATCCCAACAACAAGGGCGGCTACATTGTCCACGTCGCCATCGCCGACGTCGCCTATTACGTCCGGCCGGGCTCCGCGCTCGATCGCGATGCGTTGACCCGCGGCAATTCCGTCTACTTCCCCGATCGCGTCGTGCCGATGCTGCCGGAGCGCATCTCCAACGATCTCTGCTCGCTGGTGCCGGGCCAGCCGCGCGGCGCGCTCGCGGTGCGGATGGTGATCGGTCCCGACGGCAGCAAGCGCTCGCACTCGTTCCATCGCGTGCTGATGCGCTCGGCGGCCAAGCTCGCTTACGCGCAGGCGCAGGCCGCGATCGACGGCCGGCCCGATGATATCACCGGCCCCCTGCTCGACCCGATCCTCAAGCCGCTCTATGCGGCCTATGCGCTGGTGAAGCAGGCGCGCGACGAACGCGATCCGCTCGATCTCGATCTGCCCGAGCGCAAGATCCTGCTCAAGCCAGACGGTACCGTCGACCGCGTCATCGTGCCGGAGCGGCTCGATGCGCACCGCCTGATCGAGGAATTCATGATCCTCGCCAACGTCGCGGCGGCCGAGGCGCTGGAGAAGAAGGGCCTGCCGCTGATCTATCGCGTGCACGACCAGCCGACGCAGGAGAAGGTGCATAACCTCCAGGAATTCCTGAAGACGCTCGACCTCTCCTTTGCAAAGGCCGGCGCGTTGCGCCCCACCGCGTTCAACCGCGTGCTGGCGCAGGTCAAGGGCGAGGACCACGAGCCGCTGGTCAACGAGGTGGTGCTGCGCTCGCAGGCGCAGGCGGAATACTCCGCCGAGAATTACGGCCATTTCGGCCTCAACCTGCGCCGCTACGCGCATTTCACGTCGCCGATCAGGCGATACGCCGACCTGATCGTGCACCGCGCGCTGATCCGCGCGCTGGGCCTCGGCGACGGTGCGCTGCCTGCGGACGAGACGATGGAGCATCTCGGCGAGATTTCGGCTCAGATTTCCGCCACCGAACGCCGCGCCATGAAGGCCGAGCGCGAGACCGCCGACCGGCTGATCGCGCATTTCCTCGCCGATCGCATCGGCGCCACGTTCCAGGGCCGCATTTCCGGCGTCACCCGCGCCGGCCTGTTCGTGAAGCTGGACCAGACCGGTGCCGACGGCATCGTGCCGATCCGCACGCTCGGCACCGAGTATTTCAACTACGACGAGACCCGCCACGCGCTGGTCGGTTCGCGCAGCGGTGCCATGCACCGGCTGGGGGACGTGGTTGACGTTCGTCTGGTAGAAGCTGCTCCCGTAGCTGGCGCGCTGCGCTTCGAACTTCTATCTGAAGGTCAGATCGTACCGCGCGGCGGGAAGCGCCAAGGAACACATCAAGCAAGGCTTCAAGGCAAGCCCGATGTCCTGAAATCCCAGCGCGCGGAAAAAGAACGCGCGCACCGGGCCGGACGCCACAAGGAGCGCAAGCGCGGCAAGAAAAAATCCGGTAAATCCGGGAAAGGCAAGTCATGGAAACGGTAGGAACCGCATCGACCGTGTGGACCCGCGAAACCGCTACCGGCGCAAAGCGCGACCTCTGGAGCGCGATGAAACGCGGCTTTCGCTGCCGCTGCCCGCGCTGCGGCGAAGGCAAGATGTTTCGCGCTTTCCTGAAAACCGCCGACAACTGCCCGGTCTGCGGTCTAGACTTCACGCCGCACCGCGCCGACGATTTGCCCGCCTATCTCGTCATCGTCATCGTCGGCCACATCGTGGTGCCGATCGCGCTGTCGATCGAAACCAACTTTTCGCCGGCCGTGTGGCTGCAGCTTTCGATCTACCTGCCGCTGACCTTCGTGATGTCGCTGGCGCTGCTGCAGCCGGTCAAGGGCGCTGTGGTCGGCCTGCAATGGGCGCTGCGCATGCACGGCTTTGACGAGAATGCACCCGACGGCATTCCGCCGGTGTAGAGAATAACAACAAAGAACGAAGACTCTAACGGGGATGGAAATGACGGAAGCAGCGGCCACCGCCATGAAAGAACTACGGGAAGAAAAGGAAGCCGATCACCATCCCTATTTCCGTCCGAAGGACGCCGCGACGCTGATCCTGATCGACCGCTCCAGCGAAAAGCCGAAGGTGCTGGTCGGCCGCCGCCACGACAATGTGGTGTTCATGCCGGGCAAGTATGTTTTCCCCGGTGGGCGCGTCGACAAGGCTGACAATCGCGTGCCGGTGGCGGCGCCGATCACCAAAGAGCTTGAAGCAAACCTGCTCAAGGGCAGCCCGAAGATTACCCCCGGCCGCGCCAAGGCGCTGGCCAACGCCGCGATCCGCGAGGCCTGCGAAGAGACGGGCCTGTGTCTCGGCCGCAAGGTGGAGAAGCCCGGCAAGCTCGAGGGCGCCTGGGCGCCGTTCGCCGAGGCAGGACTGCTGCCGGATCCCTCCGGGCTTTTCCTGGTCGCGCGCGCGATCACCCCGCCCGGCCGCGTGCGCCGCTTCGACACCCGCTTCTTCACCGCCGACGCGTCAGCCATCGCCCATCGCGTCGAGGGCGTGGTGCATGCCGATGCCGAACTGGTGGAACTG
>JABUBP010000580.1_pt1 | contig 10534 bp, 6 predicted proteins | sample 7240331 | NCBI WGS metagenome assembly JABUBP01 (sample SAMN07256347, study PRJNA390944) | subsurface metagenome | isolation source: Methane hydrate marine sediment | place: Pacific Ocean: Eastern North Pacific, ODP site 1244 | collected 2002 | reverse complement strand
CAGCTCCTGCGCGATCGGGATCGAGCGCGCATTGGCCAGCGAGCAATAATCCAGCCCCGGGCAGGCGATGATGTCGGAGACGAGGTTCACGTTCGGCGTGGCAAGCCCGATCTTGTCCAGCGCCTTCCACAGCGCCGGCAGATCGCGCTTGGCGACATGCGGCAGCGCCAGGTTCTGCTCATGGCCGACGCGGATTTCGCCGAAGGAATATCGGTCCGCGAGATCGGCCAGCGCATCCATCTGATCGGCGGTGGCATCGCCCGGAGGGCCGCCGACCGGCTTCAGCGAGATCGTGACGATGGAATAGCCTTGGACCTTGTGCGTGAACACCGAGTTCTTGCGCCAGCGCTCGAACAGGGGATCATGCGCCGCCTGCTTCAGCTCGTCAGGCATATGCGGCAGCTTTTCGTACTTCGGATAGCTAAAGCGCGAGCGGATTTCCTCGATGGCGGAATCCTCGACCGCGAGCGCGCTGTCGCGGATATGCTGCCACTCCTCCTCGACCTCCTTGGCGAACTTGTCGATGCCGAGCTCGTGGACGAGGATCTTGATGCGTGCCTTGTAGATGTTGTCGCGGCGGCCATACTGGTTGTAGACGCGCATGATCGCTTCGAGATAGCTCAGGATATCGCGGCGATGCACGAACTGCTTGACGGTCTTGGCGATGAAGGGCGTGCGCCCGAGACCGCCGCCGACCATGACCTCGAAGCCGAGCTCGCCGTCGTCGTTCTTGTAGAGACGAAGGCCGACGTCGTGGATCTTGATCGCGGCGCGGTCATGCGCTGATGCCGTGATCGCAATCTTGAACTTGCGCGGCAAGAACGAGAATTCCGGATGCAGCGTGGTGTACTGGCGCAGCAGCTCCGACCAGATGCGGGGATCGTCGACTTCGCCGGGCGCGACGCCGGCCCACTGGTCGGAGGTGACGTTGCGGGTGTTATTGCCTGACGTCTGCATGGCATGGATGCCGACATCGGCGAGATCGGCCAGCGCGTCCGGCAGGTCGGACAGCTTGATCCAGTTATACTGGATGTTCTGCCGCGTGGTGAAATGGCCGTAACCGCGATCGTAGCGCCGCGCGACATGCGCGAAGCGGCGCAGCTGCTTGGTGGACAGCGTGCCGTAGGGAATGGCGACGCGGAACATGTACGCGTGCAGTTGCAGGTAAACGCCGTTCTGCAGGCGCAGCATCTTGAATTCGTCCTCGGTGAGCTCGCCGGAAAGGCGGCGCTTCACCTGGTCGCGGAATTCGGAGACGCGCTCGTTGAGCAGCGTGCGGTCGAGTTCGTCGTATGCGTACATGACAGGGAACCTTTAAGCCGGGACCGGCAACAGCTCGATGGTGAGACCTTTCACCCGGATCTGCTCGCGCAGATTTCCAGGCACCACCTTGCCATCCCGGAGTTCAACGGGCGCGATGTAGGCGCCGATCGCCCCGAGATCGTCGGCTATGCTTTCGGCCAGCAGCGCACGCGCATCGTCGGCGGTGCGTACAATCGCGGAGTCCGCGATATCCGTGGACCAGCCATTCTGGCCGGTCCGCCAGATCACGACGCCATCGGCAGTACGGTTCGCGGTCACCACCGAGGGCCCCGTGATCTTGATTTTTTGTTGCAGCGGAGAGGTCATTCGGCAGCTTCCAGCAGGTTTGCGATTACGTCGTTAAGCTCGAAATTGCGGCATGGCGCGGAATGCGCGACCACGTCACCGATGATGAGGATGGCGGGCCCGCCGTCGATCTGCTTCACCAATTCAGGCAGTTGATCGAGCGTGCCGACCGCGGCCTGGGCGTCGGGCCGCGTCACCCGCGCGAACACGCCGACCGGCGTGCGCGGCGAGCGGCCGGCGGTCAGCATGCCGTCGCGAATCGTCGGCGCCGCCGTCATGCCCATGTAGACGACGACCGTCATCTTCTTGTCGGTCAGCACGGACCAGTCGACAGCCTCGGCATCCTGAGCCCGGTGCGCGGTGAGGAAGGTGATGCGCAGCGCTTCCTGGCGGTAGGTGAGCGGCGTCTCGAACTGCGCGGCAGCGCCAAGGCCCGCCGTGATGCCGGGGATGATGGAATAGCTGACGCCGGCGTTGCGCAGCACGTCGACTTCCTCGCCGCCGCGGCCGAAAATGTAGGGATCGCCGCCCTTCAGCCGCACGGCGCGCTGACCGGCGCGCGCAGCCTCGATCAACAGTTTGTTGATGGCATCCTGCCCGATGCCGGGCTTGCCGATGCGGCGGCCGACCGGCACGCGCGCCGCATCGCGGCGGGCGCGGTCGAGCACTTCAGCGGAAACCAGTTCGTCGTAGAACACGACATCGGCGTCCTGCAGTGCGCGTAGCGCCTTCACCGTCAGCAGGTCGGGATCGCCGGGGCCGGCGCCGACCAGCGTGACATGACCCATTGCCTTGCCCTCATCACCGCCGGCAAACGCGGAGGCGTCGGAAATTTCGCCTAGCGCCTTCTCGGCCTCGTCCTTGCGCCCGGCCAGCACCAGCGCGCCGATCGGACCATCGACAATGCGCTCCCAGAAGCGGCGGCGCAGCGCGAATTCCGGAATGCGCGCGTGAATGGATTTGCGGAATGAACCGATGAAGGTGGCGAGATCGCCGATCCGCGCAGGCAGCACGGCTTCGACCTTTTCGCGAACGCGCCGCGCCACCACGGGAGAAGCGCCGCCGGTGCCGACGGCAACGACGACGTCGCCGCGATCTACAATGGCGGGGAAGATGAAAGTGGAATGGACCAGGTCGTCCATCACGTTGATCGGCAACCCGACCGCCTTCGCGCGCACCGACATCGCCACACCGATGTCGCCCGCGCCGGCGCAGAGAACAGCGATGACGCCTTTCAGATCGGCCGCAAGCGGATCGCCTTCAGCGATCTCGATGCGCGCGGCATCGACGCCGCTGAGATCACGATTGCCGTCGGTCGCATACCAGCGCACGCGGGCGCCGGCTGACGTCAGAAGACGCAGTTTCGCACGCGCGAGATCGCCGGCGCCGACCAGCAGGACCGGTCCGCTTTGCAGATCGAGGAAGACAGGCAGATACCGCATGCTCTTTTCCCATTCCGGGGTTGACTGAAATTATTTTCTCTCTAAGTGTGCCGCAAGCCCGAAATAGAGAAAATTATTTCTTCTAAATTGCGGCTCGCAGATGGAATTTTCACCTACTCAGGCCGAGGTCGAAGAGATGGACGTTCTCACCACCGAGTCCGCGCAAGCGCGGCTCCGCCAGGCACCGCTGATCCAAGCAGCTTCCGTGCCGCAAATTACCCCGCCTTCGATGGATCACCTCGACCAGCTCGAGGCCCAGAGCATCTACATTCTCCGCGAAGCCTTTGCACGGCTGAAGAAGCTCGCGCTGCTGTGGTCGCTGGGCAAAGATTCCAACGTCATGATCTGGCTGGCGCGCAAGGCGTTCTTTGGCGGAGTGCCGTTTCCGGCCATGCATGTCGACACCGGCAAGAAATTCGCCGAGATGTACGCGTTCCGCGACCGCTACGCGAAGGAATGGAATCTCGATCTGCGTGTCGAGCCCTGCCCGCCGATCGATGCGGTCGACCCGACCCTGCCGCCGGCGGCGCGCTCCGCTGCGCGCAAGACCGAAGGGCTGAAGCTCGCACTCGCCAAATACGGCTTCGACGGTCTGATCGCCGGCATCCGCCGCGACGAGGAAGCGACCCGCGCCAAGGAACGCGTGTTCTCGCCGCGCGGCCTCGAGGGCGGGTGGGATGTGCGCGACCAGCCGCCGGAATTCTGGGACCAGTTCAACGCTTCGCCGCCACAGGGCGCGCATTTGCGCATCCACCCGATCCTGCATTGGACCGAGGCCGACATCTGGGCCTACACCAAACGCGAGAACATCCCGATCATCCCACTCTACATCGCCAAAGACGGCAAGCGCTATCGCTCGCTCGGCGATCAGGACATCACCAATCCCGTTGCGTCGACGGCCTCCAACATCGACGAGATCCTCGCCGAGCTCGACGCCACCAGGATTCCGGAGCGCGCCGGCCGCGCGCTCGACCACGAGACCGAGGACGCTTTCGAGCGCCTGCGGGTTGCCGGCTATCTCTGACGAAATTTCGCTGTGAGCGCTGCCATGAACATGATCATCTCCCCCACATCAGCACTATCGGCAACGCCCAACGGCACGACGCGGCCGCAAGTTCGCATCGTCATCGTCGGCCATGTCGATCACGGCAAGTCCACCCTCGTCGGCCGCCTCCTGCACGAAACCGGCAGCCTGCCCGAGGGCAAGCTCGAAATGCTCAAGGCGGTCAGCGCACGGCGCGGCATGCCCTTTGAGTGGTCGTTCCTGCTCGATGCGCTGCAGACCGAGCGCGACCAGGGCATCACCATCGACACCACGCAGATCCGCTTCCGCACCCATTCGCGCGATGTCGTGCTGATCGACGCGCCCGGCCACGCCGAATTCCTGCGTAACATGATCACCGGCGCCTCGCAGGCCGACGGTGCTGTGCTGATCATCGACGCCCTGGAAGGCGTGCGCGATCAGACGCGGCGGCACGGCTACCTCCTGCATCTGCTTGGCATCAAGCAGGTTGCCGTCGTCGTCAACAAGATGGACCGTGTCGAATTCAGCGCGGCACGCTTTGCCGAAATTTCAAAGGAAATCACCGCGCATCTGACCGACCTTGGCGTGACGCCGACGGCGGTGATCCCAATCTCGGCGCGAGACGGCGACGGCGTCTCCGCGCACACGCCAAATATCGCCTGGTACAAGGGCCCGACCGTGGTCGAAGCGCTGGATGCGCTGGAGCCGGCGCGGCCGCTGGAGCAGCTCGCCCTGCGCCTGCCGGTGCAAGCGATCTACAAGTTCGACGATCGCCGCATCGTCGCGGGCCGCATCGAGTCCGGCAGCCTCATCGCCGGCGACGAGATCGTCATCATGCCCGCCGGCAAGATCGCAAAAATCCGTTCGGTCGAGAGCTGGCCGTTGACGCCAGTCGAGGGACGGCAGGGCGCCGGCCGCTCGGTCGGCATCACGCTCGATCGCGAGCTCTTCATCGAACGCGGCGACATCATCGCGCATGCCGGCACCAGCCCGCGCGACACCCGCCGCGTCCGCGCCCGCATTTTCTGGCTGCACGACAAGCCGCTTGCCAAGGGCGATTCCATTCTGGTTCGCCTCGGCACCCGCGAAGCCCGCGCCAATGTGGTCGCGATCGAAAAGGCGATCGACCCTGGCGTGCTGTCGAACGAGGAAGGCAAGTCGATCGCGCGCAACCACGTCGGCGAGATCGACATCTCGCTGGCACAGCCGATCGCGGCCGATCCGTATGGCGACAATCCACGCACCGGCCGCCTCGTCATCGAGGTCAATGGCCGCATCGCCGGCGGCGGTCTCGTGCTGTCGGTCGATGCCGGAGAGCGCGCCGCGCCCATCGATATCGTGCCGGTGGAATCGGCGATGCGTCCCGACGAGCGCTCGGCGCGCTACCGCCACAACGGCGCGGTGGTCTGGCTCACGGGGCTACCCGGCGCCGGCAAGTCGACACTGGCGCGCGCGCTGGAGCGGCGCCTGTTCACCAACGGCGGCTCGCCGATCCTGCTGGATGGCGACACCCTGCGCGCCGGCCTCAATGGCGATCTCGGCTTCTCGCCGCAGGACCGCAGCGAAAACATCCGCAGGCTTGCGGAAGTTGCCACGCACCTGGCGCGCAACGGCCATATCGCCATCGTCGCCGCCGTCTCGCCGTCGAAGGACGACCGCGACGCTGCGCGCTGCATCGCCGATGCCGCCTTCCGCGAGGTTTATGTCTCGACGCCGGCCGAGGTCTGCGAGAGCCGCGATCCCAAGGGGCACTACGCCAAGGCACGCGCGGGCGCGCTGAAATCGTTCACCGGCATCGGCAATGACTACCAGCCGCCGACCGAGGCCGAACTCGTGCTCGACACCTCATCCCGCCCGGTCACGGAAGCGATCGAAGCGATCGAGCGGATGCTGGCCAAAACCGGCGTCCTGTTCGACGAACTGACCGATCTCGCCGCCAATATTTGAGGCGGCGGAAGAGGGCTTTTACGGCTTTTGGGGGCCTTCTCATCTCCCCGGCTTGTGGCTAAAAGGGCGCCATGAGCGCCGCCTTTTGGCGCGTTTTTTGCTGATTTCTTCCCCGAAAACAGCTCCCAAACGCCATTTCCTGCCGAGAAAGCCCATCATGAAGCGTGTCGAAGCCCACGGATTGAAGATCGCCCCTGTCCTGTTCGATTTCATCGCGAAGGAGGCTGCTCCCAAGACCGGGATTTCGCCCGACGCGTTCTGGGCGGGACTCGCCGCCATCGTCAAAAAGCTGGCGCCGAAAAATCGCGATCTCATGAAGGTTCGCGACACCCTGCAGGACAAGATCGACGCCTGGCACCGCGCCAACAAGGGCAAGCCGGTCGACCTCAACGCCTACACGGCTTTCCTGAAGGAGATTGGTTATCTCCTGCCCGAGCCTGCGACCAAAACGGTCGAGACCGCCAATGTCGATGACGAAATCGGCAAGATCTGCGGGCCGCAGCTCGTCGTGCCCCTCACCAACGCGCGCTACGCGCTGAACGCAGCAAATGCGCGCTGGGGCTCGCTCTACGACGCCTTCTACGGCACCGACGCCATCCCGCATGATCCCAGCGAATCCGGCAAGGGTTACAACAAGGCGCGCGGCGACAAGGTGATCGCGAAGGCAAAGTCGTTCCTCGATGCGGCCGTACCGCTCGCCACCGGAAACCACAGCGATGTCGTCGGCTACAGCGTGGTCGCAGGCCAGCTCTCGGCCAAGCTGAAGAGCGGCAATGCGACCGGGCTGAAGACGCCTTCTCAATTTGCCGGCTATCAGGGCAATCCCGAAGCGCCCTCCGCCGTGCTGCTGGTCAACAACGGCATGCATGTCGAGGTCAAGATCGACCGCAATCACCAGATTGGCAAGGACGACCCTGCTGGCGTCGCCGACATGATCATGGAATCGGCGGTCTCCACCATCCTCGACATGGAAGACAGCGTCGCCGCTGTCGATGCCGAGGACAAGGTGCTGGTCTATCGCAATACGCTCGGCCTGATGGACGGCACGCTGTCGGCCGATTTCGAGAAGGGCGGCCAGACGCTGAAGCGTTCGCTGAACGCCGACCGCATCTACAAGAAGCCCGACGGCAGCGAGCTGAAGCTGCATGGCCGCAGTCTCTTGTTGATGCGCAATGTCGGCCATCACATGTACACCGACGCCGTGCTTGATGAAAAAGGCGAGGAGATTCCGGAAGGCATTCTGGATGCCGCCGTCGCCGGCCTGCTCGCGATCCACGACCTCAAGGGCAACTCCAAGGTCAAAAACAGCCGCAAGGGTTCGGTCTACATCGTCAAGCCGAAGATGCACGGCCCGGACGAAGTCGCGCTGACCTGCGAACTGTTCGGCGAAGTCGAGAAGATGCTGGGCCTGCCGGCCGACACCATGAAGGTCGGCATCATGGACGAGGAACGCCGCACCACGGTCAACCTCAAAGCCTGCATCCAGAATGCGTCCAAGCGCATTTGCTTCATCAACACCGGCTTCCTCGACCGCACCGGCGACGAGATCCACACGTCGATGGAAGCGGGCCCGATGATCCGCAAAAACGACATGAAGGCGCAGCCATGGATCAAGGCCTATGAGGACTGGAACGTCGACAACGGTTTGATCGACAGCCTTCCCGGCCATGCCCAGATCGGCAAGGGCATGTGGGCGGCGCCCGACAAGATGGCGGACATGCTGGCGCAGAAAATCGGCCACCCCTCGGCCGGCGCCACCACGGCCTGGGTGCCGTCGCCGACCGCCGCCACGCTGCACGCGCTGCATTATCACCAGGTCAACGTCACCGCGCGCCAGCAGGAGCTCGCCAAGGGCGGCCCGCGCGCAAAGCTCTCCGATATCCTCACCATTCCGGTGTCGCAGTCGAACTGGGCGCCTGATGACGTGAAGCAGGAGATCGACAACAACTGCCAAGGCATTCTGGGCTACGTCGTGCGCTGGATCGACCAGGGCGTCGGCTGCTCCAAGGTGCCCGACATCCACGACGTAGGCCTGATGGAAGATCGAGCCACCCTGCGCATCTCCAGCCAGCATCTGGCGAACTGGCTGCACCAGGGCGTCATCACCAAGGACCAGGTGATGGAATCCCTCAAGCGGATGGCCGTGGTGGTCGACAAGCAGAACGCCGGCGATCCCATCTACAAGCCGATGGCGCCCGCCTTCGACGGCGTCGCCTTCAAGGCGGCCTGCGACCTCGTCTTCAAGGGACGCGAACAGCCGAACGGCTACACCGAGTTCATCCTGCACGCCCGCCGCAAGGAAGCGAAGGCCGCAGGCTGACCGGTCTGTAATCGTTGATGAGGGAAGGCCCCGGCTCGCGCCGGGGCTTTTTCGTTTGGGCTAGAAAACCGCGAGGTATTTCAGCAGCGAGATCACGCCCAGCACGATGACGATGACCCGGCAGATCTGCTTGGCACGCCCGTCGAGCGGCAGCATGTTGATCAGATAGAGGATGAGGATGACGACGAGGAATGTGACTAATGCACCGACGAGGAGCGACATCGGAAGACCCCCTTCATGAATGACCGCGCTGTTAACGGGTTATTAACTCGGGAGTGTCGGTTGGGTTCCGCTGTCGGAACTTTTCATGGCGTGGAAAATCTCAATATTTTCAACGCAGCTCGTAGTTGTACGGCAGGTATGCTGTCTAAGTATTTACCGTTTTCAGTCCAAATGCGTGGCATTCGCTCTGGGGGATTCCATGCTCAATCGTCTGACCGTTTCCGCGCTGCTGAAGACCGTCATCCTCGCCACCGCCTTCTGCGTCGTGGTCGGCTTCTCGCTCAATGCCTGGGACTCCTGGAATCGCCTGCAGGTCGCCAGCGGCATCTCCGTCGTCGCGGACGCCTCGGCGAACCTGTTCAAGGCGATGCACAATCTGCGCACCGACCGCTCTACCACTGTGCGCTCGCTTAATTCCGACGCGCCGATGGACGCGGACATCGAGAAGTATCTCCGCGGCATCCGCGATGCCGAAATGCCGGCGATGGCCGCGGCCTTGGCGACGCTCCCGGGCATGAACTTCCCACAGCAAAACACACTCGTGCCCGAATTCGATCGCGCCTTCAAGGCGATCACTGCGCAGCAGAAGGAATTCTGGGAGATGATGGGCAAGCCGAAGGCGCAGCGCCGCGCCGATCTGCCCAAGCAGTACACCGACACAGTGAACGCGCTGCTCGACGTCATGGACAAGCTCTCCGGCACGCTGGCCGCCACCGTCAACCATCAGGACGCCACCATCGACCAGTTGCTTATGATCAAGCAGATTGCCTGGCTGCTGCGCAACACGGCGGGCGAGGCCTCAGTCATCGTTTCGACAGGGCTTGCGGCGGGTAAGGTCTCGCCGGAGACCAAGCTTTCCTACATCAAAAATGCCGGTGGCACCGAAATCGCGTGGAACGCGCTGGAGCTGGTATCGGCCGGCATGCAACTGCCTCCCGCGCTGGAAAAGGCGATCGCCGCGAATAAGATCGCCTATTTCGAGCCGAAATATCTCGAGCTGCGTGACCGCCTCGTCAACGTGCTGGCCGCCGGCACCGAGAAGCCCGAGTTGACCGCCAACCAGTGGACGCCCCTGACGGTCGGCCGCCTGTCCGCCGCCGTCAACGTCGCCGAGGGCGCGCTCGACGCCGCCAAGGAGCACGCGCAGGCGCAATACGCCTCCGCGCGCAACTCTCTGATCGCGCAGTTCATGCTGCTGTTGGGCGCGGTCGCCTTGACGGCCGGCGCGATGACGCTGGTGACCCGCCGCGTCATCACGCCGCTGCACACCATGCGCGACGCCATGCTCAAGGTCGCCGCCGGCGATCTCGCCGTCGACACCGGCTACACCTCGCGCGGCGACGAAATCGGCGCGCTGGCAGGCGCGCTCGACACCTTCAAGCAGCAGGCCGCAGACAAGGCCCGCATCGAAGCGCAGGAGCGCGACCGCAACGCCAACGCCTCGGCCCGCCAGCAGGCGATCGAGAATTATGTCGGCGAGTTCGAGACCCAGGTCCGCCAGACCCTGGATCAGCTCGGCAACGCCTCGGGCCAGATGCGCTCGACCTCGAACAGCCTCTCAAGCGTGTCGCGCCAGACCAATGAGCGCGTCATCGTGGCCGAGAAGGCCTCAAGCGAAGCCTCCACCAGCGTGGACAGCGTCGCGGCCGCCTCCGAGGAGCTTGCCGCTTCCATCAACGACATCAGCCAGCAGGCCGCTCACGCCGCGGGGATCGCCAGCCGGGCCGTCAAGCAGGCCAGCGATACCGACGGCACCGTACAGGGCCTCGCCAAATCGGCCGGGCGCATCGGCGAGGTGGTCGGCCTGATCAACACCATCGCAGCGCAGACCAACCTGCTCGCGCTCAATGCCACCATCGAGGCGGCGCGCGCCGGCGAAGCCGGCCGCGGCTTCGCGGTGGTCGCCTCCGAAGTGAAATCGCTGGCGAGCCAGACGGCGAAGGCGACGGACGAAATCTCCGAGCAGGTTGG
>JABUBP010000579.1_pt1 | contig 10538 bp, 11 predicted proteins | sample 7240331 | NCBI WGS metagenome assembly JABUBP01 (sample SAMN07256347, study PRJNA390944) | subsurface metagenome | isolation source: Methane hydrate marine sediment | place: Pacific Ocean: Eastern North Pacific, ODP site 1244 | collected 2002 | reverse complement strand
AAAAAAGGGGCTTTGGCTTACCACAATATTTGCAGGTAAAAGTAATTACCCTTGGACTATTCAGCCTTTTATTCAAGGGCACATTACCCTTAATGAAGTGCCCTCTGCTATCCCTACCTTCAATCAATTCCTAATACCTCTGACAGGACGCTTTGCACCTTAGCCCGATGTCCTTTCACCCCTTTATTTGCCCAGCACCTTTTTGGTAGCTTCGGATATAAAGGGAACTAGCTGGGCAATCCCTGTTGCTGGTGTCGGGTTGGCCAATTCGCCCATGAACCTGTTAATCTGGGCCGCCTTGATGCAGGCATCAGCTGGGTTAAGGCCTTTGTATATCAGTGCCGAAACTACGCCAGTAATGGTGTCCCCTGTGCCACCTATGGCTTCAAGGGCCGGGATAAGAGGTTCTTTGACCATGCCAACTACCTCGCCGTCAACAACTATGTGGTCTACAGCTGCCTTGACCAGCATGTAGCGTGGCGCATCTTCATGTTCGTAGGCTTCCTTACTCAATCTTGCGATATCCGTATCGTCAACCTCAAATATGAAGTGCTGTACGTAAGCTGGGTGTGCCGCATCTGCATCGGCTAGGAAGCTTAACTCACCCGGGTCCGGAGTGAAGAGGTCAAACTTTCGGCTTAGCTTGATTGCCTTAGCATTGAGTAAAGCACCAGCATCAGCTATAAAGAAAGGTTTTTCCTCCATTTTATCAACTGTCTCCACCAGGTTTGTGAATTGTTCTCTTGACGGTAGTATATAGTGGATGGTTAACACCTTTGGTTTTAAATTAACGACTTCATCGTTCAGAAACCTAAACATTTTCATCGTTCCTTCACCCATGCCGGTGTCACCGATAACAACAGCATGTGGCTCCTTTATCCCCAGGGCCTGGCATGTTGTTGATGCTGCAGAAACCATAGCCGCAGTCCCGATGGTTACATATTTATCTTCAAGGACGTAGTCCCCTATGGTGAGCTTGTCACCATCATACCTGCAGGGACCATGTGTAAGAGGCATATCATCAATTGGTATGGTACCAACTAAAACCAGCATTTTATTTCCTCTTCCTTTCCTTTTTAAATAATTCTAAAGCTTTTAGGTAGGCGTGTTCCATAGTGTAGGCACAGATAGTCTTCCCCAGCTCTCTTGGCTTGGGGCCTTCTCCAATTATAGTGCCGGTCAGGCTCAGACCGAGCCATGGTATGTCTGGTCAGCCTCCGCCGGAGATGTTTACTATGGTACCTGCTCCCTTCCTATAGGTTATTTTCATATTGCCACAGCGAACCATGGTATAGTCGCCGAAGTCAGTCGTTTTAATAAGTTTGGCCAGATATACTGGCACCAGCTTGGTATCTTTAGGCATAAACAATATGTCCAGGACGAGTACATCTTTCTCATCCAAGACGCGCTCCGCGGCGTCAACATCCGTTGCGCTAAGTTCAAGTGCTAGGTCGCAGCCTGTCCTGTATTCCACCGGGGGTGCCACTTCCCTTATTTTGAAACCGGCCTGATCAAGGACATGCTTGCTCCGCATTGCGTGGTAGATGTAATCAAAAACGATTAAGGCTTTCTCTTCCTCTGGTGCTTCTTCTGGCAATTAGCTCACCTCCTGCTTTTTAATGATATTGATTTAATCCGTTTAAGTCTATTATGAAATATAAACCCTGTCAAGACTGAGGCAGTGGTTGATTAAAGATAATACTACCTGATAGGTAATATGGTTACCTGGTTAATCCCTTTTATTGGCTATAGTTTTCACTCCTTTATGTAGGAAGAACCTTATGATATGCTATAGGAGAGGTTTTGGGGGGTAAATGAGCATTTGTCCTTAAGGGTTTGCTTATTAATTTCATTATTTACGATTACAGGAGGCGAAGATGCACCCCAACCAGCTGAAATACAGCACAGAACACACTTGGTTGAAACTTGAGGGAGATAAGAAGGGAAGGGTTGGCATCACCCACTATTACCAGGAGCAATTGAAAAGTATCGTTTTCGTTGAATTGCCCGAGGTAGGTGCTATAGTTACCCGGAATGAGGCTTTCGGCGTTGTTGAATCATCTAAAGCAACCAGTGACCTTTATAGTCCGGTAAGTGGAACGGTGGTTGAGGTGAACAGTCTGCTGGAAACCGAACCCGGTTTGATAAATAAAGACCCCTATGGCAAGGGGTGGATGTTCGTGGTTGAGCTTAGCAACACTGATGAGCCGGGTTCTTTATTATCAGCAGATGACTATCTTACTCTAATCAAACAGTAGCCAAGAAGAAATGGCGACTATCAAGACAAACCAGATGGTCAAAGCATGGCACTATGAATATAAGGGATTTGGAAAAGGACCTCAAAGAGATAGTCGGTGCGCGTGTAACCACCAACCGTTTTGAGCGGTGGTTCTATAAAAGCGACTTCATGCCTATCCCTAAAATAATTAAGGCTCTATATAAAACAATGCCCGATGCTGTTGTTAAGCCCAAAGCCGCCCGAGAGGTTGCTGCCATACTGAACTACTGCTACCACAACCAGATACCAGTTATACCGCGGGGCGGGGGCTCCTCTGGACTATTTGGCGCAGTGCCCAAAAAGGGTGGCATTGTTCTGGATTTGATGGACCTGTCAGCAGTCATGGAGGTTGACAAAGATAGGCAAACGATAACCGCTGAGGCAGGGATTACATGGTGGGAACTGGATAAAAGGTTAAGAAGGCAGGGCTTGACACTCAAGAGTTATCCGGCCAGTGCTATATCAGCAACCGTCGGCGGCTGGATAATGGGCAGCGGTCTTGGCATAGGCAGCCTGAAATATGGTCCAGTTTTTACTCACCTTCTTTCGGCAGAGGTAGTTCTTGCCTCTGGTACGGTTAAAGAATATACAAAGGGACAGGGGCTGGAGTGGTTCTTTGAAAGCGAAGGAATGCTTGGTGTAATGACCAGGGTTTGCCTGGAGGTCCGCAGAGTACCGGACTCAGTATTACACCATTTACTCTACTTTGATGCTATGAAAGACCTCTTCGGCTTCCTTAATGACTTGGTCAATACCGAACCCCGCCCCTACAATATAGAGATTTTCGACAGCCAATATCTCACCCTAATCAAGGATGCCGGCTATGAAGTAACAGACTTTGGCCCCGGAGGTGGTATCCTGCTGGTTACATATGATGGTGACAGGGAAGAAGTCGAAGAAGGCGGAAGAGTCATAGGCAAACTAGCCTCTTTGCACCATGGTGAGCAAAGAGAAGGTGCTGAAAAAGAATGGAAGCAGAGATTCAATGTGCTCAGGGTCAAGAGAGCCGCCCCGACTGTAATCCCCAGCAGTGTCCATGTTCCTCTGCATAAGCTGAATCAGTTCTATTCAGGTCTGGGGAAACTGAGTAAAAGACCTATCGGTCTTCTGGGATATGTTATATCCAGTAGTGAAAGTGTGCTAATGCCACTTATAGTAAGTAACGAAAAGAAAGCGATAGAGTATATTCTTGCCCTGCATACTCCACGGGAGCTTTCCCAGCTGGCACTATCTGTCGGCGGTAAACCAGGGGGAGGTCTGGGGGTATGGAATGCCCCGTATAAGAAGGTAGTTCTGTCCCAAAAAGAGTTCACGGACATTAAGAAAAGAAAAAGAGATTTAGATGCCAGAGGTATTCTAAATCCTGGTATGTGGCTTGAACCACTGTTTCTTTTCACCCCGGTTGTCTATCAGGCGGCTATGACAGTTGCCTCTATAGTCGATAGGATAATCCCGGGTAAAGTGACCAAGCACGAGCCCCATGGTTTCACCGGAGAAATTTCCGCCTGTGTTCAGTGCGGTTACTGTATGAACTACTGCCCGACAAAGCAACAATGGCTTTCTACTACCCCCCGTGGCAGGATTCTTATAACCAAGGAACTGCTTAGTAATCACTCCCTGAATCACTCAAAAATAACCCCGGAGTATATCAACAGCATCTTTGAATGCACAATTTGCGGACGGTGCCAAGTTGACTGCAGCGTTGATATCAAGTCCACACCGATGTGGACTGGCTTGAGAAATGAAATGGTGAAAAAAGGCTTTGAACCTGAGAGCTTGAAAGCCTTAACAGCGGATATTGGCAAAACGCATAATCTCGCTTCAAAGCCTAATGATCAGAGGGCGAACTGGGTCAAGAGGTTAAACCTTCCTTATGAACTGGAAAAAAGGCAAGGGGCCAAGATTGTCTACTTTGTCGGCTGCGTAACGGCCTTCTACCCAATGGTTCAGGACATAGCCCGCTCCTTTGCCCGCATACTGGAGGCGGCGGGTGTAGATTTTGCTATTCTGGGTGGTGAGGAGTGGTGCTGTGGTTACCCGTTGCTGTCGGCCGGCCACAAAAAAGATATTGAAGAATTTATGAGACACAATATAGAGAGGATTAAAGAGATGGGGGTGGAGGGGGTAGTAATGACCTGCCCCGGCTGCTACCAAGTGTGGAAGGACGAGTATTACAATATCAGCGGCAATAAACCGCCATTTGATATATTCCATTCCACTGAGTTCATAGTAGAGCTTATAAAGAAGAAAAAAATAGCGTTCAAGGGACTTGAAAATAGCATTACCTATCATGACCCCTGTGACCTAGGTAGAAACTGCGGTATATTTGACGAGCCTCGCCAAATAATAGACGAAATACCCGGGCTTAGTTTTGTAGAACTTCCGGATAACCGGGAATATTGTAACTGCTGCGGTTCAGGTGGAGACCTATTAGCATCAAACCAAGACCTTTCGCTTGATATTGCCAGGCGCAAGGTCAATGAAGTTCTGGATATCGGCGCTCAAACCGTAGTGACAGCCTGCCCCTCCTGTGTCAGGGCGATAACGATGGCTAAAATGGTGGACAAGACGCCGTTGGAGGTGCTGGATATTACCCAGATTGTATGGCAAGCTATGGTTAAATAACCGTTAGAAATCCTTATAAGTTAGTAATTTTACAATGAAGTGCGTTGTTTATCAGATAGGGCTGACCGAATATAGCCGGGCTTATAATCTGCAAAAAAAGCTCCTCCGACTGAGAATGGAAGGAGAGATTACAGATACGCTTCTCCTGCTGGAGCATCCGCCGACAATTACCATCGGCAGATTCGGTAAATACGAAAATATCCTTGCGTCCCGGGAGCAACTGGAGGCAGACGGCATATCCCTGTTTTTCACAGATAGGGGTGGCGATGTCACATATCACGGACCGGGGCAATTGGTCGCCTACCCGATTATCAATTTAAGACAAATCGGTAGAAATATCCGCCAATATATTCATGCCCTTGAGGAAGTAATCATAAGGGTTTTAAATAGCTTTTCTATAGTCGCTGAGAGAGACCAGGGCTATACAGGGGTGCTTGTAAAGAATGAAGCAGTGGCGGCCATCGGGCTTAGTATCAAGAGATGGGTGAGCATGCATGGCTTCGCTCTAAATGTGAATACCAACCTGGAGCATTTCTCACTTATAAATCCATGTGGTTTTTCCGATAAAAAGGTCACTTCTATTTCCAGGCTCCTTGCTCAAAATGTGTCAATGGATGTAATTACGGAAAAGATGCTGGCCTGTTTCTCAGAGGTTTTCGAGACCGATATAGAGCTGAGGTCAGATTCAGACCTGGTAAGGTGCTTCTCTTGAGCGGAAGACTACCGGCTTGGTTCAAACAGGAACTCCCAGAGCCGCAGATTATGGCAACGATGAAGGAGCTTCTGGGTGAACTGAATTTACACACCATCTGCCAGAGCGCCCTTTGTCCTAATATTGCCAGTTGCTTCTACCGCAAGACAGCAACATTTTTAATTCTGGGAGATGTCTGTACTAGAAACTGTACCTTTTGTGCTGTAAGGAGTGGGTTCCCCTCACCTGTTGATGGAGAGGAGCCGCGCCATCTGCTTGAAGCAGTCAACAGGTTAGGTCTGGACTATATTATTATAACATCCGTCACCAGGGATGACCTTCCTGATGGTGGTGCCTCTCAGTTTGCCAGAACAATCAATTTACTTCATAAAAAGGGCATTATTGTTGAGGTTCTCATTCCGGATTTCCTTGGTTCTTCCAGAGCACTTGAAACGATAGTAGCCGCCTGCCCCCAGGTAATAAGCCACAACGTGGAAACAGTTCCTCGTCTCTACCCGAAGGTCAGACAGGGGGCCGATTATGACCGTTCTCTGAAGCTCCTTTTTACGGTAAAGCAAATGGCACCGAAAATAACCACGAAATCTGGTTTAATGCTGGGTTTGGGCGAGACGAGGGACGAAATAATTGAGGTCATGAATAACCTGAGGAAGGCTGATTGCGATCTGCTTACCATTGGTCAGTACCTGCAACCCTCCCCTGAGCACCACCCCTTGGTCAGATTTGTTGAACCCGAAGAGTTCTCGGAATTAAAAGAAATAGGCAGAGGCATGGGATTTGCTAGTATTGCCTCTGCCCCCTTAGTGAGAAGCTCCTTTAAAGCTGCCGAACTCTATACTGAAGCGACAGCCTAGAGCCAGATTATTCAATATCATACTATTTACCAGGTGGAGTAAGATGAACGCGGAACTCGTCTCCCACTTCTTCTATCTCTATAGCATATCCTTTGCTCCTGCCAGTTCGGGCTACATTTTCTTTTGAAACTCCTGTCTCTACCAGCACAATTAATTCTTCATTGGGATGTTCCGCAATGGCTTTCTGGGTCTTAACCACTGGTATCGGGCAGGAAAAGCCCCTGACATCAATTTCAATCATTGTTACTACCTCCCTCCGAATATCCAGCTCCTCTCCACTGGTTAAGGTATTTCTCAAAGACAGCGGGAAATTGGTCAATGATTTCCTTTACCTTGGTCGCCGGGGTTGTCTGGGCAAACTTACCAGCCATACGGTTGGCTTTGGCGGCAATTATAGCTGCTTCATGCGGTTTAAGGCCGGCATAAATAAAGGCTGAGACAAGCCCGGTAATGGTGTCACCGGTGCCGCCAATAGCTTCCAATGTTGGTACATCAGGTTCATTTATAGTAGCCAAGATTTTGCCGTTGCTGGCGACATAATCGGTTTCTCCCTTGACCAGTAGAAGTGTAGCCGCACTTTTATTCTTGAAGGCAGTAGCAATCTGCTCCGGTATCTTGACCGACTCACAGCTAAAAAGGTGCTTGGCTATGTAGGCCGGGTGTGTTGCCTTGGGGTCGGCCAGAAAGGCTATCTCGGAGGGGTCGGGGGTTAAAATATCGAATTCCTGGGCTAGGCCGGCTCCTTTGGCGGCATACATTGCCCCAGCATCGGCGATCATAAACGGCCTCTGAGCACACTTATCAACAGCCTGGCAAAGTTTCTTCATCAGTGCCATGATGGGCAAACAATAGTGCAACGCCAGAACCTTTGGCGATAGCTCGCCTATATTATCGATAAGGTACTGATACATTTCTCGAGTGCCTTTGCCATCACCAATATCTCCGGCAATCAATACATGTGGCGGTTCAAGCTTCAGGTAGCTGGTGGTTACTAGCGCTGCACTTATCATAGCTCCTGTGCCCTGCATGCGGGCGAAGCGTTGGCCATTAGCCACCAGGAATTCTCCCTCTAATTTAACTTGACCCATGGTCAAAGGCATATCTTTATTTGGGGTTGTGCCCACAACGAGCAGATTGTCTCCTTCTACCTTGACCTGTCCTGTAGTCAGAGGGAAGTCTTTATCTGGGATTGCTCCGGCAATTAGCATCATTGGTTATTACCCCCATTCCAGAGACTCAGGCACTCCTCGTAAGCGCGGTTAAGCATAACAGCACACAGGGTAAAACCAAGGTCTTTGGGCAGCGGCGCTTCACTGAGCAGCTTGTCAACCATCTCAACATGGAGGTAAGGAATATCGGGGCAACCGCCACCGGAAATATTCACAATGATGCCGCTGCCCTTATCAAAAGTGAGCTTCATGTTGCCCGCCTTGACCATCGTCCACTGGCCGAAATCGGTAACCTTTACGATTTCACACAGCTCGGCAGTGCCCTTCATAATTGGAAAGATGCCGACATAGGGGGCATCTTTCTCCTTAAACAGCCGCTCCATTACAGCGCGTTCTACCAGGTTTACCTCCAGAGCCAGGTCACAGCCCATACGCAACTGGGGTGGTGGGGCAATTAGCTTGACCTCATGGCCGGCACCTCTAACAATCTTTTCCGCTTGTATAGCCTGTGATACATCCTGGAAAATTATTATGCCATCACCTTTAAAGGCAACCTTCTTCTGTTTTTTAAATACCATAAGCACCTCCTACTGTAATTATCTCACTGACTATTCTATCACTCTTTCCGCCTCATTAGAAAACCTACTGCCAAACAGAAAGCCAGACCAAGCCCAACCGCTATCTCAGCATTGGCGCCGATGCCCGCTGGGCTCGAGGCAAGTAGAAAGTTATGAGCGAAGGCAGCGCCGGCAAACAGCCCCAAAACAAATACCCCGGCATCAGTATCGCCCTCTCCGCTGAGTATCAGATTGCGCAAGGGGCAAGCACCTGCTAGAACAAAAGCAAGCCCAGCAAGAGACATACCAAGGAAGTTCCAGAGACCGTCACTATGGGCTATCGGCTGGTCAGCAAAACCCCAGTGATAAACGATATCATTGCCAACTAGAGTACCAGTGCCAAAATTACCGACGATATAGTTGGTAACTAAAGCACCAATGATTATAGCGACAATACCGCTTAAGAGATGTGTGCTCCTAACCAGAATGACATCACGCCAGGCGCCGACAGTGCATAGTCTTGTCCTCTGGAATATAAAGCCAACCACAAGTCCAATAACAAGTGAGACCGCAAGCAGAGCATACATTGAGCCCGGTCCACTCTCGCTGGTATTGATGAAGTCTAAGCCCGTTGTGGTTTCGATAATGGCAAAAACAAGAAGCCCGACCATAACCAACGGCATTATCCAGCCAACCAAAGGATGCATCTTGGTTGAGCGACCTAGGCTAAAGCCCCTTTTGAGGAAGACGATGCCAACTACTATCCCTACCAGCAAACCTGCTAGACCGGTGATTGCATTAAGGTCTCCACCGCCGAGGCGCAGCAATAAGCGGACAGGACAACCCAAAAATACAAGGGAACCTATCATGGCAAAGGCACCCAGGAAAAAACGAATCAAGGGCGATGACCCACCTCTGGGGCGCCACTCGCGGAAGGCAAAGGCGGTGATGAAAGCCCCAAGTGTAAAACCTATAATCTCGGGTCTGATGTATTGCACCACACCAGCCTGGTGCAGGTTGAGGCCCCCGGTGATGTCACGGATGAAGCAGGCAACACAGGTGCCCATGTTACCCGGGTTACCCCAGTTTACTAGTAAAGCGCCAAGAACTCCAAAGGTAAGCCCACCAAGAATGACCCAGATTTTTGGTTTGAAGTAATCAAGCATTATTTCTCACCCTCCTCCTTTCGGGAAAAGCATTTAACCTTTCCTTGATGATAACTTAATACATGACTTAACCTCCTTAACTTAAATTCTTATATGGGCTAAAGTATGATAAAATTATATAAGAAATATTTTAAGCCAGCATAAATATTACATATAATTTCTATCTTGTCAAGGGGTTAGACCCTTGACTTTCTCATTTTTTTGGACTAGATTAAAAGTGATAGGTGATAAAAGAAAAGGGAGGTTGACAAGTTATGGCAGAAGTTAAGGCGGCGGCTCAGCTGGATGTGCTTGGTAGAAAATGCCCCGAACCGAACATGATGATTAAGGATAAGCTAGACACGATGAACCCGGGCGATGTATTAGAGGTAAGGGGTGATACAGAAAACAGGAGGAGTATAGAGAGATTTGTCAGGATGAGGGGTCATGAGACCATCAGTGTCACCGAAGAGGGCGACAAGTTCAAGCTACTTTTAAGGAAAGCAGAAAAAGAAAAGGGAGACATACCAACAAGTACATGCGGATTGAAGTAGATTAATTTTGAACACTTGGAATTGGAAGTAGGGGATAAGTTTACATAACGAATAGAATTTGTGCCTAGATTCGTGGTCGGGGTGGTCGGATTTGAACCGACGACCACCTGAACCCCATTCAGGTGCGCTACCTGGCTGCGCTACACCCCGAAATAAACCTACTTGATATATTAGCACAACTCCTCTTAGTGGTAAATAGGGGTCACCGCCATCTGTGGACGAAACAACTCTTGATATGCTAACATTGCGTAACCGTTCCACAAATCACACACAAGGCCATGCCTTGAACTAATCAGGGAAAGGAGACACTGGTATTATGGCAGTTAGGCAAATGTGTCACCTCCCTGACGCTGTGCTGACCCAAAAAGCCAAGAAGGTATCCAGCATTGACGGGTCAATACATCGGCTTATTAATGATATGATAGAAACAATGCAGCAGTCCGGCGGTGTTGGCCTGGCAGCGCCTCAGATTGGGGTCTCTCTACGAGTTATAGTACTGCAGATGCCGGAAGAGGAACCATTTACCATCATTAACCCAGAGATAGTAAAGCGCTCTGGAGAGAGAGAAGTAGCCGAGGGTTGTCTTAGTCTTCCCGGCTATCAAGGGGAGATTAAGCGGTCAACCTCAGTCATCGTAAAGGGGGTGC
>JABUBP010000578.1_pt1 | contig 10545 bp, 8 predicted proteins | sample 7240331 | NCBI WGS metagenome assembly JABUBP01 (sample SAMN07256347, study PRJNA390944) | subsurface metagenome | isolation source: Methane hydrate marine sediment | place: Pacific Ocean: Eastern North Pacific, ODP site 1244 | collected 2002 | reverse complement strand
TGTATCCCGTCGAAGACATTGCTTGCTTCAGCCCATACTCTACTAATGATAAAGCACGCAGCGATGATGGGTATTGATGTTAGCTCCGCTACTGCTAACTGGCCGAAAATCCAGGCAAGAAAGGACGCCGTAGTGGGCGGTTTCCGCAAAGGCCTGACGGGATTAATCAAGAGCCACAAGGTAGAAATACTCCAGGGCAGAGCCGTCGTTACCGCGCCGAATCAAATCAAAATCGAAACCCCGCACCTATCCGACTTCGTTCCCGGGCTTAAAAATACCCTGAGGGCCGAACCGGACAAAATAATCTTAGCAACCGGCTCGGAAGCCATTCAAATTCCGACGATTCCATTTGACGGCCAAATCGTTATCAGCAGCAAAGAAGCCCTGGGATTGCAGCAAATACCCGGCTCGATGGTAATCGTGGGCGGCGGAGTAATCGGCTGTGAAATGGCCTGCGTCTATGCTGCAATGGGAACTAAGGTAACAATCGTAGAGGCACTTTCCCGATTGATTCCTATGGAGGACCAATGGGTCGGCAGGCAATTAGAACGCGAATTCAAAAAGCTCGGTATCGACTCTCTGACCAATCAAAAAGTTACTTCAGTCGATAAGACCGGCACGCCGGCGAAAGTAATTCTTGAGAACGGCCAAATAATCGAGGCGGAAAAGATACTAATTTCTGTGGGAAGAAGAGCGGTTGTCGATGAGGTAACCGTCAGTGCTCTGAATTTGCAAATGAACGGTCCTGCTATTGCCGTTAATGAAAAATTAGAAACCAATGCCCCCGGCGTTTATGCTATCGGCGATGCCGTAGGTACAACCTTTTTAGCCCACGGCGCCTTTGCTGAGGCCGAGGTCGCTGCGGTCAACGCCACAGGTGGCGACGAAAAAATAGCCGACTATTCACTTATCCCACGGGCGGTTTATACGTTCCCGGAAATTGCATCCGTCGGCAAAAACGAAGAGACCTGCAAAGACCAGGGCCTTGATATTAGCATTGGAAGGTCGTTCTTCAAAGCCAACGGTAGAAGCGTTGCGCACAATGAAACCGTCGGCGAAATTCGGCATGGACATCTAAATGCTCTAACAATTCCGCGCCAATTGATTCCAGCTCTCTGATATATTCGCTGACTACCGAGAGGTTCTGGAGCTACAGTACCGCTTGCGTGATGAAAGACGCAGGGGCGAAATACCGGATACTGTTTTAATCGTTGAGCATTCTGCTGTTATTACACTCGGTGCCCGGCAAAGTGCCAATAAACTCTTGGCTGACAGGGATGATTTGGCCAAAAGGCACATCGACGTCGTCGATATCCGAAGGGGCGGCGGCACAACAGCACATAATCCGGGCCAGTTAGTGTTTTATCCGATTTTAAATTTGCTGCAGCTAAACCTCTGCCTGCCGGCAGGCACGGTCGGAATCAGCGAATATATCAGAGAGCTGGAATCAATTGGCGCGGAATTGTTAGAGCATTTAGATGTCCATGCCGAAAGAAGAAAAGGCTTTCCCGGCCTGTGGGTCAGAGCAAAAAAAATCGCTTCTATCGGCGTGCGCATATCGAAATTCGTAACCTATCACGGTATGGCGATAAACATTCAAAACGACCTGAGTATCTTCGAGTTTATAACGCCCTGCGGCCTGGACGGCGTCGAAATGACGTCGGTACTGAAAGAAACCGGCAAACATTATTCAATGAGTCAGGTAAAAGAGAGTTTATCTCAATTACTTATAAGGCATTTCCCGTGAAGCAAGAAGCAAAATACGAGCGACGAGCGATGAGCGACGGGCGACGAAGACTGCCGTCCTGGCTGCGCAGGCCCCTGCCGGCGGACGATGGTTTCGGTCATACCCAACAGATTCTAAACTCTCTGGGCCTGGAAACTATATGCAGTAATGCAAACTGTCCGAATCGAGGCGAGTGCTGGGCAAGAGGGACAGCAACAGTTTTGATTTTAGGCAATGTCTGTACGCGAAACTGCAAATTCTGTTCAGTAGCCTGCGGCAAACCCGAACCGCCGGACCCGACCGAGCCGTCACGATTGGCACGGATGGCAAAACAAATGGGGCTGAAATACCTGGTAATTACAAGTGTCAACCGTGATGATTTGCCGGACGGCGGTGCAGGCCATTTTCGCGACTGCATTAACGAAGTAAGACGGCAGTGCCCGGATATGAACCCCGTTAGAAACTGCCAAAGCAATAAGAATATGGCGAGAAGAGAGAATATTTCTAACGGGGTAAAATTTGAAATACTAACGCCCGATTTCCGCAACTGCCAGGAGCAGGCATTGAAAATCCTGCGAGGCGCTTTACCATTTATTTTCGCCCACAATGTTGAAACAGTCCCATCACTATACCGAACCGCCAAGGCCGGCGGGAACTATCAGCGGTCTTTGGATTTGCTCAAAATGGCCAAAGAAAGCCCCGATAACATCCCGACTAAATCCTCAATAATGCTCGGATTGGGCGAAACCGATGCCGAGGTCGAGCATGTCCTAAAAGATTTGCGAGACGTCGGCTGTGAGAGGATTACTATCGGGCAATACCTGAAACCGTCAAAAAATTCACTTGAGGTCGTCGAATATGTAATCCCCGCTAAATTCGACTTCTGGAAGCAAAGAGCAATAGCACTCGGATTCCGCTGGGTTATCTCTTCGCCGTTCGCCCGCAGTTCATACTTTGCGGAGCAGAAAAACGCCTTATAATCACGCTTTAGCTGTTTGTATCGGACATTAGAGGCGCATTTTTCAACTCATTGTAGTTCTTTCGTTTTGTGTTCATACCAAACATTTCTTATACTTTAATCAGGTTATAGAGAAGTTACTAAAAATCTCTTTAACGTAGGGTGTTTTCCGGGGGGAGAAAAAATGGCACCTGTAAAAAAATCAATACTGCTAAATCGCCGGGGCGCTGTGCTCATCATATCTATGATATTCGTGCTTATATTTTCCGCCTTAGCTATTTCAATGGCTACGCTGTCCGGCACTAATGTCCAGCTCGCCTCCAACCAGCAAAAGGCCAACTCAGCTTTATCGACTGCTCAATCCGGACTCGAATGCGCCAAATTTATTCTTGCATCTTACACACCATTAGTAACTTTTGATGGCGAGCAAGTTACCCAGGTTCAGGCCGATGAAACCTGGGCCGCATTGTGCTCACATATCCAAGCCGAGCAGATAGGAGGACAAGCTATTGCGAATGCGAATAGCTTCACCGACATCATTGGCAGTGGTTATGAAATTGTAACACCTCAGATAAACTTTGGTACGCCGAATGCATCTTTTCGTGTGAGGTTCTATCGCTACGATGACAACCCCTACACCATCTGGCTACAGTCAATTGGAACAGATGGCCCAATTAGCAGGCAGATTTCTATAAACGTAGCTGTCCAGAAAGACACAAGTGTCTTAAAGTACGCTGTTGCCAGTAAAAGCAGAGTTATCATTACTGGTGATTCTACCATCGAAGGTGATGTTTATAGTACCTGGGACAAGCCTGACATAGCTCCGCCTTTTGAACTGGATGATGCTTCTACAGTAAACGGTACTGTTAACACTGTGATTGACAAAAACTATTTTGACCCCGAAGACCCAGCCTATGTCGGCTACACGCTTGAAACACTTGATGAAAATGGAAACCCTGTATTTGACGAATATGGAAACCGAATCTACAGCCCCGGCGATAAAGTCAAAGGTACTCATCAGGGTATAAATTATGGTCAGCCTGAGCCACAAATGTCAGGTTTTGATTATACTGACTATGATACGAGCTCGTATAAGGATGAAACAACAGAGATACCTGAATCCGAGACGACGGTTCAAGAGTACTTCCCACATCAACCGGGCGATTATACAGCCAGGGAAAGTTGGAGCAGTCGGAAGCTTGAGCGTCACATTTATGAAAACCAGACTTTTACTAACAAACGGTTGCCCACAAATCGCAATGCACTTTTCAAAAATTGTACATTCGAAGACGCCTTTTTTGTCGAAAGCGACACAAGCAGAACAAGCAATGTGAACAATGTTCGATTTGAGAACTGTAATTTCAATGGTTCTATTATTACAGACGTGCCTGATGATTTTCGATGGATGCACAATGTCCTTTACTTTACAGGAAGTGCGACTTTCGATAATACCTATATGGAAGAGGCTACAATTTTGGCCCCCAATTTTAACGTAAACATCGGAAATACTCAGAAGCTTGAGAGCGAGAGCGAAAGCGTGTTGACAGGTCTGGTTGTCGGAGGCATTGTTGATGTCCGTGGCAATGCTAACATTGACGGCACGATACTATCGATGTACGACCCTGGACCTTTAGGCAACGTCGCGGCTCAATACGGAACCAATGTTGGTTTTTCCGATGAGAACAATGAGGCCGGCATTCCAGAGGACGTGGGCACCATTCACATCCATCCTAATGCTGACGGCCTGCTCCCAATAGGAATAAAAAGCAATATTATGCTCGTCCCCGAACAGCAAAGCTATGCCGAGTATTAAACAAAGCTGTCGTTCGCTATAACGTGCATTGAATCGCAAACAATATTTGTACACAAAAAAATAATGTCTAACGTGGGGTGTTTTCAAAGGGGAAAAAATGGCACATATAACAATACGTCTTAATCGCCGGGGCGCTGTGCTCATCATATCTATGATATTTGTGCTGATATTTTCCGCCATAGCTGTCTCGATGGCTACGCTGTCCGGCACTAATGTCCAACTTGCCTCCAACCAGCAAAAAGTTGGCTGTGCGTTCGCCAGTTCGGAGTCGGGTCTGGAAGTAATGCGATACTGGCTAACCAACGTCGCAATACCAAGTTCGACACCACCATCCGATTATTTCGGCGTAATAGTCGATACCATGCAAGATGACCTCGCCGCCAGCAATATCTCAAATATCACAATTTATAATGACGGCTCAATCCCGCCTGTCATGTTGGACTCCGCAACGGGACAGGGCTTTGAGGGAGAAATTCTTATCGACGCCAACAATATCAACATTCTGCAAGTTTACACTACAGGTGGCGGTTCTGAAATCACACGCACAATAAAAGTTCATTACGATATCGAACCCTACGAATATCCTATTTTCGATTTCGGCCTGGCAACAAAAGGGCCTCTGCACTTTCTCGGCAACCCAACCGTCAGAGGTATAAATTCCAACAGCGAAGCCGACATCTATATTGAAAGCCAGAACAGCAATCTTGCGGTGCTTGTTACCGGCAACACAAACTTCGACGGCGATATCACTATCGCAAACACCCTTGCGAATGTTGACTTTCAAGGCGACATCTCAATAGGTGACGATTCCGGCCAGACAGCCATAGATAATCACGTCTCTATAGGCGCCGAGCCAGTAGAATTTCCTGTCCCCGACACACAACATTTCCAGCAGTACGCAACAGGAGATATCATTGATAGTTCCATTGATATATCAAATAGTATGACTTTATCCAATGCAACAATACAGGCCGGAACCAACCCAAACTTTGAGGGCAATATCATAATAGAGGGAATTTTGTTTGTCGAACAGCCTAACATTGTTACATTTGAAAGGAATGTCGCGCTTAACGGCATGATAGTTGCTGATGGCGATGCGAACAACCCCGGAACAAACGGAATGACCTTCCTCGGTAACTTTGAGACCAACCCGTATCCTTCAGGAACCGAGTTTGATGCGATTCGGCAGGAAACCGGTTCTTCAATACTTGCTCCGGGGTTCTCTGCTTCCTTCGAGGGCAACTTCTCCGCCATTGGCGGAGTTATGGCTGTAAGCGGAGCACACTTTTCCGGCAATGTAAATGCCATCGTTGAAGGCACTATCGTCAATTACTCTGAAAGTCCAACGACAATAGAGGGCAATGCCACATTGAATTTTGACCGGTCGGACAATATCATGGTCCCTGCCGGCTTTGATACTCACCGCATACTAACATACAACCCGTCTTCTTATGAGGAGCTTGCTCTCTAATCTTTGCCGGCGGCTCTGATTACACGCTTTGCAAAAATAGCTGGAGCAAGTTTCATCGGCCTGGTCATCATAGGACCACTGCAAAGTTACTATTCCGCCATTAGGTATGGGTGCGGCTGCGATATTATTTCTGTATTTTATCTTTTAGTTTTTGGTTTCAATCGTGTATCATCGTTAATGAAGAAAAAACCGTGCAAATAATATGGCAAGCAACCTTAAAAATATGTTACCTCTCGGCGGCAACTGGCTGGTTGAAGTGATTGACGAAGACCCCGTAAGTCTTGAGCCGTATCTGCACAGCGGGGACGGCCAATTGCAAGAGAACGACCACAAATTTAAACTGCCGGACGTCATCGGCATCTTGCCAATTCGAAATGCTGTTGCCTATCCCGGGACGATAACACCGTTGGCGATAGGTCGCAAGAGAAGCAAAGCCCTGCTCGCCGACACCACGCCGAACGAATCTACCATAGGACTCCTCACGCAGCGCGAGCATGAAACCGACAAGCCGAATTTCGACGACCTCTACTCGGTCGGAACCGCCGCCACGGTACTCAAGGTCATAAAAATGCCCCAAGGCCCGATGCACATTGTGGTCCACGGAATAACCCGCTTCAAGGTAATAAAAAAGGTAGCCACAAAACCATACTTGAAGGCCAAAATTCGGCAGCTCAACGTCAAAGTAAAAATGACAAAAAATCTTAAGGCACTTATCGTCGGCGTCCGCCAGGCAGCCAACCGCGTCATCGAACTAAGTCCCCACGTGCCTGAAGAAGCATCGGTACTGCTGGAAAATATCGAAAATCCTTCCGCCTTAGCTGATTTTTTGGCGGCCAATCTCAGTATCAACATCGCAACGAAACAGCAATTGCTCGAAGAGCTTGACGCAACCAAGCGCCTTGAACAAATATCAGTCATCTTAGCTAATCAACTGGAAGTTCTTGAGCTAAGTTACAAAATCCAGGGCCGGGTCAGAGAATCAATAGACAAAAATCAGCGGGAGTATTATCTGCAGGAACAGCTAAAAGCCATTCAGACCGAGCTTGGACAAAAAGACCTAAGAACCGAAGAGCTAAAACTAATCAGCAAAAATATCGCAAAAGCCAAAATGCCCAAAAAGGTCGAACAAGAGGCCCATCGCGAGTTAGACAGATTGAGTAAAATACCACCCGCCTCACCGGAATATAGTGTCATCCGCACGTATCTGGATTGGGTCTGCGAGCTGCCCTGGTCAATTCAAACCAGTGACCAGCTCGATATCAACAAGGCCCAGCGAATACTAAACGCCGACCACTATGACTTGCGCAAGGTAAAAAAACGCATCCTCGAATTCTTAGCTGTCCGCAAGCTGAACCCAACGGGCAAAAGCCCCATACTCTGTTTTGTCGGCCCGCCCGGCGTAGGTAAAACTTCGCTCGGCAGGTCCATCGCACGAGCTATGGGAAGAAAATTCGTTCGTATATCACTCGGCGGGATAAGAGACGAGGCCGACATCAGGGGACATCGAAGAACTTACATCGGAGCTCTGCCCGGCAGAATACTACAGGAACTGAGAAAGTGCGGCAGCAAAAACCCCGTATTTATGCTCGATGAATTAGATAAAGTCGGAAGTGATTTCAGAGGAGACCCCGCAAGTGCACTGCTGGAAGTCCTTGACCCCGAACAAAACTTCAGCTTCACCGACCATTACCTCGACCAGCCTTTTAATCTTTCGACCGTAATGTTCATCGGCACTGCAAATTATACCGAGCCTGTCCCGCCGGCACTGCGTGACAGAATGGAAGTCATCGAGCTGCCCGGCTATACAGAAACCGAAAAACTCAACATCGCAAAAAGATATCTGGTCCCCCGCCAAATTAAAGAGCACGGCCTAAGCAAAAACCGCTGCACCATAAAAGACGACGCAATTCTTTCGATAATCCAGGGCTATACACGCGAGGCAGGGGTACGAAACCTCGAAAGAAATATTGCTGCTATCTGCCGCGCCGTCGCCACAGAGATTGCCAAAGCCAAAAAGAGACGAGCAACCATCGGCAAAAAAGACCTGGCGAAAATCTTAGGCCCTGTGAAATTTGAATCGGAGTTGGCACTGCGAACAGGAATACCCGGCGTCGCAACCGCCCTGGCCTATACGCCCGCCGGCGGTGAGCTGCTCTTTATTGAATCCGCATATATGCCCGGCAAAGGTAACTTACAACTGACAGGCCAAATCGGAGACGTTATGAAGGAAAGCGCACAGACCGCATTTTCCATCGTAAAGGCAAACGCCAAAAAGTTAAAAATTGACCCTGACAGATTCAGCAAATTCGATTATCACATCCACGTCCCCGCAGGAGCGGTTCCCAAAGACGGCCCAAGTGCCGGCGCAGCAATGTTCACATCGCTGGTCAGTCTGCTTCTCGGCAAATCAACTCGGCCGGACGTAGCGATGACGGGCGAAATAACCTTACGTGGACTGGTCTTACCGGTCGGAGGTCTGAAAGAGAAAATCTTAGCTGCAAAACAGGCCGGAATAAAAACCGTAATCCTCCCAGCCAGAAACAAAAAAGACCTCCCCGAAGTCCCCAAAGAAGCAAAAAAAGACCTAAAATTCAAATTCGTCAAAAACACAAACGAAACCCTAAAAATCGCAATTGATACCGATTGAACTTAATTGCCAACAGAGTCTGTGGTTTTAACTATTGGCACTTTTTACTTGTTTTTGACATTACAACATAGTATTATAGTTATAATAGAGAATATGTAACTTCTTATTTATTATGGCGTTAAGTACGAAAGAAAAATCGGCTCTCAAACAGTTTAAGGCCGTCCTCGGACAAACTTTGGGCGGTCAGCTAATCGAGTTGAAGCTGTTTGGCTCAAAGGCTCGTGGTGACGATCAACCCGACTTCGATGTGGATGTGCTGGTCATAGTAGCAAGTGATGATTGGCACATGTCTGACACGGTCTATGACATCGCAACTGATATATTTCTTCAGACAGACCTCTGCATATCACCTAAAGTAATCAGCAAAAACATCTTTGACAAACTCCAGAAAGAAAATACGTCTTTTATACGCAATATTAGCAAGGATGCAATCACAGTATGAATGATCGCAAAAAGAGCTAATTCGCGCTAAAAAAGCTCTTCTGGCAGCAAAAACACTTTTGGAAAATCAGCTTTATGAGGATTGTGTTTCAAGGGCCTACTATGCCGTCCTGCACGCAGCTAAAGCCGCCTTGGCAACCAAAGATATTGAACCTGAATCACACAACGCCGTCAAAAGAATGTTCGGCCTGCATTTGATAAAGACCGGGGAAATCGAAAAGGATTTTGCAAAAATTCTCACAGCCGAGCAGGAAGACCGAGCAATCGGTGATTATAATATTTACATCGAAATTGAGCAGGACAGAGCCCTTAAAAGAGTTCGCGACGCAGAAAAGTTTGTCGAGAGAATCGAAAAATATCTTCAAACTTAAATCTTATATTCAGCCGCCGGTTTCACCGAGGGGGTTTAATTGTTTGGGGGTTGATAGCGTTAATTGCATTCACCACGTCCGCCATTTCAGCTACATCGTGGACGCGGACAATCGAAACGCCTGACGCGGCACACAAGGCAACCGTTGCTGCGGTGCCGAATATCCGCTCAGCGGGCTTTTCTCTGCCGGTGAGCTTGCCGATAAAGCTTTTTCGGCTTGTCCCGACAAGCACCCGATAACCGGCGGCAACAAATTTATCAATATCTCTCAAAATTAAAAGATTGTGTTCTAATGTCTTGCCAAAACCGATGCCGGGGTCTATGAAAATCATATTTTTTGCAATGCCGAAACCCTCCGCTCGTTCGGCCCGTTCTAAAAGAAATTCCAAAACCTCGCCAACAACATCCTCATATTTCGGCTCAGTCTGCATTGTTGCGGGCGTGCCCTGCATATGCATCAAAACAACCGGCACATCGTGCTCGGCCGCCAGCTCGGCCATCCGCTCATCACTCAACGCAGTTATATCATTTATCATACCCGCCCCTGCTTCCAAAGCAGCTTTGGCAACTTCAAGCTTGTATGTATCAACACTAATCGGCACATCTATCTTTTTGCAAAGCGCCTTTATCACAGGAACCACACGTCCTATCTGCTCATCAGAAGAAACCGACGCAGAACCCGGTCGAGTCGATTCGCCGCCTACATCTATTATCGCAGCACCGTCGGCTGCCATTTGCAGACCGCGCTCAACGGCCTTAGCGGCATCGAAAAACTGACCGCCGTCGCTGAAGGAGTCCGGCGTAACATTCAACACCCCCATCACAACACAGCCGACCGAGAAGTCCAATCTCCCCCTTGGCCATTCAATTATATCCTCACCACAACTTTTCAACTTTGCTCTCTCTTTGTCACCCCTGCAAAACAGGGGACAGAAATCCAGATATTTAGCCCGCCAATTTATTGGCGGGTTTACGTTTAGCCGTCGCCGGCACGGCGACGTACATTTAGCCCACCGCTTGTCATTCCTGCGAAAGGGCTTGTTGAAAAAGTCGAGATTGCTTCGTCGCTACGCTCCTCGCAATGACAAAAAGTGCATTTTCAGGTCATTGCGAGCGATT
>JABUBP010000577.1_pt1 | contig 10554 bp, 8 predicted proteins | sample 7240331 | NCBI WGS metagenome assembly JABUBP01 (sample SAMN07256347, study PRJNA390944) | subsurface metagenome | isolation source: Methane hydrate marine sediment | place: Pacific Ocean: Eastern North Pacific, ODP site 1244 | collected 2002 | reverse complement strand
TGCCAAGACGACAAAGATATTGCCCGGACCACAAATCTTGTCCACTCTAGGAATAGACTTGGTGCCAAAGGCTAAGGCGGCAATTGCCTGGGCACCGCCAACAGAAAAAATGCGGTCAACCTGAGCAATATCGGCAGCCACTAAGGTAGGTAGAGGGACTGCCCCGTTTAATCCTGGTGGTGTAACCAAAATCACCTCTTTGACTCCAGCGACCCTAGCCGGGATAGCGGTCATCAATACTGTTGACGGATAACTAGCACTGCCTCCGGGGGCATAGACGCCGATACGCTCCAGTGGGCGTATTAGCTGACCTGAGCCCAGCTTGGTAACACTACTCAAAATACTCTCCTTTTGTGCGGTGTGAAAGGAGTGTATTCGCTCGGCAGCCAGCCTGAGCGCCGATGCCAGCTCAGCATCCACCTCCTGGTAAGCGCTGGCTATCTGCTTTTTACTCACCTCTAAGGGGCCAAGCCTTATTCCATCAATCTTCAGGGTGTAATCAAGAAGCGCCGCATCACCCCGGCGGCGTACCTCGTCTATGATTTGCCTGACAATCTGCTCCGGGTCATCAGTCCCAAACAGTTCTTTTAGCCTTTGCCTTAGCGCTGCTGAAACTGGATAAAACTCAGCTGCGGCTTGTCTAGCCAGTACCGATTTTGCTGACGGGAAGCCTTTGATGATTTTCAATTTTTTCATCCTCCACTAGGCTTGCCTTGATAGCACCAATTTACTAACTACCATCCCCCAACAATATAGAGCTCAAAAATCCCCCACTGCGGCTCGCAGGGTTTCAATAATAGACTTTATTCCTTTACTTTTAGTAGAACTGAAAACCCGGCCGGCACTCCCAATTAGGCAGGCTGTCGATTCAAAAAGGGTATCAATAATCCTAAGGTTATGCCTGGCTATGGTTCGCCCTGTCTCGGTATTCTCAATTAACAAGTCAGCATCCTCAGGCAAAAAGGCTTCACTGGCTCCCCAGGTAGGAATCACCCGGTAAAGTCCAAGGTGATTATCCCTGGCATACTTATCAGCTATGTTCACATACTCTGAAGCTACCCTAAATGGCACCAGCCGCTCGGCGTTAAGCTGCCTTAAGCTATAAACATCAGTTACGGATAAATCCTTACTTACTACAGCTACTATTTTTACCCTCCCGAATTTGAGGTCTAGAAGCTCTGTTATCGGACTAGATGGAAACCTATAAAGATGCTCCAAAAGCCAATCTCTACCGGTGATAGCTAAATCAAAATTTCCATTAGCTACCTGCAATGGCATATCCTGAGGCCTAATCACCTTAATTATAACCCCAGCTAAGTTAGTAGTTGGTCGGCGATTGCCAGTTGCCGATGGGTAATCATCAATCTGAATACCAGCTCTATTTAATAGCTGAAGGGTAGGCAGTTGTTGATGTCCATCGGGTAAAGCTAATCGGACTATGTCCTCAGCTACCTGTCCAGAAGGATATTGACCGGCTATTTCTGCTGTTCTGGCTACATTTGCCGAAGAGGGATGCCCCTCGCCAGTAAACAGTTTATCCTCAATAGAAGCCAATACCTCACCCATGTCTTTTGTTTCCCAACTACCCCTATTAGCTATCAGAAAGGCACTAAAGCTAAGGACAGTGCTTACCGGCACCAAGTCATTATTAAAGACTTCCGCCTCTACCTTCCCTGGGATTAGTGCCAAATCAGCACTTTCCGGTGGGTAAACCTCAGCTGCTCCCCATAGAGGAAAGACACTAAATCGTCTCAGTCGAAGGTTGGCAGCAAAAGACTCAGCCAGATTAGGATACTCGCTAGCAATGCGCATAACATCCGGCTCCGCCTGCATTGCCTCCACTGTAGCTACTGCCTCAGACCGGCTGGCAACCATATATAAGACACCATCTCCGTATTCCAGATTTTTTACCTTGACTAAAGGGCTACTCGGGTATTTAACCAAAAGCTCTTCAACCCAATCCAGTCCGCAAATACCCAAGTCGTAATTTCCTACGGCAACCTGAATTGGAATATCCTTCTCATGGAATACCTTGGCCAAGAGATTAGGAAACCTGCGTGATTTGAGACGGTAGAGACGCGCCCTCTCAGTGTAGCCATTGAACCCCCAGCTTGCCCTCCGAAGCAAGGTAGCTGTCTCACCCAAAAGGCGACCCTTAGGCAGGGCTATCTTTAAATTATTTATCCACCTCACCCCCTTAATTTTTATAACCCTATCCCCTTTATCCCCTTCCCCTTCTGTCTGATGTGTCATTGCGAGCCGAAGGCGAAGCAATCTTATCTTTTAGTTTGCTTCGTCGCTCCGCTCCTCGCAATGACATATCTTCTATCGCTCCCTCGCAATGACTTCTATGCTCCAAAAAAGGGAGGTGGTTATATAAGAGGGGCTTCGCCCCTCTTTAACTCCCCTCTAGTATTATTCCTTCAAAGGAGAGGGGGAGGTATGAATTATGAAGGGGCGAAGCCCCTTCAATCTACCCTTGCCAAATTTTAACCTTGTTTTTGGAAATCCCCTTTTTCTCGCAATATGGCTAAGGCTTTGGTAACAGTCTGAGTCTCAAACTTTTTGCATTTAACCTGGTCAGTCAAAACAAATAGAGGCGCTTTACTTTGAACATCAAGTGTCCACCTGATGTCAGCTGGCTCCTGACCACCCAGGTGAAATTCAGCTACATACCCAGCTTCACGGAGGCAACTAGCCATGCTGAAGCCTTCTTTCGCCGCATCTGACTCAACCCTAATCAGGACTCTTTGAGCCAGAGGTTTAGCCAAGGTTTCTGGCTTTACCAGGCTCATCAGGCGGTCAAGGTAAAGGGCAAAGCCCGAGGCGGGAATATCTTTACCACCCATTAAAGGAATAAGAGCATCATATCTCCCGCCACCACCTATGTTCTCCTCGCCCATAAAGAGTTGAAACATCACGCCAGTATAGTACTCAAAGCCCCTCCCTGAAGCTAGGTCAATCTGGCAATCGCAACTTAGAGCCTCAAGAAGGTCAACAATGTTTATGAAATCATCAAGGGGAGACTCAAGCTCCGGTGAACTCCGGGTAAACAGGGCCTTTAAGTTCTTTAGAAACCCAGATGATTCCCCTTTCAGGTCTAGCAAGGAAGTCAAGGCCCTTCTTTGCTCAGGTTCCCCGAGATTTACCCTCGCCATCGCTTCTACATCCCCATCCAAAATCTGGTCAAAGAGCCTTGCTTGCTCTCCATGACTTAGCCCAAGCTTTGCCAACAACGCCCTTATTAAGCCGGCATGAGATAACCTCAACCCTATGCCATTAAGTCCCAGCTTTTTCAGAACCTCTAAAGCCAACACTATCAATCCCGCATCGGCCACAGATGAACCCACGCCGATAAGTTCAGTCCCGCATTGCCATCTCTCCCTTGTCTCCCTCCCCGTCTCCTCAAAAGCAAAGACATTAGCCACATAAAAGAGCTTAGCCAACTTCTTCTCTTCCATACTATCAATATAAAGCCTGGCAACAGGGATGGTGCCATCAGGCCTCAACACTACCCTCTCTCCACTCCAGCCGTCCCAATCAAGGAAGGAATAGACCTTGTTTAGCCTACCAGGAGTAAGCGTCCCGGTTGAGGTAAATAAGTGGAGATACTCAAGCGTTGGTGTTCTAACCTCCTCATACCCCCACTTAAGGCAGCAGTCTCTAAACACTCCCTCGATTAGACGAAATCTTGTCATTTGCTCAGGGGATAAATCTCTAGTTCCCTTACACCTTTGGACTCTCATACCCCACCCTTTATGAATAGTTAGTAAATTCTATACTAATTTGCCTAGCTATTCAACTCTAAACATTTTATATAGACCTCTCTCGACTCATTTGCAATAAAACTATAATCACCATATAATCTAATTATACAAATTGTAAAGGGCTGATTATGCCAAAATTTATACGCATTCTATTACTATTGGGCTTAATAATTACTGCCTCTATTGCTATTGAGGTTGAGGCGGCCAGTTCCAGGATTGATGTGCTCCATGTCGATGGGGTTGTCAACCCTGTCCTCGTTGATTATATTGAGCGTGGCATTGAGCAGGCTGAGGACGATAACGCTATAGCTTGCATCATTCAACTGGATACACCCGGTGGTTTAGTTACTTCTATGCTTGATATCGTGGAGGATATTGTTAATGCACGGGTTCCAATAGTAGTATATATCTCCCCAGCAGGAGCCTGGGCTGCCTCAGCCGGTACCTTCATCACTATGGCAGCTCATGTAGCCGCTATGGCACCGGCGACTAATATCGGCGCTGCCCATCCAGTGGCAATAGACAGTGAAACAGAGATGTCAGAAGCTGAAGAGGAAAAGACAATCAATATCATCGCCAGTAAAGCTAAAACTATTGCTGAGCTACAAGGTCGCAATGCTGAATGGGCAGAAAAAGCAGTCAGGGAAAGCGCCTCAGCTACGGAGAGAGAGGCTCTGGAGCTTAATGTTATTGATATGATTGCTGTTGACCTTGACTCCCTCGTCTCTCAACTGGATGGCAGGCAGGTGACTATGCTGGGTGGTATGGTGATTACCCTGCACACTCAAGGAGCCACCATTAACCATATCAATATGAACACCATTGAAGATTTTCTCTATGCTATTACTGACCCAAACATCGCCTATATCCTTCTAAGCCTAGCTACGCTCGGTATAATGGCTGAAATCTTCAACCCTGGACTTATTTTCCCGGGAGTAGTCGGCGGCATCTGCGGCCTATTAGCCTTCTACTCCCTGGGAGTGTTGCCGGTAAATTATGCCGGGGTTCTGCTTGTAGTTCTGGCTTTCGGCCTCTTTATCGCTGAAGCGTTTACAGCAAGTTTTGGTTTATTTACTGCAGGGGGCATAACCTCATTAGTTATTGGCTCCTTAATCTTATTTAAGGGAGGACCATTGTTTCAAGTAAGTCCATGGCTTATTGCCACAGTAGTAATTATCATCGCTGCCATCTTTGCCTTTGTGATTAGCCGAGTAATTCGGGCACACCGCCGACAGGCATCTACCGGTAGGGAAGAGCTGATAGGAAAGACGGCTGTAGTTAGGGTAGCCCTGGAACCTGAAGGAATGGTTTTCTTTAAGGGTGAAAGCTGGACAGCAATATCAGACAAGGGTCGGGTAGAACCAGGGGAGGCGGTAATTATAACCAGGGTTGACGGCTTAAAACTTTATGTAATCAAAAAAGAATAAAGGGGGGCTCCATTGCTTCAAATAGACCCAAGTTGGTTTCAAGTAGACCTGTGGCTGATTGTCATAGTGGCAATCTGTATTATTGCTTTCCTTGCCTTTGCAATTAATCGGGGAATCCGAGCCCACCGCCACCAGGCATCTGCCGGTAGAGAAGACCTGATAGGAAAGACGGCTGAAGTTAAGATAGCCCTGGAACCCAAAGGAGTAGTTTCCATTCAGGGTGAACGCTGGACGGCAATATCAGAGACGGGTTGGGTGAAACCCGAAGAGGAGGTGATTATAACCAGGGTTGACGGCTTAAAACTTTATGTAATCAAAAAAGAATAAGGGAGGTAAACAAATGAGTCCAATTGTTATCGGTGTAATTGTTCTAGCCGTGGTTATACTTATTTCGATGGCGGTTAAAATTGTTGCTGAGTATCAGCGGGGAGTTATCTTCCGCCTGGGGAGACTAATAGGAGCTAAGGGTCCTGGTCTATTCCTTATCATCCCCTTTGTTGACCGAATGGTGAGGGTAGACCTCCGGGTGGTAACTATGGATGTCCCATCACAAGAGGTAATCACCAAAGATAATGTTACCGTCAGGGTAAATGCCGTGGTATATTTCAGGGTGGTTGACCCTGAGGCTTCTGTGGTTAAGGTCTTAGACCACATCAGAGCCACCTCACAGGTATCCCAGACCACACTGCGGAGTATTTTGGGACAATCCGAGCTTGATGACCTGTTGACACAAAGGGAACAGCTTAATCAGAGACTGCAACAGACAATTGATGAACTTACTGACCCATGGGGGATAAAGGTCAGCATAGTGGAGATTAAGGAGGTTGAGCTCGCTGAAACGATGAAACGGAGTATGGCGGCTCAGGCCGAGGCAGAAAGAGATAGACGAGCCAAAATCATCCATGCCGAGGGTGAGCTTCAAGCCTCAGAGAAGCTGGCTCAAGCTGGAACTATTATCGCCAGGGAACCAGTCACGCTACAGCTTCGCTATCTGCAAACGCTGACTGAGATAGCCTCAGAAAGAAACAGCACCCTCATCTTCCCCCTGCCTATAGACCTTATCAGTATGTTTATGAAGCGGGGTGAGAGCGCTCAATCAGGTGAAAAGACTACCAAATAGCAGGAAATAAAATTGAGACCATTTAATAAAGGGTAGCTTGGGGGCAGAGTTGCCTGGGGAAGGCTTTGCCCCCCTCTCTCCTTACCAAGGAGGGGGGGAACACAGGGATGAGATAGAGGTATTCCAGTCAGGCACGCAGGGTAGCCTCTCCGGCTACAATTTTAGATAGCTTCCCATTTGAATGGCGCAATAGCAGACTGCCATCCCTGGCTACTGATTCAGCTACACCTTCATAGACGGTCTTGCCCGACTTTACTTGAACCCTTCTACCCAGTGTTACTAAACTATCTCGCCACTCTTCGTAAATAGACCCCCCAGCTTGAAGAGCCAGATATAATCTTTCCACTTCAGCTAATAGCCGCCGTATTACCCTTAAGCGCGACACATCTCTTCCTAGCTCAGCAGAGAGGCTGGTAGCAGTGGATAGAATCTCAGGAAAATCAGAAAGCCTAAGATTAACATTTACCCCAATACCTATAATAGCGTAATCAACAATGTTTCCCCGCACACTGCTTTCAATTAGAATCCCACACACCTTCCTGCCATTAATGAGAACATCGTTAGGCCACTTAACCTGTGACCTCAAGCCGGTTACCGCCTCAATACTGTGAACCACAGCTAGAGAAGCCAGCATAATAAGGGAAGGCAAATTGACCACGCTGGGGTAGAGAATAATAGACAAAGCGATGCTACCCTTAGGTGATAGCCAAACACGCTTTATTCGACCCCTCCCCGCAGTTTGCTCATCAGCAATAACAACTGTCCCGTCTACTGCTCCCAGTTGAGCCTCTTGCTTCGCCACCTCCATTGTTGAGGTCAGACTGGGATAGTAAATAACCCTTTGCCCAACAAAATTAGTCCCTAAATTACTGGTAATAGAAGCCGGCGATAGGTTATTCTCTACCATCTCTATGTCACCCCGGTTAGACTAACGATAGTTAAATAATATATCATAATTTAAACGCCAGTATCGATTCCAGCCAGAGAACCCGTTTATTAAGGGCACAAGCCGATGAGTTGTTTCCCGGGTAGTCTTAATACCTTCCGCTATGTGTCATCTATTTTAGTTTGTTCAAATACTGGTCTTGTGGTGCAGAAAAGGCATACAATAGTATGCATACTGCTACTTCTGAGGAGAGGTGATGCGCGAACGCAAGAATCGGCACACAGGAGATACCGTTCACATGAATAAGGCAAAAGTGTCAATCGTAAAAGCTCACGATTACGACTACGCCGAGCTTTATGTGGCTGTGGGGAAGGGTATTGAGCTGATCGGTGGATTAGCCAAGATAGTACCACCAGGCAGCAAAGTTTTTGTGAAAATAAATCACCTTCCCCCGCCATCCCCTGCGGAAAAGGGAATAATCACTCATCCTGTCTTCGTGGAAGTTATTCTGGATTTGCTAAAAGAGGTCGGCGCTGACATCACGGTGGGTGATGATATCCAGTCTGGTAGTGGAGATGGATTTCAGATTTCAGGTCTCCGCCAGATGTGCCAAAGGGCTGGTGTCAGACTAACCAATCTCAGGGAGGCTGGATTTGTGGAGACCGTATGCAACGGTCATTTTCTAGAGAAGGTCTATCTGTCTACAATTTCGTTAGATGCCGACGTGATAATTAATCTTCCCAAACTGAAGACGCACTCTCTCTGCGTTTTTACCGGCGGCGTAAAGAATATGTATGGTAATATTCCAAGTGGTCTTCGCCGGAAATTTCACGCCGAATACATGAGGAGCGAGGATTTTAGTCAGGTGCTGACAGATATCTTCTCCGCTATCAGACCACAGTTAACCATAATGGACGGCATTATTGCCATGGAAGGGGATGGGCCGGCAGCCGGAAGTCTCAGAAGGCTTGGAGTTATTCTGACCAGCCAGGATACAGTGGCTGTGGACGCGGTAGCGACTAAAATCATCGGGTTGAATCCTATGGATATTCACACGACCCGGTACTCTGACGAGCGGGGCTTGGGGGTAGGGAATCTTCAGAACATTGAGGTAATTGGGGAAAGAATTGACGATGTTACGGTTGCTGATTTTAAGCCTCCGGCCAGTGCTGTTAACGCGCTAGCAAGAAGGATGCCCCGGGTTTTGCCCAGATTCATACTGGATCAACTTTCCATCAAACCAAGTGTAATAGAACATCGGTGTTCTGGGTGCTCTGAGTGTGAGAAAATCTGTCCCGTAGGGGCTATTTCAGTAAGCGGTGAGATGGCGAAGATAGACTACGGTATTTGTATACAGTGCATGTGTTGCCACGAGGTATGCCGCTTTAATGCTATTGTGCCCAAGCAGTCAATTATCGGAAGCATACTACAGTTTCTGGCTAACATCTTACGAAAACTCAGGGCAACCGCTGGCTGAGGTTGCACCCTGTAATCATTGCTGACAGGAGATAGTTGACTAAAGAGGAAAAGGCAGATAATATAGGAAAGTTAAGACTAAGATTATAAAGGGAAAGGAAGTTATCATGATGGAGAAGAGGGTTGGCTTTATCGGTCTTGGTATCATGGGTATGCCTATGGCCCGCAATCTAATTAAGGCAGGGTTTGAGGTCATTGTTTATAACCGCACCACCTCCAAAGCTGAGCAAATGGTCTCTGAAGGGGCTAAAAAGGCTGACTCACCTAAAGAGCTGGCTGAGGAAAGTCCTGTGGTCATTACTATAGTCTCCGATACACCGGATGTGGAGAGTGTCATTCTTGGCGAAAACGGAATTATAGAGGGAATCAAAGCCGACTCAGTGGTCATTGACATGAGCACCATTTCCCCACAGGCAACGCAAAAAATAGCTGCCCACCTCAGGGAGAAGGGGGTCCACATGCTTGATGCCCCGGTGAGTGGAGGGGAGCAAGGAGCGGTCAACGGCACACTGTCAATTATGGTGGGTGGTGATGCCAAAATATTTAAGCGCTGTCAGCCTATCCTTGAGGCCATGGGTAAGAATATCATCCACGTGGGTGCCAACGGCATGGGTCAAACGGTAAAGCTGGTGAACCAGATTCTCGTGGCTGGTACTCTCAATGCGGTCGTCGAGGCGTTGATATTTGCCCAAAAATCAGGTGTTGACCTGGAGAAAACAATCGATGCTGTTAAGGGTGGTGCCGCTGCCTCGTGGCAACTAACTAACTTGGCGCCGCGCATCATTAGACGGGATTTCCAGCCCGGCTTTATGATCGACCTAATGCAAAAGGACCTCAACCTCGTTATGGGAGCTGCCGAAGCGGTAAAGACGCCCCTTCCAGTGACAAGCCTCATTCACCAAATGTATTACTCGCTTCAGTCTGCTGGTGAGGGTAAGAGCGGTACCCAGGCATTAGTTAAGGCTATGGAGCGCCTCACCGGCGTAAAGGTAGGGCAAGTCAAATAGAGAGGGGGGCAGCCCTCTACTCACCCCCACTTTAAACCATTCGGACTAAAGACATTCGCCCGAAATACGGGTATACCAATCAAAGTAACATCTGACACAGGCATTTTCTGCCCGATCCTTTTTAGATTGACCAGCATCACGCCCTTTCAATAACAGCCTCGCTTATTAGCGTGATTTACCATTACTACTACTATTTATTATAGCACTTGAATTGCACTTTCTGACGTTTTGTGTGCTCTGCTGGAATCCACTGCTAGAAAGGAGTATAATCTGAGTTGTCAGAGAATAAGCTACTGTAGAGCTAAAATCGAAGAAGTGGGAGCTATTCCACGTTAGTACTGGAGGGTCAGATGGTACGGCATACCTTCACCGAAAACCTGGCAGAGTTCAAACCAGCCTCAGATATTTTTGTGGTCAACGGTACTTCGGGGAATGACCAAGGGGTCACCAAGTTGATAGACCTTATGGGAAATCACGGCGCTCTCTTTTATAAATCACCTGTGGCGGGTAAAAACAGAGGCTCGTGCGGCTTAATCGCTGGCGATGATACGCTCATTATCAAAGTCAATAGCCAGTGGGACGAGAGGGGAGGGACGAATACCGACCTACTGAAGTCTTTGATCAAAGCCATAGTGGACCATCCTGATGGTTTCGTCGGAGAGATTATCGTGGCGGATAATGGACAGGCACAGTACGGCTCAACCGGCAGAGGAGGCAGCTTTGATTATAGCCGAAACAATGCTGAGGACATGTCTCAATCAGTTCACAGAGTAGTTGACTCCTTTACTGGTTGTAGAGTCTCAACATATCTTTGGGATAATATTACTACAGTCAGGGTAAAAGAATACTTCGAAGGGGATGTTAAGGACGG
>JABUBP010000576.1_pt1 | contig 10556 bp, 17 predicted proteins | sample 7240331 | NCBI WGS metagenome assembly JABUBP01 (sample SAMN07256347, study PRJNA390944) | subsurface metagenome | isolation source: Methane hydrate marine sediment | place: Pacific Ocean: Eastern North Pacific, ODP site 1244 | collected 2002 | reverse complement strand
TTGCGAGTCTCCCCGAATGTCCGCCACGTCAGAAGCCCACTTGGCGAAAAAAGGAAAAACCCTCGGCCCTGTCCCGATGCTGATCTTTGGCTCGCGCTGGCTGCAATTGCCGCTCTATCTCGGCCTGATCGTCGCGCAGGCCATTTACGTGGTGCTGTTCGTCAAGGAGTTGTGGCACCTGTTCCTGCACTCCTTCGATTTTAGCGAGCAGCAGATCATGCTGGCGGTGCTGGGCCTGATCGACGTGGTCATGATCTCGAACCTCCTGGTGATGGTGATCGTCGGCGGATACGAGACGTTTGTTTCCCGTCTCAATCTACAGGGCCATCCGGACGAGCCGGAATGGCTCAGCCACGTCAACGCCAGCGTGCTGAAGATCAAGCTCGCGATGGCGATCATCGGCATCTCCTCGATCCATCTCTTGCGCACCTTCATCGAGGCCGGCGGGCTGTCGTCGGGCAAGACCGCCTACACCGAAACCGTGCTAGCGTTGCCGTATGCAGTTCCAGCTTCGATATTTGTGCGGTTCCTTGCGATCGGGTTGCCGCACAATCGCCTTCGGCTTGCTGTTTGCGGTGCTGGCGCTTGGTGCGCCCGCACGCGCCGCCGATGCCGCCTTCACGCAGTTCATCGCCTCACTCTGGCCAGAGGCGCAGGCGGCAGGTGTCTCGCGCGAGACCTTCGATCGCGAAACGCGCGGGCTCGAGCCCGATTATAAACTGCCGGACCTGATCCTGCCGGGGCGCCCCGCGACCGGTGCGCCGTCGCAGGCGGAGTTCGTTCAGGTGCCTGCCGACTACGTGAAGGAAGGCAACATCGCGCGCCTCGCGGGCGAGGGACAGCGGCTGATGCAAAAACATCGCGCCGCGCTCGATAGAATCGAAAACCAGTTCGGCGTGCCCGCGACCATCGTGCTGGCGATCTGGGGCCGCGAGACCGATTACGGCCGCTATTCGCTACCCTACGACACGCTGCGCGTGGTGGCGACGCAAGCCTATGTGGGCCGCCGCAAGGACCAGTACCGCGGCGAATTCATTCTCGCGCTGAAATTGCTGGGCGAGGGCGTGGTGACGCGCAAGCAATTGCGTTCATCCTGGGCCGGCGCGACGGGACTGACGCAGTTCCTGCCGTCGGAATACTACAAGCACGGCGTCGATCTCGATGGCGACGGCAAGGTCGACATCTGGAATTCGGTGCCGGATGCGCTCGCATCCGCCGCCAAGCAACTCGTCAACAAGGGCTGGCAGGGCGGCTTGCGCTGGGCCTATGAGGTGAAGGCGCCTGCCAATACCGACTGCACCATGGGCACACCCGAGGTGCAGAAGCCGATCGGCGAATGGCTGCGCGCGGGCTTCGTGCCGGTGCGCGGACAAAAGCTCAGTGCGGCCGAGCAGGCGCAGCCGGCCTCGCTGCTGCAGCCCGAAGGCATTTATGGGCCGTCATTCCTCACCACGAAGAATTACTTCGTGATCAAGGAATACAATTTCTCCGATCTCTACGTGTTGTTCGTCGGCCATCTCAGCGATCGCATGACGAACCCGCAGCCCTTTGCAACGCCGTGGTCGGCGTCGACGCAACTGCGCACGACCTCGGTGGAAGCGATGCAGAAGCATCTGACGCGCATTGGTCTCTACAAGGACAAGATCGACGGCAAGGCGGGAATGCTGACGCGCTCGGCACTCGGCGCCTACCAGAAGTCGGCGGGGATCAAGGTCGATTGCTGGCCGAGCGAAGCGGTACTGCAGTCGATGAGCGCGGCGCGCTAGCACTTCTCATTCGAGCAAAGAAAAACCCGGCCGAAATATCGGCCGGGCTTGAGTTCGAGCGCGAATGCGCTGAGGTAGTTAGTTGCAGACCTCGTAACGGCGGAAGCGCCAGCCATAGCCGTCCCAGAAGCGCTCGCGCACCATGCGGCAGGCCGGATATTCTTCCACATAGACCGGCGCCGGCGCGGCATAGGCCGGACGGCTGGAGGCGATCGCGCCGCCGATGATGGCGCCGCCGATCAGGCCGGCAGCCACGCCCGCGGCAACGCCGCGCTGCGCGTGGGCCGGCGTCGTGCTCAGCGAACCGGCAACGGTGGCGACTGCGACCATTGCGGCAAAAGTCTTCTTCATGTCCTGCTCCTGGAGGTGGCGCTTCGCAGCGCCGGGTTAGGTATTCGTACGCTGTCTTCGAGTAAGCCTTTCCCGCAAAGGAAGCGCAGAACGGTCAACCGAAAGTAAACGCGATTGGTCAATGGCCAGAAAAAGCGGTTTTTTCTGGCCACTTGCGTGAACGGCCGCAGCAACGCGGGCGTTCAGATGCGAGATTTAATGAAGATGAACGCTGGTTTATCCGCAGACACGGACGCTGCGGAACCGCCAGCCGGCACCGTCCCAGAAGCGCTGGCGCTGCCAGTAGCAGGGACCATAGGGATCGGCCACGGGAGCCGGAGCGCCGTTCAAATAATAGCTCTGCGGCGGCGTGTAGTAGCCGGGGCCACAATAGTAGCCGGGGGCGCAATAGCGCTGGGCATGCGCGGGGGCGGCAGCTGTCACGATCGCGGTAATGGCGGCCAGCGCCAGCAACGATTTCCTCATGACCTTACCTTCCCGTAGTGCATCCATCCGGAAGCAACGTTTCATATCCGGCTGCGATGATCAATGAACGCGCGCCCTGTATTTTGCGACCAATAAACTGAGGGGCGGTTCCCGCCGGCCCCGGTGAATTTCGAGCGGAATCGGCCATGTTCGGTACGGCAGGATTTGTCATCGCAGTCGGCATTGTCTCGTCGATCATCTTCATGCTGTCGATGCGCGCCGACCGCGTACGCGACCGTCGACGGGCTTATGCCGACTCTTCCACAAGCGATACAGGCGGCACGGCGTCCGGCATCGGCGGCTTCAGCCTGACCGACTGGTTCAGCAGCAGTTCCTCGTCTTCGTCGTCGTCGGATTCCTGCTCGTCTTCGTCGTATTTTGGCAGTGGCGACAGCAGCTGCAGCGACGGGGGAGGCGGTGGCGATGGCGGCGGGGGAGGCGGCGGCGACTAGCGCGTTCAGGCGGTATTTTCCGGACGTTTTTAGACTCGTTCTAGGTTTGATTTGCATCAGTTTGGAATTGCTAAAAACCCCTAGCTTTCCCTTTGCATCCTGCCTTCGCGTTCAATATCGATAGGTCAGGAAGCGTCACCAAAGGCCAGCCGGGTTTTCATGATCGTCTGTTCCTGCAACGTCCTGAGCGACCAAGACGTCCGCAATGCGGTGACGGCTCCCTCGGACTTTCCGCGTAGCGCCAAGCAGGTGTACGGCTGCCTCGGCTGCAGTGCCGAATGCGGCCGCTGCGCCCGCACCATCAAGACCATCATCGACGATGCGCTCGGCCCCTGCGCCCAGGCTTGCTGCGCCGGATGCCCGCACAGCGCGGCCGAAGACCAGACCGAAGCTCTGGTCGAATTCGCCCTCGCGGCGGCCTGATCCCTCCAATAATACCTCCGCCTAATCGGTCCGCCACCGCCGTTCTCCGGCGCCGGTTGCCCTTGGCGGGTTTCTGACTTAGAAGCGTTCTAAACTACGATTCCGGCCGGGGATCCCGGCTTGGGCATTTGCTGGAGTGGACATCATGCAGGGCGACGCCAAGGTCATCGACTATCTCAACAAGGGGCTGCGCCACGAGCTGACGGCGATCAACCAGTACTGGCTGCACTACCGGATCCTGGACAATTGGGGCTTGCGCGAGATGGCCAAGGTCTGGCGCAAGGAGAGCATCGAGGAGATGGAGCACGCGGACAAGTTCACCGCCCGCATCCTGTTCCTGGAAGGTTTTCCGAACATGCAGGTGCTCGATCCCCTGCGCATCGGCCAGAACGTCAAGGAACTGCTGGAATGCGATCTTGCCGCCGAGCATTCGGCGCGCGCGCTCTACCAGGAAGCGGCCACCTACTGCCACAGCGTGAAGGACTACGTCACGCGCGACATGTTCGAAAGCGTGATGAAGGACGAGGAGGAGCATATCGACTTCCTCGAGACGCAGCTCGATTTGATCAAGCGCGTCGGGCTTGAGCTGTACACCCAGAAGCACATGGGCCACCTCGAGGGCGGGGATTGAGGCGCAGTGCTGCGAGCAGCTTTCGCACAACTCTAGCAACTCGTCATGCCCGGGCTTGTCCCGGGCATCCACGTCTTGGCGACACAGGAAGTCGTGGATGGCCGGGTTAAGCCCGGCCATGACTGGGAGTGTTGGCGTGGGTACGACTACAGCTGCGTCTTGTAACGCTCGTAAATGACTTCCTGGCTTTCCCGCTCGCCCAGCCCAGTCTGGTCGTGGATCACTTCGCCAATGCTCGGCATCACCTTGCGTTCGACGCGCTCCGTGGTCCACAGCTTCGAGCGCATCAGCGCCTTGCCGCAATGGAAGTAGGCTTCCTTGACGTCGATTCGCAGCACCGCGCGCGGCGGCTTGCCGAATTCGATCATCGTTTCCATCAGCTTGGGGTCGTTGGACATGGTGCCGCGGCCGCCGACGCGCAGCGTCTCGTCGATCCCCGGCACGAAGAAGATCAATTGCAGGAAGCCCGAGCCTTCGACGATATTGCGATAACTGTCGATGCGGTTGTTGCCGGAGCGGTCCGGCATCAACAGGCTGTTGTCCCCTGCGATATGGACGAAGCCGGGTGTGCCGCCGCGCGGCGAAGCGTCGACGCTGCCATCGGCGCCTGACGTCGCCAGCACGCAGAACGGCGACATCTCGATGAATTTTTTCGAGTGCAAATCGAGCGAGGGGCGCGCCTTCGCGAGCACGCGCTCGCTCGGCTTGGGATAGATCGAGGCGAGGTCGCAATTGGCGATATCGGTCACGCTCTGTCTCCGCTCAAGTCTGATTTGATCGGGCAAGGATAGCATCGGCGGATGCCTGGTACCACCGGGCCGCGATTGGAATCGCCCTACTGTTTCGCCCGCCGGCGCCACGGCCAGTCGATCACCCCGGAGCAATACAGCGCCATCCAGACGATAACGGGCTGAAATGCCAGCCGGGGCCCGTGATAGAGCCAGCTGTTGGTGATGTAGGGCAGTTCGATGCCTTCGACCGCATGCTTGATGTTGGCAGGCCACACGCAAAGCGCATAGGCCGCCAGCGCCACGCCCGCCCACCAGCGCAGCGGTTTCGTCACCAGCGCCACCGCGCCGGCAAGCTCGCACAGGCCGGTGATGAAGATCACCTGCTGCGCGAACGGCACCCAGGACGGCGTGATGGCCAGCAGCTTGTCCGGCACCACGAGGTGCGCGATTCCTGCTGCTGCGTAGAAGGCAGCAAGCAACCAGCGCATAATGGCGCGCGCCGTTTCATTTTTGTCGGGCACGTTGCGTTCAACTGCCTCCACCCTACTAGCTTACGCGCATCCTCGCTTTTGGTTTCGCGCGGGGCTCGGGCGGTCAGACCGCATCTGCCGGCACGAAGCAGCTGATGATGATACTGCCGCGGTGGTGCACGTACCAGACCACGGCCTGGCCGACGGGATTGCCGCGGTCGCGAATGATGGCGCGTTCCGGCACTTCCATCCACTGACCTTCGATCGGCACCCAATAGGCGCCCTTGCGCACGTCGTATTCGGTGCGGTGGCCGTCGGAAATATCACAGCAGGGCACACCGTTCGGCGCGATCACACTCTTGAACCAGGCGCGGATGTCCGGCGGCACGTGATCATATTGTCCGTTGTCGAACGCTAACGCGGCACCCGCGAGCACCGTCAGCCCGGAAAGCAGCGCGATCTGCGCAAACCTTCGCATACAATCCTCCGCTGCCCTTCGCCTGCCGTACCCGGCGACGAATCTTGTTGGCAGCGATTAGGCCCGAGCCGATGCGCCGATGCACGCTCAAATAATGTGCTGTTGTGATGCGCTGCGAAATCACGCCTGCTTTTTCGTACGCGGTTTGCCCGCGGATTTTTCGGCGATGTTCCGCCAGGCCATCGTCAGGGCGCTCTTCAATGTCGTTGCATCGGCCTTCGCGAGCCGCACATTGGTGGCGCCGCCCTTGCCCCATCCGCCGGGCACGGGGCGGAAAATCTCCGGCTCGGCGTCGACAAGCATCGACTGCTGTTCCGACGTCAGCTTGACCATGCCCCATGCCTTATCGGGGTAACCGAGCGTAGCAAAGATGCGCTTCTTGACGCGAAAATCCGTCGTGCCGTGATGCGCGCCTTCGCTCGCATCGGGCAGGCTGAGCGCGATCTTGCGAAAATGTGCGGCCGACATGCGCCTCACATGGTCCGCTGCGGGGCCGTCTGCAGCAATTCGCGCAAGGCTTGCGTGTAGAACGATGCGCTGCCGGTCGTGGAGTGGCCGCGCGTTTGCGGGCTCGCCGGGATTAGATACAGCTTCGCATTCTTGATCCGCTTCAGCGCGGCTTCGGTGATGCCGGTCTCCGGCGGATTGCGTTCATCGTCGGCGGCGTTGATGAGCAGCGTTGCGGCGGCGATCTTCTCCATCCCGGCGGAGGGATCGTAATCGTGCGAGGCTTCCCACTGGTAGATGAAGTCGTTGGCGTCGGCAGTGATCGGCGTCGCGAGCCGCGAGTCGACCAATCTGTCCGCTTCGGCCGCGGTCGGCGCCTGCATCTGATAGGCCAGCGTGCCGCCGGTCGTCGCAACCGCAAAGGCGTTGATGGCGTATTTCATCATGCGCGGCTGGCTGGTGTAGTTGCCGCCGGCGTAGTCGGGATCGTTGCGGATGGTCTCCAGCATCAGGCGGCGCAGCATCCAGTTGCGCGAAGCCATCGGCGTCGGCTGCGAGGCCATCGGCACCAGCGCGTCCATCATGTCGGGATATTTGACGCCCCAGATCCAGCTATGCATGCCGCCCATGGAATTGCCCATCACCAGCCGCAAATGCCTGATGCCGAGCCCTTCCTTCACCAGTCGATAGTGGGCGTCGACCATGTCCTCGTAATTGTATTTGGGAAACGCCGTCTTCATGCCGTCAGACGGCTTTGACGATTTGCCGTGGCCGATGCCATCGGGGATGATGATGAAGTATTTTGTGGCATCGAGCGGCTGGCCGGCGCCGAACAGTTCACCGGCAAAGGCCGGCGCCAACATCGACGCGCCGGAGCCGCCGGAGCCGTGCAGCACCAGCACCGGCTGGCCTGTGGGCTCGCCGATGGTGGTGTAGTGCAGCCGCAACTCGGCCATTGTCTCGCCGGTGTGGAAGCGGAAATCCTTCGCGATCCAATCGCCCTGCCTGGGCGCGGGATAGTCGGCGGCGAAGCAGGCGGATGAGACAAGGGTGAATGCGGCTGACACGGCCGTGACGATGAAGTTCATGGCGGGCTCCCCTGACGCAGCCGCTTGGCGGGCTGCTTGCCGGCAGGCTAGCACGGCGAGGTTCGCCCGCGGAGCAGATCGGGAACGCCGCCACGCAAAATTTCCGCAGCATCGGCGGAGATCGAATGGAATAATGAGCGACTTGTCGGATGACGGGACCGCCGTTCGTCCTGGGAACGACGAAACAGGAGCGAGTTTCATGTGCCGCAACATCAAGACGCTGTTCAATTTCGAGCCGCCGGCGACGAAGGAGGAGATCCACGCCTCGGCGCTGCAATTCGTGCGAAAACTTTCCGGATTCAACAAGCCCTCCGCGGCAAATGAGGCGGCCTTCAATCGCGCGGTCGGGGAGGTCTCCGATGCGGCGCGGCGGCTGCTGACGTCGCTGGAAACCCATGCGCCCGCGCGGGACCGCGAAATCGAGGCGGAAAAGGCCAGGGAACGCTCGCGGCTGCGCTTCGGGCAGGGCTGATCGCGGGACCAACCCAAAAAGGTCGAAAACAACCCCATGCACAGTAGTGTCTTACCGCCGGCAAAGTGAGCTAGCTCACGGCCGGGAACCCGCTTCCCCGGCACAATGGGCGCAACATTCCAATTCTAGGAAACGCGCCATGAAGCCCGATACCCCGCTGAAACTGAGTTCGATCGCCTTTGCCATCCTCTGGACGGTCTGGATGGCGTGGTGGAGCGGCGAGTTCAACGCCGTCAACATCGGCATCCTCTCGGTCTGCGGCGTCGTCGCGGCGTGGCTCTGGTTCCTCGCCATGCGCTGGTACTTCCGCCGCATCGGCATTCTGCCGCGAAGTTGAGAAAGCGCCCACCCCGCGCCGTCGCGCGAGGTGGTAAGATCGCCCGATCCGAAACGGTAGATGCGGGAGCATTCCATGCGATGGCTCGTTGGTCTTGCACTGATCCTGGTCTCGTCGACTGCGTTCGCGGCGACGTCGGAAAAATTCGGCAAGGGCGGCTGGTACCAGGATTTTGCGCCCGAGATCGATCGCGCCAATTCGACCGGCGAACTGTTCCGCATCAAGGGCCATTGCCAGTCGAACTGCACGCTGTTCCTGGGCCTGCGCAATGTCTGCGTCGAGCGCAGCGCGACGCTGCTGTTTCATGCCGGTCACGATCGGCAGCGCAACATCAATGCCGGCTCCACGCAGCGCATGCTCGCCGCGTACAAGCCCGCCCTGCGCCAGTATCTGCTCGACAACCACTACATGGACACGCTGGAATTCCACGCCATTCCGGGCTCCGTCATCATCGACCGGTTCGGCTACCGGGAATGTCCGCGCGGCTAGATCCGGGCTCGCATGCGCGATATCAGCTAATCCCTGTCCTTGTGCTTGCGCTTTTTCTTCTTCTTGCGCTCCTTGCCATCTTCGCCTTCGTCGTCGCCGGCGTCAGCCGCGGCATATGTCTCGATGGCAGCCTCCGCCTCGCGTTCGGCGGCTTCCTGTTCGCGCTCCTTGCGATGGTCCTCCCAGGCGTCGAAGATCAGACGCAGCCAGGGCATGATCTGGTCGATGGACGGCAACTGGCCGGGCGGACCGGGTTCGCCGCGCGGACCCTGCGGTCCTGGCTTGCCCTGTGGTCCAGCATCGCCGCGCGGACCCTGGGCGCCCGCCTTGCCTTGCGGACCTTGCTTGCCCGGAGGACCGGGCTTGCCGCGCGCGCCATCGGGCCCGCGACGTCCGGGATGACCTTGCGGTCCCGGGCGGCCGGGCTTGCCCGGCTTGCCGCGTGGGCCAGCCGGTCCGGGTCGTCCTGATGTGGTATCGGCCAAAGCAAATGCTCCTCTTGCAATCGCGGAAGATTTAACAGGTCGAACGTGACTGCTTCAATTCGGCTGCCCGCACTTTGGCGATCCCATCAACAGCAAGATGCCGCGCGCGCCAGGCGCGTCATACGGTGAGATAACCGCCATCCGCCATCACGATCGTGCCGGTAACGTAGCCTGCCAGATCCGAAGCGAGAAAGATCGCGGGACCCACGATGTCCTCGGGCTTGATGAAGCCCGGGCCGATCGCGTTGACGCGCACGCCATCCTTGCCGAGTTCGGCGGCGAGCGCCTTGGTGAAGCCGTACACGCCGTGCTTGGACGCGGTGTAGGCCGGCGAACTCGGCGTGCGCAGATGCAGGAACGACTGGATCGAGCCGAGATTGACGATGCGGCCCTTGTTGGCGCGGAGCGACGGCAGGAACGCGTGCGTGACATTGAAGACGCCGGTGAGGTTGACCGAGATGATGTTCTCCCAGTCGCTGATCACGCCGGCATCCGCGCCGGTCATGCCGTTGCGGCCGACGATGCCGGCATTGTTGACGAGGATCGTGACCTTGCCGACCTTCTCGGCGACATGCTTGGCCACCGCGTTGCAGTCGTCGCGCCTGGTGACGTCGAGCACGAAACTGTCGGCCTTGCCGCCGGCGTTGAGGATCTGCTGCGCGGTTGCCGCCACCGAATCCTTGTTCATGTCGAGCGCCACCACATGGGCGCCCTCCCGCGCATAGCCCGCCGCGATGGCGCGCCCGATGCCGGAACCGGCTCCAGTGACGACGGCGATGTGGTTGGCGAGAAGCGGCATGGGGGCATTTCCTCTTGGTTATGGTTATCGCCGACAGGCTAAATCAAATTGTTGGAAACCAAAATGTCGAACGTTGCTTGCGCGGACGGCCATTCCGTTTTTGGATGGGTGATGGATCGGCATGTCGGCGAATGGAGGCACGTGGTGGATCGGTTCTGGCAGGCGGAAGGGCCTGACTGGAGCGAGGTCCTGCATGTCGTCGCCTGTATCGCCGCTGATGCCGAGGAAGCCGATCTGCGCAATGCCGCGACGCAGGCGCAGCCGAGCATCCGCAATGCCGCCAACAATCCGCAGGATCACATGACGCGCGTGGTGGCGAAGCGCCGGCTCGGCGTGGTCCGCGACGTGCTGCATGGCCTGACCACGCCGAAATTCGGCCGCCGCGGGCCGGAGAAGATGCTGACTCCGGAGGAGCGCTATCGGCAGATGCTGGGCCTGCCGCTCGAGGGCCGGCTTGCACCGACGGAAATCCACCGGGCATTTCGCCGTACCGCCAAGCTCATGCATCCCGATGCCGGGGGCGATGCGCATGCGTTTCTGGCGCTGTCGGCGGCGCGCGATGCGTTGATGCATGCGCCGGGAAAATCGATCAAGTAAATCCAGCAAGTAAAATGGGCGGATGACGTTTCCGCCGATCCGCCCTTTCGTCAAACCTGTAACGCATGCGCGTCA
>JABUBP010000575.1_pt1 | contig 10557 bp, 3 predicted proteins | sample 7240331 | NCBI WGS metagenome assembly JABUBP01 (sample SAMN07256347, study PRJNA390944) | subsurface metagenome | isolation source: Methane hydrate marine sediment | place: Pacific Ocean: Eastern North Pacific, ODP site 1244 | collected 2002 | reverse complement strand
TCCAATTCCGTCCTCGGCCATGTAAGGCTTATCAAGATATCTCGGGCCAAAGCTATCTATTCTAATTTTCCAATCTGGATATATATTGTAATATCCCAGTCCGATACCGGGATTGTTCCGGCTGTATTTGTCGTATTTCCAATATACAAGTTCTGTCGTTATCCCATCAACGAACTGTTTGAACATGAAGCCGGTCAGGTCTTCCAGGTCGGACTGGGTGGTGGCGAAATTGGGGACTCCCGACTCCCACCAGTAGTCGGCAAACTCTTTTTCGATCACGGCATTTGCTCCGGAGGCGATTCCTACGATCAGCCCATCGATTATTTCCAGAGTGCTGGATATACCTCCCACTACTCCGGAACCCGGGACGTTGACAGTCCTTACAATCTCGTAGCCGGTGATAACGTCGTCGATCAGTCCGAGCACATCGGCGCCGGTACCGATAACATCGGCTCCCTTACCGTACAGTATCTTAAGTGCTCCGAAGTAGTCCTCCCTGCCGACGATGTCAAACAGGGGCTTGGACATCTCCACTCGATCTTTATTTGAAAACAGATTGTGGAGCCTGTCAAATAAAGATACCGCTGGACCAACGGTATTTCGGATAGTATAGACCGATGCATCTCCAGGGTCCTGCTCGAGTTTCATCACGTAGTAGCTGCTCTTCCTGCGAGTTGTCCCGATCGCCGTGCCGCTCCACCTTTCGATGCTGTACAAATCGCCCTTCTCGCTCTCGTACACATTGTCTACGTAGGTCGAGAAAAACTCCGGTCCTATCGCCTCTGCTATCCGGCTGGCAACCACATCCTGGAGTAAAGCTCGGTCCGCTTCGATAAAAGAGAAACCGTAGTCTTTTGCAATTTTCAGCGCCATGTCCGTATGAGAACGCACGGCGGACCTCGTCTCCAACTGTTGGGCCAACGCATCCTCGGTCAACCCATCCCGGTACGCTTCGTGTTGGAGAACCACGCCGCTTGTCAAGCGGCTGTTGCGGTCCCACCGGTCGCCCAGGGTTGCCACATGCACCTGCTTAACATCGTTGAGAAGCTCGGTTTGTCCTTTGGCGTTGGTAAATCCGATCAGCAGTTGCGTCTGTCCGCCAAGCAGCTCTTCATATAACTCCTGACCCTCGATATCTCCGTAGGAGAAAAGCGATCGCATCGAAGTTCCCACGGAGCGGTAGTCCTTGTAGTCCCCCGCGGTTTCCCAATCGCCGAGAAGGTCGTAGCGGCGGATTCGCAAGCTCTCGATCCAGGTATCGAATCCGGAAGCTGCATCGATAAGAGCGGTTAGGCCGATATCGGCGCCTTGTTGGCCCAACCCGATCCGTGGCTGTTCTCCGCCAAGGTGAAGCTCCAGAAGTCCGCCTGAGACGGTTCTGTGATTCGCTTCCAATCCGAACATGCTGAAGTCGGCGAGGTTGAGGATCGTCTGACCAGTTAGAGCATATTCCATACCAGCCTGTGTCAGTCCTCCCGCTAACCGGGATATTGACTGCATATCTCGGATGTGTGTACTGGAAAACCCGGTCAGATTTCCTTCTATGATATTTCCGACAGCGAATCCGGAGACTTCCGCCAAATAGCCGCGCAGGGCTTGCTGGCCGATCAGGGTCTCTCTGTATTGTGCGGTGTCGAACATGAGCTGACCTTGAGAGTCAAAATCGACTGCATTCACCGTGGCGCCCACGACTCGGTTCGTTGCACTTTCCACACCCTGAAGCAGGGTTTTACATACCCCACCCTCAGCGAAGGCTCCCAAAGCTCCATCTAGTGCATCGAAGCTCACCCCCGTTCCAACGCTCGCCATGCCGATCAAGGCCTGTTTGCCGAAAGACAGGACACCCTCTTCCAGGTCGACATATCCACTGGATACGTCAGCCATCGTGAAAGCAGCATCATCGATCAGGTTGACCGCAGCGGCGACCCAGACATTGCCGGTGGCCGTGGCGGCAATGCTCACCACCAGGTCAACAGCGGAACGGGCGCTTGGGGCTTCGAGCCAGCCGTCTGCCTCTCCGTCGTTGTCGGCATCGTCATCCCACATTCTCAGGTTGTACCAGGGGATTGCCAGCATGGACAGCCCTCGGGCTTGCCTTGCCTCGTTTCGAAAGTAGGCTTCCATGATCACGCCCAGTTGACCGTAGCCGGGCTCTTGAACCTCCTCCGGTGCGTCCTGTTTCATTTCCGGTCCATAGCCGATGTGATACGGGAACAGCCCCTCTACATCGTGGAACAACCCGTCTTTTCTATGAAATCCCTGGGCACCCTGAAATGCAGCGGTCTGTGAGGCAAAGTAGACTTTAAAATCCTCGTTGATGCCCTCCCAATCCCAGTTTTCCCGTCGATTCTCCGGTCTGCCGAAGATCAGTTCCATATACTTCTTGAGGTTCTCTTGGGCCTGGACGGCCATCTCCTGGATGTAGTCGCCGGAACGGCCCTCAAGGGAAGCTCTGCTCAGGTCCACACCGGCATCAAAATCGGGGGCTACGAAATAGCGATAAGCCTGTACAGTCTGGGCCTCGTCTTCCAGGCCTCCGAATAGAGTCTTGTCGATTACCGAAGAGCGTCTGTACTCCGGACCACTCCTGCGGTAACCGCTTCCCTGCAGCATATCGGAGAGGTTCTCCTCCATACCCCGGTTTGCTCCAACGATATTTGTATCGATCGCATCTTCGGCTTGTTCAACCAATCGACGCATCTGAAGGGCGGTTACAAGGGCGACGCGGCTGTAAATTTCCTCCCCTATCGTATTGGCCAGCTGTTGGGCAAATCGATCGTATAAGCTCGAAGAACGCAGACCCGGCAGATAGATCTCCGCTTCCAGGTCGACCGGTCGTGAGACGTAGTCCACCGAAAGAGCATCTTTCAGAACATCATCGAGAGCGGCGCCGGGCAACGCTTCCTGGACGATCCTTTTCATATTCGTTGGACCGCTGATCATGCTGGGGATGGTGATCGTCTGTGTTTCGGCAATCAGGCGATCCGCATCCAGGTTCATCTGCAGGGCAACGGACTGTGTCGCGGTGGCGACGGCGTTGTGGGTGCTGCGTCCGACCCACTCTTCTCTGTTACGCTCGAGTAGAATGTACTTCCCGTCCCACATCTGCAGTTTCTCGTTGTACTCATTCAAGAATCCCCGAACCCACTGCTCATGACTGTCGGTGATTTGCCGTGCCCCCGCTGTCCATTCCTGAAGGCCTGCAGCCAAAAGGTAGTCGATCCCGGTTTTCCACACGCTTCGTTGATCTAGAAGCTGGCGGAGCTGGAGTTGGAGATCCTGCTGGGCCTGTTCCTGGCAAAGCCTAAGACGATGTCTCATCAATCCGTAAAGATCAATAGCGATTTCCGACAACCGTTGAGATTGCCCTTCGGGGGTGAGAGCTTCGATTAATTGTGCATAGTTCAGCTCTGCATCGTGATAATCATCTGCGGAGAAGCCGGAGCCGGGATCGGAATAACAGCCGCGCGCCACCTTAACCAGGTCCTGCTCATTGGTATCGGGGTCGTACAGGCATTTCAGGTAGGTCGCGAGTTTCTCCTGATGCTCTGCGGAGAGGTCGGATACTGAAGCAGAGATGTCCGCTCTGGTCTGTGTAAGATCTTCCGCCAAGAGGGACTGAACCGCTTGAAGCGCCGCAAGGTTGTCGCTCCGCTGCCCTGGATCCATGCGGTCGAAGGCTTCTTCAATAATTGTCGAAAGTGCGTCGCTTACCGGAACTCCGGTCAGCTGTTCCAAGGCCGATGCGAGGGAGCTCCCATCCGTGCCTTGGCCGACAAGAAACTCGAGCCTGCTGTTCAGATCGAGTCTATCCGCCCAGGCCTGCGTGGTTTCAGCCGCCTGCGAAGCGATCGAACCTCGCTCCTCTGCACCGGTTACGTGGAGTGGGGCGATTTTGTTCCGCAGAGACTTGATTTCATCTGCTTTCCACCATTTGAAGAGCCACCATTTTGTTTCCCAGTCGTGCTGCAATTCGCGAGCTTTTTTCTCAATGTAGTTATAGGCAAGATCCCCGAGATCGTCACAGATGAAATCAGCCCCTGGAACGAAGTGGCCCGATGCAAGCATGGCTTTGAAGAAGGCGTACAGTCTGTTGGTGTGAAGGTCCGACTTCAGATCGTCGAAAACCTGGCCTGTTATCTTTTCCAGATAGTCCTCCGGGACCAGCCGGTGATCCGGATACACCGTCATAAGTTCAGGACCCGAATCACCCCACACGAACAGAGGCAGCGTAACAGGACCAAGCTTCAGGTATTCATCGACCAGGACGGTGAAATTTGGATTGTGCAGAATCGCGACGTTGATTGCGGGACTGTCTTCGAGATTCAGATCATCCTGGACCTCCGCATCGTAGTAGTAAGCCAACCCGAATCTGCGCAGGGCCGCCTCACAACCACCATCGAGTTCGGCCATGGCTGTCAACCATATCGTGACATCCCTGGACAGTTTCTCCGAAACCTCCGATTCTTCCCCTGTGAAGTAGGCCGTGACCGCATCAGCAAACAGCGAATCTTCCACCGTGGAGAAATCGGTAAGAGATCCCGGGTCGAGATTTCCAAAGTTGGGAGTGTAGCTGAGGGCTTGGATCGAGTCTCCCTGGGCGTCACGATAGAAGCCAAATATCTCTCCGATTGAATTGAACATCTCTGCTGTGCGGGCGCCAAGCCCGAGGCCGATTTCCTCTATTGAACCTCTGAGCAAGTCAGAGGCAAGAAGTAGATGCTGCCACGCGTTCAGCTCGGAGAGCTCCATGTCTTTCAGTTCGAGATATCCCGAGTCGAGCCGGGTCGAGGAATCAAAGAGTTGGCTGCCCGCATCCAGCGAGTGAAGGATATCGAGAACGGTGGATATTCGTTGGTAGGCCTGCTCTTGCTGGCCGGCAATGCTGGGGGGAGTGTCGGCTGTAAGGTAGGTCAGCTCGTCTTCCAGACGGGCGATCTCCCGCTGGAGGCAGGAGGAAGGTTGACCATCCACTCCATAAGCGCGGATTGTCGACTCCAGATCAACCAGAGATGTCAGCACTTGGCCACAGGTCTGTCGGCACTGGCCAAGCACACCTCCTTCCCCATTTTCACCCTGCCAGTAAACCAGCTCTTCACGAAGTAGATGTAGACTGTCCAATCGATCCGGATCGTTCTGCTCTTCGAGGTTTGAAATTTCTCCCTGAAGCAGCTCGATGTTGTCCTTGGCCACCTGAAGGAGGTCGCTGTTTTGGCTGTAAAGGCCCAGCAGCCTGCCGAGCTCCTGTTCCAGCTGATCCAGCTCGCCCTTGGAGGCGGCGGCCAGATGTGTCATTGCCAGGTCGTACTGATCGATGAACTCTGACTCCATCAGATCCCACTGGGCCAAGCCTTCGTCCAGGCGTCTCTGCATCTCTCCCATCCAGGTCTCTCGAGCTTGCTCGAACTCAAAGCTTGCCGTCCGCCACGCTTCCTCCGATTCGGCGAAAGAGGTGCGGGCGTCGGTCTCCCAGCGGATCCTTTCTTCGAGGAAACTCCGTTCCGCCCGGTTCCAGGCTTCGATTCCCAGTTCAAAAGCCTGGCAGAAATCCTCCTTCCAGGTTTGAGCATCGAGTACGATTGGCAGCTGGGTATGCTCAGGGATCGCTTCGGGACCTGTATCGGACGGAAAGCTTGAGTCTTGAAGCTCCGCCTGTGTGCGGGTGATCAACAATCGGGCCAGCTCTCCCGGAGTCCCTATTTCCTGTTCGACTGTTGCCTCCGAAGTTTGCTTCAGCCTGACCCGGATGAATTGGCTCTCCGCCTGGCGGTACAGACGTTCGAACTCTCTATGAACTTCCTCTTTATATTGGGCAAGGGTTGTTCGGGCTGCGGATTGGACTTTACCGGTATCCGCGGTATCCAGGACGGACAGCAGCTCGTGGCAGACGACCTGACTCTCCAGTTCCCACTGCTGTAAGAGTTCCTCCATACGAGCACCAAGGTGTTCCTTCCAGGCCTGGAAATCCTCGGCGTCCCGCTCATGCTCGAGCACAAGCGGGTTGCCCCAAGCGTCCCGCAGGATACGCCCCGAATCGTTGGTGGTAAATACATAGGCCTCGTGGGCCTTCTCGATCTCGTCGATGAATAGATCCAATCTGGGTCGGGGCAGGTTGTCCGCCCATTCGTGCCTGAGCCACAGGAGTAGACGCTCCTCCCATTCGGGTAAATCGGCCAGCCGCGGGTCCACCGTCTGCAGCCACTGATCCAGGTCCGTAGTAAGCTCGGCCCGTTCGAATACCAGGAGATTCTCTTTCTCGGGAAGCTGTGAAAAACGCGGCTCTGACTCGTCGGATGTGGCTGGTTCAGAGATGAAAAGCAGGAGTAAAAGCGCGAAACCAAGAACAGTCGCTGGTTTCATACTCCACTTCTTTCTTTGATCTGTACATCATAGACACCGAGAGGGAAGATGACAAATTTATTTCCTGGAATTTCTCGAGAATTCTCAGTTTTTTTCGAGCGGCTTGAGAAAGGATAGGAAAAAATCGACGGCGGGTCTTGGCTAGTGGCTTCTAACTAGTCGCCGGACTTCAGCCGGATCCAGGATTTTTTTTCAGGGGCCTTTTTGGCCAGTTCAAACTCCACCAGCCCCTGCTCATCCAGAGATTTCATGAGCTGGAGAACGTAGTCTCGAGAGAGACCGATCTTCTTGGTAAAAAAGTCGCATTGAAGCCACTTGTTTCCCTCTTCTTGCATAGCATCGAGCATTCTTTTTTCGTAGCGCTGTCTTGTTTCATTATCCATGTCGATCACCCCTCTTTCTTCGATAGTCCTCATCATACCACAGAAGGTAAGGAATACGAACCCACCTTAAGAAGAGTAAAGGCCTGAGAGCTTCGGCAACGCTGAGGTTCGCCTCGGGATTGTCAGAAGCCCCATTGTCCGGTACAGTCAGAACATTCCTCTAGGAGGAGCAGAGATTGCCCAAGATCGAAGTGCTCGAGATGAGCAACATCTCCAAGTCCTTCCACACGACCCGGGCGAACCACCGCGTCAATCTGCGTATACAGGCGGGGGAGATCCTTGGTTTGCTGGGGGAGAACGGCGCCGGAAAAACCACGCTGATGAACATACTCTACGGCCTGATCCCCGTGGACGAGGGAGAGATCAGGATCAACGGCCAATCCGTGCGAATCGAATCCCCCCGGGATGCGATCGATCTGGGCATCGGGATGGTCCACCAGCATTTCATGCTCATTCAAAATCATACCGTAGCTGAAAACATCGCCCTGGGATTGAGCGACGCTCCCTTCCTGTCTCCCTCCCGGCACGTGGCGCGCAGGGTGGAGGAGTTCGGCCGGCGCTTCGGCTTGAAGATCAACCCCCGGGAACGGATCTGGCAGCTCTCCGCCGGGGAGCAGCAGCGCGTGGAAATAGTCAAGGCATTGGTCAAGGGGGCGGATCTGCTGATTCTCGACGAGCCTACCTCGGTCCTGACACCCCAGGAAACGGAGGAGCTGTTCGCCATTCTGCGCCGCATGGCCGCAGAGGGGCACTCTGTGATCTTTATCAGCCACAAGCTGGAGGAGATCCTCTCCATCTGCCGGCGGGTCCTGGTTCTGCGCAAGGGTGAGGTTGCCGGCAGGGCGGAGACCAAGAACGTGGACAAGCGGGAGCTGGCCCGCATGATGGTCGGCCGGGAGATAATCTTTCGCATCGAAAGACCCAACCTCGAACAGGGCGAGATGGTTCTGGATGTGAAAGACCTCGTTGTCCCGGGGGACCGCCGGCAGATCGCCGTGCGGGGAGTTCGTTTTAGGGTATTTCGGAACGAGATTTTCGGCATCGCCGGGGTTTCGGGAAACGGACAGAGGGAGCTCATCGAGGCGGTCACAGGATTGAGAAAGGCGACGGAGGGTACGGTTGTTCTGAACGGGCAGAACATCACCAATGCCTCCGCCCGGGTTGTGGCCTCCCGAGGCATCTCCCACGTGCCGGAGGAGCGGATCAAGTTCGGGATCGTTCCCAATCTGTTCGTGTACGAGAACGCCGTATTGAAGCAGCACCGTCGGCGTTTGTTTTCCCGCGTTCTGTTTCTCAACTACGGCAGCATCCGCAAGCACGCCTCGGCCATCATCGAGCGCTTCAATGTCAGTGTGCCGACCATAGACACTCCGATCAAGAACCTGTCCGGGGGCAATATTCAGAAGCTGATCCTCGGCCGGGAGATTTCCAGCCGGCCCGTCCTGTTGGTGGCGGCCCATCCCACCTATGGCCTGGACGTTGGGGCAACGGAATACATCCGCAAACAGCTTCTGCAGAAGCGGGAGCAGGGGTTGGCGGTTCTTCTGGTCTCCGAAGATCTGGAGGAGATCTTCGAGCTCTGCGACCGGATCGCCGTCATGTACGAGGGCAGGCTTATGGGTATTCTGGCCACAGCCGAGGCAACCATGGAAGACGTGGGTCTAATGATGGCAGGCTCTCAGTCCGGTGCCGCGGTGGGAGGAGGGCAGTGAGTATCTCGATTCGCCTGCAGCCCCGGCAGGAGGCTTCCGCCGCGCTCCAGCTTGCCGTGCTGGTACTCTCCCTGCTGGCCGGTTTTGTTGCCGTCGGCCTGGTGTTTGTAGTGAAAGGGGTGAATCCCTTCTTCGCTCTCTGGAAAATTCTGGCCGGTTCCTTCGGCAGCCTGTACGGAATTTCAGAAACCGTCACCAAAGCGATTCCCCTGATCCTCATCGGGACCGGTCTTACCCTGGTCTTCCGGGCAAAGTTCTGGAATATCGGTGCTGAGAGCCAGCTGCTGATGGGAGCGATCTTCGCCACCTGGGTCGGGTTGAATCTGGGTGCGCGTCTGCCTGCCTGGCTGGTGGTCCCGCTGATGTTCTTGGCCGGTTTCCTCGGCGGCGCCGTGTGGGGACTTTTACCTGCTCTGTTCAAGGTACGCTTCGGGGTCAACGAGGTCATCTCCACTTTAATGCTCAACTATGTGGCAGCGGAGTTTTTGACTCTGCTTATCGTGGGACCGTGGAAAGGGGCCACCCAACAGGGCTTCCCCTACACAGACGATCTGCCCGCCGCTGCAGTGCTTCCGCTGATACCCGGAACCAGGATCCACTATCTGACCCTGCTTGTCGCCCTGGCCTGCGCCGTTGTGCTCTTCTTTCTCGTTTATTCGACAAAGTTCGGCTACGAGCTTCGGGTTGTCGGGGAAAATCCCGAGGCGGCCCGCTACGCAGGCATCGATTTTCTGCGCACAACAGTAGTGTTGATGGTTATCAGCGGCGGGGTGGCCGGGCTGGCCGGGGTAGGGGAGACTGCGGGGATCCATCATCATCTGACCTATCCTGCGGTGATATCGGGGGGGTACGGATTCACCGCCATCATCGTGGCCTGGCTGGCCAAGCTGAATCCCCTGGCGGCGATCATCTCGGCATTGTTTTTTGCAGGCATTCTGGTCGGCGGAGATGCCATCCAGATTTCCCTCGGCCTGCCCGCGGCAACGGTGCATGTGTTCAACGGGATTCTTCTCTTCTTCCTGATCATGGGGGATACCTTCGTCAACAACCGGATCGTGGTTTCGCGGCAGAGGAGGGCCTAGGGTATGGAAAACATTCTCATCTCGGTGCTTACCCGCACCTTGATCGCCGGAACGCCGCTTCTCCTCGGCACCCTGGGAGAAATCATCACCGAACGTTCCGGAGTGCTGAACCTCGGGGTGGAGGGCATGATGGCCGTCGGAGCCATGTCGGCGTTCACCGTGACCCTGATCACGGGCAGTCCCTGGCTCGGTCTGCTGGCCGCCGTCTTGGCCGGGGCGCTGGCCGCCGGTCTGCATGCCTTTGTTTGCGTTAGCTTGAGGGCAAATCAGGTCGTTTCCGGATTGGCCCTGACCATGTTGGGTCTGGGGGTCAGCGGTCTGTTCGGCCGCCCCTTCATCGGGCGCCCCCTGCCCCAGAAGCTGAACGCCATCAGGATCCCGGGGTTGGCGGAGATCCCGGTAGTCGGCCGCATTTTCTTCTCCCGGGACCCGCTGTTCTACCTGGCCGTGGTCCTGGGCATCCTGCTTTGGATTCTGCTCAGCCGTACCCGCTGGGGCATCCAAATCCGTTCGGTCGGTGAAAATCCCGCGGCCGCGGAAGTGCAGGGAGTCGACGTCGCCAGGGTCCGCTATCTCTGCGTCGTGTTGGGAGGCGCCCTGGCCGGTATGGCGGGGGCCCACCTGTCCCTCGTATACAGCAAGTCCTGGACCGAAGGGCTGACCGGCGGGCGAGGTTGGATCGTCATCGCCCTGACGATCTTTGCACTGTGGAATCCCCTGCGGGCCTTTCTGGGTGCCTTTCTCTTCGGCTGTATCTTCGTGCTGCAGTATCTGCTGCAGCCCATCGGAGTGCCTCCCAATTTCCTGGCTATGATGCCCTACCTGGCCACCCTGGCCGTGCTGCTTGCCGGGGGATTGCGCAAAGACCGCCGCCGCTGTACAGCTTCCGAGAACGGAGGAAGGATGCTTTGGTGTTGGCGATGGCGATCTTGCCCTTCAGTTCCTCCTCTCCCAGCTCCTCCAAGGCTTTTCCCCGGCCGGGTCCACCCGGCCGGACAAGGACCGAACCAACGGGGGCTC
>JABUBP010000574.1_pt1 | contig 10560 bp, 10 predicted proteins | sample 7240331 | NCBI WGS metagenome assembly JABUBP01 (sample SAMN07256347, study PRJNA390944) | subsurface metagenome | isolation source: Methane hydrate marine sediment | place: Pacific Ocean: Eastern North Pacific, ODP site 1244 | collected 2002 | reverse complement strand
CCATGGGGGGGCGGCGGTGGTGGGAAATGAGGTGGTGGAACTGGACCCGCCTGGTTCAGCCAGAGATATGCTGGGCGTGGCCATAGACATTGGCACCACCACGCTGGCGGTAGCGCTGGCCGACCTGGGTACAGGCAAAGTAGTGGCTCTGGACGCGGAGCTGAATCCCCAGATTACCTTCGGTGCCGATGTTATTTCCCGCATCATGTATGCGCAGGAAGGCCCTGAAAAGCGAGGGAAGCTGCAGAAAGAACTGGTAAAGGGATTAAACCAGCTTTTGCTCCGGCTGTGCCGCAGTGCCAAACGAGAACGGGGGAGGATTTTCGAAGCTACGGTGGTGGGCAATACCACCATGCTCCACACGCTGCTTGGACTCGACGCCAGGCATATTGCGCTGGCACCGTATGTCGGGGGGCTGAATCGGCCGGTTGACCTGACGGCCAGCGAACTGGGGCTACAGGTTCATCCCAGGGGTAAGGTACACGTCATGCCGTCGATTGCCAGCTTTGTCGGCGCCGATACCGTGGCCGTAATTCTGGCGACCAGGCTGCATGAGAGTCGTGTTCCCAGGCTCGCCATTGACATCGGCACCAACGGTGAGGTGATGCTGGCAACCAGGAAGGGAGTCCTGACCGCCTCCACTGCGGCCGGACCTGCCTTTGAAGGCGGTCGGATAAAGTACGGCATGCGCGCCGTGAAGGGGGCCATCAGCTCTTTTCAGGCGACTCCGGCAGTGAACTACTCGGTCATCGGCGGCGTCGCGCCCAGAGGTATTTGTGGCTCCGGCCTGATTGACCTGGTGGCGGAGCTTTACCGAACGGGAGTACTCGACCGGAAAGGTCGCATTCTCCGACCTGAAGAAATTAGCGGCAAATGGGCAGAGGAGATGACATCGAGGGTGAGAGTTCGCGAGGAGGCGCGGGAATTCGTTATCTTTAAAGATGAAAGCAGGGAGGTCACGCTGACCCAGCAGGACGTCCGTGAACTGCAGCTGGCCAAAGGGGCCATCCGCGCCGGTGTTGAGCTGCTCATGAAAGAGGCCGACGTCAGTGCCGACGATGTTCAGGAGGTTCTCCTCGCCGGCGTGTTCGGCAACTATATCAACCGTGAAAAGGCGGTCACTCTGGGGTTGATTCCACCTTTCCCTCTCGAGAAAATCCATTTCATCGGCAACGGGGCCATGGACGGGGCATTGCGAGCCCTGCTTAATCGGGAAGAAAGGCGCCAGGCAGAGGAGATTGCTTCCAGTGTACAGCATATCGAGCTATCGGGAAGGCCGGACTTCGAGGAGACCTTTCTGCGCTGCCTGTCGCTTGGCGATTAAAAAAAGCGGCGTGGCATGGCACCACGCCGCCCCTAGCGTTTTTCGTTTTACGTTCCGCCGATACGCTTTTTACTGCGGCGGCAGGTTCTTGAGCATGCCTTCCAGCTTATCGAGTTCCCCCTCGACCATGCGGTAGCAGTGCTTCTCTTCGGGGAATTTGCCGGTTCTGACATCGTCAATATACTCGCGGAACGCTTTCTCAATCACCTCGGCAAGGTTGGCGTATTTCTTCACGAACTTGGGCGTGAACGCCTCGAAGTAGCCCAGCATATCACCGATAATCAATACCTGACCGTCTGTATACATGCCAGCGCCGATGCCCAGCACCGGGATCTTGAGCATGTCGGTAATGACTTTCCCTACTTCCGGGGGTATGGCTTCGACCAGGAGGGCAAAAGCGCCTGCTTTTTCTATGGCCAGAGCATCTTTAATCACCTCCATGGCGGTATCGGCGGTGCGTCCCTGAGCTTTGAAGCCGCCCAGCTGCCCGGAGCTCTGCGGGGTCAGGCCGATGTGGCCCATCACGGACATGCCGCCCTCAATGATGCCCTCAATCTGCTTGATGACCCTCCGGCCACCTTCCAGTTTGATGGCATCGACGCTCGCCTCCTTGAAGAACCGGCCGGCGTTTTCAATGGCGCCTTCCCTTGAAACCTGGTAGGAGAGGAAAGGCATGTCGCCGATGATGAAGGTGTTGGGCGCGCCCCGCCTCACTATCTGGGAGTGCATTATCATCTGGTCCATGGTCATCGGCACTGTTCCGGACAAACCGTGGACGACCATACCGGCACTGTCACCAACCAGAATCATGTCGATGCCTGATTTTTCACAAAAACTGGCCATGGGGAAATCATAGGCGGTGAGGTAGGTTATTTTCTCACCCTTCTTTTTCATCTCCGCGAAATCGAGAACGGATTTCTTTGGCATTTACTTCTAGTCCTCCTTTTATTACTTTGGCACGGGCACTCGCAGGTCTTCCGGCCCCTGCTTTGATATTTTCAGTTCGGGATGAACCTGTTCTACCAGTTCGATGATATTCTTGATGGAGCGGATTTTTTCTCTACCCAGCTCCGCCAGTGTATCCTCGGACATGCCCCAGGGCATGTACATCCCCAGTCCCGGCCCCGGCTCCATCTTGAAATAGCAGGGAGAAGCCACCCGGGCGATTTCCGGCGTCTCAAAGATGCGGTTGAAGCCGCCCATTGAGGCCCAGAGCTGGATGTGGACGTCGAGAGGAATGCTCACCACGCTCCTGATAGAGGCCAGTTCGGGCAGCGTCAGGTCAGCCACCGGATTGCAGCTTCCCGCCCCGAGTGACTCTACCAGTTTTACTCCCGTGGCGTTGGCATGCCCGGCGAATATGGAGACCTTGAAAACGATGTCCTCGGGAAAGTCGCCATTCTTTTTCATGGTGTTGAGCAGAGAGAGGACGCCCTCGTCCCAGACCAGAAAGCCCCGGAAACCAATCTCGATGCATCTTTCGATGTCCATTAAATAGTGTCGGACTGAATCCATCCCCCTCATTCTCAGACCGGAAAGAGCGCCTTCCGGGGTGGCAACCTGCCGGCCGGTGTACCAGGTCGGTCTCGGTCCCGGCGTGATGATAACCTCCACCTGATTGTCGCGGGCGATTTGGGCAAATTCCTTCAGCTGTTCCCGGGTGAGCATGGACGCTCCCCGTACCACGGAAATCGAGCGGTGAAAGGGAACCCCCTGTTTTTTAGCTTCATCAATGGTTGCCGCCAGGACTTTGGGTGTCTCCATACCGGAAATCTCCACGCGGTAGTGCGCGCCGTCGGGGAAGGTCTTGGTCGAGCTTGGCAGATCATATCTATCGCCGCTGGGGAAGCCGGCCTTTTCCATGGCCTTTGCAATTTTATCCATCTCAGTGCCTCCAGTGTATTTTAAATTCAGGGGTGCTCTGGTCTCAGACCCGATGAAAAGCTTATTACATCGCCCTTTTCTTGTCAAGGAACTTCACTTTAATGGCCGGCTTTGCCCGAAGTATTGGCAGCGCCCGCTTAATACACAGTCATCACAGCGGGGGCGCGGCGCCTTACATATCTTTCTCCCGTGTTCGATCATCAGCACATGAAATGGGTAAACCTTATCCGGTGGCACCAGCTTTTCGAGCCGCTGGTGGGCCTTCTCCACCGTGGTTTTAGCATCAATCAGGCCGAGTCGCCTGGCCACTCGAAAGATGTGGGTATCCACCGGCAGGGCCGGTCTGCCCAGCGAAAAAAGAAAGATGCAGTTGGCCGTTTTGGTGCCCACCCCGGGCAGCTGCTTGAGCCAGTCCCTTGCCTCGTCCAGTGGAAGCTCATTCAGAAAGTCGAGCTCCAGTCGATCTCGCTTCTGCTGGATTTCCCCGAGCGCCAGCTTGATGCGCCCCGCCTTGATTTCCCCCAGCCCACCGCTTTTTATGGCATCGGCAATTTCGTGGGCCTCAGCCGAGGCCACATCTTCCCAGCTTGGGTAAGCGGCCAGTAGAGACCGGAAAGCCCTTGTGGAGTTCGTGTCCGAGGTATTTTGAGAGAGAATGGTCTGGACCAGCACGTTCAATGGACTATCATGCGGCTGCCAGGGGCGATTTCCATACGCGCTGGTTAATAAGTCCAGGATTTGTTTAATGGATGGTTTGTCCATTATGGATATTATACGTGGAAATTCACCATCCAAGAAAGTGAAGCCGAGGCATCAAGAGGGAGAACTTTTTCCACCACGTTTGCCCTAGTTTACTAAATATGCTGGTTCAAGTCCAGTAACGTGAGCATTGGGGAACAGTTCCCGAACTTCTGTTTGAGAAGAAGCGGCTTATCCTGGCTTTACAGGAGTCGCCTGTTTCATACTCAAAACCCACCCGTTGAGTTTAGTGCAGCTGACAATATCTAGTAAAGTTACTACAAACATTAAGAGTGTTAACGCAGGTTAAGGTATTCGAATATCCTCTGTTTATCTTCATTCGCTTTGTCGCCTTTGAAATACATTTCAATTAGCACAATTTTATCCTTTTCTTCATCATAGGCATAGATAATTCTTATCCCCGACTGAACACCACTACCCTTTAGAGACTTGCAAGCAAACTTCGTGGCTTTATAGACTTTGGGGCCTCCTACTGGCAAACCTGTGATTTGGAATATTCCCCTATTGTCCTTCTTTAACTTGTGGTAGAGGAATAGTTGTTTCTCAATAAAGATTTCTAGATCGTCATCAATGGTTTTAAACCTTTTTAGGAGTCTCTTTGTATCCTTCTCGAATTCCGGAAGACGAGAAGTCTCCTTAAATGCCCCCATTATTCGTACTCTCTCACAGAGTAGATAGGAGTTCTGTAAAAAACAGACTCATACTCAATAACCTCATTGTCTTCTGTTGTTAACCATGGGACATCATCGTGAGAATAGTCGCTTATTTGTTTTGCATTCATATCGGAAAGTTTATCCAATACCTTGTCAATTACCTCAATTTCGTTAGCCCTCAATTTAGAAAGGTCTGCTTTCCTAAGAGGTAAATATTTCCTCTGAGGGTAATCATAATATTCACTTTCAACTTTTATGATTTCTTTATCCATTATTTGGTCAACTATCTTCTCGAACTCTACTGGAGTTGGGCCATAATGGTTCTTAATATAAGTGGCACCGATCAATTGCTCTTCATACTTTTCGTAGAAGTCGAAATCAGTAAAGTAAAGAAGCTTATATAGCACAGTCTCACCTATATTGGGTTTTGCGCCAACCTTATTGAGAATATAAAGCAACACCTCTTTAAATTTTTCTAAATTTCTTTGAGGGACATTTATTCTAATCGGGGATTCCATTTTCTTCTCCCCTTGTTTTTCAGCAAATATTACCTCTGGTTCCTCTTTCAAAGATAGCAAGCTATCCACAGACAGATTATATATCTCTGATAACCTCGCTAATTCATCCACAGAAACCTTTCTTTTACCGTTTTCTATCTGAGTTATTGTTGTTCGTGAAACCCCCATCATCTCGGCGAGTCTTTGCTGACTGATTCCCGACCTCTTTCTCAATTCTGCTGTTCTTTGTCCAAGTTCAACCATTATTATAAGCTCCTCGAACTACACCCTTTTGTTTAACACTTTATAATATGTTGGATATTCTGTCAAGTCATTGTTGGCATTTGTTACATAAGATTGCTAAAGAAGTACTAACTTAGCAATGAATGGGGGTAACACAATGACCAATTGGTGAACGATAATTTTTACCCTTGGAGAATTAGAAGAGCTACCTGCAAGCTAATTCAAGCAACAATATTACCTTGTGGTGGAGCTGAGGAGACTCGAACTCCTGACTTCCTCCTTGCAAAGGAGGCGCTCTCCCGACTGAGCTACAGCCCCAAAACTGTAGGCCATTATACCATATTTACTATCGGTTGATTGCCTTTCGCTATTGAAATACACTTGCTCGTTCGTTCTTGTCAGCTATAGGCAATGCTGTTATACTGAACCCGTTGCCGATTTAAGGGCCTGCCATGAACTTTGAGACCATCATCGGACTGGAAGCACACGTGCAGCTGTTGACCAGGAGCAAGATGTTCTGCGGTTGCAGCGCTGATTATGCCACCGCTCCGCCCAATACCCATGTCTGCCCGGTATGCCTCGGCATGCCCGGCGTGCTGCCGGTGATTAACCGGCAGGCGGTGGCGTACACCATCATGACGGCGCTGGCGCTGAACTGCACTGTTTCCGGATATACCAAGTTCGACCGCAAGAACTACCCGTATCCCGACCTGATGAAAGGCTATCAGATTTCCCAGTATGATGCCCCCATCGGGAAGGGTGGCTGGCTTGGCGTTGAAGTTGATGGGCAGAAAAAGAAAATAGGCATTACCCGGGTTCACTTAGAAGAAGATGTGGCCAAGCTTTTGCACCGGACAGATGCCGGTGGGGAAGAGTACAGCCTGGTGGACGTGAACCGTTCCGGCGTGCCGCTGATGGAGATTGTCGGCGAGCCGGATCTGCGTTCGCCGGAGGAAGCCAGGCAGTACCTGGTCAAGCTGCGCAGCATTCTCCAGTACCTGGGTGTCTCAACGGGAAACATGGAAGAAGGCAGTTTCCGCTGTGATGCCAATATCAGCATCCGTGCTGAAGGCAGTTCCAAACTGGGGCCCAAGGTCGAGGTCAAGAATATGAACAGCTTCCGGGCGGTCTACCAGGCGATGGACTATGAGGCCGGGCGGCAGCGGAAAGCCTTCAGCGAGGGGAAAAAGCTAGCGCAGGAAACGCGGGGCTGGGTGGAGGAGAGGGGCAAGACAGTGGCGCAGCGCAGCAAGGAATACGCCCATGACTACCGCTACTTCCCCGAGCCGGACCTGCCACCGCTTTCCATCAGCCGGGATTGGGTGGAGGAAATAAAAACTAAATTACCCGAATTACCTGAGGACAGACGAGAAAGGTTCATGACGGAGTACGGCCTGCCGCTCTATGACGCCAGCGAGCTAACAAAAACCAAAGATATGGCCGATTACTTTGAAGAAAGCACTAAAACTGATGCCTATCAGAAGCTGCCTCCAGATAAAGCGGCCAAGGAAGTAAGCAACTGGCTACTGGGCGAAGTCAGCCGCATAATGAATGATAACAATATAGAAATTGATGACTTTAAGAGAAAAGTTGAGCCTGCACAAACTACCAGAATAGCAGCAATGAGCTCCGAAGGTGTCGTTAATATATCAACTGCCAAAGAGGTGCTGGGCGAAATGTTCAATACAGGAAAAAGTGCCGAGGAAATTATACGAGAACGTGGCCTCAGCCAGATAAGCGATTCCGGGGAACTTGAAGCCACCATCATTGACGTGATAAACTCAAATGCACAGGCCGTGTCCGACTACAAAACGGGCAAGGATACGGCGCTGAAATTTCTGGTGGGGCAGGTGATGCGGGCGACCAGGGGTCGTGCCAATCCGGTACTGGCCGGTGAACTGTTGCAGAAAAAGCTTGACGAAGGCTGAAGCAGGGAGAGAGGAAGGGAACGATGCAGACCTATTTAAATATAGCACAGATAGTGCTGGCAGTAACCCTGATACTGATTATTCTTTTGCAGGTTAGAGGTGGTGGACTTGGGGGCATCTTCGGTCAGCCTGATACGGTATACCGGACGAAGCGGGGCCTGGAAAAAACGATGTTTCAGCTCACCATTGTCCTGGCCGTCCTCTTTATCGTCATCGCCATCGTCTCTCTCCGACTTTCTTAATCACCGGTTTGGCGGAAACTGGGCGAAGCATGAATGTCATCATTACCCTGACTACAGATTTCGGCTTGGCTGACGCTTACGTAGCGGCGATGAAGGGGGTAATCCTCGATATCAACCGCAAGGCGACAATCATTGATGTCTGCCATACCATAGCGCCGCAGAACATAGCCCAGGCCGCTTTCATTCTGAGCACGGCCCACCAGTTCTTCCCCGCGCGTACCATTCACGTGGTCGTTGTGGACCCCGGCGTTGGGACGGAGCGTAGCGCCATTATTCTGCGTACGCCCCGGTTCGACTTCGTGGCGCCGGACAACGGCGTTCTGAGCGGCGTCATAGAGCCGTTTTTAAAAGAACGGTTACGTCCTGCGCAGAGGCAGGCCGCGCTTACCCCTGAACTGGAGGCGGTATCGATTACCAGGCCCGAGCTCTGGCGCTCGCCGGTGAGCCCAACTTTCCACGGGCGCGATATCTTTGCCCCGGTGGCCGCCCGGCTTTCGCTGGGCGCTTCGCCAGAAGAATTCGGCGAAGTTATAAGGTCCATTACGTTACTGCCGGAACACCGTCCGTATCAGGAATCGGCGGGCACGCTGGTGGGGCGGATCGTGCATATTGACCATTTCGGTAATCTTATCACCAATTTCAAGCGTGAAGACCTGCCGGAAGAACCTTTCGCCGTTGAGGTAAGCAACCGCTTCATTTCGAGGCTGAGTCGCACCTATGGAGAAGGCGAGGGGTTGCTGGCGCTCATCGGGAGCAGCGGCTATCTTGAAATAGCGGTGAAAGGAGGCAGCGCCCGTGATTTTCTGGGGGCTGCGGTGGGTGATGACGTTAAAATCAGGCTGGGAAAAAGGTAAATCGGGCGACTTTGTGCCCGGAGGCTATTGACAAATATCGACAGGTTTGCTACTCTGCTTCACAGAGTCAACTAAAGGAGGTCCCACAAATGACCCAGGCTTATTGTATGAAATGCCGAAAGAAAGTAGAAATCAAGAACGCGCAAGCAACAACACTCAAGAACAAGCGGCCGGCAGTTCGGGGTGAATGCCCCAGTTGCGGTACCAAGGTATTCCGCATCGGCAAGGCATAACCTTATCGTTTTCCTGAACACATCTCCCAAAATGTCTCGGGTATAAAGTGGCCACGAGGCGGCTGCGGGGGTAAATATCGGGAATGTAATGGCGCATTCCTCAGCGTTAGCTGTTGTTGGATAATATGAAGGCATTGTCTCTGGCAGTGCCTTCTTTATTCAATTATATTGACCTTTAGAGTTCCTTTATCATCCAGGAGAAGCGGCCATGAGACTGAAACTATGGTTTCTGGAAACAAGGCCCCAGTTTCTGATACTTTCCGTGGTGCTGGCGTTTCTGGGCACCAGCATTGCGTGGTATGACGGGTATTTTCATCTCGGTTATGCACTGCTCGCAGGCTTTGGGCTGCTGCTCACCCACATCAGTGTCAACACTTTAAATGACTATTTTGATTACCGGAGCGGCGTGGACCTGGTCACGAGGCGGACGCCCTTCAGCGGCGGCAGCGGGATTCTCCCCGCGGCGCTGCTTTCACCGAAGCAGGTCTTCTGGCTCGGCGTGTCTTCTTTCCTGCTGGCGGTGCTCATCGGTGTATTCTTCGTTCTGGTGCAGGGATGGCTGCTTCTTCCCCTGCTACTGCTGGCCGCGGTATGTATTCTCTTCTATACGCCGGTAATACTCAAAATGCCCTGGCCAGAATGGGTCGCCGGGCTGGGGCTTGGCGTGTTACCGATTCTGGGACTTTACTTTGCCCAGGCGGCTCAATATAACTGGCACGCAGTGATAGCGGCAGTTCCCTCCGGGATTCTGGTGCATAACCTCCTCCTGCTCAACGAGTTCCCCGACACCGAGGCAGACGCTCAGGGTGGGCGAAGGACTCTACCCATCATCATGGGCGGGGCACGGGCCAGCCTCATTTATGCCGCGTTTACCATGGCGGTCTATCTGTGGATAATCAGCTGGGTGATAGCCGGTGTGATGCCCATTTTCTCGCTTATCGCGCTGCTAACGCTTCCCTTTGCCCTGAAGGCGATAAAAGGTTCACGAAAACATCAGGATATGGCGCAGCTCGTTCCCGCGATGGGCAGCAATGTGCTGGTAGTCCTCGTCACGCAGCTCCTCCTCGGCATCGGCTATATACTGGCCAGGATTATTTAAAGGAAGCGTCATGAGTCGGCCTTTGCAGCGCATGTTCACCGAGGTGCCGCCCCGTTACGACCTCATCAATTCGGTTATAACCTGGGGGCTTGACCGGTGGTGGCGGAAGAAGGCAGCCGAGGAATGCCTGTCAGGGAAGCCGAAGAAGATGCTGGACCTCTGCTGCGGGACCGGGGACCTGGCCATAGCCATTTGCCGACTCGGGGAAAAAGGGATTCGCGTCGTTGGAATCGATTACAGCCCGCCCATGCTGGAGCTCGCGCGGAAGAAGGCGGCATCATTGGGTGACGACGAAAATGTTTCATTTATCCACGGCGATGCGGCATCTCTCCCTTTTCCCGACGCGTCTTTCGACTGCGTCGGCATCTCTTTTGCTTTCCGTAACCTGACCTACAGAAATCCCCTGGCCGGAGAACACTTAACCGCAGTCTGGCGCGTCCTCACTGCCGGGGGCAGGTACGTCATTGTCGAGACCAGCCAGCCGAACTCAGGGCCTATCCGAAGAATATTCCACTGTTATCTGCGCTGGGTTGTCCGCCGCGTGGGGTTCTGGCTCTCTGGAAATAAGGGGGCATATAACTATCTGGCGGAGTCGGCGGCTAACTTCTATACGGCAAATGAAGTGAAGAGTATGCTGCTGGCAGCCGGTTTCCGCGAAGTTCTTTATCAACCGCTTTTATTTGGCGCCGTCGGCATTCATATTGCCATTAAATAACGGGTTATATCTGCTCCTCGATGTAAAGCTCTCTCAGGTTGTTGAGGGACGTGAAAAATTCGCGCATCATGACGCTCACCGGGTACATGCCTTTTCTGGTTACCCGGATTTTATCTTTCCCCCCCCTCG